>ERZ773038.2222-NODE-2222-length-9991-cov-8.246377_pt1 | contig 9991 bp, 10 predicted proteins | sample MGYA00511665_ERZ773038 | MGnify/ENA primary metagenome ERZ773038 (study PRJEB29015, sample SAMEA2737966) | human oral metagenome | biome: human oral; feature: human-associated habitat; material: dental | place: China | collected 2028 ... | reverse complement strand
CGTCACGTGTGAACCTGGAGAAGAATGCGCTGGCCTTGGTGCTGTGCCAGGTGCGATCCGGCTATGTGCCCCCCTCGAACAGATGGTCGACCCGATGATCCCCCGATGACAGGAGACAGTTGGGTCCTTTGACCTGGATTCCTTCAAACAGAAGGAAACCGTCGTCGATCCCGGGACGGTTGTGGCAGTGGTTCAGAAACTTGCGGACATCAGCTACGACTATTTCAAGCATGCGGTCACCGACGCATTCCTCGAGCTGCACGGTGGAGGAGGATCATGACGGCGTTTTGGGACCTTCGGGGGTGGTGGCGCGACCTCGGGCAGCAGCGGGAAACCCATGGTCGACGAACATGCGGCCCGGCTCGGCAGGCTTGAAACCGCTGTCGCTCAGCTCCCCGCAGGGACTGGCATCGAACGTCGCCGAGCATTGTTGGCGGGTGATGGGAGGCCGAGCCTTTATCAGAAGCTCTGTGCCGAGGTACGTCCGGAGCCCCTCCAGGGTATTGGCCTGACCGTGGAGGAGCAGGTGCGGTGACATCCGTGGTTGGGTCGGATTCTGAGGGGCAGGAGATGATGCAGGGGGACTGGGTGCGGTTGGCCGCTCCCTCTTCTCGCACTGCTCGGGACTTTGCCCGGAGGGTTGGTGCTGCTTATTCACGGTTCCCCATGCCTGACGAAGCAATTCCTGCTCTCAGTAAGTTCACGGACCGGATCCGCAAGGAGGCCCCGAAGGACAGGATCCGCTGGGGATAAGGTTTCCAGGGCCGAGGCGTGGCATCAAGTCGCGTAGCGTGAGGTGGTCCCCTCGACCACCGAGGGTCGAGGGGACCATTTTTCATCCGTCAATGCAGGATGTGTGCTTGTCGTCGTGCAGGGAGGAAGGTGATGTCGACGACGTCACACCATCACCGTGCAGGTGTTCCGTGGTGTCGTTCCAACGGATTTTCGTCAGCCTTTGCAGAAGTTGCGTGAGACGAACCTGCAGAGCATGTCCTGGATGAAGCTGTACTCGCTCGAGGACCAGCCGCCAAGGTCGAGGCCCGTTTTCTGGGACTGGGCGGGCAGGGTCTCCGTGGCCTGTGCGACCGTGGGGGTTCCTACCACCAGGGTGCTGAGGGCCAGGGTGGCTCCGATGGCAGCGGCGATCTTGCGTTTGAGCATGTCTTTCTCCTTGGATTTGTTCGTTGTTCGAGGATGGCTTTCATCCCTGTCGGGTGCACGAACGGGTCGCGCGGGATTCACTTACTTGCGGCAGAAGATTCCCAGGTACTTGCAGAGGTAGAAGGAGACCCCGCGGAACTCTTCTCCCGTCGAGGTGTGGTTGAGTCTCGGGTCCGGGTTCGGGTCTCCGCCGTCATTCGCGTGTGCGACTGACGGGGTTCCGAGCAGGGCAGCCAAAGTCAGGGTGGCTCCAGCGATGGCCGCGAGTTTGCGTTTGAGCATTTTTCTCCTTGGAGTTGAGTGGTGGAAAGAATTTGATTCCGGGTAGTCTCTGAGGTCAAATTCTTTTTCCTTGCCGCTATTCAGTTTTTGGCTCTGTTATCTCGGGGTGTTATGGACGAAGGCCGCTCTCCGAAATGAATCGACCTCGTTGCGAATGAAATAGGGAGGAGGGTCATTCAGCTTTACGGAGGTGGGCGACGACCCCGTCGACGTCTTGCTGCAGGCGTTCGGGGCGGACGAGGTGGCCACCCGATTCCTCAAAGCGTTCGTACGTGATTCCTGCCGAGTCGAGTTTTTCTGCGAACTCGCGCTGGGTGTTGAGAACGGTGTCCTCGTTCAAGACGTTGAGGAGACTTTCTTCAGCCAGCTTGGTGATATCTTCCCACAAAGGCTTGAGTCGATCGGTTCCGGCGACGAGGAAAATGCGTTTGTCGCGGTAGCTCTCGATGTTCTCGATGGGGTTGTCCGCGGTGATGAGATCCTGACGCCAAGGGATTCCGTAGACGGTACCACCGAGAAGCTCGAAGGCGGCCGAGGTGAAATTTGCCCAGCGGACGATCACGTCGCTGATTGGTATGCCGTTGAGTATGTCCTTGCTCGTGGTACGCAGGTTTGCTGGTCCGGAGTGGGCGCTGACGGAGGCGAATTTGTCGCTGTACTTGGCGATGTACTTGAGGGCTCCGAAGCCTCCCATGGAGAATCCGGAGACGGCGCGTCCGGCCTGTTCGGGGAAGGTGCGGAAGGTGGCGTCTACCCAGGGAATGAGTTCCTCGATGTGGAAGGTCTCCCAGTTGCGTGGCCCCAGGTTCGCGGTCACCGGGTTGCAGTACCACCCCGCTATTCCGCCATCGGGCATGACAACGATGAGATCGCGTCCGGCTGTCAGTCCGCGGATATCGTCTTCCTTGTCGAACTTCATGAAATTCTGCGCCCCGCCGTGGAGCAGATACAGCACCGGATAGCGGCGACCGCTGTCGTAGCCGTCGGGCAGGAGTACGTTGACCCGGGGTTTCCATGCGATCGATGGAGTGGAGACCTTGTAGTACTCCATCCGACCGTAGGTTTGGTGTTCGACGACGTCTAAGCCTGCCGCGTGTGCGGGGGTGGTGGCCCCCAGAGCGGCTCCGGCCCCCAGGGCGGAGGCGACGGCGAGCCCGCCGGCCCCCTTGAAGACGTTGCGGCGACTGATGCTGTGATCAAAAGACACGATGCTCCCTAATTGATTGAAGTTTCATCATGATGTGGGGCGCGCGATGGCTGCTGCCGATTCGTGCGAGTTCGGAATGAGTACCGGAGTGTTTTCCCGATGGCCTTTCGGGAATCCGGCTCAACGAGGCCTCCCCCGAACCCTAACCGGATACAAGTTTGTATGCAACCCCTTGTGAGAATGCTTTCCGCGTCTTCGATGGCGTGGCGGCGTGTGGGGCTCGAGGCGATTGCCGTCAGGACAGCCAGGCTGCCAGGGTCACCAGCAACGTCAGCGGTACCGTCGCCAGGGCCAGGCCCAGCACGTAGGCCTTGGGGGATCTCTGCACCACCGCAACGAACTCGCGCAACATGGCACTCGGCCAGTAATACCACGCAGTACGCGCCCCCAACACCTGGATACCCGTACCCAAGTCGCGGGCCAACAACGCGGCACGCATCGCATGATAATTGCTGGTGACAGCGATTCCCGTGGCCTCTGGGCCCAGCCGCGGCTCGGCTCGAACCAGATCCGTCGACATCTGGAAATTCTCCCGGGTCGTCGTGGAGCGATCCTCCAACACCAGGGCCGCTTCCGGAACACCCTGCTCCAAGGCATAGTCCGCCATCGCCCTAGCCTCACTGACAGGTTCATCAGGACCCTGCCCACCGCTCATCACCAACAACGGACGCCGTCCGGCATCCACCTCACCCCGCCACACCCCGAGGGCCCGGTCAATACGCCCGGCCAGCAGCGGGGTGACCTTCCCAGAAGGAACCCCGGCACCTAGCACCATGATGAAATCCGGGTGAACTCTGCGAACAATACGTTGGTAGAACCAGGAGTACCCGACGAAACAGAAGAACATCAACGCCACCCAACCGGTGGTGAGCATGATGAACGTCGGAACGGGAAAAGCCCGTCGCTCCCCGGTAAGAACCACAAAGATACAAACAACCATTGCCGCAACCAGCCCGACACCGGCGAGCAGGGACAACGAGTGGGCCAGGGAGAAACGTTCCCTGCGGAGCATGACCACACCATTGAGGATGAGGAAACCCGCCAACCCGACGGCCATCAGGGGTGACAAGAACATTAAGACGCTCAAGCCCATCAGTGGGGCCGCGAAGCCGAGGAATGCCAACGTCTGGATGCTGAGTAGCACGGCGGCGGCAATCCACCCGGCGTTGGCCAGTCGCCGCGGTTCTTGGTGGATACGTCGCCATGCCACCCATCCCGTGATGAGTAAGGCTGCCAGCGGTATCAGTCCAGTCAGTGTCGAGCCCACAGTGGCACGATAGCTGCACTGCTGGGCGAATACTCTGCTGTAGCTCATGATTCCGGGGACGCTCGGGGTGCCCTCAGGGGTGACGGGAGCCGGCCAGCCCGTGATCGCAAGACCTTCTCCGGTATGACGGGGCGGAGCATGCGTCCACCTCGTCGTCCTGTCGGAGGGTGCGAGTCACCGACTGGGATTGCTGAAGGCCTCCGCGATAAAGGGGTCGACCAGTCCGTGGTAGGTCTTCGGGGCGTCCCGCCGTACGCAGTGGCCGACACCGTCGATCAAGACCAGGCGTACGAGCGGGTTGGTCACCTCGGAGGGGTTCGGGGCCATGTCACCGTCGCGGGGCGCGAGGTACAGCGCCGGTAGTGTCAGCTGGTTGACTGCGCTGACGAGGTCGGCTTCGCCGAGATAGGTGCCCTCGCGGATGAAACGTCGGTCGACCTGCTTCTTGCACCGGGCCCACTCTTCGATCTCGGCATTACTCCATGAGGTCTCGCGCCGCATGCGCTTCCGCTCGGCCAGGCCGCCGTCGACGACAAACGCATCCAAGAACCGCTCCTGGTGCTCCACGAACCAAGGAGCCGGGCCCCAGTGTCCGGTGGGACGCGCGACGTCCTCCAGGACCAGCGCCCGAACCAGATCGGGCCGGGCCACGCTCACTCGCAGCGACATGAGCCCTCCCAGGCTGTGCGCCACGACGACCGGTGGCTCTGGAAGCGAGAAGAGAACTCGCTCGAGGTCTTCCTGAATGGTCTGTGGCGCCCGGGCCAGAGAGTTGTCGTCCCACCGCGGGGACACTCCGTGCCCTCGTAGGTCCACTGCGAGAACGTGGTACCGGGAGGACCAGTTAGCCACCGCGTCGGGCCAGGCGGAAGCCGATTCCGTCAGGCCGTGGACCAGAAGCAGGGTCGGAGCTGCGGGATTCCCCCACTCGTGCAGCGCAAGCGTCGTCACCTCAGCGACTGTAGTACCAGGGGCGTCGAAATCGTGGTGCTGATACACATCTGCGCATCTTTGCTTCCACAGCGGCTTCCTGCTGGTTCCCTCGAGGGCGAACTCCCTATGCTGAACACCATGTTGATCCTTTGCGCTGCTCTGCTGCGTCTGCGCAGCCGCTGACCGCGGGAGCATCCCGTCGCTGCTCCCGCCCTGGCCTCCATGCCGGGCGGTGCCCTTTCGCGTGCCCGGTTCCACGATCATCACGGAGCAAGCAGTGCCTACTTTTCATCACGGTCGTCATGAATACGGCCAGAATTTCCTCACCGACCCAGCTGTCCTCACCGCCTTTGTCGAACTCGTTGCAGCGACCCGCGGTCCCATCATCGAGATCGGACCAGGCGACGGCGCACTCACCGTGCCGTTGGTGCGCCTCGGTCGTCCTGTGACGGTCATCGAGATCGACGCCCGCCTGGAGCAGCGGCTGCGTTGTCATCTTCCTCCGCACGTGAAGGTGGTGACGGGTGATTTCCTCACCTATCGGTTGCCGAGCCATCCCCACGTGGTGGTGGGGAATCTGCCCTTCCACCAGACCACTGCGATGTTGAGACACCTCCTGCACTCCTTTGCCTGGAGGGATGCGGTTCTGCTGACTCAATGGGAGGTTGCTCGTCGCAGGGCCGGTGTGGGCGGGGCTACCATGATGACCGCGCAATGGGCGCCGTGGTTCACGTTCACTCTGCATGGTCGCGTCCCAGCGCGGGCTTTCACGCCACGCCCGGGTGTGGATGGTGGGATTCTCGCCATCCACCGTCGCGAGCACCCACTGCTACCAGTGACTGAGCGACGTCGATTCCACGCCTTGGTCCATCGCATCTATACCGGCCCGGGAAACGGCCTGGCCCAGATCCTTGCTCGCGTCACCTCCCTTTCTTCACCGCAGGTAGCCCGGACTTGGCTCGGAAGACATGGCATTGATGCTTCAGCCCTGCCTCGAATGATGCATCCGGAGGCCTGGGTGGACCTGTTCAAGACGACGGGATCGTCACCACCTACCCCTTCGCCACGAGGAAACCGCAGGAGGCGACGATGAGCCTCTCCGCTGCTCAGCAGGCCGCACGTCTGTTGGCTGAGCGACCTGAACACGACTGGCAACTTGACGAACTTGCTGCGCTGGTGCATCTCTCGGTGTCGCAGCTCGGGCGAGTGTTTACCCGCAGGTTCGGCCGCACCCCGATGCGTTTCCTGATGTACCTTCGCGCACATTTGTTGGCCACGCTGTTGCGGGAGACCGACCTGCCCATAGCAGAGGCGATGAGCACAGTGGGGTGGCGTAGTCGTGGACATGCGGCCCGCCATTTCAAGGAAGTGTTCGGAGTGTCACCGTCGGGCTACCGGAAGATCGGACAGGAACGGATACGTCACAAATGATTCGGTACCTGGTGAATGACAGGCATGCACTGAGCATTCTCTGTCACCACGTCCACCGTGTGGCCGCTCGGGAGCAGGGATGAGTCCCTGAACCTTGAGTGGGCACAGGTTTGTGTGAAACTCCTTGGAGAGATGGGGTCTGCAGTTCGTCTCCCGTGTGATGCTTTAGGTTAGGGCGCGACTCGGGCCCCTCGACCATGAGAAGATCGAAGGGCCCGGAGCCGTTTGTTTGGTTCGTTCGTGGAGTTCCTATTCGGCCTTGTGGAGGTGGGCGACGACTCCGTCGATGTCCTGTTGCAGGCGTTCGGGGCGGATGATATGGCCGCCTGGTTCCTCGAAGCGTTCGTACTTGATTCCGGCTGAGTCGAGCGCAGCCGCGAACTCGCGCTGGGTGTTGAGAACCGTGTCTTCAGTCAGGGTGTTGATGATGGTTCCGACCTGCGGAATGTCGCTGACACGACTTGTTCCGGCGACGAGGAAGATGCGCTTGTTGCGGTAGCTCTCGATGTTCTCGATGGGATTGTCCGCGGTGATGAGGTCCTGGTGCCACCGGGGCCACCGACCATAGACGGGTTGACCGAACTCCGCATGGGAGGTCAGGTTCGCCCAGGCAATGATCAGGTTGGGGACTATGCCCTCCACCGCTTTCGAGCGGAGGTTTGCCGGTCCGGAGTGGGCGCTGACGGAGGCGAATTTGTCGCTGTATTTGGCGACGTATTTGAGGGCTCCGAAGCCTCCCATGGAGAATCCGGAGACGGCGCGTCCGGCCTGTTCGGGGAAGGTGCGGAAGGTGGCGTCCACCCAGGGGATGAGTTCATCGATCTGGAAGGTCTCCCAGTCGCGTTTCCTGTTTCGGGCGGACACAGGGTTGCAGTGCCAGCTGATGCCCGCGTCGGGCATGACCACGATGAGATCACGTCCCTCGGTCATCGCCCGGATGTTGAGTTCCCGGTCGTATTGGGTGTAATTTCCCCCGCCTCCGTGGAACAGGTAGAGCACGGGGTACCGTTTTCCGCTGCTGGCGTAATCGGCGGGAAGCAGGACGTTGACGTGGGGATTGCTGCCTGCTGGGGACAGCGGAGGTGTGACGCCCGAGAACGATGGGCTGGAGAAGGTGTAGGTTTCCATGCGACCGTCGGTTGCGTGGTCGGTGACCTCGAGGCCTGCTGCGTGGGCGGGTGTGACGCCACTCCACGCGGCTCCGGCGCCGATGATGGAAGCCGCGGCGAGCCCTCCGGCTCCCTTGAAGACAGTGCGACGGCTGATGGTGCGATCCAGGGACATGATGCTTCCTAGTGATTGAAATTTCACCACAAAACATGGGTGTTGTGGGGCAGAGAATGCCGGGGTGGATCGGCGCTGGTGCGATCATTCTGCTCGGATGATCATCACCGTTCCCGGTGGCCTTTCCGGGAATTTTCGATCCTGTGAAGCTTCCCTGTAGACTTTAACTGGATGCAGTCCTGTATGCAACCCTGTTGTGGTGGGTTTTTCGCACTTTTGTGGAAGCCGTGGTGAGCGGGCACGACCCGATCCCTCGGCCACCGCAGGGTCGAGGGATCGGGTCTAGTTCAAGGTGTGCTGATGATCAGCAGGGACGCCACAGGTGTCCGACGATTCCGTCGAGGTCCTGCCTCAGGCGTTCCTTGCGGATGTGGTGACCGCCGGAGTCCTCGCAGTGCTCGTGTTTGATTCCGTGCTTGTGCAGGGTCTCCCTGAATTCCCGGTGGGTGTGAACGATGCAGCTTTCGTGTGAATTCTTGGAGTCGGTTCCGCTGAAGAGGAAGATCCTCTTGTTCTTGTACTTCTCGACGCAGTCGACCGGGTTGTCGGCCTTGATCCGCGTCTCGTCGGAGCCGTAGACGCAACCGCCTGCGAGATCCGCCGAGGAGGAGGAGTTGGCCCACTGGACAACGGCCTGACCGTAGTTTCCTCGCAGGTTGGCCGGGCCCGAGTGGCAGCTGACGGATGCGAAGTGGCTGCTGTACTTGGCGGTGTACTTGAGGGCTCCGAAGCCTCCCATGGAGAACCCGGAGACGGCGCGTCCTTCGCACTGCGCGATGGTGCGGAAGTTCGCGTCCACCCACGGGATGAGCTGCTCGATGTGGAAGGTTTCCCACTTCTGCGGTCCGGCGTTTGATTTCACCGGGTCGCAGTACCAGCCCGCGGCGCCACCATCGGGCATGACGATGATGAGGTCATCTGAGCCGGCCAGATTGCGGATGTCGTCATCCCTGTCGAACTTCGAGAAGTTCTCTGAAGGGCCGTGGAGCAGGTAGAGCACCGGGAAACGGCAGCCGTTGTTGTAGTTCTTGGGGAGGAGGATGTTGACCCGGGGGGTCCAGCTGATGCAGGAGGTGGAGAACCTGTAGTACTCCATTCGCCCTGTGGTCTGGTGCGCGATGACCTTTAGGCCTGAGGCGTGTGCGGGGCTGGCGGCGCCGCCCAAGACGGCACCGGCGCCGAGGAAGGAGGCCGCGGCTATCCCGCCTGCTCCTTTGAACATGCTACGACGAGTGATTGAATGATTGAGAGACATCAAAGCTCCTACTTGGTTTTTGCGTCCCTGCAGGTATGGTGGGGGTGTAATTTTTTGAAAATTGTTGTTTTGATGCTGAGCGCTCAATCGGGTGCGTAGCGGGTTCAGCGCTGCGCGCCCGGTTGGTGCGGCCAGTCATCCCCCAGCTGGTTTGTACGGGGAGACTGGACCTTTGAAGCTTCAGGAGCACCCTAACTTCGCTCCATGGCCCGCCGCATGAGACACGCAGAAATACATAACTTTCGGCTAACAACTATGGCCATTAGTTAGAATTTTGGAGGTGGGATCGGAGTTTTGGTCACGCCCCGGATCCGCCGCTTTGGGAGAGTTTGGCCTTGTCAGCTTGGTTTTCCTGATGTTCGGGCTAATTTTCTCGGCGACGAACGTAATGTTGAAACTGTAAGTAGTGAAGCTGGTGACGTTCTGGATGTGATTCCGTCCTTCGTTGCCTCCGTTGAGGTGTGTGGTGTGCACGACACCGTCGATGAGGAGGATCCTCCTCAGGCATCATCGAGAACCTCGCTCGGCACACTGTCGCTCACTCCGTTTGGGTGAGGACCGAGGCGATCCTTGCCGCAGGACGGCGTCTCCATCATGTGAGCGATCCGGTGCTCACGGACGACGACCTCTACGACGAGACGGGCTCAGGGATTAATCCGGGCCCGGAGCTCCTTGAAGTTACGGTGGGCCAGCTCGTCCAGGAATGCCGCCCCGTTCTCGACGCTGCCGACGTAGTGACCGAACAGTTCCATGTTGATGCAGCCAAACAGTTCGGTCCAGCCCCGCAGGACGATGATGATCAGCTCGTCGGGGACATCGCTGGGCATTCCCTGTTCACCGATCCAGCGACGCACCCTGGCGAGGTCCTCCCGCAGTGCCGGTGCCGTTTCCGGTGAGTCTGGCGTCGTCGTTCCCGCCTGCGCCCTCATGTCCGAGGCGACCCTGGCCAGCAGGATCGAGATCCGGGATGCGGCTGGGATGGTTTCCGGCGGTGCCTGGTAGCCGGGTACCGGGGTGCCGTAGATGAGGCCGTACTCGTTGCGGTGTTCCAGCGCCCAGGCGCGGGTGGCGCGCCATAGCGCCACCCAGCGACCTTCGAGGTCTCCGCGTGGGATTCTGCCCTCGGCCTCCTCGACGGCTTTTCCCAGCGACTCGTAGGCGTCGACGATCA
>ERZ773038.2210-NODE-2210-length-10038-cov-7.148052_pt1 | contig 10038 bp, 8 predicted proteins | sample MGYA00511665_ERZ773038 | MGnify/ENA primary metagenome ERZ773038 (study PRJEB29015, sample SAMEA2737966) | human oral metagenome | biome: human oral; feature: human-associated habitat; material: dental | place: China | collected 2028 ... | reverse complement strand
CGGCCTTTCCTCAAGCATTACAGCAAGTTTATTCCGGTGTGTTGAAAGGGGCGGGGGATACATATTATATTATGAAATATTCCCTTGTCAGTGTTGCAATCATTCGTCCTATTATTACGTATTTATTATGCATTACATTGGGGCTTGGACTCTTTGGTGCGTGGCTATCACTTTGTTTTGATCAATCTTTGAGACTTTGTTGCGCTTATATACGTTTTATTCGTGGAACATGGCAATATCGAATTGTTTAAATTTTCTCATGAAAGAAATGTGAAAATTTTATGAATAGTTTATTGCATATTCAAGGGGATTCATGTAAAATAACAAATGTGGAAAAAATGACACATTGGGGAATGTGTTATCTGATCCGGAGGATCTAATTTCATATATATGTAAGGGATGTATATAAGAAAGCATAAGGGCTCGGTTAGTGCATACTAACCGGGCCCTTGTTGTTTTATATGATTATCTTGAGGGACTTTGAACGTGTAAAACCTTGTTGACAAGGTTTATAACTTTTTTATAATATCGAATAGAACATAATCGCTATACATAGAAGTTTACGGACTCAGATTGTGTTTTATTTATGCTTAATTTTTATAAGGAGGACAATTGTGAACAAGTATATTGCTGAATTTATTGGTACAATGATTTTGGTATTTTTCGGGACCGGTACGGCCGTTGTGACAGGTGGTTTTACAGGCGGTTTAGGACTTGGATTTTTAGGTGTTGTAGCTATTGCCTTGGCGTTCGGTTTGACTATCGTCGCAGGGGCTTATGCGATTGGTCATATTTCAGGTTGTCATGTCAATCCGGCGGTGTCTATCGGTGTTTGGCTTGCCGGCCGTATGTCTTTGAAAGATTTCGGCGGCTATGTAGCGGCTCAAATTCTTGGGGCCTTTGCCGGCACAGGTTTATTAAGTTTTATCGTTAAATCATCTGAAACACTTTCCAGTTACGGTGCTGACGGATATGGCGACTTAAGTGCTGTCGGACTATCTATGGGCGGTGCGTTTGTAGCTGAAACCTTTCTTACGTTTGTATTCGTACTTGTTATCCTTGGTGTCACATCCAGTGAAAAAACATCCTCCATTGCGGGCCTTGTTATCGGTGCTACATTGACAATGGTTCATTTAATCGGTATTCCATTGACGGGAACATCTGTAAACCCTGCTCGCGCATTAGCTCCGGCCGTATTTACCGGCGGTGAAGCTTTATCTCAGGTATGGCTCTTTATTGTGGCGCCTCTTATCGGTGGTGCTATTGCGGCCGTATTCCATCGTGCATGGTTTTCTGAAAGCGAAGACTAGTTGATCAATATAAGCTTTGTGTTTAGAATTTTCCGGAGAACTTCATCGAATACTCATAAAATATATTGATAAAATTAAAAATTTTTTGTAAAATATAACTATCTTATTACTATCCCGGGCTGTTTCTGAAGCGGGTTTATGGAGGGTCATTATAATGAACAAAAAATTATTAGCTTTGATGGCTGTTACTGCTGTAGGTGTTTCTGTAGCAGGTGCAACACCTCAAACTCAGTTTGACAAAGGTGAAGTCCAAGTGGACCTTGGTGCAGCACATTCAAAATCAAAAACTAACGCGTTCAGTTCCGATGCAAAATGGAACTTTGACGGTGGCGTAACGTATGCATTAACTGATAAAACAGCAGTACAATATGCATATCACGGATTAAAAGATCATTTTGTTGATTTCGACTATAACGACAAAATGCATGAAGTTAATTTGATTCAATCTTTGAACAAGAACTTCGCAGTATATGGCGGTTATGGCCGTATTTCCGGCGATGACTTCGTGAAAGCGAATAATATCGCACAAGCCGGTGTAATCGGTAAAGCAAATCTTGGTTCTAAAGTCGATGTATACGGTAAAGCAGGTGTAGGTACTAAAAAAACTACGACTTGGGAAGCTGGTCTAGGCTTTAAAGCAACTGATGATTTGGATATCAATGCAGGTTATCGCTATATCAACACAAGAAGACATGCTGATGATAACATTTCCTTCCAAGGACCTGTTGTAGGCTTGTCCTATCGTTTCGGCGGTTCCAAGGTGGCTACGCCGGTATCTGCTCCGGCTCCAGCGCCAACCCCTGCATATACTCCTGCTCCGGCTCCTACAGTGCAGGAAGCGCCTAAACATGAAACTCCTAAATTGGATTACTATGTACAATCCATCTACTTTGACTCCGATCAATCCACTCCACGTTACGACCAAGCGCCTAACTTGGATGCTGCATTGAAAGCTGCAAACAAATATTCTCAAGACCAAGTTAAATTGATGGGTAATGCTGATACTGATGCAAATCCTCAATATAATATCAACTTGTCTGAACGCCGTGTACAAAGCGTTGCTCAATTCTTAGTAAATAACGGCGTAGCAGCTAATCGTCTGATCGGTGTTGCTAATGGCGATGCTAAACCGGTTGCAACAAATTCAACTTCTTCCGGTAAAGCTGAAAACCGTCGTGTAGACGTATACATTCATCGCTAATTTCTAGATGAATCTAGAATAGACATTTCTTAAGTCCATCTTATCGTCATGCTCTCGTATCTATCGGGAATTGAATACGCGATAAGGTGGGCTTTTGTGTTCTGGCAGGTCATATAACGTTCATTAATATGTGGTATGGTATGCGTTGTGAGTATAGTAAAGTGGGTTATGCGTATGGAAAAATTCAAATATTATAAACAACTCGTCGGCGCTATTATACTGGCCGGCATTATGGCGATAGTGGCGCTTCGCATAGGTGACATCGCTAATGCTATTGATGCTGTACTGTCAGCTTTTGTACCCCTTATTTTGGGGGCCTGCATGGCATTCGTGCTGGATATTCTTGTCGTTCGTTACGAACGTTGGCTGTGGCCTAAAACCAAGTTTGGCTGGCGGTATAAGATTCGTAGACCGTTGAGTATCATTTTATCCTTTGTGACCATCAGTCTCATTGTATATTTCATTGCTCGCATGGCTGTGCCGCAACTAATTCATTCCATGTCAATTATTGTTTCGGCGGCACCGCAACTTTATGCGGACTTTCAGGTGTGGATACAACATATAACGGAAGCTATTCCGTTTGCATCAAACCAAACGATTATGGATACGTTAAATGGTGAAAGCTTTGTAAAGTATACACGTGAGTGGGGGACAAAGGGCGGCTCTTACATCGTTGATACGATGGGATCCGTTTTATCCTGGACCTTGAATATCGGGTTGGGACTTATTTTCGCAGTATATATGCTGCTTGATAAGGAACGCCTGATTTTACAGGGAAAACGCATGTTAAAAGCGTATGCTTCAGATGTATGGGTGGAGAGAACAACGTATGTAGGTAATGTTGCTGTTAAGACATTCAGTAATTTTTTTGTAGGCCAATTTATTGATGCTTTGATTCTGGGTGTTATGGTAGGCGTAACATTATGGCTGTTCAATATCGAGTATGCCACAACGATTGCGTGCGTTATCGGCCTCACAGGATTGATTCCTCTCCTCGGTATTTACATAGGTGGAGTGATGGGTGCTGTTATGTTGCTCACCGTCAATCCCATGGATGCATTGCTGTATGTTGTTATCCTGGAGGTATTGCACCAAATTGAAAGTAATGTAATATATCCTAAGGTTGTGGGAAACTCTATCGGTCTCCCCGGATTGTGGGTGTTTGCAGCGGTTATCATCGGTGCCAGTCTCATGGGGGTCACAGGAATGTTAGTAGGTGTGCCTTTGGTGGCTACGTGTTATAAATTGCTGATGGCCGATGTGGAGGCTCGATTGGCTTCAAATGAAGGCTTGTAAATCAGTTTTTAGTTAACTGTCGCTATATGGTTATCATTAATTGATGATTCTGTTATATGAGATGCTTTCACGAATGGTGAAAGCCTGTATATGCTAGGAGGATTTATAAATGAATAAAAAGTTAGTTTCTATGGTGTTAACGGGTGTTTTAGCGGTCGGAGTCTTGTCCGTTGCGGCACCGAACGAAGCTCAGGCTCGTAAGACAAAACCGGAAACGAGTACTGATATATCCGTACAACGTGCACCTGGTGAATCCATGGTCATGACGATGAGCAGAATCGGTACGATTTTCCAAAATCGTTTCCCTAATGCGGCAATTCATTCCGTAGAATTGAATTCTAATGACTTGAATTACGGTTATAAAGTGGTAGGTTACAGCAAATATCATCAATATAAGTTGAAAATTGATGTAATTACGGGCAATGTATCCGATATGGAAGAAGGCGGTAAGCCTAAAAAAGTGATTGGCGAAATCTTTAATAAAGATAAAGTCATCGAAGCTGCTCAGGCAGAAGCTGTGGCTAAGCAACAATTAGGTGCGGATGCGGTTATGAAGGGCTGGAAAATCGAAGCACATGAAGGCAAGGTCCTCTATTATGTAACGATGCACCAAGACGGTAAGAAAGTTGTCGTTACTGTCGATGCACAAACAGGAGCTTATGTAGGTCAAGGTAAGGCAAGTAAATTACCACCGGAACCGGATCAAGGATTTGATGGACGTAAAACAAACATTATCTGGGGTAGCGGTATTGATTTAGGGCGTTAATCCTTGGATACGAATGTGATAGTATTTAATACTTGTCGTATTAAAAATAAAGAAAAACGGTCTGTACCGATATTAATCGGTACAGACCGTTTCTTTATTACTGTATGTAATGATATAGTTTTCTCTTATGGGCGGGTTTTGTATTACCAGCGATGTTCGTAATATACCTGAGTCCACATGATAACTTCGATTAAGGAAGGGTGAGGGCTCATGGTTTCGCCGACGGTAATGACCGATCGTGGATCCATATTGCGTGTTAAACCTTGAGCGCGTAGTCTCTTGGTTCGCTCCGATGCGATGTCCTCATTGATTGCCGTTAAAGGTGTAACACCGCTGTTCATAAGGTTTACATATGGTTGGAATAAAACAGAGGCTTGCGGTCCTACAACGTGCATGCCGAGGATATAATTGGTATCCTTATCGACGACGATTTTCACAAACCCGTCATTTATATCGCCCGGATTGATGCCCATTGCATAGCCTTTAGCCGTAGCGGAGTAGTAGTTTTTACCGACACCTACATTATAGCCGGCCTTGACTGCTTCCGCCTCGGTAAGGCCTACACTGCCAATCTCAGGATACGAAAACGTAACCTTTGGCAGTGTGTCGTAACGGGCCCAGCGATAATCCTCTTCGCTTGTGGCGTAGAAGAGATTGTGTGCAATGATATCCGCCTCGTAATTGGCGCGGTGACGGAATGCCGGTTCGCCGTTCACATCGCCTAACGCATAGATGCCGTCGACGGAGGTTTCCAAGAACTCATTTGTTTTAATCCAGCCGTTTTTCCAAGTCGTGATACCCGTATTTTCAAGATGTAATTCCTGCACGGTAGGGCGAATGCCGGCGGCAACTAAGATTTCTTCTACTTTCGTCTCCGTAATTTCGCCCGTTGTACGATCTTTTGTTATAACGACCTTGAGGCCGTTTTCCTGGCGTATTTCCACGGTATCTTGATTCAGGATCACATTGATACCGCGAGCTCTGTAATTTTCGAGCAGATGAGCCGAAACTTCTTCATCTTCTTTCGGCACCAGACGTACATTATGCTGGATGATTGTAACCTCTGTACCGGCGGAAGCGAATACATGGGAGAATTCTGCACCGATTGGGCCTGCACCCAGTACGGCGAGGGATTTATATGGCTTTTCCGGATATTTATCGCCGAAGAGGCTTTCACTGGATAAGAAACCTGCCTCCTGAAGTCCCGGTACATTTGGAATGTTGCTATGACCGCCTGTGCCTAGGATGATGATTGGAGCTGTAATTTCTTCGGATTCGCCGCCGTCATTGAGGTGAACTTTCATTACCTTGTCGGATACAAAGCTGGCTGCGCCGCGATAAACGTCAATATTGTCGAATGCATCGTAATATTTAAAAATATCTTTGTTTTCATCGATTACATGCCATACGCGTTTTGAAATGGTATTCCAGTCCATTGTTGCCTCGCTGACATTGATGCCGATCTTTTTAAATTCCTCGACCTCTTGTACGGCATTGGCTGCCGTTACCATCACCTTTGTAGGAATACAGCCGCGGTTTAAGCAGGTACCGCCGAATTTACCTTTTTCTATTTGTGCAATCTTAAGGCCCTTTTTTTGCGCTGCATCTACTACGATGTTGGCGCCGCCTGTGCCGACTACAATAATATCGTATTGTTTCATGTCGATTCCTTTCTGATTTTATTCGTTGAGAGTTATTATTGTTAATTCTATTATATCAGTACATTGAAGAAAATCAATATAGAAGGTCAATTTTATTTTCAATATATATTTGTAATACATCGACTATGTAATACATCAATTGTGTTATACATCGGTTGAATAGATTCCTCAGACATATAGTTTAAATAGATTTCACAGATATGAGGGGTTATGTATCGTGAGAGGATCTAATATATTGTTATTTTTATACAACAAAAGACGCCCTGTAAACCGGACTGAAAAGTTAATTTAACTTTTATAGTTTCGTTTTTAAGGGCGTCTTTAGAAAATTATTGCCAGTCTTCGTTATAGCCGCGTTTTGCATAGTCTGCCGTAGCGGTAAAGAGAATGTCCGTACTAGAGTTCAGTGCTGTTTCCGTAGAGTCCTGCAATACTCCGATAATAAAACCTACACCTACAACCTGCATGGCGATATCATTGGAAATACCGAATAAGGAGCACGCCAATGGGATGAGCAGCAATGAGCCGCCTGCTACACCGGAAGCTCCGCAAGCACCGATAGTGGCGATGACAGAAAGGAGAATCGCAGTCGGAATATCCACTTGAATTCCTAATGTGTGAGCTGCAGCTAACGTCATAATCGTGATGGTGATGGCTGCGCCACCCATATTGATTGTGGCACCTAACGGAATGGATACGGAATACATATCCGGATTTAAGTGTAATCGTTTAGCCAAATCCAAGTTTACCGGAATGTTTGCGGCGGAACTGCGTGTGAAGAATGCGTAAATTGCAGATTCGCGTAAGCATTTGAATACTAGAGGATATGGATTGCGTCGGATAAAGATGAATACGAGTAATGGATTGATTACAAGTGCTACAAAGAACATGGAACCTAATAGGAGAACAAGTAGCTGTAAATATCCCAGTAAAGCTTCAATACCATTTGTAGCAATAGAGTCGGCCACAAGGCCCATAATTCCGAGCGGGGCGAATCGGATGATCCAACCTACAACGGTCGTAATTGCTTGGGAAAAAGATTCCATGTTTTCTTTTGTGCCCATTGGAGCCTGTCGTAAGGCTCCGCCAATCATGAGTGCCCAGCCGAGAATACCGATATAGTTACCGGTCATCAAAGCGTGCACCGGATTATCTACGATATTTTTTAATAATGTAATCATTACTTCCGCGATGCCTTGCGGTGGTGCCGCATCGGTAGCCCCTGTTGCAAGATGTAATGTGGTCGGGAAGAACCAGCTTACGATAACTGCTAATGCGGCGGATAGGAAGGTACCTAGCAAGTAGAGCGTGATAACGGAGCCCATCCCTGTTTTTTGCCCCGATCGATGTTTGCTGATTGCGGTAATAACCAAGAAAAATACGAGAATCGGTGCAATACCCTTTAAAGCACCTACGAATAAAATACCCAACAATGATAATTCTTTTGCGATATCGGGAATATAAAGCGCCGTCACAATACCTATAATCAGACCGATAATGATTTGTTGAATGAGGCTGACTTTATTTATTGATGTCATAAATCGATTCATGTTACACTCCAATACTTAATTAGTAGATGTGGATCTCCACAATTAATAAATTATAAAATCATAAATCCTTTTACAAGGGACATATGTCATTATACAACGAACACGGGTTGTAGGCAATAGACAACTGGTATTGTAGGAGATAGTTGATTAACACAGTGTGCGGTGGAGATGCTTTCAGTGGCGTCGGTGATATGGTATACTATGCCATATGCGACATATTAAAATATTTTAATCTGTGAAAGTGAAAGTAATGAATACTAAAGAATTTAAAACCTATGATGATAAAGAAGAATTTGTACAAGGTGTGTTCTCTAATATAGCCAAGCATTATGATTTGATGAATACGGTACTCAGCTTCGGACAGGATTACTTTTGGCGGAAATTTGCCGTGAAAGAAATGAATGTGGGACCATATCAGCATGTGCTCGATGTAGCTTGCGGTACTTGTGTATTTACAAAGGAAGTATTACGGCAGGAACCGACTGTTACGGTGGAGGCATTGGACTTTAATCATGACATGCTGAAAGAGGGGCATGCGCGAATTGAAGCGGCCGGTTTATCGGATCAAGTGAATTTAGTACAAGGTGATGCGATGGCATTACCTTATGCAGATAATACTTTTGATGCTGCTATGAGCGGTTTTGCCATGAGAAATGTGCCTGATATAAAACAGGTGCTTTCAGAAATGCAACGCGTTGTAAAGCCGGGAGGGAAGGTTGTCGTATTAGAACTGGCAAAGCCGAGTATGATTGGATTTAAGCAATTATATAATTTATATTTTTCCTATATATTACCTGTTATAGGAAAGCTGAGTAAAGATAATTCGTCATATTCTTGGCTGCCTGAGTCGTTACGTCGCTATCCTCATCAACGGGAGATTCTGGAAATCTGGAAGTCGTTAGGATATGAAAATGCCACCTATCATGAGTTGACAGGCGGCATTGTAGCAGTTCATGAAGGCGTGGTGCCTCATTAACTATTGTAAGTAGTAAATGATATTAGCATCCTGAGATACAACTAAAGAGCCGTTTTCCACAGGTGTGGATGTACTAAGTGCGGCTTCCATTACTTTAGCACTACGATAATAAGTATTGTCGATAGTGCTAGTTTCATTTGTGCTGATAGAAAGTGATTTGACAGGGCCTAATGTGCGTCCTAGAGCAGCGGCAATAATTTCAGCTTTGTGGCGACCGTTTTTAACAGCTTCGGTCGTGAGTGAATCTGATAATTCTTGAGAGGTTTCACTTTGGAATGTTAAGTTGTTAATATCGTTAGCACCGACGCTGACTGCGGCATCAACAGCTTTTCCTACATTACTGAGGTTGTTAATCTTAACGGTGACACGATTGGACACGCTATATCCGGTGTTTATACGCTTACCATCCTGATAGTCACTGGCAGGGTTTATTGATATGTTGGATGTATACACATCTTTCTTGTCGATGCCTAGGTTCGCGAGTTTGCTGATGAGGTCGCTCATGATGCGGTCGTTATTGGATTTTGCGGTGTTGATATTGGCGTTTTCACTGCTGATTCCTAATGTTAAAATCGCATAGGTCGGCGCAACGGATCGAGACGCTTGACCGGTTACATGGATTTCTGTGGTATCAAATGTTCCTTGTGGTGATGCAAAGACTGAAGTTACCATTGTTGCACATACTGCAGCTATAGTGATGGCTTTGGTAAATACGTTTTTAGAGCGTTTCATAATAATCTCCTTACACAATCATACGTAACAGGATACACTAACACATTTGTTGGAAATACAGTTATAGATACAATCGTACTGTTCTATAGTTTCCGTATTCTGGTATCATAGATTTATTCTATAAAAACATTGTACACAATATATTTCGTATTATCAAATTCGTATTATCAAATACGTTTTTATAATAATTAAAACATATAGTTTTTTGTAGTCTAAGGATTTTACGGATTTTACCTGAAAATGAACTGAAAATGAAGTTTTGGCGGTGGAGAACTTAAACCTTGCGTATATATAATGGTTGTAATATAATATGCATACAGTCTTTTGAAAGGCTGTTTCTTAATGAATAAGATGTAGTATCTTATTCGTTATTTTATTTATGTGTAAACATAAAAAGCTATATAAAATATGTTGACATAAAAATGTGAACATGTTAATATATTCAAGTCGCCAGTTGGCAAAGCAACTCGAATGAGAATTGCTTTGATGCCAGATTTTATCTGGGTTAACTGGTAACAGATCTTTGAAAACTGAACAATGATAGGT
>ERZ773038.2198-NODE-2198-length-10070-cov-4.273490_pt1 | contig 10070 bp, 8 predicted proteins | sample MGYA00511665_ERZ773038 | MGnify/ENA primary metagenome ERZ773038 (study PRJEB29015, sample SAMEA2737966) | human oral metagenome | biome: human oral; feature: human-associated habitat; material: dental | place: China | collected 2028 ... | reverse complement strand
GCTGGTCGGGGTTCATGCCCAGGCACATCGAGCATCCGGCGTTGCGCCACTCGGCTCCGAAGTCGAGGAAAACTTTGTCGAGCCCCTCGGCCTCGGCTTGGAGGCGGACCCGCGCCGACCCCGGAACCACCATCACGCGGGTTTTGGGCGCCTTCTTGCGGCCCTCGACCACCTTTGCGGCCGCCCGCAGGTCCTCGATGCGCCCGTTCGTGCACGAGCCGATGAACACGGCGTCGATGTCGATCTCCCGCATCGGCGTTCCCGGGGTCAGACCCATGTATTCGATTGCGCCTTCGGCGGCTTTGCGCTGTGTCTCGTCGGCGATGTCGGCAGGCTCAGGCACCTTTCCGGAGATCCCTATTCCCTGGCCCGGGTTGGTCCCCCAGGTGACGAAGGGCTCCAGCTCGTTGGCGTCGAGCTCCACGACGGTGTCGAATTCGGCGTCGTCGTCGGTGGCCAAGGTGCGCCAGTAGGCAACGGCTTCGTCCCAGTTCTCCGGCGCGTTCGGCCTGCCCTTGACGTAGGCGAACGTCGTCTCGTCGGGGGCGACCATTCCGGCCCGAGCGCCGGCTTCGATCGACATATTGCAGATCGTCATCCGGGCCTCCATTGACAGGGAGCGGATGGCCTCTCCGCGATACTCGATGACGTGGCCCTGGGCGCCGTTCGTCCCGATCTTCGCGATGATCGCCAGGATGATGTCCTTGGCGGTGGTTCCGGGCTTGAGCCTGCCGTCGACGTTGATAGCCATTGTTTTGAACGGCGCGAGCGGGAGGGTCTGCGTCGCCAGCACGTGTTCGACCTCCGACGTGCCGATTCCCAGGGCGAGCGAGCCGAAGGCGCCGTGAGTGGACGTGTGGGAGTCGCCGCACACGATGGTCATGCCCGGCTGCGTCAGCCCGAGTTGGGGGCCGACGACGTGGACGATCCCCTGGTCGGCGTTGCCGAGCGAATAGATGGGAACGCCGAATTCCTCACAGTTCCGCCGCAGAGCGTCGATCTGGGCGCGGGAAGTGAGGTCTGCGATGGGCAGGTCGATGTCCAGCGTCGGCGTATTGTGGTCCTCCGTCGCCACCGTCAGATCCGGGCGGCGCACGGGGCGCCCGGCCAGGCGAAGCCCCTCGAAGGCCTGCGGGCTAGTCACTTCGTGAACGAGCTGCAGATCGATGAAAAGAAGGTCGGGGGCGCCGTTCTCTCCGCGCTTGACAACGTGGTCGGCCCAAACCTTCTCGGCGAGCGTCGCACCCATTGTGTCCTCCTTTGTCATATTCGGTTGAAAGAGTCAAGAAAAGGATCCCGCAGTGCAGGGATTTTTGTCCTTGCATCTCAAAGCGTGAGATGCAAGTATCAATACATGGACACTGTACCCGAGGACGACGCCGATGGCCGTAGCGACGACACGCCAAGAGACGACAGCTCTGGCGTCGGCGTGCTCGACAAGGCGGCCTCCGTTTTCAGCGCCCTGGAATCCGGCCCGCAAACGCTCGCGCAATTGGTGTCCGCAACCCATTTGGCACGGCCTACCGTCCACCGTCTAGCTGTGGCTCTCGAACACCACCGCCTCGTCGCTCGCGACATGCAGGGACGTTTCATCCTCGGCCCACGCCTCGGCGAATTGGCTTCGGCCGCGGGAGAAGACCGCCTCCTCGCCTCCGCCAGTCCGGTGCTCACCGCTCTGCGCGACCATACGGGCGAATCAGCCCAGCTTTTTCGCCGACAGGGCGATCAGCGGGTGTGCGTGGCTGCGGCCGAACGCACGGTCGGCCTGCGCGATTCAATCCCGATCGGCGCGACTCTTTCAATGAAGGCGGGATCAGCCGCCCAGGTGCTTTTGGCGTGGGAGGAACCGGATAGGCTCCATCGGGGTTTGCACGGAGCTAATTTCACCGCCACGAACTTATCCGCCGTACGCAGGCGCGGGTGGGCGCAGTCTGTCTCCGAACGCGAGATCGGGGTGGCATCGATTTCAGCCCCCGTACGTGGGCCGTCTGGCCGCGTCATCGCGGCAGTCTCCATATCGGGCCCGGTCGAACGGATGGGGCATCAGCCCGGCCGCCAGCATGCGACAGCAGTCGTAACGGCGGCCAGGAGGTTGACCGACGTCCTTCAAGCCACCGAAGGCCTTGGTGCGGAGCTGTAAAAGCAGCACAACTGTAAAAGCAACTAACTATTCACGCACGGACCTGTTCAAACGCAAGACTCGACTCTGTCCAAACGCAAGACTCGACCTGGTTAGATTCGATTGTTAATCCAAGCTATCGGGGGCGATACCGACTATGCCGATCTTCATCTAGTTCTTGTCCTGCCGCCCCAGCGTCTACTTGGCTCGCCCCTCCTTGGCCAGCCTCTGGCCATGACACGCTCGACACAGACCCAGTACCCGGAGGACCATCAAGCCCGGCAGTCGGCCCAAATCCCGCGGGTCCTAAGTCACGACTGACAGGCGCTGCCCTGTGTTTTCTCCGTCTTAACGCCACCACACCACCAGCCACAACCAGCACACCACCTGCTACACCAGCCCACACCCACACAGGCACCCCACCAGAAGACGACACCACACTCCCGCCCTTGGCCGATGAGGACGCATTCGACCCACCCGCTTCGGCCTCAATCGACAGTCCATACGTCAAGAAATCAAGATTCTCAATAAACACTTGACGTCCCCTGACACTACCGAGACTCGACTTGACAACCCTCCCCGGCATAGTAATCACTATCCTTGTCCGAAGATCACTAAGATCGTCGTCACCATCATGAGCACCGGGATATTCGAAAGAGTATCTATCACCTTTCCTAATGAAACGCACATGTCCTCCAAAAGGTTCGTTTGACGTCAACCGACACGTGAGATGGCCACCCGGGGGAGTGACGTCTTCGACTTTTGGTTTACTGACGAATGTCAGCTCCGCTTCAAAGGTGAGTCGCACCCCCTCGCACGTCTGGTGAATTTTAGCCATCATACCGTCAGCGTCCTCAAACGTAAGCTCGATTTTCGTACCGCCGTCGGCTCGAAGATCAACCCTCCCATTGATCTTACAACCCACCAGAATGATGGCAACAACAACCACGACGACCGCCGCCAAACACGCCCGCCACCTCTTCACACAGACAACCACAGCGGATCCCCTTTTTAACGACCACCAACAAGACGGCTACTTACGACATACTCAAGCGTAGCGCCTGTACACCTGGCCGCACACCGATTCAAGCAAGGAGAAAGTGAAGGCCGAGAGCCCTTTAGCATTCGATCAGAACTCCACTATCTGGTACATGGACAGCAGAATCCTTCGGGTTCCCATCTCAGGGCCTACCGCCGGATACCCAACCGTGTTATCGACATATCTTTGCACTTCAACAGGATTCTCAACACCAAAAGAATCATTGAGCACTGGAGGCCGAGCGTCAGTGAAATTCCACCCCACGGCATAAGCCGCTAGATCCACGTTCTTTGCCTCACAGGAGGCAAGGTTTCCCAGTAAGTTCTCGAGAAGTGTCCGCAACTGCTCGAACCCCAGATCCGGGCCTGCCATACCGAATTCCATAGTCTCATCACGCATCGCACAAGAAATGAGCAAGACGAACGGCGCGGGGCTTTGGGTCAGTCGCGGGGTGTTGGGTCAGTTCAGTACCGCGGCATCGACTGGTCGACATACAGCCACCACTGCTTGAGGCCTCCGGTCACGTTCACAACCTCGACCCCTTCGGCGGCAAGCGCCTTCGCAGCCTTCATTGAGCGCACGCCGCCCAGGCAGTAGACGTAAACGGGACCATCCCCGTCAGGCAGCTTTTCCGCCGCCGCTGCGGGATCGGCCAGAATATCCGCGAGCGGGATGTGGATTGATGGGCGGATCGCACAGATGGCGCGCTCACTCGAATCGCGCACGTCCAGAAGTTTCGCCCCACGCGCCAGCCTAACGGCCACCTCAGTCACATTCGCCTCGGGCACACTGCCTTGCGAAGCATCGGAAACGTCACATGCGCTCACTAGTTGTTCTCCTTTCAATGGCGCCGGTCGGTTCGCAGCGCCGACCAACGGAATCGTCTCATACCGGTTCGTCAGCGAGTCAAGCGTCAGCACACTGCCGATGAGCGAATCACCCACCCCGGTGATGAGCTTGAGCGCTTCGCCGGCCATGATCGAGCCGACCTGGCCGCACAGGCTGCCCATGACCCCTGCCTCGCCACAACTCGGCGTCGTCCCGGGGGGAGGCGGGCTCGGGAAAAGGTCGCGCAGGCATACCCCCGGAGCCTCCACGCCGAAGGACTCTGCCCTTCCACCTGTCCAAAACACCGATATCTGGGCGCAATAACGCAGAATCGAACCCCACACTTCGGGTATCGACAGCTCGGAGCAGGCAGCGTCCACAAGGTAGCGCGTGAGGAAATTGTCGGTCCCGTCAAGCACCACGTCGTAGCCTGACAGAAGTTCCACAGCGTTGTCTTCCGTCAGCCTTTCGCCGTATTCGACCACGTCGACGTCGGGGGCCAGCGCCTTAACTTTTGCCGCAGCAGACGTCGTTTTGGGCGATCCGACAGAGGCGGAGTCATGAATCACTTGCCGTTGCAGATTCGACAGGTCGACGACGTCGTGGTCGATCACCCCTATCGTTCCGACGCCCGCGGCCGCCAGATACAAGAGCGCCGGCGAACCCAAGCCTCCGGCCCCAACGACAAGCACGCGTGAGGCCGCTACACGCGCCTGGCCCTCCTCACCGTGCAGAAAAATCTGGCGCGAGTATCGCGTGCGCTGAGCGTCATCGAGAGCACCACTCGGCTCGACTATGGGGCGAAGGTTCATACGGACATGGTAGCGCCGAGGGCCACGGCACTAACCAAGAGGAGTTCCAAACGACCAAGAGGAAGTTCCAAACGAACATCTGGATATCCACAAGCTGGACCGCGAGAGGGGGCGCATCCACTACACTCGATGCACATGAGGATAGCCGTCATCACCGTCTCCGACCGTACTTTTTCCGGGCAGCGCAAGGATCTGTCCGGCCCGCTCGCCGCTCAGCTTCTCGCAGAGTTCGGCGACGTCACGGGCCCCACGGTTGTGCGCGACGGGGTCAAATCGGTGCAGGAGGCGATTCGCAAGGCCGTGGGCTCGGGCGCCGACGTCATCCTCACCACCGGAGGCACGGGAATCACCAGTCGTGACCTCACACCCGATGCGACCGAGCCCCTGCTCGCCCGCAGGCTCATCGGCATCGAAGACCTGCTACGCGACAATCCTCGCGTTCCCACCGCGGCCCTTTCCCGCGGCGTCGCCGGCGTGATCGAAACCGATGAACGCCGGGTCTTCGTGGTCAATGCCCCCGGCTCCACCGGCGGGGTGCGCGACGCCGTATCCGCGGTCGGGCCGCTTTTGGGGCATATCGTCGACCAGCTGGCCGACGGCGACCATCCCGCACCGCACAAAGCCGCCACTCTTGCCATCCAAAATCGCGGCCGCAGCGACGGCTCGGACGCTGGCGTAACGATCGCCGGCGTCTCCGCCGAGCCGATCGATATGGACGCCCTCGTATCGGCCGTCGACGATCCCGGCGCGGGAGCCGTCGTCACATTCCGGGGGCAGGTACGCAATCACGACGACGCCCGAACCGTTGTTTCAATCGACTACGAGGCGCATCCTGAAGCGGGAAACGTCGTCCAAAAGATCGCGGCCGACGTCGCCGCGGGAAGCGGGGCGTGCAAAATCGCCGTGCTTCATCGCACGGGCCATCTGCGGGTAGGCGATGTGGCCTTGGGCGCAGCCGTCTCGGCCTCTCATCGAAAGGAGGCCCTGCGCGTGCTGGAAACGGTCATCGAACAGGTGAAACTTCGTCTGCCGGTATGGAAACGGCAAGAATTCGCCGACGGCGCCACAGAATGGACGGGCCAGGCCTAAAATGGACGGCCAGGCCTAAGGTGACCAACAGGCGAATCGATGAGCCGAGGACGAAGCCCCGAAGACCGGCGGTTGGGAGCCGGAGCTCGGGAACTCGGCCTGGGATAGGTAGAATCGTCACCCGCCGGCGAATGGCGGGAGAACGTCTGCCCTGATCTCACCGGCGGGCAGAAGAGCATCGTCGGCGGCATGCACGCCGTCGATCAAAAGCGCACTGATGGCAAGCTGCTTGGCAAAACCTTCTCCGCGCGCAGCCACGAGCGCGGCCCGCAGATCCGCGACAGTTGCGCCTTCGGGCAGGCTCACGCGATCCTCGGCCACGCCCGCAGCTTCTGCTGCCGCAGCAAAATAGCGCAAGTTGACGGTCATCTCATCCTCCGATCGCGCTCATCGTACGCGAAGGTTGCAAGAAACTGGGGTCGTCCGTGCCATGGCCGGGCTGCTTCCCCCACATGGCGGCACGCCAAGCATCGGCGATTGTATCGTCATCGGCGCCCGAGCGCAGGAGGGAACGAAGATCAGTTTCATCCCGGGCGAAGAGGCACGCGCGGATCTGGCCGTCAGCCGTCAGCCGTGTTCGGTCGCACTCTCCGCAGAACGGACGGGTGATGGATGCGATGACTCCCACCGTTCCGCCCGGATGTTCCACACCCTCCACTCGTCCGGGGGCGACATCCCACAACTCGGCGGGCGAAGTTCCACGCTGCGTCCCCGGCCGCGGCGACAGCGAGAAGGCCTCATTTAACATCGCCAGAATCTCTTCGGCAGTCACCATTCCCGCTCTCGTCCACTCCCCGCTGGGACCTAGAGGCATCTGCTCAATGAAGCGCAACTCGTACCCGTTTCTGAGCGCCTGTGCCAATAGCCGCACCGCGTGCAAATCGTTGACGCCCCGCAAAAGCACGGCATTGACCTTGACCGGCAGCAAACCCGCCTCAGCCGCGGCGCGAGCTCCCGCAACCGCGTCGTCAAAACGATCTCTGCGAGTCAAAGCCGCATACTCCTCGCGATCGGTCGTGTCCATGGAAATGTTGACCCTAGCCAGGCCAGCTTCTTTCAGCCGTCGGGCACGATGGCGCAGCCCGAGCGCGTTCGTCGTCAACGAGGTTTCCACGGGTGTTCCCAGATCCGTAGCCAACGCCGACGTCGCCGCCACGATCTTCTCCAGCCCCTTCCTCAACAGCGGCTCGCCACCGGTGAATCGCACCTCTCGCACGCCAAGGCGTTCGACGGCGATGCGCACCAGCCGCACCACTTCGTCGTCGGTCAGAATGCGCTCGCCGGGCACAGGCTGTATCCCCTCCGCCGGCATGCAGTATCGGCAGCGGAGGTTGCATTTGTCAGTGAGAGAAACCCGCAGATCGCGAGCGATGCGCCCGTATCGGTCGATGAGCTCCGGCACGCGCGGGCGATCCGCGGGAATCGCACCGCCTATTCTCACCCTGGGAAAGCCAAGGTGCACCACCGGATTCGCCTTTACGGACGTCGGGACAGACGTGGTGTTCATGTATTCCTTTGTCTTCGTTCACTCGTCATGTTGCGCGCATATGCCGTTCATGCGGCGGAACTCGAAGTCGCACCCTCGAGGTCGCATCCGGCCCTTGCAACTCAGTTGCGACTCGGCCCTTGCGACGCAGTCACAACCCCGTCCTTGACGCCTCGTTGTGATTCAGTCTTGGCGACCTTGTCTTAACTTAGTCTTGGCGACCCAGTTGAGACCTCGTTTCCGGCACACTCACGCATTCACGCACACCGAGTGTTTACGCAACGATTCTACCCGTTTGCCGCGAAGCACCCCACAAGCGGGCCTGGCCGACGGACACTCGGACACTCGGACACTCGGACACTCGAAGATACCGGAAAGTCGCGGAATACTGGGTAGTCTAAGCCGACGCTAGCCGGCACATTCAATAAAAGCTGAAATGGCCCAGGTCTTTTGCTTCCAGAAGAACACAAGCCTGCATCAGGAGGGAACGGGCGCGATGCTCGGGAGCCTTCGAATATGCTCCGGATTTCGAATACGCCCACGGGAACGGGCTCACAACACCAGAGCGCTTTGCTCTCGGGGAATGAATGCGCTGGACTGGAGCCACATCGAATGTTCACTAATGTGCATAAATCTTATATAAAGTATTCAAAACATCTCATTCTTTCTATCGTCAGACATCTGTCCTTTAGCTCTTTTTACATAGAATTGCAAGACCCGTTTTGTGCTCGAACAACATTCTCAAACCATTTTCTCCACTTGAACATGCCTCACATAACTTTACGGGGCGGACGCAAAAGATTATCCGTTTGAAGAACTGATATTAAGCCACAACGGAAACTAGTCTGATTTTCTATTGCAAGAAAATAAAATAACACATCTTTTATGCTTTAAAAGCGATATTCACAACAAACATTAGTAATAAAGAAGTTCTCGTAAGAAACTAACCGCTCCTGTAAACTTCTTATGCGCAGGGCATCGCAACCGACACTTCGTCAGCCCTCGCACAACAAATTAAACGAACAACCGAATAACCGAAGGAACAACAATGCGCAATAATCGCGTTCCTCGGCGGACTCGTCGTCCTATCGCCACCGCAACAGTTCTCACCGCGGCAGCCGCTCTGGCCGCCACACCTCTGTTCAGCGCGTCGGCTTTCGCGATCCACGAATCCGCACCAGGAAACATCGCACGGCTCGAGCAGAACAAACCTGCTTCGCTCACAGGCTCGGCCGCATGGGGGCTGCGTCAGAGTTTCCGCAACTACATCAAAACCGGCGCGGCAAGCGGAAGCTGGGAGCTTCTTGATGGAGCCACCGGAGAGTTCAACTTCCCCGTGAATGACGATCAGTCGATCACCATCGAAAACCCGGGCACGATCACCTTTAAGGGAGCCGTGCACTTCACCGGACACGAAGGAAAACTCGACATAACGATCGCCAACCCCGTCGTGAAGTTCACCGGCGCAAACAAAGCAGTTTTGCTTCTAAACGTCAAGAGCAAGGCGATGAATGCGGCGTCTATCACCGATTACGGTCAGATCGAGTTCGCAACCCTGAGTGACGTTGCGATCACAAATGAGGGCAACAAGAAGCTCACCGTCAAGGCTCCCAAGGTCATTTTGACCAAGAAGGGAGAAGAGGCTTTCGCTGGGTTCTACAAGGAGGGAGCCGAGCTCGACCCCTTTGGCTTCGAGATCAACGACACGACGTCGAAAGCCGAGCCAACGCCGCCGGCACCCGAGCCGCCAGCACCCACACCCGGGCCGACCACACCGGCACCGAACCCCACGAAGCCGGCAGACCCCAAGCCAGACCCCACGAAGCCGGCAGACCCCAAGCCAGACCCGACTACACCGGCGCCTGAACCGTCGCCAGATAATGGCCAGAAACCTGTTAAGGACGCCTGCTTGGCCGATGATGCCTGCAACCTCTACTTTGCGGAGCAATTCCCAGCCTCGGTCGCCAAGCTCGGGATGAAGCTTCCCGCCGGTGGCGAGGTTATCTCCGGAGACTGGGACGGGGACGGCGTCTCCACCGTGGCGGTTCGCAACGGCGAGAACTACACCTTCTACAATTCCAACCGCTCCGATGCGAAGACCACCTCGGCAACATTCACCGGAAGCGGCAAAGGCCAGGTGCTCGTGGCCGATTTCAACGGCGACAAGAAGGATGACATCGCGGTCAAGAATGGCAATGTCTTCTCCATCAAATACAGCGCCACGGAGTCGGGTAAGGCCGACGCGACAGTCCCCTACGGGAAGGCTGACGACTACGGTCTCGCAGGCGACTGGGACGGCGACGGCAAAGCAACCCTCGGCGTTCGCCGCGGCTACACGAACCTGCTGCGTGACACTCTGACGGGCGGCAACGCTGATCGCACATTCTCCTATGGACGCAGCGGCGATACAGCCTACGTCGGCGATTGGGATGGCGACGGCAAGGACACCGTGGCTGTCCGTCGCGGCGCGGTTCTACACGTCAAGAACACCCTCAACGGCGGCAACGCCGACACATCCTTCGCCTACGGCAGGGCCAATGACAAGCTGATCGTGGGTCATTGGACCGGTGCGGGCAAAGACACCGTGGCCGCCGTGCGTGAAAAGCACTAAGGTGCGTCGCGGATGAATAACGTCGTCTGACGACGACGAAGAGTCGCTTCGGGCATAGCGACAAACGGCGGCGGCTGAGCCACAAG
>ERZ773038.2195-NODE-2195-length-10078-cov-5.448768_pt1 | contig 10078 bp, 5 predicted proteins | sample MGYA00511665_ERZ773038 | MGnify/ENA primary metagenome ERZ773038 (study PRJEB29015, sample SAMEA2737966) | human oral metagenome | biome: human oral; feature: human-associated habitat; material: dental | place: China | collected 2028 ... | reverse complement strand
GCCGCATTAAACTGCCTCACCAGCTCCTGCTTCTGACCCTCCGGAATATTCTTCAGCCCACTGATGTCACCACCGCGACCGCCACCAAGGCCCGGCACGCACCCCGCAAGCAACACAACACCGCACGCCACCGACGAAACCGCCGCCAACACGCGACGCGACACAAGAGAAGACATCCTCAACTCCTACTTTCAAACTGGTCAATGATAAGCAAGTCCTGGGCCTCCCTGTCAAGGACGGTTCACATGGCGGGTGGGGTCCACGTCAGCTGCGCGGCAACCACCCCGAGGTCGCGGTGGATGACCTGCGCGCGGCCCGGGACGGCGCGCCTGGGCTTCACGCCGTTGATGATCGCGCCCTCCTTTGGATTACCCGACAGGAGGATGCCGGTCACAGCTAGGTCGCCCATCATCTGTATAACCTTCTCGTAGGCCGCACGCGACGCGCCACCCATGCGGCGGGTGATGATCACGTGCAGGCCGATGTCGCCCGCCTGCGGCAGCAGGTCAATGAGCTCCATGAGCGGGTTGCCCGACGTGGTGGCCACCAGGTCGTAGTCGTCGACCAGGATCCACACCTCCGGACCCGACCACCACGTGCGTTCGCGGATCTGCTCCGCGGTCACGTCCGAGCCGGGCAGGCGCGTGCGCATGAACTTCGCCAGGTCACGCAGCTGCCCGATGGCCTCCTGGTGGTTGGTCAGGTAGCGCAGCGAATAGTCCTCCGGGATGTCTCCCAGGAGCGAGCGGCGCATGTCCAGGGCCACGATCTTCGCCTCGTTGGGGGAGTACAGGCGCGTGATCTCCTGGATGATGGAGCGCAGGAACGCCGTCTTCCCGGTCTTCGCGTCGCCGAAGAGGTAGAGGTGAGACTCCGAGCGCGTGTTGAAGAGCAGGGGCCCGAGGCGCGACTCCTCCAGGCCGAGGATCATGTCCCCGCCGCCGCGCGGCAGGATCTGCTGCTCCGGAAGCTGGGCGAGGATCTCCTGGCCCGTGATGCGTTCGGGCAGCAGGCGCAGCTTCGGTCCCTCCCCGGCCACCAGGCATTCGCGGATCTTCTTCACCGTGTAGGCCACGCCCTGCGACACGGTCGTCGGGTCCTGCTCCTCGTCCGCGCGGGGCAGGCCGATCATCATCTCGTGCCCGACCATGTCGATGCCTCGGCCCGGGCGCCCCTTCGGGATGCGGGCGGCGCCCTCGCGGTTGACGATCGACTCCTTCGGGTTCGCCGTGTGCAGCTCCAGGCGCGACCCGAAGATGTCCTGAGCCTCCGAACGAATGTCCATCCAGCGCGCCGCGGCGATCACCAGGTGAACGCCCAGCGACAGGCCTCGGCTCATCATCGTCGTCACCTCTTTGTCGAGGCTGTCGAACTCCGAGCGCAGCGCGCCCCAGCCGTCGACCACCAGGAACACGTCGCCGTAGCCGTCGTCGTAGCGGCCCTCCAGGCGCCCGCGCCGGTAGGTGTCCATCGAATCGATGCCGTTGTGGCGGAAGTAGCGCTCGCGATCGTCCATGATGGAGGCGATCTCGGCGAGCATACGCGTGCGCACCTCGGGGGTGTCGCGCGTCGCGATGCCGGCGACGTGCGGGGCGCCGTCGAAGCCCGCGAAGGTGCCGCCACCGAAGTCCATCACGTAGAACTGGACCTCTTGCGGCGTGTAGGTCAGCGACAGGGCCTGCACGATCGTGCGCAGCGCCGTCGACTTACCCGTCTGAGGGCCGCCGACGAGCGCGAAGTTACCGCCCGCCCCCGACAGGTCCAAGACCAGGGTTTCACGCCGCTGCTCCAGCGGCAGGTCGACCGTGCCCAGCGGGACGCGCAGCGTCCCCGACTCGCGCCACGCGCGCGACACGAAACCCAGGTCCGGGTCGGCGCGCAGGTCCGGCATGAGGGTCGCAAAGGTGTCCGGAACCTCCAGGGGAGGCAGCCACACCTGGTGAGCGGGGTAGCCCTTGCCCTTCATCTTCGCCACGGCGATGTCCATCTCGGACATGTCCGCCCACTCCTCGTCACCGGCCAGGACCACCTCCTGGTTCTGGTCGACCTCCTCCTTGTCCTCACCCAGGGAGTCGGCGCGCGTGATCACGGGAGCCACCGTGAACGGCAGAATCTCGATCGGGGCGCTCGGGGCGCCCGCCGTCGAGGCCTCGGACAGGGAGGCCAAGGTGCGGGCGGGCGGAGGAGCGGCCACGTAGGACGCGCGGAAGCGAACCAGGCCGTCTCCACCGGCCTTGAGGTAACCCGAACCGGGCAGGGGAGGAAGCTTCGCGGCGTCCGGAATACCCAGGACCTCGCGCGAATCGTTCTCCGTGAAAGTCTTCAGGGCGACGCGGTAGGACAGGTGCGACTCCAGGCCGCGCGCCTTACCCAGATCCATCTTCTGCGAGGCCAGCAGCAGGTGAACCGACAGCGAACGGCCCAGACGGCCGATCATGATGAAGACCTCGCCGAACTCCGGCTTGGCCACCAGCATTTCCGTGAACTCGTCCAGGACGATGAACAGGGCGGGCAGCGGCGGGAACTCGTGCTTGCCCGCCAGGCGGTCGGCCTCGTAGTCGCTCACGTTCGCGTAGTTGCCCGCCTGGCGCAGCATCTCCTGGCGGCGAACCATCTCGCCCTGCAGCGCGTCCTGCATGCGGTCAACCAGGGACAGCTCCGACTCCAGGTTCGAAATCATGGCCGACACGTGGGGCAGGTCCGCCATGCCCGCGAAGGTCGCGCCACCCTTGAAGTCGACGAGCACCAGGTTCAGCTGCTCGGGCGAGTGGGTCAGCGCCAGCGCCAGCACCAGCGTGCGCAACACCTCGGACTTACCCGAACCGGTCGCGCCGATCAGCAGGCCGTGCGGGCCCATGCCCTGCTGGGCGGATTCCTTGATGTCCAGGACCACGGGCTTGCCCTCGGGGGTCACCGCGAAGGGGGCGGCCAGGCGCTCGCGGCCCTCGCGGCGCCGCCACTGCTTCTCGGGGTCGAAGTCGCGGATGTCGCCGATGCCCACCAGCTCCATGAGGTCCTTCTGGCGGGACTCGTCCGAGCGGCCCACCGGCGTGTCGGCCTCCTCCAGGCTCTGCTGGGTCGCAAACGGCGTCATCCGGCGGGCAATCGCCTCCGCCTGGACCGCCGACAGCCGGTCCGCGTGCGCGCTCTCGGGAACCGAGTCCATGGTGACCACGTCGACCACGTCGGAGCCGTTTCGGTCCGCGCTGGGGTGGATGACCAGGCGCAGCGTCGTGTGCGAGGTCATCGGGGTCCACTCGCGCGCGCGGCTCATGATCGTCACGCCGCGAACGCCCGAGGGGGAGGCCAGCGGCGAGGAGGAGGGGAACTCGGCCCCGTCGCACACCAGCAGCAGGTGGGGCCACTCCGGCATGTCGTCCGTCAAGCGGAAGGGACCCCTCATCGGGATGTCCGGGCCGATCATCTCGGCAAGCTCCGCGGGATCCGTGGAGATCATGCGGCCCGGACCCACCGCGTCGCGCACGAGGGAGGAGCGCGCCTGAGGCATCCACTTGACCCACTCCCAGTCGCCCAGCCGATCGGCCGAACACAGGACCGCGATCTTGAGCTTCGACGGCTCGATGAAGCACGCCAGGTGCATCATGATGGCGCGCATCTCGTCGTAGACGGACTCGCCCTCACCCGCGACCTCAATGTGGCTGAAGTCGCCCAGGTACAGGAACATGCCGACGTTATCCGTGTGGTCATGAACCCCGATGAAGCGGTCCATCGCAGACAGACACACGACGTCCATCTCGGTCATCGGGTCAATCGGCGGACGGTTGAACGTCAAGCCGAGGGGCTGGGTGCCGCTGCCGTAGCGGAATGCCAGCAGGTCGTAGGTGTTGCCCTCGCGCGACCACAGGCGCGAGCCGTTGGCCGCCAGCGTCACCAGCGCGTCCGGGTCCGGGTACACCCAGTTGTAGTAGGCGCGCTGCTTCTTGGCGACCTTGCGCACGGCCTCGCGGGTCTCCGCCAGGTACGACAGGTACTCGCGGCGCTGGGTCACCACGCGCGTGCGGTACTGGGAGAACTGGCGGTACATGTTGAAGCCGACCATGCCCAGCATCGCCACGAGCATGCCACCGCCCATCAGCAGCATGCGAGGGTTGGACTGCTGCTGTTGCTGCTGCAAGGCCATGAAGATCATCACGCCCGTCGAACCCAGCATCGGGATGACCATCATCAAGACGTTGCCGATCGACGCGGGCTCGGCTTTCTCCGGCGGAATCTGGAGGTCAAGGGTGCCCGAGGGCTGCTCCGGAACCTTGGCGATGCGCCTCTTCTTGCGTGTAACCATCAGGTCTCCTCGCGCTGCGCGCGTACGTGTTCGATGCGACTGCCCCCAGTGTAGCGGAGTGGACTTCCAAGTTTTAACCGACGGTTAGCGTCGGTGCACTACACTGGGCACTGTTGTTTCCCTGAGATCGGAGGTCCGATGAGCGCACCCATGGTGTCCGTGACCGTAATCGACCAGGATGGCGCCTCCGATTTCGCCGCCCCCCAAGGGACCACGGTCGCCGGACTGTGTGCCATGTTGGCCATCGACCTGACCATCCCGTCGGTCCGCCTCACCCATGCGGACGGACGCCCCCTCGACAGCGCGGCCGTCCTCGGCAGGGAGCTTCCCTCCGGGTCCGCCATCGCCCTGTCCAGCCGTGTCCTCTCCGCCCAGCAGGCCAACGAGGCCTCCGCCCGTCACGAGAACCAGTGGCTCTCCCCGGTCCTCGCCCTCGTCGGCATCTGCTTCCTCCTCGTCGGCGCGATCACCTCGCTGTGCCTCATGCCCCTCGTCGCGGACGCGACCCTCCGGGGGTTCAAGTACCCCGAGGACGGCCCGATGTGGGCGATCATCCTCGCCGGGATCCCCGTCTGGCTGCGGATCCTGTGCTCCCTCCTGTGCTGCGCGGGGGCCCTCGTTCCCCTTTTCGCCTCCCGCCTCGTGCGCTCGCGGCCGGCGATGCTCCTCCTGATGCCCGCGCTCGCCGGATACAGCGCCATCGGTCTCGTATCCGGCGCGGGCGTGCACGCCCTTGAGGTCGCCCCCGTCGTCGCCGTCTGGGTGGCCCTCATTGCCGCGGTCGCCGTCGCCTCGCTGACGGGCACCCCCGCAGCGGTCAGCGCGATCCTCGTCTGGGTCGGGGCCGTCGCGCTCGTCACGGTCGGCGCATACCCGGTTTTCCACCTCGTGAACGTCGCTCCCCTCGCGGTCGTCGTCGGGATCCTCCTGTTCCTCATGGCTCCCAGGCTCGCGCTGCGCGTGCCCGACAACCAGCTCGTCGATGCCTCCTCCGTCCTCACGATTCCCGTGCGCATCCGTGAGGAGCCCGCGCAGACCCCCAGCCCGGTGACGGGCGGACGCATGGCGACCGCCCTGGGCCACACGGACGCCCGAAATGCCCTGATCGTCACGGCCTCGACCCTGTTCGTCCTGGTGGGCGGCGTCCCCCTAGCCCTGTCCGTCACCCCCACCATCGACGTGGGCCGGGGCATCGGCGGATTCGTCCTGGTGATCGCCGCCATCATCACCTTGCTCACCTCCCCGCGCGCCACCCGCAACCACCTGGGCCGGATTTTGCCGCGCCTCAGCGCCGCGGGGCTGGCCGCGGCCTTCCTCCTGGGGGCCTGGGTCCAGTCCTGGACCGGCCACATCGGCCTCTACCCCCTGCTCCCGGTGTGCGTCCTCATCGTTGTCGGTGTCTCCGTCGCCGCCGGAGTCGCCCTGTATGAGCCGAAGGGGCACGCGGCCCTCGCGGGAACCATCCTCGATTTCGTCCAGACCTTCTGTACCTTTCTTCTCCTTCCCGCGGCGTTCATGGCCTCGGGCCTGTTCGAGTTCGCCTGGAGGGCGGTCCTGTAATGCCTGACACCCACACGACTCCTTTCGCCCCTGCGGCTGCGTCGCGCCTGGTGGGCGCCTACGTCATCGACCTCGCAATCCTCGCCGCGTTGCTCGGGATCACCTGGTTCGTCTACTTCACACCCCTGACGATGACCCTCATCACCATCGAGGCCGTCCTTGCCTCCGCGATCATGCTGGGAGCAACGGGACGCACGCCGGGGATGGCCGCCATGAAGGTGTGCCTCATCCGCGACGAGGGCGACGCGCAGACCCCCTCCCTGGGCTCAGCCCTCGCCTACACCGCCATGAACGTCGGCCTGCAGCTGACGGTCGTCGGACCCCTTGCCGCCTTCGCCATGGTCAACGACGGGCACACCTGGCTGACGGGCCCGACCGGCACCCGCCTCGTCGACCTGCGCAAGCACGCGGCGCTTGCGGCCGGACCCGGTGACGCGGCGCTGGGCGGAGGCGGGTACTCGCGGCCCGAGCGAACGCCCAGCGGCTTCGACGCCGTCCACACGAGTCCCGTATCGCAGGACTGGGGGGCGCCGAGCGCCCCGCTCGTGCCCGTCCCCTCCAGCGCTCCCGACCGCTCCGCGCCCGGTTACCGCGCGAACGACCCCTACGGTCCCGAGTTCGCTGCTGCTCAGCAGGGCGGCGCTGCGGCTCCCGGTGTTCCCTCGGGGTACGGGTTCTCTGTTCCTGCGGCGCCCGCCGCTCCTGGCGCGGCCGGGCCCTCGGTTCCTTCTGCGCCCGGGCCCTCGGTTCCTTCTGCGCCCGTTCCATCCTCGGTTCCTTCTGCGTCCGTTCCGCCCTCCGGACCGTCGTATGGGGGCTCCTACGGTGGCCTCTCGGTCCCGCCCGCCCCGTCGGCTCCCGCGCCGGGCCGCATCGGTGGTCCCACCCAGTTCGACGAGGTCCTTGCGGCGCCCGCCGGTCCTGGCGCGCCTGTGGCGTCAGCTTCCAGCGTGCCCGCCGCACCCGCCGTTCCTTCGGCGCCCGCACCCTCCGTTCCTTCGGCGCCCGCCTCGATGTCTGCATCCGGTGTTCGCTCTGCTCCCACACCGAGCGCTCCTGTCGCGGGGTCTATGCCTTCGGCCCCCGCCGGTTCTGCCGCTTCTTCGGCGCCCGCCGGTCCTGGCGTACCTGTGGCGTCAGCTTCCGGCGTGCCCGCCGCACCCTCCGTTCGTTCGGCACCCGCACCCTCCGTTCCTTCGGCGCCCGCGCCACCGCCTAGCCGCCGGGACTACCAAGCTGCGCAGGCGGGAACGCAGGCCCCATCGCAGTGGGGTGGGGATGGGCGGTCGCAGGCCGGCGTGCCCGGCCGGTCCCAGTGGGGGGCGCCCGCCGCTCCCACGGTGCGGCCGCTGCTGTGGATCATCTTTGATTCCGGGCAGCGCGAGCTCATCGATTCGCCACTGACCCTCGGCCGAGCGCCCGCATCGGTGGAGGGCTCCCGCTCAGTTGTGGTGCCCGACACGACGGTGTCCCTGTCGCGCACGCACATGCGCGTTGGCCCCACCGCAAACGGCGCGTGGATTGAGGACTCGTTCTCGGCGAATGGCACACAGATCCGCACCCCAGATGGGCGGATCACCGCCCTGACCGGCGGACAAGCGGTGGAGGTCCCCGCCGGCACCGAGATCCTCATGGGGGAGCGGCGAGCGACCATCGTCTACGCCGATGCTGACACCGCCCACTGATCCCGCGGCGGGCTCGGCCGGCACGGCGGGTGTGGCGGTGAGTTGCGTGTGTCGGCCCACACCCTCGGGCTGCCCCTGCGCTTGACCCTCGCCTGGCGATGCAACCGGGCCCGCCCGTGCCTCGGTAGTGTGGCTCGAAATGGGGCAGTTTGTGGATGCGGGGGTGGTCTAGGCTTCACGGGCCCGCCCCTGTGTCAGGTCGCTCGCGCCGCGGTGTAACCGGGACCGCCCGTGCCTGGGGCTGTTTGCGCCGCGGTGTAACCGGGCCCGCCCGTGCCTCGGCAGTGTGGCTTGAAATGGGGCAGTTTGTGGATGCGGGGGTGGTCTGGGTTTCACTGGGGGCGCTGGTGCGGCATGCCAGGGTGGTCTGGGTTTCATGGGGCCGCGCCTGTGTCAGGTCGCTTGCGCCGTGGTGTAACCGGGCCCGCCCCTGCCTGGGGCTGTTGGCGTCGTGGTGTAACTGGGGCCGCCCCTGTCTCGGCAGTGTGGCTTGAAATGGGGCAGTTTGTGGATGCGGGGGTGGTTTGGGTTTCACTGGGGGCGCTGGTGCGGATCTTCATTGTCCTATAGTTTAATGAGTATTTGCTTATACAAAGATAGAGAATATCGCTGGCTGAGTAGGCGCCCTGACGGCTGGGGGTACGGCTTGTCACCCGATGGAGGATGGCGGAGCTGTCGGGGGCTTCTATTCCCTTCGTGAGATTACGTATATTCTGACTGATCGGTTAGGTATATCGTGACCTCTCGGGTGGGTATATCGTGGTCTGTCGGTTAGGTATATTGTGACTAAGAGGGAGCGATCTATAGTACCCAGAGTAGGTAAAAAAAGAGGAGACCAGCCACATCGGATCTGGTCTCCTCTTCTCGAAGGGAGTACGCTAGAGCGGTAGATAGACCACCTTCTTCGTCTTGAAGTATTCCTCGCTGAAGGTCGGCCAGAGATCTTGCACCTCGACGATCCGCTTGAAGGGACGTATCTCGGCTTGGAGCTCTCCGCCCTTGAGGCAGATGAGTCCGTTCGGCATGCCATTACGGTGCTCTCCGTGGACGAGACGTCGTGTGAAGCCTACCAGCTCATCTAGGCGCATCACAGCGCGACTGACGACGAAGTCAAACTGCTCCTTGACGTCTTCGCCTCGGCCGTGGAGCGTGCGTACGTTCTTCAGCCCGAGGGCTTCGGCCACGGCCCCAGCTACCCGCACCTTCTTGCCGATGCTATCGACGAGGAGGAAGTCACACTCGGGGAAGAGGATCGCCAGAGGGATGCCAGGGAAGCCACCACCCGTACCGAAGTCGATGATCCTCGTACCAGGCTTGAAGCGGATCATTTGGGCGATACCGAGCGAATGCAAGATATGATGCTCGTAGAGCGAGTCAATATCCTTGCGAGAGATGACGTTGATCTTGGCATTCCACTCTCGATATAGAGCGTCCAAGGCTTCAAACTGGCTGCACTGCTCGGGGGTGAGGTGCGGGAAGTATTTCGTCAGTAGGTCGAGCGAAGCGGACATAGGGTAAAGCTAGTTGGCAGGGAGATAAGCATAGAGGAGTGAGCCAGGGCGCAGGATCGGACGTAGCTCCTCATAGGGGATGCGTACCTGAATGATACCTGCGACATAAGGGGCGATCTCATAGGGATTGAAGTAGTAGATGAGACCATCGCGTGTGATGGCGAAGTTATTATTCGGTGGCATCTCGCTAGCGTCAATGCTCGTTTCGTTGAAGAGGTCTTCGATGGTCTTAGCCTTATAGTCTCGAAGGATACAGCGCTGGAGGATCTTGCTCAGAGGTAATGTGTAGCCTTCGATGAATAGATCGCCTTCGCTGATGAGACTATGTCTTCGGCGGTCGATATTGTGATAGGAGATCCCCTCGATACCATGGGCAGCTCCGTGGGAGTAGTTGGACTCTATCTTCTCGATCGAGACTACGAGGGAGTCGGTGTAGCTAACCTTATTCTCCATAGTGAACGTGCTCTGCATGAATCCCAGCTCCTCCTTGGAGAACCCCTCTTCGCCCTCTAGTGCGCCGAAGAGATACTCCTCTCGGATCTTCTCGACGAAGCGTGTCATCGTCTCACGAGGGCTAGTAGGCTGAAACTCGTCACCGAAGAATGCTCGAGTGAAGAGAGGTACTAGCGTGCTGTCCCCTGAGGGATAGCGGAAGACTAGGTCAACAGCTACAGCAGAGCCACTGCGGGTAGCCTGCTGATCGTAGAGTGTATCCCGTACGACGACCGAGTCAAGAGCTAACTCGAGGGAAGAGGAGGTCTGTGTGGAGTCGCTACTCCCATGGCTATGGGAAGAGCATGAGGTCCCGCTCCCGAGAAGGCAAGCACTAACTAAGATCCCTAAGGGAAGCAGGGTATGGAATGGTTTCATCTTCTATGTATGAATTCTTTAACACAAAGATACGTTACTTCTCAGACAGTAGGAAGCCAAAGACCGAGCTATGGTAGGTCTTTTCGGCTCTCGAGATACTCTCTCATGAGGGTATGCTGACCCAGCGGATGCCTTGCTGGTCTGATACAGAG
>ERZ773038.2189-NODE-2189-length-10093-cov-6.045029_pt1 | contig 10093 bp, 8 predicted proteins | sample MGYA00511665_ERZ773038 | MGnify/ENA primary metagenome ERZ773038 (study PRJEB29015, sample SAMEA2737966) | human oral metagenome | biome: human oral; feature: human-associated habitat; material: dental | place: China | collected 2028 ... | reverse complement strand
CGCCGCCGGGCGCCCGCGCGCGCTCGGCTGCCTCGCGGGCCCCCGCACCGGGGCCGATCATTCCGGCTTCGGCGGCGCGCCGGGCGATGGCCGAGGCGGAGGCGATCTGCTCGAGGGGGGCCCTCCTGCCGGGGTGGTCGGGGTCTTCGACCACGATCTGGCCGATCTCGCCCGCCCACGCGGGAGCGGGGCAGGGGCGCGAGCCGATGAGGCTATCCCCGTGCCGATGGCGACGTAGAGCATGTCTGCTTCGCCCACCCCCCACAGCGACTCGGCCAGGGCGCCGCAGCGCACGTCGTGGCCCAGCGCGACAGGGGAGCCGAGGGCGGCGGAGAGGAGCCGGCGCAGTGGGGCGCCGCGCCACCCGAGGTTGGCCGACAGTACGCCGACGCCCAGGGCCTCGTCGACGATCCCGGGAACGCACACGCCCACGGGCACTCCCCGTCCCGCGTCCAGGCGGCGCACGAGGCCGACGACGGCGCCGACCAGGCTGGGGACGTCGTCGACGGGGGTCGCGCGCGGGTCGGCCGTTCCGAGGACGGAGCCGTCCTGCCCGACCAGCGCGCCCTTGACCGTGGTGCCGCCGATGTCGATCCCGATGGCCGCGGGGACCGGTGCGGCAGGGGAGGGGCTGTGTCCTGCGCCGCCGGAGGGGAGGGCGCGTCCCGGTGCGGCGGAGCGGGGAGCGCCCCCCTCCGCTCCGCCGCACCGGTCGTCGGCGCTCACGGCAGGATCACCGAGCGCGTGAGGTTGCGCGGAGCGTCGGGATCCAGGCCCCGGGCCGCGGCGCGCGCGACGGCGAGGCGCTGGGCGAGGACCAGGTGGGCCATCGGATCCCACTGCGAGGACGCCAGTTCCGCGCCGGTCGCGGCCACTTCCTCGCCGAGGCCCTCGGGGACCGGGCCGAACACCCAGGTGAGGCGCCCCGGCTGGGCGATGGAGATGGGGCCGTGGCGGTACTCCATCGCCGGGTACGCCTCGGTCCACGACTGGGAGGCCTCGCGGAGCTTCAGGCCGGCCTCGTTGGCGAGCCCGATGGTCCAGCCGGTGCCCAGGAACGCGATCTGGTCGGCGTCGACCCAGCGCTGGGGGAGCTCGGCGTCCAGCGCGAGCTCGGCGTCGGCGGCGGCCGCGGCGATGTCATGGCCGAGCGAGGCGCGGAAGTAGGCCAGGGCGCTGGTGGCGAAACGGGTCTGGACCACGGACTCCTCGTCGGCGAAGCCGAGGACGACTTCGGCGGAGGCGAAGGGGGAGGCGGGTCCGCCGCCGACCGCTGTGACCAGCAGGCCCGGGGTGCCGCGCTCGGCCAGGCGGCGCAGGACGTCGACGACCTCAGTGGTGGTTCCCGATCGGGACAGGCAGATGACGCGGTCGTAGTGGCGGTCCCAGGGGAACTCCGTCGCAGTGAACGCGTCGCCCGGTCCCTTGCCCTCGCGCTCGCGGGCGGTGGTGTACGCCTGGGCGATGAACCACGAGGTGCCGCATCCGACGACTGCCAGGGATTCGCCGTCGCGGGGGAGCGGGGAGGCGTCGACTTCCAGTGCGCGCCTCCACAGCCGCGGTTGGCTGGCGATCTCTTCAAGGGTTTGGGACATCCGTGTCTCCTCACGCGTCTCGCGAATATGAAACACTCATTTGTAATGAGTGTTCTTATACTACCGGTGCGCGGGCCGTTAGGGGAACGGGTCAGCCGTCTTCCGCCGCGGGGCCGAGGGCCGGTCTCCTCAGTGGGCCGTCTCAGCCGCTTTCCGCACCGGAACCGGTTCGGTTCAGTGGGCCGGGTTGCGCGCGCCCCAGCGCCGGGGCGTGGCTACGCACCCCGGCGCCGGGTGGCGTGCCGCTGGTTGTCCTCGAAGTACGCCGCCAGTTCCGGGCGGACGCGGGGCACGTCGTAGGGGATGTTGTGGTTGCGCAGCGAACGGGTCGCCAGGACCCCGGCGGCAACGGCCTCCCGGGCCCCCAGGGGCGTGGTGTCGGTGGGCTCCCCGTTGAGGACGAAGCGCAGGAACTCGGCCATTGTGGCGACGTCCGCGTCGTCGTGGCCCCCGGCGTCCCCCCGGAGCGGGATCTCGATGTCCCCTTTGGCGTCGTAGCCGCGCCGGTGGGTCCACACGCGCACGACGCCGCCCTGGCCGTCGCCGAAGTTCTCGGCGCGGCCCCGGGTGCCGATCACCGTGTAGTTCCGCCAGTAGTCGGGCGTGAAGTGGCACTGCTCGTAGGAGACCATGGCCCCCGAGACCTGGCGCATGAGCAGCATCGACATGTCCTCCACGTCGATCGTGGGGTTGAGGCCGGTGAGGGACTCGGGGGGCCAGTTGTCGAAGGAGAACCAGTCCTGCATGAGCTGGCCCGGGCGGGGGGCCCTGTCGGCCAGCGAGCCGTACACCATGAGGTCGCCCATGGCGACGACCCGGGCGGGGACGGAGTCGGAGAGCCAGTTCATGACGTCGATGTCGTGGGCCGCCTTCTGCAGCAGCAGGCCGGTGGTCCGCGACCGGTCGGCGTGCCAGTCCTTGAAGTAGTAGTCGCCGCCGTTGCCCACGAAGTGGCGGCACCAGATTGCCTTCACCTGTCCGATCGTCCCCTGGCGGATGACGTCGCGGAGCGTGCGCACCACCGCCATGTGGCGCATGTTGTGCCCGACGTAAAGGGGGGTCCCAGTCCGGTACGCGGTCTCCAGGACGCGGTCGGCGCCCTCGATCGTGATGGCGATGGGCTTCTCCAGGTAGACGGCGGCGCCGGCCTCCAGCAGGGCGCAGGTGATGGCCTCGTGCGTGTCGTCTGGGCTGGTGACGATCGCCGCGTCGATCCCGGCGGCGAGGAGCTGGTCGGTGTCCTCCACCCAGGCCAGGTGCTCGCCGAACGCTCGGGCCGCACGCGCGCGCATCTGCGGGTCGGGGTCGGCTCCGCCCACGAGGCGGGCGCCGAGGCCCGTCCTGGCCAGGTTCGCTGCGATGGCGCTTCTGGCTCCGAGGCCGATGATTCCAATGCGCAGCTCGGCGACCATGGTTCCTCCGTCGGGTGAGTGCCGTCTATGGGCGCCATCAATTATTCTCGCGGCGGATGGGTTATGCAACATTCTAGACAAAAGTGTTGGGACGAGGGTCCGTGCGCACTGCGCGGGGGCGTGGGCGGGCTGCGCGGGGGCGTGGGCGGACTGTGCGGGGGCGTGGGTGGACTGTGCGGGGGCCCGGGCGAGGCCGGACGTGGTGCGCGCCGACACAGGGGGCGCTTCTCGCGCGAGGCGCGGGCGCACTCGCCGCCGTCACGGCCTCCGCTGCGATGGGGCATTCCTGGCGCGCGAGGAGCGGGCACTGCCCAAGGCGCGGGTTCTCCTGCCATATCCCCGTCGGGGAGGACAAGGAAGCGGCCAGGCGCAGACGCGGGGGCGAGTGCTCCTTCGCCCCCGCCTCCCACGCCATGCGCGACGTCGTCGAGCAGGCCTTCGCGTCCTACAAGCAATGGAGGGGGCGCACTGGCCGCCCGCCACGGACGCACTCGCCATCGTCCACACAGCAGGCCTCCTCACCCACACGATCCTCACCCGGCCCACTGAAGAGACGCGCCCTAGTGCTCCGCTCTGCGGGATCCGCCCGCGGTTGGGCCACTTAGCGCGCCCCTGCGCCACTTGGGCCCGAGTGGGCCCTGGTCCTCCCGGCGTGTCGGGGGCCTAAGTGGTGCGGGCAATGCCTAAGTGGTGCAGACGGAGGCGCAGGCGCAGGCTTCAGGGCGGACTGCGCGAGGGACTAGGCGTACTGGGTGAGGGATTGCGCGGGCAGCAGGTAGTCGGAGTACGAGTGCGCCTCGAGGAACTGCGCGCCCCGCCACGCGGCGCCCTCCACGACCCCGCGGGAGCCCAGCTGGGACACCCGCAGTTCTGGCATCCGCAGGACGAGGGGGGCCAGGGCCTCGGCGAAGGGGTCCTTCCACAGGTCCGCGGAGGCGGAGATGCCGCCGCCGAGGATGAGCACGTCGGGGTCGACGGTGAGCGCGAGGGCCGCCGCCCCGACGGCCAGGTCGTGGGCGAACTCGTGCACCAGGCGCGCCGCCTCGCGGTCGCCCCCGCGCATCCGCGAGCACACCCACTCGGCTGCCATGATGAGGGGCAGTCCCTTGGGCAGGTCGGGGTGGCGGTTGAAGATCGCGGGGGCCTTCGCCCACCGCAGGATGTCGAGGGCGCCGACCTCGCCCGCGGCCCCGCCCCCGCCCCGGCAGACGACGCCGTCGATCATGAAGGCCGCGCCCACGCGGGCGCCGGCCATGATGAACGCCCCGTTGGACACCCCGATGGCCTGGCCCCTCCACGCCTCGGCGGTGAGGGCGAGTTTGCAGTCGTTCTCCACCAGGACTCTCCGCCCGTAGCGCTCGGAGAGATCCTGGACGATGTTGACCGAGGACCAGCCGGGCAGGGTGTTGCCGAAGGGGCTGTTCCCCTCCAGGTCGACCGGGCCGGTGAGGCCGGCGGAAACGACCGAGACCCGCTGGGCGTCGACCTCGGCGCGGTTCAGGGCCTCGTCGATGACACCGTGGGTGCGCTCCACGCGAGTCGCGGCGGGGGTGCGCGGCGAGACGGGGTCCTCCGCGTAGCCGAGCTCCGCGCCGTTGAGGTCCGTGAGCAGTGCGCTGACGCGGTTCGCGCCGATGTCGACGCCGAGGACCAGGCCGGCCGTGGATGCGAAGCGGTAGCGCTTGGCGGGGCGCCCGGCCAGGTTCCCGTTCGCCGGGGGCAGCGAGAGGATCCACCCCAGCTTCTCCAGGTGGGCGACCGTGGAGGAGATGGAGGTGCGCGACAGCCCGGTGGCCTGCGACAGCTGGGTGACGGTCGCCGAGTCCACGCCGCGCAGGTACGAGATCACCGTGAGCGAGTTCAACTCACGGACGCGGTCGGGTCCAAAAGCTTCAAGCATGGTGCGTCCTCGGATCATGGCGGTGCCCGCCTCCCTTGTGCCACAAGTTTATCGTGTGAGGGCGCGTTGCGGCCCGCTCAGGCGGGTGCGGCCGGGCCGGGCCGCACCCGCCCGGTCCTCAGCGCTTGCGCCGGACCAGGAGCGCGCCGACCGCCCCGGCCACTGCGGCCACGATGATGAGGGGGGCCGTCAGCGAGCCGGTGTTCGCCAGGTGCGAGGCCTTCGTCCCCGCAGTCGGCCTGGCGGTGGGGGCACCCGGATCCGCGGGCGCCTGGGTGGCCGTCCCGGCGGGGTCGGGGGAGGCGCTCGGGCTGGGCGCGGGGCCCGTCTGGAGCGTCGAGACCGCCAGCGGCAGGGTGAGCGCGCCCTCGAGGCGCGTGCCCATGCCCTCGTTGGCGAAGGCCACGGGGGCGCCTCCGGGCAACGGGTTGACGACCCGCATGGTCACCGCCAGGTCGCCCGCGTCGGCGGGAACCGTGATGTCGGCGCGGGCGGTGGCGCTGGCGCCGGGCTGGATCGTGGGCAGCACGCCCCCGGCCCGCTGGGTCCCCACGACGGCGCCGGAGGGGTCGAGCAGGGCGAACTCCAGGGGCCAGTCCGCGTAGAAGGGCGCCAGGCCGCTGTTGGCGATCTCGGCCTCCACCGACACGGTGCGGGTCCCGGCCCCGTTCGAGGCGGGCTCGGACACCGAGGCGCGCGCCCGCGTGGCGCTGAGCACGTAGCCCATGCGGGCGTTGGCGGCCTTCGCGCGCTCGAGGTCGGCGCCGGTGTAGCCCTCGGAGAACGCCTTGTGGTTCATGAGCCACGTGGCGTGGGTGGCGTCCAAGGAGGCGTCCATGTCGAAGTTGCGCCCCTGGGCCTTCTCGGCGTCGGCCCCCGGGCAGTTGAGGGGCTGGGAGAAGATGCAGGTCTGGAGCGGCGGGTAGACCTCGCCGCCGATGGGCGCGTGCTGCCACGCGTCCTCCTCGTGCTCGGCCTTCATGTGGGACATGAAGTGCCAGTCCACGTTGTCCAGGGTCGAGTAGGCGAAGGAGTCGTCGTGGTAGCCCATGCCGTGCGCCTTCGTGGCCGCGGAGGGCTCGCGGTACTGGACGGCGGTCGTGTTGAAGGCGTCGTCCCAGGCGGCGACGAGGCGGTCCTGGAAGTCCTGGGCGGGCATCCAGTTCTCTCCCTTGGGGTTGTCGGCGCTGGTCTCGCCGTTCATCGGCCACGTGTGGTTCTCGCCCCAGAACCCGATGAGCCCCGCTGTGATGAAGCCGATGCGGGCGTCGCCGTCGTACTTCTCCCCGAGGGCGCGCACGAAGTCGAGGATCATGTCCTGGACGCGGGAGTCGTTGTAGTCGGGGGAGAAGGAGATCCTGTTGTTGTCGAAGACGGTGTAGGTGCGGGACGTGTCGATGCCCTGGTCGATGAGGTACTGGGGCACGCCGGTGGGCCGGCCCGGGTAGTCCAGGTAGAAGCGGAAGACGGTCTGGTGGCCGCGCTGGCCGATCTGGTTCAGGCGCGCCTCGAACGCTGAGAAGTCGTAGGCGTGGTAGCCGGTGACGACGGAGGACACCGGGATGTAGGTCCACTCCATCGTGTACCCGAGGCCGTCGGAGGCCGAGGGCGGCGCGGAGCCGTCGTCGGGGGCGAAGGGCATGAAGCCCTTGAGCGGGTTCGCCACTGGGGCGGGGGCCGATGCGACCGGCTGCCACTGGTCGGACGGCGTGGACGCGATCGACGAGGCCGAACCGGTCCCGAGCGCCGCGGGCAGGCACGCCCCGGCGGCCACGAGGAGCCCGGCCGCTGCTGCGGTCACCGTTTTCCTTGCAGTCCTCATCCTTGAGAATCCTTCCGTGTTGACTGTGGAGGAGGGTCCCCCATATAAGGAAGTCAAGCAGTGGGGAGCAATTCTGTCAATGGTCTTGACAAAGTTTGTCAAAGATGTTTCATTAGTCGTGTCACATCAATGGAGGTGTTCTCAATGACGAGTCCAGCGGTGGCGGGGGAGCGCACAGCGGCCCCCCGTGCCAGGAAGCGCAGGGACGACCGGATTGCGGCTGCAGTCCTCCTGGCGCCCTCGTTCGCGGGCTTCCTCGTATTCTACGTCTATCCCGCCCTGCGGGGCCTGTGGTACTCGTTCACCGATTTCTCGATGCTCAAGCCCCCCAACTTCGTCGGCCTCGACAACTACTCCGCCGCGCTGGGCTCGACCGAGGTCTGGAACGCCTTCGTCGTCACCGTCGCCTACGCGGCCTACAACATCATCGGGCAGACCTTCCTCGGGCTCCTGCTCGCCGCCCTCATGCAGCGCTTCGCCCGCTCGACGTGGGTGCGCTCCATGCTGCTGCTGCCCTGGCTGGTGCCCAACGTCGCCATCGCCCTGATCTGGGGGTGGCTGCTCGACGCGAACCTCGGCTTCGTCACCCACCTGCTCAAGGGCATCGGCATCGAGGGCGTCACCTTCTTCAACGAGCGCGCCGCCATGCCGATCGTCGCGGGCATCAACATCTGGGCGTACACGGGCTACACGGCGCTGCTGCTGTACGCCGGGATGCTGCAGATCCCGGGCGAGCTCTACGAGAGCGCCGCCCTGGACGGGGCGGGGGAGGCGCGCATGTTCTTCTCCATCACCCTGCCCCTGCTGCGCCCCGTCCTGGTCCTCGTCTTCGTCATGGGCCTCATCGGCTCGTTCCAGATATTCGACACCGTCCAGATCGGCTACGCCGGGCACCCCATACCCGCGGTGCGCGTCATCTACTACTACATCTACCAGCAATTCACGTTCCTGAAGATGGGCTACGCCAGCGCCGTCGCCATGCTGCTGGTCTGCGTGCTCGGCGTGCTCACGGCCATCCAGCTGCGCCTCATGCGCGCGGGAACGTCGGACCTGGCCTGAAAGGGGAGCACCAGTGCTGCGCAGAATCCAGGCGTCGCGCGTCGCCGCCTACATCATCATCGCCCTGGCGGTCCTCGTCACGGTCTTCCCCTTCTACTGGATGATCAGGACCGCGCTGACCCCCCAGGCCGACCTCATCGCCGACTCCACCAGGCTGTGGCCCTCCCACCCCACCCTCATCAACTTCAAACGGATCCTCGGCCTGGTCTCCGTGGAGGAGGCCCAGGCCGCGGGGGGCTCGGGCGCCACGATCAACTTCGCGATCGCCACGACCAACTCCCTCATATACTCCGGCGGCATCGCCATCGCCCAGACCTTCTTCGCCGCGTGCGCCGCCTACGCCTTCGCCCGGCTGCGCTTCCCCGGCAAGAACCTCCTCTTCGGGTGCGTCATCGGCGCGCTCATGGTCCCCGGCATCTTCTCCCTGCTGCCCAACTACGTCCTGGTCAAGCAGCTCGGATGGCTGGACACGATGCACGGCATGATGCTGCCGGCCCTGTTCATGGCGCCCTTCTCCGTGTTCTTCCTACGGCAGTTCTTCCTCTCGCTGCCGCGCGAGATCGAGGAGGCCGCGATGCTCGACGGCCTGGGGCCCATCGCCCGCTTCTTCCGCGTGACCATCCCCATGTCGACAGGGCCGATCATGACGATGGCCCTCATCACTATCATCGGGATGTGGAAAGACTTCCTGTGGCCGCTGCTCGTGGGAAGGAACGGCGCCCAGCTGCTCACCGTCGCCCTCGGGATCTTCCAACAGCAGTCCCCCAACCGCGCCCCGGACTGGACGGGGCTCATGGCGGGCTCGACCCTGTCCGTCATCCCCGTCCTCATCCTGCTGGTCCTCATGGGCCGCAAGCTCGTCGAATCGCTCAATTTCTCAGGAATCAAATAGGCCCCGTGCCCCGACCCGAAGGAATACCATGAAACCCCGCACCATAGCCAGTGTCGGCCTCGCGGCGCTCATGACCGCGTCCCTGGCCGCCTGCAACGCGAACACCTCCTCGACCACCGGAGGGGAATCCGGCGCCGACGGCGTCACCATCAACTACTGGCTGTGGGACGACCGCCAGGCGCCCCTCTACCAGCAGTGCGCCGACGACTTCCACGCGGCCAACCCGGGCATCACCGTGAAGATCACCCAGACGGCGTGGGGGCAGTACTGGGAGACGCTCACCACGCAGCTGGCCGCGGGCAACGCCCCCGACGTCTTCACCAACCACTCGGCGCACCTGCTGCAGTTCATCGACAACAACCAGATCATGGACCTGACGGAGATGGCCCAGAAGGCGGGCGTCGACGACTCCATCTACCAGCCCGGCCTGGCCGACCTGTCCAAGTACGACGGCAAGCGCTACGGCCTGCCCAAGGACTGGGACACGGAGGGCCTCCTGTACGACACCGCCGTGGCCACCGAGGCCGGGTACTCGAAGGAGGACATGGCGGAACTGACGTGGAACCCCACTGACGGCGGCACCTTCGAGCAGTTCATCGCCAAGACCACCGTGGACGCCAACGGCAAGAACGGCCTCGACCCCGACTTCGACAAGAGCAACGTCGTGCGCTACGGCTTCTACCCCGAGTGGGCCGACGGGGCCATCGGCCAGAACGGCTGGGGCAACCTGGCCGCCTCCAACGGCTTCACCTACGGCGACCGCAACGTGGCGCCCACGAAGTTCAACTACTCCGACCAGTCCCTGGTCGACACCGTCACCTGGATCCACGGCCTCATCGACAAGGGCTACGCCCCCAAGTACGACCAGCAGTCCACGCTGGGCACCGAGGCCACGATGAACGCGGGGACCGCGGCGTCCACGATCCAGGGCTCCTTCACCGCCAGCGGCTACCTGGGCAAGGACGCGCAGCGCGCCTTCGCCTTCGCGCCGCTGCCCAAGGGCCCCATCGGCCGCCGCTCCGCGATGAACGGCCTGCACGACGTCGTGTGGTCGGGCACCACCCACCCCGACGAGGCCTTCAAGTGGGTCGCCTACATGGGCTCCGAGGCGTGCCAGGTCAAGGTCGGCGAGTCCGGCGTCATCTTCCCGGCCGCCACGAAGGGCACCGAGGCCTCACTCAAGGCGCGCGAGGCGCAGGGGCAGGACAACTCCGCGTTCACCAGCGTGGTCGAGAACAAGGAGACCTTCCCGGTCCCCGTCCTGGCCCACGGCGACGAGGTCAACACCCTCATCGAGGACGCCATCAAGGCGATCGCTGACGGGGCGGACGCCAAGTCCACCCTGGAGGCCGCCAACCAGAAGGCGAACGACCTGCTCAAGTAGCCCCATCGACGAGGCGGGGGCCGGTGCCG
>ERZ773038.2184-NODE-2184-length-10112-cov-18.248086_pt1 | contig 10112 bp, 13 predicted proteins | sample MGYA00511665_ERZ773038 | MGnify/ENA primary metagenome ERZ773038 (study PRJEB29015, sample SAMEA2737966) | human oral metagenome | biome: human oral; feature: human-associated habitat; material: dental | place: China | collected 2028 ... | reverse complement strand
AAGCACCTGATTCAGTATAAACTTCTACTTCAAGTGTTGGGTTACCGCGTGAGTCTAGGACTTCGCGAGCGTAAACATCAGTAATAATTGACATTTTGACTCTCCTTATTGTTTAAAATTATTTACTAGTCTATGATACCTCAAAAGCGCTTTTTTTTCAAGGAAAAACAGTATCTTTGCGTGAAAAATCACAAATTTTGAAATGCAATCGGTTACATCCTATCTTTTTCTTAACAGTTTGAAAATCAGAAATCCTTTATTTATGATATACTAGAAATATGACAGATCTAAATAACATTATCATGGAAAAATCTCAGGGAAATGCTAAGCTCAATCCTGATGAACAGCGCAAATTTCTGGAAACTTTTGAAGAGCGGGTGATTGCTTACTGCTCTATTTCGGATGCAAATTCCTCGCTTCTAAAACAGCATTTTAAAGAAATTGTTGAGAAAATCACTGAAAGCTACCAGCCCGTCACAGTCAAAATATCGCCTGAAGTCATATCCAGCCAGCAGGTTTTCTACCTAAAAACCGCCAAAGACTTAGGCTGCGAGGCCACCATCGTCTCTGCTTTTTGCCAATCCTCTCCTTTCGGTTTGGTTATCCATAGTGATCGTCCTGTGATTGCGGAAGAAAAGGACTTGAGCAAGCAATTTGCCGACGTCCTCCACCCATCAGAGAGTAAACCATCTCCTCGCAAGAAAACTTCCCTTTGGAAAAAAATGTTTCATAAATGACAAATTTAGAGAAATTATTTGCCTTTTTCGAGGCGGAAAATCAGCGTGACTGGGACATTTATCAAACTTTTTTAGACGAGCATGTCGTCTGGGAGCTACATGGAGAATCCTCAGAAATCATTCAAGGTAAAGAAGCCTACCTCCACAGGATAAAGGAAGCTTATCAGAATAGTTCCACACAGTTTAGTTGCCAATACTATCACAGCAATTCTGAGCAAAGTCGGATTCTAACAATTTTGGTCAATGACCACGGAGACCTTTCCTGCGATCTATTTGAATTTGCAAACGGCTTAATTGTCAAAGAAATCGAATATTTACTGAAAAAGAGGCTGGGACAAAAGTCCTAGCCTCTTAATTGTCTTTGGATTGTCGAGCAAGACGCAGTGGTTGAGTGGGCTCTACTACGCTGATTTCATCAGCTTTTACAGCCCTACTCAACTGTGCGGAGGTGGGATGACGAAATCGAATTCTAACGAATGACCGATTTCTGTCCCACTCCCTTTCCCTCTGCCTTGCTCAGTCAAGTGTGAGACAAATAAGCCACTCTTAGACGAGTGGCCTTGATTAAAAAGGAGATATTCATGGCAAAAACAAAATTATACATCATCCGGCATGGTAAGACTATGTTTAATACCATTGGTCGGGCTCAAGGTTGGTCGGACACTCCCTTAACTGAAGAAGGCGAACGTGGTATCCGTGAGCTAGGGATTGGGCTAAGAGAGTCTGGCTTGGAATTTACCAAGGCTTTCTCGAGCGACTCTGGCCGAACCATTCAGACCATGGGGATTATCCTAGAAGAGCTGGATTTGGTCGGGAAGATTCCTTATAAGTTTGACAAGCGCATTCGAGAGTGGTGCTTCGGGAGCTTTGACGGGGCTTATGGCGGCGATCTTTTCCGTGGAGTGATTCCAAGGGTGCGTGATACTGACAATTATAAAGAGCTGACTTTCCCAGAATTGGCCGACGGCTTGGTTGAAGTGGATACGGCTGGCTGGGCTGAGCCATGGGAGCAACTCAGTGGGCGGATTTTAGATGGATTTACAGCTATTGCCCAAGAAGTGGAAGCTGCTGGCGGAGGCAATGCTTTGGTTGTCAGCCATAGTATGACTATCGGGACTTTTGCTTATTTGATTGATAAAGCTATTAGCAAAAATCCTGAGGTTGACAACGGCAGTGTGACAGTTGTTGAATATGAAAAAGGGCAATTTACGATTCAGATCTTGGGAGATGTGTCCTACCGTGAAGTTGGTGCCAAAATATTGGACGCTGAAATAAACAGTTAAAAGAAAGCGTGGCAATAATTGAGCTTTATTGAGCTGTTTTCTCTCAATCTTAGAAACTGCTTTTTTTCAGAAACGTGATATAATGGAAGAGAATAAGGGGGTAAGTGTATGGCAAAAACAAGATTATACCTCATCCGGCATGGTAAGACCATGTTTAATACCATCGGACGAGCTCAGGGCTGGAGTGATAGTCCATTGACGTCAGAAGGCGAACGTAGCATCCATGAATTAGGGATTGGTTTGCGAAAAGCGGGTATTGATTTTAAACTAGCTAGATCCAGTGATTCGGGTCGAACCATTCAGACCATGGGAATTATTCTGGAAGAGCTGGGCTTGACTGGAAAGATTCCTTATCGGTTTGACAAGCGCATTCGAGAGTGGTGTTTTGGCAGCTTTGATGGTGGCTATGATGGCGAGCTCTTTATGGGAGTCATGCCTAGGGTCTTTAATATTGACCATGTCCATCAACTCAGCTATGCCGAGCTGGCAGAAGGCTTAGTAGAAGTCGACACGGCTGGCTGGGCTGAGAATTGGGAAAAACTCAGCGGCCGAATTTGGCAAGGCTTCTCAGAGATTGCTGAGGAGCTGGAGGCTGCGGGTGGTGGCAATGCTTTGGTAGTTAGTCATGGCATGACCATCGGAACCTTTGTCTATCTAATTAATCGCATGCAACCTCATGGCCTAGGCAATGGTAGTGTGACCATCGTAGACTATGAAGATGGACAATTTTCAGTTGTTTCCATCGGTGATATGTCCTATCGTGAAGTTGGAGCGAAAGAGCTGGAGGACAAGTCTTGAGACGAGGTCGCCATGAAAGAAAGAGAAAACTCTCTCTGTTTCGACTAATAAATAGGCTCTTATTTTTAGGAATTGGGATCAGTTTGCTGTTTGCTCTATTGCGAGCGCAAGACATGGATGAAGACTTGCCAACTTTTATTAATCATGCTCTTAAAGCCCAGAGTTCTGACTTACCCAAGGTCTCAGTTGATGATTGGGAATTGACTTTAATCAATCGTAACCATTTACAGGAAGAGTCTCATCCTAAGTTGACCCAAATCGATGATATTCAGGTAGATAGTCGTATTGCTGAAAATACTAGACAATTTTTAGCTGCAGCTCGGGCCATTGCGCCAGAGGAAACTTTGATTTCGGGCTATCGTAGCCGAGCTGAGCAGACAGAGCTATATGAAGAAGCCCTAGCTTTGGCCGAAGAAGAAGGCCTGGCTCGGCAAGAAGCGGAGCAAGAAGTGCAAAAGCGGATTCAGCTGCCAGGTGCAAGTGAGCATCAGACAGGCTTGGCGATTGATATGAGCGAGCCAGAAGGTCAGAATGATGAAGTAGCCCATAAGATTGCAGAAATTGCCCCTAAATACGGTTTTATTCTGCGCTATCCTGAAGGGAAAAGCGATATTACTGGCGTGGATTTTGAAAATTGGCACTATCGTTATGTCGGCGTAGAATCGGCTCAATATATGCAAAAACATCAACTGGTCTTGGAGGAATATCTAGCTCTTTTGAAAGAATCAGCTCGGTAAGTATTTACAGTTGATGGACAGACAAAAAATCAGCTGCTCAAGTGAGCAAGCTGATTTTTAATTTTATATGTTAAACCACACCTTGGGCAATCATAGCGTTGGCTACATTTTCAAAGGCAGCGATATTGGCACCTGCGAGGTAGTCGGTACCAAGACCGTAAGTTTCAGCGGTTGTTTTAGCTGTGTTGAAGATATTGGTCATGATGTCTTTGAGGCGGCCGTCAACTTCTTCGCGAGTCCATGACAGACGAAGGCTATTTTGGCTCATTTCCAGAGCGGATACAGCTACACCACCAGCATTGGCAGCTTTAGCAGGTCCGTAAAGAAGACCATTTTCTTTGTAGACTTTAATGGCATCAAGGTCGCTAGGCATGTTAGCCCCTTCAGAGACACAGATAACGCCTTGGGCAACCAAACGTTTAGCTGCTTCACCATTGATTTCGTTTTGAGTCGCACATGGGAGAGCGATGTCATAGTTTCCAGCGTAAGTCCAGACAGAGCCTTCATGGTAACTAGCAGTCGCTTTCTCAGCAGCGTATTCTGTCAAGCGAGCGCGGCGGTTATTCTTCACATCTGCTAGCAGGTCGAAGTCGATACCATTTTCATCGATGACATAACCGTTTGAGTCGGATACTGAGATAACAGTTGCACCGAGTTCAGTCGCTTTTTGCAGAGCGAACTGGGCTACGTTACCAGAACCTGAAATGACTACTTTTTTACCAGCAAAGCTGTTTCCGTTAGCCTTGAGCATTTCTTCAGTGTAGTAAACCAAACCGTAGCCAGTAGCCTCTGGACGAATCAAGCTCCCTCCAAATCCAAGAGGTTTACCAGTTAAGACACCTGCATCAAATTGACGAAGACGCTTGTATTGACCGTAGAGGTAGCCAATTTCACGTCCGCCAACACCGATATCACCAGCTGGAACGTCAAGTGAAGGGCCGATGTATTTTTGCAATTCAGTCATGAAGCTTTGGCAGAAGCGCATGACTTCGGCGTCCGTTTTTCCTTTAGGATCGAAGTCTGATCCACCTTTACCTCCACCGATAGGAAGTCCAGTCAAGACATTTTTAAAGATTTGTTCAAATCCGAGGAATTTCAAAATCCCTTGATTTACAGTTGGGTGGAAACGAAGTCCGCCCTTATAAGGACCAACTGCTGAGTTAAATTGTACGCGGTAACCGCGGTTGACTTGAATTTTCCCCTCACGGTCAACCCAAGGCACACGAAAAGAAATCACGCGCTCAGGCTCAGTGATACGAGCTAAGATGTTTTCTTCGATGTATTCGGGGTGTTTTTCAAAGACTGGCTCTAGCGTGCTGAAAAACTCTTCAACAGCTTGGAGGAATTCTGCTTCGTGTCCGTTGCGGGCTTTTACAGCTTCAAAAGTGCTTTGGATATATTCTTTAGCAGTTGTCATGATGTTTCTCCTTAGAAAGATTGTTTTCTTACGGGGTCAATTATAGCAGAGATTTTTCTACTTGTAAAGAAAAAAGTTGAATTTTCTGAAAATTTCCATAATATCTTTTTCGAAGATTCTAGGTGCAAATACCGAACCTTTTATTGGAAAAATGGGATAACCTTTTTATAGGAAGAACTTTAATGCTATAATAGAAAAAAATAAGGAATATGAGGTCAAAATAATGACGACAACCAAGACAAAAATTGCGGGTTTTGAATTTGACAACTGCCTGATGAATGCAGCTGGTGTTGCCTGCATGACAAAAGAGGAACTGGCGGAAGTCAAAGATTCTGCTGCAGGAACGTTTGTGACTAAGACGGCGACGCTGGAATTTCGTCAGGGAAACCCAGAGCCACGCTATCAGGATGTGCCGCTGGGCTCTATTAACTCCATGGGCCTGCCCAATAATGGTTTAGATTATTATCTTGACTATTTGCTGGAGCTGCAAGAAAGCGAGCCAAATCGTACTTTCTTCCTTTCTTTGGTTGGTATGTCGCCAGAGGAAACACATACCATCTTGAAAAAAGTCCAAGAGAGTGATTTTAAGGGAATTACCGAGCTCAATCTTTCCTGCCCAAATGTTCCAGGTAAGCCACAGATTGCTTATGACTTTGAAACGACAGAAAAGATTTTGTCAGAGGTTTTTGCTTATTTCACTAAGCCATTGGGAATCAAGCTGCCGCCTTACTTTGATATTGTACATTTTGATCAGGCTGCTGCGATTTTTAACAAATATCCGCTCAAGTTTGTCAATTGTGTCAACTCGATCGGAAACGGTCTTTATATAGAAGATGAGTCTGTCGTCATCCGTCCTAAAAATGGTTTCGGCGGTATTGGCGGCCAGTACATCAAGCCTACGGCTCTGGCCAATGTCCATGCCTTTTACCAACGCCTGAAACCAGAAATCCAAATCATTGGTACTGGTGGTGTCCTGACAGGGCGCGATGCCTTTGAGCATATCCTCTGTGGAGCCAGCATGGTGCAGGTAGGAACAACCCTTCATAAGGAAGGAGTGGCAGCTTTTGAGCGCATTACCGCAGAACTCAAGGCCATTATGGAAGAAAAAGGCTATGAAAGCCTGGAAGATTTCCGAGGAAAATTGAAGTATATTGAGGGGTAATTAAAATACGACTGTCTAAGATTGAAGAAAGCTCCATATTTGAAGACTTTCTTCAATCTTTTTTAAAGCGATGGGAATATCTGGGAACTACTAACCTCCGCATTTTAAATGATATCCTAAAACTGTGCGATACTATAAGTAAAATAAATTGATAAGATAGTGTGAAAGGGAAATTATGATAAATAAAAAATTCTTATGGAGTGTACTCAGTATTCTAGTGCTTATGGGACTGGTTATCATAGGATTTAGTATGCACCAACACCAGAAGAAACAAGAGATGATACGCATTGCGATTAGTAAAGAAGCAAGAAAGGTTTATGAAGAACATATGAGAGCGAATGATCCTAATGCTTTAACAAGAGAAGGAGTTATTCAATCTTATGAAGTTGATACTGAGACGTTAGAATATAATCCGATGGGGGGACTGATGGTTCGATTGTATTTTAATAACAATAAAGAGTTGGACTTTCATTTTGGATTGATAAAAAATGACAATGGAGAGTATGAAACATATGGATATACCGTATCACCTAAATTATCAGCTTTGTTAAAGGAAAATGTAAAATGATCCAAAAATATATGAATGATCAAAATCTTCAGACGGCTATGACTGAAGGTAACGACAATTCTCTTAATCGTGAAGTAAAAGGTCGATATGGATAAAAAAGTGAGGTAAGTTGTCGGTGAGCAAACACACATGATATTATGCTACAATTTTGTTTCAATGTAGGATGGTGTCCTATTAAATCATTTTATAGTATAAAGAGGTAAAGAAGGATATGTAGAAATGAAGAAATTACTATCTATTTTGGGAGTTTTTGGAATTATTATTTTTATGGGAGGTTGTAGTATGAATAAGCAAGCGCAAGAAGATAAGCAAAGAGAAGAGATGCTTAAAGTTGTAAGAAGTGAAGAAGTAAAACAATTAATTGAAGAAGGGATAAAGAATTTAGATAGTCAGTATTTAACTGAAACGGGTATTATAAAGTCATATAAAATTGATTATAATTCCGCAGAAATTCATCCAATGGGTGGTATTGTGATTACTACATATATTAACAATGACAAAGATTTGTATATTAAAGATACTATCAATGAAGATTATGTATCAAAAAAATTAGAAATTGGTGGTAGCATTGTATCAAAAAAACTAAGTGATTTACTAAAGGGTGAATGATTATGGTGTATTTTACTGATAAACAAAGACTAAATATTGCTAAACAACAATATGTTGACACTGAAATTGATGGTGATGTTAGAATTGATAACAAAAAGATACTAATTGGTAAGGTTGCTAACTATCAAGATAATCATAATGGTAACGGTGAGCAGATTTATACGATTACTCCAAATGGTACAAAAGATAAACCTGATGAAGTCAAAGAAGTAACGGTCCTTTTTCGCGGTTCCACAGCTCCGTTTGATGGTTCTGATTGGACAACTGACTGGTTTCGTAATGACATTCCTATGGCTGCAAGAATATTAGGAAAAGTTGGTGATAGTGCGGATCCTCGTGCTCGTTATAATAATTTTGGTACAAAACAGTTGAAAGATTCTGCCCAAGCATTACAAGAGGTTATGAAAAAATATCCGAATGCTAAAGTAAATATTTATGGTCATTCTCTTGGATCTATGGATGCTCAATATGCTATGGCTAATTTATCTTCGAAGGATATTCAGAGAATCAATGGAGCTTGGCTTTACAATGGACCAAATACTTATTCTGCTCTAAATGAACAGCAGAAAAAGCGGGTTGACAGTATAAAGGGGCGAATTCGGAATTATATTGATCATAAAGACTTTATTGGCTTAGGATATGCTGATGTTGGAAGTGCTGAATCTGTTGGGATTGTGGGACACATCAATAGTATATCATCAAATAAAAACAGTGCCATTGAGAGGATTACAGACCAGCATATGTGGGGTGGCTATCAGTATGATAAGCAAGGGAATATCCTTCTAACAGAAGGAACGGAAGAAACTTATTATAAAGAATTATATAAGCATCAACTTAAATCAACTGAACTGTATATGTCAGAATTTGAACGACACAAACATGCGCTTGCATCAGGTGGTTACTCTACTAATGAGAAGATTTTTTTAGACAGTGAGCAATCTACAATTATTGCTTCTGGTCTTGACAGTATAGCTCTGGCAGGCTTGACAAGAATCAGTACGGCAAGAGATAAGGCTATAACGCAGATTGAAAATTTTTATGATTTATCTAAAACCACTTTAGAAACAACCTGTACTGCCTTGAGTGCTGGCGAGATTGAGACAATTTTAATTAGTGAGGGTGTGAGTAAGACGGATATCGTGGAACCTTTACGTAGTCATTTTGATGCTGAGGTTACAAAAGCAACAGCTATTGCTACTGCTTTTTCAAATGTCCGATCAGGCATCGAAAGTGCGATCAAAAAAATGACAGAAGAGGATGCCCAATTAGCAGGAGATTTTAATCAATGGAGCAAGATTTGATTTATCGTTCGTTAAGAGCGAAAGAGAGAGAATTAGAGGAGCTAGAAATCTTCTATCGGAGAGATAAGCGAGAGCTTGCTAATAAATGGAATGCTATTGATGAAATCTTTCGTTTCAGAACGACTTTGATTAATCAAGAAGCTGAACAAGCTCGTCAATTTGTGAGAACCATGAAAGTATCAGATTCTTCATTTCTAAATGGTTATTACAGTAAACTGACTGAATTTTTAGATGAGACTGAATTTGCTCATAAAATAGAACAAGGAAAGTTAGAAGTAGAAGAGGAAGATTTGCGAGAGGCTTTTTATAAAAAACGAGCCTTATACGAAGAAGATATTGAAGAATTAAGGAGAGGATATGCAAAAACCTTTGAGTGAACTGAATGCTTTTGGCGATACCAAGGATTTCATGAAGAAGCTTGAAACAAATCGCATTAAGCTCTTTTGGGTGCCAATGATGAAGGCAGAGAAAGAAAAGATTAAGAAAGCAGGTGAAGACGAAATAAGAAAGGCTGCTAAATCAACAAAAGAAACGATTGAGAATCTATATAATAAATTAGATACTTCAGAAAGTATGATGGGCGCTATGGCTAAAAAAGTGAAGCAAGTTGTCGGCGAGCAAAAAAATAAATATGATGAGATTCTGCCTAAGTGATAGTATTTATAGTCAACAGCAGAAATCATTTTTGAGTTGATCTACTATGAAATTTCCTTTCCTTTTATGAGAAAATAGACGCAAAGAAATGAGGTGTTTTTATGGCAGAAATTTATTTAGCAGGTGGATGCTTCTGGGGATTGGAAGAGTACTTTTCTCGCATTGAGGGTGTGGAGGAAACGACAGTGGGCTACGCCAATGGACAAGTAGAAACAACCAACTACCAGCTGATTCACCAGACGGACCATGCAGAAACAGTTCATCTAATCTATGATGAAGAGCGGGTCAGCCTGCGGGAAATCCTGCTCTATTATTTCCGAGTCATTGATCCTCTGTCGCTTAATAAGCAGGGCAATGATAAGGGTACTCAGTATAGAAGCGGTGTGTATTATACAGACGAAGCGGATAAGCAGATTATTGAAGAGGTACTTAAAAAAGAGCAGCACAGCTATCAATCACCTATAGTAGTGGAGGTACTTCCTTTGGAGCAATTTTTCAAAGCTGAGGAATATCACCAAGACTACCTTAAGAAGAATCCTACAGGTTATTGTCATATAGACTTAAATAAGGCAAGTGAGCCTATTATAGATGAGGATAAGTATAAAAAGCCCTCTGATGAGGAGCTTAAAGCCAAGTTAAGTGATACACAATATAATGTAGCCCTTAAAAATGACACCGAGCGTGCTTTTTCCAATGAGTACTGGGATAATTTTGAAAAAGGCATTTATGTGGATATAACCTCCGGAGAACCGCTTTTTTCTTCAACCGATAAATTCTCCTCAGGCTGCGGTTGGCCAAGTTTTTCAAAGCCTATATCAAAGGATTTGATTAAGTACTCAGAGGATA
>ERZ773038.2175-NODE-2175-length-10137-cov-15.983237_pt1 | contig 10137 bp, 6 predicted proteins | sample MGYA00511665_ERZ773038 | MGnify/ENA primary metagenome ERZ773038 (study PRJEB29015, sample SAMEA2737966) | human oral metagenome | biome: human oral; feature: human-associated habitat; material: dental | place: China | collected 2028 ... | reverse complement strand
TCATGCGCGCGCCCCGTCACCGTCGGCCGCACCGCCGTCGGCCTCCTGGGCCCGCACGCGGCCGCGCCCGAGCGTCAGGTGTCCGACCAGGCCGATGAGCAGAGCGGCGAGAACGCCCAGGTTCGCGCCCGCCCAGGCGCCGTCGCGCCCGCCCAGGGGGCCGAGCAGGTAGCCCTGCCAGCCCAGCCAGGAGGCGGCGGTGTTGACCACGAGCCCCCAGCCGACCGCCGTGCCGGCCGCCACGAGGGCGATCGCCTCCCAGTTGACCGAGCCGTAGACGCCGTCGGGGGTGAACAGGGCGGCCTCGTCGTAGTCGCGGCGGCGCAGGAGGACCTCGGCGATCATGACGCCGGCCCAGGCGGCGATGACCACGCCGAGGGTGGTCAGGAACCCCTGGAAGGGGCCGAGGAAGTCCTTGGCGCCCAGGACGACGGCGATGGTGCCGACCGTCATGATCGTGGCGTCGACGGCGGTGGCGACGTACCGCCTGACGGGCAGGCCCGCGGCCAGCAGGGACAGGCCCGAGGAGTACAGGTCCAGAATGATGCCGCCCGCGAGCCCCAGGATCGCCACGAGCGCGAAGGGGATGAGGAACCAGGTGGGCAGGATGGTGGCGAGCGCGCCGATGGGGTCGGAGTCGATGGCGGTGCCGAGAGCGGCGTCGGACCCCACGAGCATGGTGCCGGCGATGACGAGGACGACGCAGGGCAGGGAGGAGCCGAAGGCCGTCCAGCCGATGACGCCGGGGGTCGAGGCGGTGCGCGGCAGGTAGCGGGAGTAGTCGGCGGCGGCGTTGACCCAGCCCAGGCCGAAGCCGGTGGCGACCATGACGAGGGCGCCGATGAAGGCGGCCGCGCCCCCGGCGGGGAGGGCGGCCAGCGCCCGGAGGTCGATCCTGGGGGCGACGAGCAGCAGGTAGACGACGGTGAGGACGCCGGTGGCCAGGGTGATCCAGGTCTGGACCCTCATAATGGTGTCGAAGCCGAGGATGCCGGCGAAGGCGGCCAGGCCCACGGTGAGCAGGAAGCCGACGATCTGGGCGCCCGCCCGGTTGTGCCATCCCAGGGTCTGCAGGACGGTGGCCGAGGCGAGGGTGGCGGTCACGCACAGGACGGTCTCCCAGCCGACGGTGAGCATCCAGGAGATGGCCGCGGACAGGCGGTTGCCGTTGTAGCCGAAGGCGGCGCGCGACAGGGCCAGGGTGGGGGCGCTGCCGCGCTTGCCCAGGACGGCGACCACGCCGCACGCCAGGAAGGAGACGACGACGCCGATGGTGCCGGCGATCGCCGCTTGGACGAAGGACAGGCCGAATCCGAGCACCCACGCGCCCCAGGACAGGCCGAGGACGGAGATGTTGGCGGCGAACCAGGGCATGAACAGGTCGCGGGGCCGGCCCTTGCGCTCGGACTCGGCGATGACGTCCAGACCCGCATTCTCGATGCGGGAGGCGGGGTCGGGGGCCGGGATGGATCCAGGCGCGGGGGCCGGACGGGGATCGGGAGCGGCGGGGTCGGGAGCGGCGGGGTCGGGGGACACGGGCGTTCCCTCCTTTCTCGGGTGAGGCGGCGGCCGGTGCGCGGCGCGTCCGTCAGGTGTCATGACACCTGACGCTGCGTCGGCACTGTAGCACCGCACGGGCCGGTCCTGTCCAGCGGCGCCCGCCGGGCCCGCTCAGCAGGGCCCCCGGGCCCCGCGCCGGTGCCCCGCCCCTTCCGCCCCGGCCCCGAACCGGGCCGGCGACGGCGCCTCAGTGGCCGGTCCCGTCGCGCCCGGAGTGGAGGGCCTTGTACAGGGTCAGTGCGAGCACCGTGCGGTCGGCGGCCCGGAGCTTGCGCAGCAGGGCGGAGACGTGGTTCTTGACCGTCCCCTCGGCCAGCACCATGCGCGCGGCGATCGCCTGGTTGCTCAGGCCCTCGGCCACCAGGGCGGCCACCTCGCGCTCGGTGGGGGTGAGCAGCGCCAGCGCGGGCGGGCCGTCCCCCTCGTCCCCCTCGTCCCGCTCGTCCCGCGAGGGGGCCAGGGCGAGGCGGGCCACGCGCGGGTCGATGACCAGGCCGCCCGCCGCCACGGCGCGCACCGCCTCGGCCAGGGCCTCGATGGAGGTGTCCTTGAGCAGGAACCCGGCCGCCCCGGCGGCCACCGCCCCCCGGACGACGTCGGGCTCGTCGAAGGTGGTCAGCACCAGGACCGGCAGGCCCGGGTGCTCCCGGGCGCACCGGCGCACGAGCTCGATCCCGTCCATGACCGGCATCTTCGCGTCCGCCAGGACGACGTCGACCTCCTCGGCGCGCAGCACCGCCAGGGCCTCGGCGCCGTGGGCGGCCTGGGCCACCACGTCGACGCCCTCGACGGTGCCGAAGAGCATGACCAGGCCCCGGCGCAGGAGCTGCTGGTCGTCGACCACGAGGACCCGGAGCGCGCCGCTCACGACGCCCCCCGACCGGAGGCGGCGACGACCTCCTGCGGCGGGAGCGTCAGCGCCAGCCGGAAGGAGTCGTCGTCCCGGCCCGCCGTGACCGCACCGCCCAGCTCGGCGGCGCGCTCGGACAACCCGCCCAGCCCGAAGCCGGCGGAGGCGCCGCCCTCACCGCCCACCGGCGCCCGCGGCACCCGCGGGCGCAGCTCGACGGGAATGTCATTGGTCACCGTGACGAGGGCGCCCCGGTCGACGGCGCTCACGCGGATGTCCACCGAGCGCGCCCGGCAGTGCCTGAGGGCGTTGGTCAGGCCCTCCTGGACCGTGCGGTACATGAGGAGCTCGGCCGCCTCGGTGAGCGATCGCGGGCTCAGCTCGTCGGTCACGCGCACCCTCACCCCCGTGCCCCGGAACGACGCCGCCACGTCCTCCAGGCCCGCGACGCCGCGGTCGTCCTCGGCGCGCACGGGGCTCAGGGCCCGCACCCACGTGCGCATCTCGCGCACCGCCTCCCGGCTCGTGCGCTCGGCCACCGCCACCTCCTCCCAGGCGGCGGCGGGATCCGAGTGGCGCACGCGGCCCGCGAACTCCAGACTCATCCCGATCCGGGTCAGCCGGTGCCCGAGCCCGTCGTGCAGCTCGTGCGCGGCCCGCGCGCGCTCCCGGGCGAGCATGAGCTCCTTCTCCAGCACCGCCCTGCGCCGGAGCTTCTCCAGGGCCGCGTCGCGCTCGGCGATCGCGCGGCGCTGGGCGGCCAGGGCGACGTCGTACCTGGACAGGGCCAGGCCGAGGGCGGTTCCCAGCGACATGAGAACCGCCGCGGGGATGTCGAAGAGCAGGATCTCCGCCGGTCCTCGTCCCAAGACCAGGAGCAGGGCGGCTGATGCGGCGGGCATCACCGCATCGCCGACCAGACTCGCCCGCACCCCGACGTCGATGACGAGCAGCGCGGCCGCCACGATGAGGGCCGGCACGACGAAGCCGAGAGTCCCCAGCAGCGCAGGACCGGTCAGGAGCACGAGCACGGCCACCGAGCAGGCGGCGCGGGCGCGCCCGGCCGCCGCTCTGCGCCGCGCCATCCACATGACCCCCACGACTCCCACCGTCGTCAGGACGTAGCACGCCCACGCTCCCCCGCGCGGTTCTCTGAACAGGAACTGCAGCCCGACGAACGCCAGGCACACGAGTGAGAGGACCTGCAGAACGGGCAGGAGCGCGGCGCCCGTGGGCGGGTCGTCCTCCGCCCGCCCGCCGGTGCTCCGCTGCTGGGTGCTCACCCGGTCACCGTAGCCCGGCGCACCGCGCGATGTCCCATGACCGCGGTCATGAATCCGCACCGGGAATCCGGCCCCCGGTCACGCGCGGGCGCCGCGGGTGCGCTCGTAGCGTCGGGGCATGGCAACTCAACCGCGCACCGCAGCGTCCTCGCAGTCCCAGCCCCCGCAGCCCCGCCGCCGCCCGCCCGGGTGGGCGCGCGTGGTGCTGGCCCTCGTCGCCTTCGCGGCCGCCGGATCCTCCCCGCTCCTGGCCGACCTCATCCCCCCGCTGCGCGACGCGCTGGCCTCGGACGACCTGGTCCCCGTCCTCAGCGCCCGGACGGTCCTGTCGCTGATCCCACTGGTCTTCTACCTCCTGTTCACCGCTGTGCTCACCCGCTGCGCGGACCACCGGCCGCTGCGCGCCGCGGGCCTGACGCTCAACCGCCGGGCGGCGAGCGCCTTCCTGGCGGGGACCGGCCTCGCGGTGCTCATCACCGTCTGCCTCGCCGTCGTCTTCTACGCCCTGGGGATCGGAGGGGCCCCCGGCCTGAGGCGCCCGGATCTGACTGCCGGCGGCGCCCCCGTGTGGCTCGTGCTCGTCTTCATCCTCTCGAGGTGCTACGTGCTCCAGGGCACCGGGGAGGAGGCCCTCATGCGCGGATACCTTCTTCAGAGCCTGTCCGATCGGCCCGGGCGCGCCGTGTGGATCTCGACGCTGGCCTTCACCTCCCTGCACCTGATCTCCCAGGGCGGGCAGCAGAACGTCGCGGACCACGTGTTCTACCTCGCCACTCCCTTCGGCTTCGCCCTGGCCGCGGCCTACCTCTCACTGGTCATGCGCAGCGTGTGGGCCGGGGTCGGCATCCACGGGGGCCTCCACCTCGGCAACGCCATCGTTCAGATGGTGGGTCTGGAAGCCTCGGGGCCGATCGTGTGGATCGTCACCGGGGCGGTCTTCAGCGGCGTCGGCCTGGTGATCGCCTCCCGCATCAGCAAGCAGCGGTGGGCCGAAATCGCCGCGCACGGCCCCTACTCCCCGCCGATCGACCGCTGAGCTCAGGTTCGCGCCGATAACCCGCCGAAGACATGCCCGCACGTGCATAGCGCAAAGTCCCCCGGCACCTGATGGTGCCGGGGGACTCGCCGCCGGTGCGGCGATGGTGGCGGGGGAGGGATTCGAACCCTCGACCTCCGGGTTATGAGCCCGGCGAGCTACCGAACTGCTCCACCCCGCGGCGGTGCCACCAACGATAGCCCCGACCGCCCGCGAACTCCAAGCCGCTGAGCCGTGCCCTTGCTCACCAACCCCTGCTCACCAAGACGGCAGGGGCGGGGGCCGACGACGCGCTCCCGGCGTCGTCGCCCCCCCGCCCGGCGCGGCGCCGCGAGCCCGCTCCGGGAACCCGCCGGACCCCGTCACGCGGGCGCCCCGCGCCGGGCTTTCAGCCCTTGAGCCGCCTCTGGGCGTCGATGGCGCGGTCGACCGCGTCGGAGAGCCGGCTCTGCGCCTCGCCGAGCTTCGCCAGGTCGCCGTCCCTCATGGCCTGGTCGGCGTCCGTCTTGGCGGTCTGGGCGTCGGACAGGGCCGCATCCAGATCCGCCTGGGGGTCGCCGGTCGAGGTCCCCGCCGTCGGAGAGGCGGCGGCCGTCGGAGTCCGGGCCGCCGTCGGCGGGGCGGTGGTGGCCTGCGCCGTCGGCGCCTGAGTGGGCGCCGCCGAGGCGCCGCCCCCCTCCTCGCCGGACGGAGCGGTCGTGGTCGAGGTGTCATTGGCCGCCGCGGCGTCGCCGTCGACCGTCTCCTCCCCCGTGGTCGCGCCCGAGTCCCCGCCGAAGACCTGGTTGAGGGCCTCGGAGAGGGTGTCGGCGAAGCCCACCTTGTCGCCGAAGGCGACCAGGACCTTGCGCAGCAGCGGGTACTGGGTCCCCGAGGAGGACTGGACGTAGACCGGCTGGACGTAGAGCAGCCCGCCGCCCACCGGCAGCGTCAGCAGGTTCCCCTTGATCACCTGCGAGCCCTGCAGGCCCCCCAGCACGTTGAGGACCTGCGAGACTTCGGTGCTGGAGTTGAAGTAGTTCTGCACCTGCCCCGGCCCCGGCACATTGGACGAGCGCGGCAGCTCCAGGAGCCTGATCCGGCCGTAGCCGGGATTGCGCACCCCCGCCTGGCCCGAGTTCGTCTCGGAGTCGACGGCGAGGAATCCGGTGAGCACGTTGCGCCCGGTGCTGCCGCCGGGGATGTAGACGCTGGACAGGGAGAAGCTCGCCGACTCCTGGCCCGGCATCTGCAGCGTGAGGTAGTAGGGCGCCTGCGGCGACTCCCCCACCTGCGAGGGGTCGGAGTCGCGGGTCGGGTCGTCGGGGACCTTCCAGAAGTCGCCGCCGGAGTAGAAGTCGGCGGCCGAGGTCACGTGGTAGCTGGCCAGAATGGTGCGCTGGACCTTGAACAGGTCCTCCGGGTAGCGCATGTGCGCCATGAGGTCGGCGCTCATCTGGCTCATCGGCGTCACCGAGCCGGGGAAGACGGCCTTCCAGGCGGCCAGGATCGGGTCGTTCTCATCCCACTCGTACAGCGTCACCGAGCCGTCGTAGGCGTCGACGACGGCCTTGACGGAGTTGCGCACGTAGTTGGACTCCTCCGGCGCCCCGAGCAGGTTCGCCTGTCCGGTCGCCTCCGACATCGTCTCCTCCAGCGACTCGTGCTGGGAGTAGGGGTAGTTGTTGGTCGTGGTGTAGCCGTCGAGGATCCACACGACCCGCTTGGGCGTGGAGGGGTCGCCGTCGTGGTCGACGACCGCCGGGTAGGGGCTGCCGTCCAGGGTCAGCCAGGGGGCGACCTTCGAGACCCGCTCGGCGGGGTTGCGGTCGTAGAGGATCTGGGAGCCGGCGCGCACCTCCTGGGAGAAGAGGATGTTCATCTCCTGGAAGCGCACGGCGTACAGCAGCCGGTTGAGGGGGTTGGACACGTTCGGGCCCCCGTTGCCGGCGAAGGTGGTGTTGACCTGCCCGGAGGGCGCGGCGTCGTCGGGGTAGTCGAGCTCGTGCGGGCTCCCGCCGTCGTCGCCGCCCACAATGGAGTACGACGGCGAGGACTGGCCGAAGTAGATGCGCGGCTCGTACTCGCCCAGGTCGCCGCTGGAGGGGATCCCGCCCTCCCAGAACGCGGGCGAGCCGTCGGTGCGGGCCGTGTTGCCGTAGGCGGTGACGACGCCGTAGCCGTGGGTGTAGACCGTGTGCTCGTTGATCCACGTGCTCTGCCCCGACCCCAGGCCGTTGAGGTTGAGCTCGCGCACGGCGATGACCGTGTCCCGGCTGACCCCGTCGACCCGGTAGCGGTCGACGTTGAGCAGGTTGGCGAAGCCGTAGTACTGCTTGTTCTGCTGGAACTGGGTGAAGCTCGGCGAGACCTGGTTGGGATCCAGCAGGCGGATCGAAGTGGTCGACTCGGCGTCCTCCTTGAGCTGGCCCGCCGTCGCCTCCGTCACGGCCGCGTAGTTGGAGGTCTCGACCCCGTCCAGGCCGTAGGCCGCCAGGGTCGCCTTGATATTGCGGTCGATGTACTGCGACTCCTCCCGCTGGGCGTTGGGGTCGACGACGAACTTCTGAATGACCGCCGGGTAGGCCAGGCCGATGAGCAGCGCCGAGACCACCATGACCACCACGCCCGTCACGGGCAGCTTCCACGACCTGGCGCGCACCGAGGCGAGGAAGAGCACGGCGATGGCCACGGCGATGGCGGCCAGGATCGCATTGGCCGGGATGACGGCGTTGACGTCGGTGTAGCCGGCGCCGTCGAACTTGGAATTCGAGGAGTACAGGGCCGAGTAGCGGCTCAACCAGTAGCCGGCGCCCCGCAGCAGGCAGAACAGGGCGAGGAACACCGCCAGGTGCACGCGCGCGGCCCTGGTGAAGTGGGGCGAGCGCGCCACGGAGATGCCCCCGTAGAGGTAGTGGACGATGACGCTGGCCACGCCGGCGAAGATGACGACGCGGCCCAGGTAGGACATGACGACGTTCAGGACCGGCAGGATGAAGACGTAGAAGGACACGTCGAGGCCGAACTGGGGGTCGCTCACGCCGAAGGGCCGGGAGTGCAGGGCCAGGAGGATCTCGCGCCAGTGCGGGGCCAGCTCCCACAGCGAGGCCAGCAGCCCCAGCACCGCGGGCACGCCCCACACCAGGGGGCGGCGCAGCGGCTCGACGGCCGTGCGGTAGGCCTCCAGGTTGCGGGTGGCCTCGTCGTGCGGCAGGCCGATCTCACGGGACCGGTAGGCGGTGGTCATCGCGGCGAAGACGGCGCCGAACATCACCAGGAAGCCGACCACGAGCAGGATGCCGGAGGCGATCCACTGGGTCCAGATGACCCGGGCGAAGCCGAGCTGGTTGAACCACAGCACCTCGGTCCAGGTCTGCGACAGGAACACGACGACGGCGCCCAGGGCGAAGAGGATGATCAGGGTCCACATCAGGGGGCCGGGGCGGCGCCCGGGCTCGCGCTCGCGGCGATCCGGGCGGGCGGGGCGGGAGGACCCCCCCGAACCGGACCCCGCGGAACCGCGCGAGGCGCGCGGCGGCCGGATGCGGCCGCCCCTGCCGAAGAGCGCGGCGGGGTCGAAGCCGAAGGGGTTGCCGAGGACGGGCTCGTCCTCCTCGTCGTCGGTCCGACGGCGACCGGCGCGCCGTCGGGGCTCGTCGGACGTCCCGTCGTCCTTGTCCTTGCGGGAGCGCGCCGGGCCGCCCGGGCGCGAGGAGTCGGCCTGGTGGAACCCGCCTCGCACGCGTTCCTCGCGGCTGGCGTCGTCGTTCGAGGCGCCGGGGGCGTCGTCGCCGTCGGGCTTGTCGTTGGATTCGTCGTCGGGCCTGGTGCTCACGATCACTCCGTGTCTGGGGAGGCGCGCGCGGCGCGCGGAACTTGCGGCGCGAGGAGCGCCGAACGGGCCCATCGTCCCACAAGTCGCGGCGGGCCCAAAAACCCGCGCCGCGCCGGGGCGGGGAACCGGCCGGGACCGCGACGCCCGCCGCGGCATCCGCCATTGCGCCTGCTCCACTGAACCCACCGCGGTGCCCACCACTGCGCTCTTCTCGCGCTGGCCCCTGCGCGCCCCGCCCCGGGGCCGGAGACGCGGTCCGGGACCCGGGGCGCCGTCCGTCGGCGTGTCTCCGCCCCGGGGGGAGTCGGCCGACAGCATCCCGGCCGTCGCGCAGGCGGGGGCGCGCCCCTGCTCCCTGGGGGAGTCGAATTGGTGATGTCACCTCAGGTCGCATTGTGCGAGGCGGGCTCGCGCGGATCGAGCTGGGGCGGATTTCGTCGCGCTGGGCTCGCATTGCGCAAGCCGGTCCCGGCCCATCCCGGCCCCGGCCCCGGGATCTCGTTGAGCGGAGCTGGAATTACGCAAGCCGGACCCGCCCCGCCCCGGCCCGGGCCGCCATCACCACCTGACCGGAAGAACACCACACCGAGAGACTTGACCCGCCAGCCCGGTCTCGACCGCGCCGGCCCGGTCTCGACCAGCCTGAGCCCGGCCCCGAGCCGGCCCGGGGCCGGGCCGGCGGGGTGTTCCAGTTCGCGGGTCCGTCGTCGTCCCCGCCAGCGCCGACTCGGGGCCGTCGCGAGCCCGGTCCCGGTTCTCACCCCATCCCGACTCGTCCCGGCCGGGTCCGCAAGATCGCCGGATAACCCGCGAGCACGTCACTTGACCCGCGAGCACGTCTACCAGAGGTACGTTCTCGAGGGTTACCCGGCGATCTCGGCGCCTACCCGGCGATCTCACGGACCGGGCGGCGCCCGCTGCCGGGGCGCACCCGGCCCGCCGACACCCGCCCGCAAAACCGACGCCGAGGTAGTTCAGCTTCGTGGTGCCGCTCCCGCCCGCAAGACCGACGCCCACAAACGCACCGGCGCCGGAGCAAGGATCCACGCGGGCGCGGCGACGAGCCCCGACCTCCCGCCGGCGGACCGCAGCGACCTCGAGGACCCGCACGGGTGCGACGATGAGGGTCCGCGTCCCGGGGCCCTCCGGCGAAGTCCGCGAGGACCCGCACGGGTGCGGCGATGAGGCTCGGCCCGAGGTGGTGGCGGGCGGTGGCCGGCGAGGACCCGCACGGGTACGGCGATGAGTCGACCACCTGGCCGTTGGCGCCGCCGCCCTCACGAGGACCCGCACAGGCGCAGCGACGAGACTCCGGCTCCGATAACGCGCGCCCGATTTACGTCATCACGACCCCCCGCTGCCACAACCAGAACCCCGTCGACTTTCGGGCCGGCGCGGATCCGGCCGACGGGGACCGGGCCGGGGCGGGGCGGGGCGACTTGCGTAATTCCAGCTCCGCTCAACGAGATCCCGGGGCCGGGGCCAGGATGGGCCGGGACCGGCTTGCGCAATGCGAGCCCAGCGCGACGCAGTCCACCCCACCTCGCGCCGTGCGAGCCCAGCGCGACGGAATCCGCCCCAGCTCGATCCGAGC
>ERZ773038.2170-NODE-2170-length-10157-cov-4.862601_pt1 | contig 10157 bp, 7 predicted proteins | sample MGYA00511665_ERZ773038 | MGnify/ENA primary metagenome ERZ773038 (study PRJEB29015, sample SAMEA2737966) | human oral metagenome | biome: human oral; feature: human-associated habitat; material: dental | place: China | collected 2028 ... | reverse complement strand
GGGCCCGCCCGGCAGGCGGCGGGAACGGCCCGTCGGGCGGTTCCACCGGTTTCGGCGGTCCCCGCGGAGGACGCGGCGGCGGCCGCGGCGCGACCCCGGGCGCCTTCGGACGCGGGGGAGGGCGCAACCAGCGCGGGCGCAAGTCCAAGCGCGCGAAACGCCAAGAGTACGAGCAGCAGAACGCGCCCGTCATCGGCGGCGTCTCCATCCCGCGCGGCGGAGGCGCCCAGATCCGCATCCGGCAGGGCGCCTCGCTGGCGGACCTGGCCGAGAAGATCAACGTCAACCCGGCTGCCCTGGTCACCGTCCTCTTCGCCCTCGGCGAGATGGCGACTGCCACGCAGTCCCTGGACCAGGACACCTTCGAGGCCCTGGGCGCCGAGCTCGGCTACGACGTCAAGGTCGTCTCCCCCGAGGACGAGGACCGCGAGCTGCTCGAGTCCTTCGACATCGACCTCGAGGCCGAAGAACTCGACGACGCTGAGAACATGGTGCCCCGTCCGCCGGTCGTCACCGTCATGGGGCACGTCGACCACGGTAAGACCAAGCTGCTCGACGCGATCCGTCACACTGACGTCGTCGACACCGAGCACGGCGGCATCACCCAGCACATCGGCGCCTACCAGGTCACGGTCAAGGCTGAGGACGGCACCGTCCGCCCGATCACCTTCATCGATACCCCCGGTCACGAGGCCTTCACGGCCATGCGTGCACGTGGCGCTCAGGTCACCGACATTGCGATCCTCGTGGTCGCTGCCGATGACGGCGTCATGCCCCAGACGGTTGAGGCTATCAACCACGCGCAGGCCGCCGGCGTCCCGATCGTCGTCGCGGTGAATAAGGTCGATAAGGACACGGCGAACCCGGAGAAGATCCGCTCCCAGCTCACCGAGTACGGCCTGGTCGCGGAAGAGTACGGCGGCGACGTCATGTTCGTGAACATCTCCGCTAAGCAGCGCAAGGGCATCCGCGAGCTGCTCGAGGCTGTCCTGCTGACCGCCGACGCTGCGCTGACCCTTGAAGCCAACCCGAACACCGACGCACGTGGCGTCGCCATCGAAGCGAACCTGGACAAGGGTCGCGGCGCCGTCGCGACCATGCTGGTCCAGCGCGGCACGCTCCACGTGGGCGACTCCCTCGTGGTCGGCTCGTCCTACGGCCGCGTGCGCGCTATGTTCGATGACGGCGGTAACGACGTCTCCGAGGCTGGCCCGTCGATGCCCGTTGCGGTCCTGGGTCTCACGTCCGTCCCGCGCGCCGGCGACTCCTTCCTGGTTGCGCCGGATGACCGCACGGCCCGCCAGATCGCCGACAAGCGTGAGGCCGCCGAGCGTCAGGCCCTGCTGGCCAAGCGCCGCAAGCGCGTCTCCCTGGAGGACTTCGACAAGGTCCTGGCCGAGGGCGAGGTCGACACCCTCAACCTGGTCATCAAGGGCGACGTGTCCGGCGCGGTCGAGGCCCTGGAGGACTCGCTGCTGCGCATCGACGTGGGCGACGAGGTCGCGCTGCGTATCATCCACCGAGGCGTCGGTGCGATCACGCAGAACGACGTCAACCTGGCGACCGTCGACAACGCGGTCATCATCGGCTTCAACGTCCGTCCCGCCGAGCGCGTGGCCGAGATGGCGGATGCCGAGGGTGTCGAGATCAAGTACTACAACGTCATCTACTCTGCGATCGACGACATTGAGGCTGCCCTTAAGGGCATGCTCAAGCCGATCTACGAGGAGGTCCAGCTGGGTACCGCGGAGATCCGTCAGGTCTTCCGCTCCGGCAAGTTCGGCAACATCGCCGGTTCGATCGTCCGCTCCGGCACGATCAAGCGTGGCACCAAGGCTCGCCTGGTGCGCGATGGTGTGGTTGTCGCCGATAACCTCGAGATCGTGTCCCTGCGTCGCGAGAAGGATGACGTCACCGAGGTCCGCGAGGGCTACGAGTGCGGTATCACGCTGGGTCACAAGGACATCGCCGAAGGCGACATCATTGAGACCTGGGAGATGCGCGAGAAGGCTCGTGACTGATTCCGTGGTGCCATGAGGGGAGGACCTTTCGGGGGTCCTCCCCTCATGGCACTTAACCTTGTGGGCACGGCGTAGCATAGTGTGAAGCGGGTATGCTAGTCTGTCAGTAAACTTGCATCGGTAGCTGTACCGCTACAAGCGAATGTGTGCTTCCATCGAAACGCTGAATCCTGAATGAGTTTGCTAGTTGACAGTGAGGTCTAACATCGAATGGAGAATGTTCCGCTGCACAATATAGAAACATTGCGCATGGTCGGATTCTGGCCGGGCGAAGAGAAGCTCGATGTGGCCCGTTGGTTGAACAATTTCGAACCAGCCGATACGGAAATCGCAAAAATTCTGCTAAGGTCTTTCATTTTTCTTAGTGATCGTGTTGTTGATACTCTGATGGCTGATGCGTACGTTGCGCTTCTTGGTAGTTTTGCAAACGGCTACGAATCGTCAGATCGTGCTACGAATGCGCGTGAACCGCGTCTGCTATTTACCTTTCCAACGGGCGAGAAACCTCATTGTACAGATTCTGGATTCTCATTTGCGAGAAAAGTGCGCCAGCTCTTTGATATTGACGAAGAGTTCATTAAGTTTCCGCATGACGCAGTTAAGAGTATCGCGGAAAGTAGAAGGGGGTCTAATGTTGATACCGTATTGGTTTTGGTCGATGATTTTGCAGGCACGGGGCAACAATTGTCCAAAACGCTGTGTCGCAAGGTTGATTTAGAAGAAGAGGAGCTTTCCATTGATGATCTTGCACGATGCTATAATGTAGACGTTCACTATTGTGTATTAGCAGCAACCAGCAGAGCGAAAAATCTATTTGAACGCAAGCATGAATATCTCCACTTACACTGTCCTCATATTTTGGGCAAAAAGTATGGCGTTCATTCTGAGAATACTGCTATGATTCCTTCAGCAAAGAGAGATGCTGTTCTAGACTTGATTACGAAGTATTCAGATCGTTACATGCGTGCAGAAGCTGTGCCTGAGTATGTTGGGACGTATGGCTTTAATGAACTTGGCCTGACCATTGCTTTCGAACACTCTGTTCCAGATGCAACATTACCGATTTTCTGGTCGTGCACTGCCGACTGGAATCCTCTCTATAGGAGATCATAATGAGTAGCCTTAAGGACCTCCTTGTCCTTAACTTTGATAGCTTGAGGTACGAGACAGTATCTTCTCGCGGTGCGCTCAAATTTCATGAGCCTGTCTATTGGAATTCTTTGCTCCGTTCGCAGCCGTCATTCCTGGTTGGTGCGCGAGGAACCGGTAAAACGACTGCGTTGCGCGCGATGGATTACAGTGGTTGGCGATCGAATCATGTTGAGGATGTTCTTCCTCCATTCATAGGTGTATATTGGAAGTTTTCGACTTCAGTAATGCATGCCTTCAGCGGTAATTCAGTCGAAGAAGAATGCTGGTTGAAGATGTTTCAGCACTATGTGAATTTGACGCTGGTTGATCGCCTTGTCGCAACTTTAGAATGTGTCGCTTCAGATATGGGTGGTCTGTCCATCTTTGAGAGTTCTAGTACTTGGTCTAGGACTGGACGGCTACTAGGCTTCGGTGAAGGTTATAAGTTTGAAGATATTTCCCATTTTCGTAAGTGTGTTGAAGAGCAAATTGACAGCATCCAGATATGGATTAACAACCCTAGTGTTGGCATGCCGTCCGTCGGCGCACCTGCTGGCGAACCCCTAAAGGTCTTAGTAGATAAGCTATGGGATTCTCATGAGTTGCGCCATAAGCCGATATTTTTCTTGCTCGATGAATTCGAAAATTTACTTGACTATCAGCAGCCTGTGTTTAATACTCTGCTTAAGCATAGTGGTGATTCGAAATTTACGTTTAAAATCGGAGTGCGTCCGCATGGTCGACGGCGAACATCAACTTTAAATCCGCTTGAAATAGTTTCAGATCCAGCTGACTACGAACTAATTGATATAGATCAACGTATGTCGGAGAAAGACGGCGCAGTATTTGAGGAGTTTGCGTCGGAAGTGTGCCGTGAGCGCTTGGATATTTCTGATCGTTCACCTTTGGATCTCGACGGCCTATTCCCAAGTCTGAACTGGGAAGAAGAGGCCCTTCTACTTGATGCGTCGTTGAAAGTGAAAGCAGAGGATCTCCGAGATAGTATTCTCGTAGATGAGTTGGATCCGGTACTTCGTACTCAGGTTGTGAATCTTTCAGATGTCAAGCTGTGCTTTGTTCATGACTGGGTCCAAGCTCATCCCGGTGAAGGTTCTATAGGCGAAGCGCTAGCTTGTTTCTTTGGTTCAGGCGTGCGGGAATGGGAGAATCGTATCAACAATTACGGTTATGCTTGGTTGTTCACTTTCGCCAATAAGGGTGTTAGGCTACGTAAGTATTACTGTGGTTGGTCCACGCTCTGCCGAATTGCTGGTGGTAATATTCGTCATCTGCTTGATATTGTCCGTTTGTCTCTGATTCGGCATGAGCAAGAAGGAAAGAGCCTATCTCAGCCAGTTAGTCCCGAGTTTCAGACATTTGCTGTGCGTGATATTGGAGAAGTAGCGCTCGAGCAATTATCGTTTGCGTCTCAGTACGGTCCTCGACTTAGGTGGTTGGCGTTGAATATAGGAACCTTGTTCAGCTACTACGCTTCACAAGGTTTGCGGCATACTCCGGAGATTGGTGAGTTTGGTTGTCGTGAACCCCAAAGTGTTCTCGATGCAGACCGGCAGGTTGTTGATAACCTACTCGTAGAAGCCGCGGCTCACCAGTTGTTCATTGCTAAGCCGCGTGACAAGCGCGCGAAGTCTTCAACTGTTCCAACCGATAGTACATATCGTATGCATCCAATTTTCGCCGCTCGGTTCATGTTTAGTCATCGTTCGAAGCGTCGACTAGAATTGACTTATTCTGATCTGAACATCTTGAGTTCGAATATACAAACTGGGGTTAAACAAGTGATTGAGCGACGAGATAGAAAGCCGCCAACTGGTGAGAGCCCTGACGTTTTGTTTTAGTCGATCTTGTTTTCGGTGATTTCAATGAAATATAATGCTCGTCCTGAATATTGCTTTCCCAATCGTTCATACGTTCGAGATGATGGTGAACTTCTTTTGACTAGTCAGGATGGCTGTCGTGAATTAGGAAGGCGTTTTGGTAATGTTCGTAGCTTGAGCTTCAGTGATAAGCGTACTGTCTTAGTTCATAGTGACTCGGGAAGTTGTGCTATCAATGTCATTGCTGATAGCAACGAAGTGATTCAGAAACTTAATGTCTCGGGATTTTCGAAAGTATTGGTTGATTTGACATTGATGCCAGTCGAAATATGGGCCCCAGTGATTAAGCACCTTCTTCGTCATCGCATCCAGGTCCGGGCAATGTATTCTGAGCCGAAGAGCTATAGTTTGTGGCAAGGTGGTTTTGCTTCGACCGGCTACGATAATCTTCGCATGACGGCGGACACTAATGTTGAGGCTGATGTCCTTAGTTCGCAACCCTTAAATAGATCTGTATCGCTTGCAACGCAAGCTGCATCTGGGTCTTATGGAAATGGTATGGTGGCTGCGGATGGTGCAGAACTCGAGTTTCATATTTCTCAATCAACCCGGGGTAATCGACCTATACCCACGTTCGCCTCACTTTTGCGTTTTGATCAACGTCGCACGTTGCCGTTGGTCGTTTTACTTGGTTTTGAAGGTTGGCGTGTCGCTCAACTTCTTCAGGACCTTGAGTTTGAACCCGAGCCGTTATATCCGGTGGTTGGTTGTCCAGGATATAAGATTGATTACCCTGGTTTCAGTGTTTCAGCAAATACGTTTTGTCTTTCCAATCCGCGTTGGAGTACTCATTTGCGATTGGCCTCGGCATGTTCGCCGTTTGCGGTTTTCGAGGTCCTTGCTGAGTTGTCTAGGGGTATGGAACAAATTTGCATCGCTCCATTAGGTACGACTCCAATGTTGCTAGGTGCGATTCTTTTTGCGTGTGTAGATGAACGTGCCTCTGTCGTATATGATCACCCTGTTCGTGCTCATGGTGGTCTGTCTGAGCGTGGGCGGACCTGGGTATATGATCTTAGTAATTTCGGTGCATTTAAGTGAGTCCATCTTCAGATAACCCTCTTGATCAGTATTTCTCTCCTTTTGAGTTAGCGAGTTCCATTGCCGATTTGCTTGCCGAGGGACTCGGTGACACTAGAAACGCGGAATTGGACGTTGTCGACTTCTGTGCGGGTGCTGGATCCCTCTTGGATGCAGTCAGTACGCGGATTCCTTCGGCGCGTATATTCGCAACAGATCTCGATAGTTCCTGTGTTCGTTCACTGCGTAAGGTGCATCCTTTTTGGAACGTTGGTCAGATTGATCTGTTCAATGAACGTAGCCGAAGGAGTTCTCTCTTGTACCGTGAACAGTTCTATTCGGCTTTTGTTTTGAACCCGCCTTTCTCTGGGCGAGGTGTTCATGTTGAGACTAGTTCTTTCGCCGAGGGCTTGCGATTTGTTTGCAGTAGGCCACTTGCTTGCTTGCTTCTCTCTTTAAGAGCGCTTCGTATCGGCGGCTATGGTGTCGCGGTTCTACCATTGAGTTGCCTTCGGTCTGATCGAGACTCTCATGTTGTCAGGTGGCTGTCTACTCATATGAGTTTGACAGTTCATGCTTATAACGGGCGTGGGTGCTTTCCTGATGCGGCGGCGCAGACTGTTGTTGTTTCGGTGAAAAGGAACTGTCTGGTTCAGCCTATCTCTTCTGTTGCGGATGGTTTCGTATTGCCTCGACTCCCCGAACGCTTTGGCGGTTTGTCTGGCGAGTCTTTAACACTCTTTCGCGGCAAAGTGCCTGTTCGTTTTCGTGCTCGTGTTGCATCGGCCGGAGAGGGAGGGGTGGCTGCGTGCTATGTTCACACCACGGATTTGAAACACCCGTCGTCGACATGGACGTCAATTTCGGTTAGTCGTAACGTGTGCTTGGTTCGTGATTGTGTTTTGTTTCCACGAGTCGGAAGGATCTCCAAGGGGTCGTTTCGTATGCATTCAGGTTCAGTGCCGCTCGTTCTAAGTGATTGTCTGTTTGCATTGAGCCCTAACAGCGAAGATGCCTCGGTCAGCGACTTGCTTCTTACGCTCCAAGACAATTGCGATGTTTTCATCGCCAAAAGCCAGGCGACAGGGGCTCCATATCTCACTGTATCTCAAATCTGTGCAATCGTTGAAAGCTTGGGCTTCGGTGTGTCGATTCATCAATGTCGGGATAGGTGTTGTTATCATGATTAGTTCAGTTCCTTTGTAGCGTACTTATTTTCTTTTTCATCAGATTCTTGTACTATGGACCCGTTGTTTGTGTCTACGTGCGAGTTATGTTTCATTGGAGGTCGCGATGGCTGACGAAGCTCGCGTTCGAAAGGTGCAGGAGCGAATCCTGCAGACCGTTGCGTCGATGATCGGACGCCACGTGAAGGATCCCCGCCTGGAGCTCGTCACCATCACGGACGTGCGCGTGACGGGCGACCTGCAACACGCATCCATCTTCTACACGGTGCTCGGCGACGACGAGCAGCGCGAGAAGGCCGCGCGCGCGTTCGCATCCGCGCAGGGGCTCTTCCGCTCTCGCGTGGGCAAGGCCCTGGGCCTGCGCCTGACCCCGACCCTGGAGTTCATCCTCGACGCGCTGCCCGAGAGCGCTGCCGCGCTTGAGGACGCCCTGGCCAAGGCCAAGGCCAAGGATGAGGCGATTGCCACCGCGTCTGCTGGCGCCACCTACGCCGGTGACGCGGACCCCTACCGTCACGACGACGAAGAGGACGAGGCAGACGCGAAGGATTGGGCCTGACCCGCATGGCTCGTCAACCCGATAATCCGCGTCCCGGCCTGCTTGTCATCGACAAGCCGCAGGGGCTCACCAGCCACGACGTGGTCTCGCGCGTGCGACGCCTGGCCCACACCCGCAAGGTGGGGCACGGCGGCACCCTGGACCCGATGGCCACGGGAGTCCTCGTGATCGGCATCGGCAAGGCGACGAAGCTGCTCACTTGGGTGAGCGGCCACTCGAAGGAATATCGGGCGACGATCCGCTTCGGCGTCGCCACCAACACAGACGACGCTGAGGGCGTCGCGACCGCGGCCGTTGGCTGTGCCTCGTTGAGTGAGGAGCAGCTTGAGGCTGCGCTTGCGCCGCTGCGTGGGGACATTATGCAGGTGCCCTCGACCGTCTCGGCGATCAAGGTGAATGGCAAGCGTGCCTACGCACTCGCTCGCGCAGGCGAGGACGTCGAGCTGGCCGCGCGCCCGGTTCGCATCTCGCGCCTGGAGGTCCTCGCGCCCCCGCGCCCCGCCTGGTGCATCCTCGACGAGCCCGACCCTGAGACCGCTCCCGATGGCGCGGTCGCGCCAGGCAGCGTCCGGGTCGTGGACGTTGACGTCGTTGTCGAGTGCTCCTCGGGCACTTACGTGCGCGCCCTGGCGCGCGACGCTGGCGAGGCGCTCGGCGTGGGCGCGCACCTGACGGCGTTGCGACGTACGTGCGTGGGAGACGTGCCGCTGGAGGCGGCAATGACGCTCGACGAACTGAGCGCCGCCGTCGAGGCGGCATCCGCCGAAGGAGAGTCGGACACCGAGCCGATCCTACCCCTCGTCCCACTCGGTGATGCTGCGCGCACGATGTTCCCCTCCCTCCACCTGTCCGAGGCCGAGGCCGGAGCGTTCGCCCACGGCCAGGCCCCGAGGCGTTCTCGCAGTGAGTTGGCGCAGTGGGCGAGCGAGGCAGGCTACTGCCCACAGAACGCCCCCGAGGAGGAACCCGCGCCGATTGCCGCCGTCGCACCCGACGGCACCGTCCTGGGCCTGCTTCGCATCGACGCGGCTCGACTGCGTACCGTCCTGGTTTTCTAGAAAGAGACTCATGAACGTTTGGTATTCACTCTCTGACATTCCTGGCAACGAGGCCAGTGTCGTCACCATCGGCAACTTCGATGGCATGCACAACGGACACAAGAAGGTCATCTCCACGTGCATCGAGCGCGCCCATAAGCTCGGCGTCGATGCCGTGGCCATCACCTTCGACCCGCACCCGATCCAGGTCCACAAGCCTGAGGTGGGTCTCCAGCTCATCTCCCCGTTGTGCGACCGACTCGACGCGATGGGCGCTGCCGGGCTGGACGGGACGCTCGTCGCCCACTACGATGCGAGCGTCTACAGCCTGGAGGCCGACGAGTTCGTTTACGAATACCTGGTGGAACGCTGCGGCGCGCGCGAGGTCGTTGTCGGTGAAGACTTCCGTTTTGGACGGGGCAACGCGGGGACGATCGACACGCTGCGAGAGCTCGGGCGCCGCTACGGCTTCAACGTCATCACGGTGACCGACATCGAGGCCCCTGAGGGACGTCGCTGGTCCTCATCCTGGGTACGCGAACTCCTGGCGGCTGGTGACGTGTCCGGTGCCGCCCGGGTCCTCGGTCACCTCCACCGAATCCGCGGCACCGTATGCCACGGCTTCAAGAGAGGACGCGCCCTCGGCTTCCCGACGGCGAACCTGTCCGAGGACGTCGAAGGCGTCATCCCCGCCGACGGCGTCTACGCGGGATGGGTCGTGCGCGCCGTGCCGGGCACCCAGTCCGCCGAGTTCCTCCCCGCCGCCATCTCCGTGGGCACCAACCCCCAGTTCAACGGCGTCGAACGCACCGTCGAAGCCCACGTCCTGGGCCGCTCCGACCTCAACCTGTACGGGGAGCGCATCGCGGTGACCTTCGTGTCGCGCATCCGCCCCATGCTCTCCTTCGACTCCCTCGACGAACTGCTCACCCAGATGGATGACGACCTGCGTCAGACGGCCTCCGTCCTCGGCATCGGCGTCGCCGGGCGCGTCGATCCGGACTCCGTCACCGCCCGATAGGGCACCCTCCTCTTCGCCTGGCCCCGCGCTTCAAGGGCGCACACCCAGCCCGAGGCCGGGGAGCGCAGGTCGGGGGAGGAGAAAAGTCCTTGTGAGAAGGCAGAGTCGTTAGCTTGGTCGCTCATTGTGGGGATAACGCCGGTGGCGTGCTACTGTAGAAAGGCCGTACACCGGCCGCGGACTGTCAGCACCCGGGAAAAGCCCGGATGCCCCGCGCAACGAACACAAAGGAGAAGCCTGTGCCGCTGAGCAAGGACGTCAAGGACCAGATCATCGCCGAGTA
>ERZ773038.2169-NODE-2169-length-10159-cov-2.457641_pt1 | contig 10159 bp, 10 predicted proteins | sample MGYA00511665_ERZ773038 | MGnify/ENA primary metagenome ERZ773038 (study PRJEB29015, sample SAMEA2737966) | human oral metagenome | biome: human oral; feature: human-associated habitat; material: dental | place: China | collected 2028 ... | reverse complement strand
TGACTCTTCTATGGAAGAACGCATTTCGATTTGGAATGCCGGCATGGTTCTCTTTAAACAAAATCCATGGTTTGGTGAAGGACCTCTAACTTACTTGCACAGTTTTGCAAGAATCGGTGCTCGCTACCATGAACACGCACATAGTTTATATATCGATACACTTTCAAGCTACGGAATTATCGGAACATTGCTTCTTGCAATAGCTTCTTTTAAACCTGTTCGCATGATTTTAGAAATGAGTCGTGATCCAAAGAAACGTCCAATCGTTGGACTCTATGTGTCACTCATCGTTGTACTTTTCGTACACGGCATATTCGATGTGGCCATTCTTTGGGTACAAAGTGCATTTCTATTCTTACTTGTAATGACAAGTATACCGATGTGGCTAAAACAAGAAGAAAATAAAATGCCTCATGAATAGTAAATAATAAAACTCCCAACTTTCACTTCCGTGAAGGTTGGGAGTTTTTGTTGCCTTATTTTGTTAAGTTACGGATGTTTTTGAAGATATCTTTATGGTTTTCAATCTTCGTATCATTTCCGATCACGACAAACGCGTTTTGATCCATGATGGCTTTCATCGTTGGAGCGTATGCGCGTACTTTTTCAGGAGATGCCGCTAAGATTTCATCACGGAACTGTTGCACTTTCTCTTGTGTCAAATGAGTGAAGTAACGCGTGAAGCCTACTGCACCTTTTTGAGCCGCTGAAAGTGGACGGTCAATCGTACTGAATGTACCAATCAAGTTCTTTTCAAGCTCAGCTTTAGAAAGGTTAAAGTTTTCTAAGTACTCCACTTGTCCATCATAACGTTCAAGGGTTTCAACAATATTCGGGTCGCGGTAAGAAAGACCTGCAACGTCCCCTTTATCATTGATGACACTCATACCGCCGTATGCCCCACCTTGAACACGAACTGTATTCCATAAATAATCAAGTCCTAGAACTGATTTTAAGAATAAGTTCATACCGTTCACTGGAACCCCTAGAAGAGTTTGGTTATATCCTTTTGCAACATAGTTGATTTCTTGTGCTGTCTTGAATCCTTCATTTAACACTTCCACTGGATTTGTGAAGGCTTGTTTTTCAACTTTATGGTTTCCAAGATGTTTGAAGAAGTCCTCTGACACTTGTTTGAAGTGGTCGAAATCTTCCTTGCTTCCGACAAAGGTTGCCACTAATTGGTCAGTTGTTAAAATCGTTTTTAACACGGCTTTCAAGCGGTCGATAAAGGCTTGAGGTTCTGCTTCAAAACCAGCCACCACATCGCAAATAAAGTCATAGTAGTCGATTCCTTCAAGCGATTGTAAGTATTTCGCGCCTTCGTAGTAATAAGACTCTAAACGACGAAGTGCTGCCACGTGTGAACCATAGTTGAAGTTCATCTCTAAGTCCGCTTTCACATTGAGTAAGAGCTCTTTAATCTTCTCTACATCATCTAAGTTCGAACGATGAACGATTTCTTCAATCAAACTCAAAAGCTGTGGTTGATATTCAGACAAGGCTTTCCCGCTCACAGTGAATTTAGGATAGTAGATATTGTCCGCTACGGATTCTGTAATCACTGTCGCGTTCGTTCCGATGCCACCAGTATAGAAGTCGATTTCTGTACTAAGGGCTTCATCTGTGAAGTTCTGTTCCGACTTCCCCTAGTACTTCCGTTAAGAAGGCTACGACTGGAATGTCTTCTGTCTTCACGCCTGATAAATCGAAGTAATATTTTACGTAAGAAATGCCTGCTGTGAAGTCTTCATAGTGTAAGAAGGTTGGTTTGCCTTCTTGTTCTTCAACAGTTAGTGGTAATGGCTTCACTTCGCGGTCGATATCTTCAATCGAGAGTTTTGGCAATTTCGCCAAATCTTCTTCCTTGTCAGGAGTTGTTTGACGTTCTAATAATTTTTGAGTTTCTTCAACCAATGCTTCTAATTCTTCGTCACTTAGTGAAGCCTTATAGGCAGCTAATTGTTCTTTTAGCGCTTGGTCTTTACGCTCTAGAAGTCCTGGTTCAGGAGAAAGTGTAATCACTGCTGAGTGCGTATTCTCTAATAGCGTACTTTGAATTAATTTTTCGAAGTATCCATTAGTCATTTCTCTTTGAATCTTATCTAAAATTGGTTGGTACTCAAATGTCTCGAACACATTTCCACCATATAGCCAGCTTGTTAGCGCGTTTAGAGAATACAGAATTCCTTTAGGAGTAGAACCTTCTAAAGCTGTAAGCTCTTTGTATCGGAAAGCTGCTTTGTTTAATGCCGCTTGAATAGCTTTTTGAGGAATTCCTTCTTCAACGAGTCGTTTTAATTCTGTTTCAATAATTGTAATAAATTCTTCTTTTGCAGAAGGATTTGTATCTTTCAGAACAATTTCAAATATAGGTGAATATGTTGCTGCGCCAAAACCACCAGATACATCAGAACCAAGGCCTGATTTCAAAAGTGCTTTTTTAATAGGTGCTGTATTACTTCCTAAAAGAAGTTCGTCTAATACCGCTAAAGCAATTAGCGATTCAGCATCCGTCCCTTTTCCTGCAGCCCAAACATAAGCGAGCAATGTTTTGTTTTCTTCAGATTCTTCTTGAGAAATCGAGAATTTTGCTTCTAATTCATGTCTTTTTTCAAACGGAACTTGTTCAACAGGACCAAAATCATATTCTTTTGGTTCGAACGCATCAAAGTATTCACTTAACTGACCAAAAGCAAGGTCTAAATCTAGATTTCCGTATAATGTTACGCGAGCATTACTTGGATGATAATATTTATCATGGAAATCCACAAATTTCTCTTGTGTTAAGGTTGGGATGCTAGCAGGCATTCCTCCTGAAATATGTTTATACACCGTATCTGGATATAAAGTTGGTTCAATTAAACGATATAATTCTGATTCTGGTTGGGAGAAAGCCCCACGCATTTCGTTATAAACAACGCCTTTATAAATCAGTTCATCGTCTGCATTTTCTAAGTGATAATGCCATCCCTCTTGCATTAAAATTTGAGGATCCTGCTTAAAGTTCGGATAGAACACAGCATCTAAATAAACAGACATTAAATTGGTAAAATCTTTTTGATTACGAGAAGATACTGGATACACTGTTTTATCTGAATAAGTCATCGCATTTAAGAATGTATTCAGTGATCCTTTTAATAACTCTACAAAAGGTTCTTTAGTTGGATATTTTCTAGAACCATTTAATACTGAATGCTCAATAATATGCGCAATTCCATTATCATCATATGGTGGAGTTCTAAACGCGATATTAAAAGCCTTATTATCGTCTTCGTTTTCTAAATAAAGAACTTCCGCTCCTGTTTTTTCATGTTGATATAAATACCCTACAGAACGGATATCTGGTAAGTCTCTCTTTTCTAATAATTTAAAGCCATTAAATTCTTTTGGCATAAAATTCCTCCTTCTTCTTAAAAGGTTTTCACTTATTTTAACATTTTTGGTACAAAAAAAGAAGATTAGGGACTGAATTAAGTTGTTTAGCGAAAATGCTGGATTAACAATAAATGAAATCACAAATTTATAGACGTGTGTGTCCATTTATTTACTAGAATATTTTCATATTTTTAAAATGTAACATATATGTTACATTTTACTTTTTTAAGACTTCTTTTCCGTCGAAAATTTACTATTCAAATATTTAATAGAAATTCATTGAACTCATATAATTTTAGTTCAGAATTAAAACGATTCCTCTTTGATTTTGGTAAACTAAGGGGAATATTTTGTTGTGGAAATATCTTTTTCCAATATTTTTTCTATATACGCTCTATTTCCTTGACTAATTATTAGATTTTTATTTATATAAAAATCGCTTCTTTTTATATACTAAAAGTTTACTTTAGGGAATATTTCTTATTTTTGTAAGAAATATTATTTTCAATTTTTTTGAATCTATTTTGTGGTCACCTTCATGAAAATCTCCACATATAGTGTGTTTTTCTAAAATCTATTATTGGTATCTCGCTCTTACCCCTATAAAAATAGAAAAGGAATTAAGCAACCTCCATCGCTTAATTCCTTCAAAAATGTGAGCACTCAAACTTTCTTTCCCTATATACAAAAATCCCTCAATTCACTTATAAGTAAATTGAGGGAGTTTGCTTTTCTATTGCTTGTTTTGTTTCAATTTGTAAGTCGCATATGCTTTTAAAGAAATCGTTCCAAAAATAGCGACGGTTAATAAATTTAGAATACTTGCGATCCAGCCTTGAGTAAATACAATCGTTGTAGAAGACTGATAGAATAAAACATCTAAGGTTGGGGCAATCAACCCAAAGATTGCAATATTCACTGACGCTTGAACCACGTTAAAACGAATCATATCGTGTTTTGAAAACACTCCTTGTCGAAGGCTATTTCTTCGAATCGCAAATCCAAACGTAAAACCTAACGCAGCTGAACTGATAGCCCAAGAAATCCATAAATGATCTGTATTGATTAAATCAAACAATACATGGCCAGTAAACCCAACAATGGCAGCTGGAAGTGCTCCAGCAACACCAGCAAAGAGCGCAAGGTAGCCATATGCCAATTGAATATATACTCCTTCAATCGGTGTTGTAATCGACGTTAAGGTCATTAAAGCAGTCATGATGACAATTCCTAAAATTGTATAAATAACTGTCTTTTGTAATCCGTCTTTCACAATCCTCTCCTCCTCTTAATGCGATGTAGGTTCTTCTCCGATAATTCGAACTTCTGGTTCTAGAGAAACTCCATCTTTTTCTAAAATAACTTTTTGAATATGGCGAATTAGATCCATATAATCTGTTGCCGTAGCGTTGTCAATGTTCACGATAAATCCAGCATGTTTATTGGAGACTTGTGCCCCACCAATTTGATATCCTTGTAAGCCAGCGTCTTGAATTAATTTCCCAGTAAAATATCCTTCGGGACGTTTAAAGACGCTTCCGCATGAAGGGTATTCAAGCGGTTGTTTACTTTGACGTAAATGCGTTAATTCTGCAATTTTTTCGTCAATCTCTTCTTGATTCCCTTTTTCTAATTGGAATCCCACTTCAATCACTAAATCTCCAGTATTTTGAATGAAACTATGTCTGTAACTAAACTCTAATTCTTCAGCAGAATACGTCTTTAAGTGGCCTTCTGGAGTAATCACCTCTACGTATTCTACAACTTCACTGACTTCTCCACCATAAGCACCAGCGTTCATATAAATGGCTCCACCTACACTACCTGGAATTCCACAAGCAAATTCCAAACCAGTTAAGCCATTTTTAGCAGCTTCCTTAGAAACGTCAATTAAGGCTACTCCACCTTCAGCAACAATTTTTGTACCGTCTACTTTTAAATGAGACATATCATTCAACATAATTACAGCACCAGAAATTCCGCCATCTTTAATGATAACATTAGAGGCATTTCCTAAAATTGTCGTCTGAATATTTTGCTCGCGTAACCAATGGGTGACTTCACTTGCTTCTTGTTTATCCTTTGGAAAAATAAGAATTGCAGCATTCCCACCAGTCTTAGTAAATGTATATTTTTTTAGAGGTTCATTGTAAAAAACTTTTACATTCGGAAACTCTTTTGAAAATACTGTATAGTCCATACTATTCTCCTTAATCGTAATCCTTTTAATACTACTATTCTAATGAGTTTACGTCAAATGTTAGGAAACCTTGGGGAGCTTTTGCCGTAACAATTCTTTCACAAATCACATGGCTTAACAAGCTACTTTTTGCAGAAACTGGATTTTCTGATTTTGTCTGAACTGCAATGATAAAGCTATGAATAATCGTCTCAAATCCACGTTTGTACAAAGTAGAATCCCAACTCGTAAATCCATCCAAAACATCATCTTGACCTTGAGTAATCACCAAATCCGTTAAGTTTCGAAGAGAATAAGTTCCACTAGGACTTTGCACTTCAATTCTTTCTAAGTTAGCTCCAGAAGTTTCATTGAATTGAACCAAAGCCGTTTCATTTTCATTTTCTAGGTAAACCGTACATTGTTCTAATACTCCGTCCTTTTTCTTATAGAAATAAGTACCATTCGTTGGAAGTGAATCCATTAAGTAAAGTGCTGTATCTAAAGGATGAATAAAGACATCAAAGACTCTAGTTCTTGTATCTTGAGAAACAACAGTACAGTTCTTTTCTGCAATAATTCTCTTCTTATCTTCTACACTTTTTAAGACTTCTACTTTAGGAGCAAAACGTCTATTAAATCCAGCCATGATGAAGGTATCGTGTTTTTTTGCTAGTTGATATAACTCCAGAGTTTTTTCATAGCTAGGAGCTACTGGTTTATCGATATAAACAGGAATTCCTTTTTCTAAAAATTGTTTTGCCACCTCGAAATGAGCTTTTGTAGACACATGAATAAAGACTCCATCTAAAGGAAATTGCAATAATTCCTCAATCGTATTACAAGGAATACATCTCCCTAATAATTTAGATTCTCGATTCAACACTTCTTGATTTCGAGTACACATATACCATTTGACATTCCCAATCGAACGCATCACCGGTAAGTAAGCTTTTTGACTAATCGCTCCAACACCAACAATCCCAATATTTAACATTCTTTATCCTTCCCATTCTTGTAGTAATTGATGAACCATTTGAGCAGAACGTTTCCCTGCTTGAACGATAAAAGTATCAAAATCAACAGCAGAGGTCCCACGCTCTGGAATATCTGAAATCGCACGAATCACAATAAATGGCACTCCAAATGCGTGACACGCTTGTGCAATTGCTGCGCCTTCCATTTCAGACGCCATGACATCTGGGAAGTGCTTTAAAATATGTGTTCTTTGCTCACGAGTATGGATAAAGCTGTCAGACGAAACGATAAGGCCTGTATGGCTCTTTAAATCCACCTTAGCAATCGCTTGTTCAATGGACGGTAAGAAGTCCTGGTTCATGGCAAAACGCGCTGGCATGCCCGGCATTTGCCCGTATGCGTAATTAAAAGCTGTTACGTCAGCATCGCAGTACGCAAGCTCTGTTCCAATGACGATATCACCAATTTCTAGAGTTGTGCCAAATCCACCAGCAGAACCCGTATTCATCACCAAGTCTACTCCGAAGCGATCGATTAAGATTCCAGTAGCCAGTGCAGACATCACTTTTCCAATTCCAGATTGGACAAGTACGATTGACTTTCCAACAAGTGTCCCTTCAATAAATTCCCAATTGGCAACGGTTGTTTTCTTTTCAATCGTCATCTCTTCTTCGAGCAGACGTTTTTCTTCTTCCATTGCCGCAATAATTCCAAATTTCATTCTTTCACCTCATCATTATCGTTCGATATGTTTCGCCATCAAGACGATATCTTCATATCCATCACCGATTTTTACACCGTTCTTAAGTCGACCTTCTTCTTCAAATCCACACTTTTCATAGAGGCGACGGGCCTTTTTATTGATAGCTACGACCTCAAGTTCAACACGAGAAAGAGTTGAATAATCCCTCACCCAATCAAGCATTTCTTCCATCATGACGGTCGCAATTCCTTGGCCCCAATAGGACTTCAATACGCTAATTCCTAACTCTCCACGGTGTGAAAATTTAGGATGTAAGCTACCAGCAATCGAACCAACGGCAATAATGGCATCCCCATCTTTTGCTAGTAACATATATTGATTTTCGTTTTCGTAGAGCGATTCAATAAACAATTCTTCTTGAGCGATAGAATATCTCAACCCTTCAGCTCCAAAAGAGAGAAAGTCTGTTTCACTTCCTACTTTTTTACTGTAATCTAATAACGCTTTGGCATCGTCTTTGACGGGAAGCGCAAATGTAATTTCTTTTTCTTTACTCATCAGTGACCTCCAATTTCTTGATAAATTCTTCGTACTCTTTTCCGTGTGGTATTAGACGAATCACACGTTCAGACTCGCCGTCTCCTACACGGTCGATTTTCACCTTTAAGAACGTTGAAGGAAGTTCATCTTCAATATACTGCGCCCATTCAACGACACACACACCACCTGCATAGAAGTATTCTTCAAGCCCCACTTCACTTGCGCCACCACTTTCTTCAATACGATACATGTCCATATGAAATAGCGGCAGTCTTCCTTTACGATACTCGCGAATCAATGTATACGTTGGGCTTTTAATCACACGGTCGATGCCTAAGCCAACAGCTATTCCTTTGGTAAGAGTCGTCTTTCCAGCGCCTAAATCGCCTTCTAGGATCACGCAGCTATTTTCAAATAACTCTTCGCCTAGACGCTTGCCTAGTGCCATTGTCTCCTCTTGTGATGTTGTATGTACTTCAAACATGATGATACTCCTTCAACCTTATCTCATTGTCTTGCATAAAAAAAGAGCCAAGACAAACTGTCTTAGCTCATTATAGCATATTTCGCTTATTTTAGAACGCGTCCTAAAAATTCTTTTGTACGGTCTACTTGAGGGTTTTCAAAGATTTGTTCTGGAATGCCTTCTTCTGCGATAACCCCTTTATCCATGAAGACTACACGGTCACTCACTTCTTTGGCAAATCCCATTTCGTGCGTTACAACAATCATTGTTAGCCCTGTGTGCGCTAAGCTTTTCATTGTTTCTAATACTTCGTTAACCATTTCTGGGTCAAGTGCTGACGTTGGTTCGTCGAAAAGCAATACATCTGGTTGCATCGATAATGCACGCGCGATAGCCACACGTTGTTTTTGACCACCTGATAATTGACGAGGTTTTGCATTGATATACGCAGACATTCCTACTTTTTCAAGGAATTCTTTTGCGATTTTTTCTGCTTCCTCTTTTGATTTTTTCAACACTTTCATAGGTCCAACAATACAGTTTTCTAACACGTTTAAGTTGTTAAATAAGTTAAATTGTTGGAATACCATTCCTACGTGAGTACGGTATTCGTAAATGCTCTTGTCATGTTCTAAAATGTTTTGGCCATTGTAGTAGATTTCGCCTGAAGTTGGTTTTTCGAGTAAGTTGACACAACGTAAAAGTGTTGATTTCCCAGAACCACTTGATCCGATAATCGTTACTACTTCCCCTTGTTTTACTTCAAAAGAAATATCTTTAAGAACTTCATTAGTACCGAAAGTTTTACTTAAGTTTTGAATGGAAATTACTGCTTCGCTCATTATGCATTTCCTTTCTGTCTAGTTTTTTCTTCGACTGCTGACATTGAATTTGAGTTTAATGGATCTGAATAAATCACTTCATAGTTATCTGGACCATCTAATTTACGCTCGAAGTAACGTAAGATACGAGTCACTGTGAATGTCATGATGAAGTATAAAATTAATGTGACAAAGAATGTATCAAAGTAACGGAAGTTTTGTCCCGCAACTGTTTTTGTCGCAAAGTACAATTCTGAAACTGAAATTACGTTCAATACAGAAGTATCTTTGATGTTGATAACGAACTCATTCCCTACTGCTGGAAGGATGTTACGAAGTACTTGTGGGAAAACAACATAGCGCATTGTTTGCCAGTGAGTCATCCCGATAGCTTGGCTGGCTTCAAATTGTCCTTGGTCGATAGAAATAATCCCACCACGAACGATTTCTGACATATAAGCCCCTGTGTTAATCGATACGATGAAAATCGCAGCGAATGTAACATCTAAGTTAATTCCAAACATTAATGCTGTTCCGTAGTAAATTACCATCGCTTGTACGATCATCGGTGTTCCACGGAAGAATTCTGTATAACAGTTTAAAATGATAACTGCAATTTTTAAGAGAATACGTTTAGGTCCTTTTTCTGGTAGTGGAATTGTTTTAACAAATCCGATGAACATCCCGATTAATGTCCCGATAATTGTACCAATAATTGAAATATATAGTGTAATCCAGGCACCTGTTAAGAACATTTGCCAGTTCTGTTGAATGATTTTTACAATCCAATCAATACTCATTTAATTTCCTACTTTCTATATTTTGTGTATGTATACGCCACACGAGGTGGCGGTGTGTTATGTTTGTGCTTCGCTTACTGCCTGTAGTTGAACTCGGGCTCACATTCTGTGAAGCTGAACTCTCCGTCACCCAACATTCACACTGTGAATATTGGCTAAACGCTTTTGCTCACATCCTTGGAGTTGAGTTCGTCTTCGCAGAAATCGCGTCCACTTCCCAAACCATACGCACATCGTTTTTACGATGCTTGCGTTGGTTTGGTCCAGTGGTCGATTTCTAACCGCGAAGACTCA
>ERZ773038.2164-NODE-2164-length-10173-cov-2.473710_pt1 | contig 10173 bp, 7 predicted proteins | sample MGYA00511665_ERZ773038 | MGnify/ENA primary metagenome ERZ773038 (study PRJEB29015, sample SAMEA2737966) | human oral metagenome | biome: human oral; feature: human-associated habitat; material: dental | place: China | collected 2028 ... | reverse complement strand
ACGATGCAAAAGGTAATGTGAAATTTACTGCCATCAAATTTAGTGAAGTTGGACAATCTGTTTACACAATTAAAGAAGTAAACGATGCTAAAAAAGGTTACACTTACGATGAAAAAACAATCACTGCTACAGTTACTGTAGAAGATGTATACGGTGAAAAAATTGCAAGTGTTAAATATGACAGCAAAGAGTTCTCTAACTCATATAAAGCTGCTCCTACAACAGTTGAATTAAAAGCTACTAAAGTTTTACAAAACAAAACTCTTGAAGCTGATAAATATACTTTTGAACTAAAAGAAAACGGTCAAGTTGTTCAAACAGCTAAGAACGCTCAAGATGGTTCAATTAAATTCCCAGCAATTACTTATGCTACAGAAGGAGTCCACACCTATACTGTAACTGAACAAGCTGGAACTGAAGATGACGGAGTTACATTTGATACAAATGCATACGAAGTAACTGTTGAAGTAAAAGACAATGGTGAAGGTCAATTAGTTGCTACAATTAAAAATGGAGACAACTTAACATTCACTAACGTTTACTCTGCAAAACCAGTTAAAAAAGCATTAACAGTTACTAAAGTTCTTAACGGTGGAACATTAGCTGACGATCAATTCGAATTCGAATTGAAAGAAGGCCAAAATGTTGTTGCTACTGCTAAGAACAAAGCTGATGGTTCAGTAACATTCAAAGAAATCGAATATACAGCTGCTGGTACACATACTTACACAGTATCAGAAAAAGCTGGCACAGCTGCTGGATATACTTACGATTCTAATGTATATACAGTAACTGTTGATGTTGTAGATAATGGAAAAGGTCAATTAGTTGCAACTGTAACTAAAGGAGAAAACTTAGTATTTACTAACAAATACGAAGAACCAACAAAACCAACAACTACTACAACTACTACTACAACTACTACTACAACTACAACAACTGAAACTACTACTACAACTACAACAACTGAAACTACTACTGAAGTTCCTTCAACTGAAGCAACTACTACAACAGTAGAAGAACCAAAAGAACCAGAATTACCAAATACTGGTGCTACAGCTACTTTAGCTGGAGCAGGTGTTGCTGTATTGTTATCAGGATTTGCAGTATTAGGATTTAAGAAAAGAGAAAACTAATCGTTAATCTTTAAATGAGGATGCATATGCATCCTCATTTTTTTTTTATTTATTAAATGGTATAATAAAACGAATATACTTGAATCGAGGTGGAGAAATGAAGTCGGATATTGAAATTGCACAAGAAGCAACAATGGAGCCAATTACAAAGATAGCAAGTAAGCTCGGATTAACAGAAGATGAGATTGATTTATATGGGAAAGTGAAAGCGAAGATTCTTAAATCAGATATACATGAAGCCAACAACTACGGAAAGTTAATCTTGGTGACTTCAATGAATCCTACTCCTGCTGGGGAAGGAAAATCAACCGTTACAATTGGTCTTGGGGATGCTTTAAGTTCTATCCAAAAGAAAACAGCCATTGCGTTACGAGAACCATCTTTGGGGCCCACTCTTGGACTAAAAGGAGGGGCAACAGGTGGTGGCTATGCTCAAGTGGTTCCGATGGAAGAAATTAATCTTCATTTCACAGGGGACATGCATGCCTTAACGAGTGCAACCAACCTTCTATCTGCCATTATTGATAATCACATCCATCAAGGAAATGAACTAAATATTGATATCAAACGAATACTATGGAAAAGGGCGGTAGATTTAAATGATCGTGCTTTAAGAACGATTGAAATCGGGCTCGGAGGTCCTGTAAATGGAGTTCCTAGAGAGGACGGATTCGAGATTACGGTAGCAACCGAAATGATGGCTGTTCTTTGTTTAGCACGGGACTTAAACGACCTGCAAAAAAGAGTTTCGAATATTCTTGTTGCTTATGATATTTCTGGAGATCCGATTCGTGTTTCTGACTTAAAAGTAGAAGGTGCGATTACCGCTTTATTGAAAGAGGCCATTAAACCGAATCTGGTTCAAACTTTAGAGGGGACACCTGCTATCGTTCACGGAGGACCATTTGCCAATATTGCACACGGATGTAATAGTGTGATGGCTACAAAGATGGCCTTAACATTGGCGGATTATACAGTGACAGAAGCAGGTTTTGGGGCCGACTTAGGAGCTCAAAAATTCCTGGATATTAAAGTGCCAGTATTAGGCAAGTCTCCAGATGCGATAGTTCTTGTCGTGACCATTCGATCGACTAAAATGCATGGAGGCTTGTCTCTCGAAGAGTTATCTAATGGGGAATCACTCGATGCATTAAGAGAAGGATTTAAAAACGTTGCTAAACACATTGAGAATGTACAGAAGTACGGCGTTCCAATGGTCGTAGCCTTAAATGAATTTACGACGGATACACCAGCTGAAAGAGAATTGATTATGGAGCTTTGTGAAGCAATTGGAGTAGATTGTATCTTGTCCTCCGTTTGGGAAAAAGGCTCAGAAGGCGGAATTCATTTAGCCGAAAAAGTAGTGGAACTCTGCGAGCAGAATAGTCAGTTTAATGCATTGTATCCAGTAGATGCGACGATTCAAGAAAAGATTGAGGCAGTTGCTACCAAAATTTATGGAGCTTCGAAAGTGAATTATACCGAGAATGCACTCGAAGATTTAAAAGAAATAGAGCGTTTGGGTTGGAATGAAATGAATATTTGTATTGCAAAAACACCTTATTCATTCTCGGATAATGCAAAATTGAAAGGACGTCCAACCGATTTTGAGATAACGATTCGTTCACTTGTTCCTAAGTTAGGTGCTGGATTTATTGTTGCGCTGACAGGGAAAGTTCTTACAATGCCTGGACTTCCAAAAGTACCCGCAGCCTTAGGAATTACTGTAAGTGAAGATGGAAAAATTCAAGGCCTCTATTAGAGGTGACGAAAGGAGTTTGCATGAAAGATTTTAGAGTAGATCATTTAAAAAAATCTTATGGTGCAAAAACACTATTAGAAGATGTTTCTTTTATTATCAATGAAGGGGAACATGTAGGTCTCATCGGACAAAATGGGACTGGTAAAAGTACGCTTCTTTCGATTTTAGCTGGGGTCGATTTTGCAGAATCAGGAGATATTACAACTTCAAATGACTACAGAATTGGATATTTATCTCAACAACCGGAACTAGACGATGAAGATACAATTTTTGAAGCGTTATATAAAGGCGATCATCCAACATTAAAAGTCGTTCATGATTTTGAAGAAGTGGTGGAACAATTACGCAAAAATCCAACTTCCCAAAGCCTTACAAAACGATATAGTGAGCTTGAGCAAAAGATGAATGAAATTGATGGATGGCAAGTAGAAGTTCAAATTAAAACCATTCTTCAGAAAATGGGATTGACGGATATCCAAAAGAAGGTCGGGACATTATCTGGTGGACAGAAGAAACGTGTGGGTCTTGCAAAGGTATTGATGGAAGAACCGGATTTACTCTTACTAGATGAACCAACAAACCACTTAGACCTTGAAGCGATAGAATGGTTGGAAGGATACTTAGCTAATTATAAAGGTGCGATGATGCTTGTTACACATGATCGTTACTTCCTAGAACGTGCGGTAACGCATATGTTTGAATTGGTCAATGGTCGTATTGAAGCTTATGAAGGAAATTTTGAGTCCTATTTAGAGCAAAGAAGCCAAAGAGAGCAAATTGCGAGCCGTATGAGCCAAAAGCAAAAGCGATTATACCAGAGCGAATTAGAATGGATGCGTCAGGGCGCAAAAGCTCGTACGACAAAACAACAAGCGCGTATTCAGCGATTTGAAGCATTAGAAAAAGATGTGAAACAGACAACTAGTCAAGAAAAATTAGTAATGGAATTTGACCAAACGAGAATCGGTAAACGGGTCTTCCAAATGGAAGATGCCAGCCTTTCGATTAATGGCCAACAAATTGTGAAGAATCTGGACTGGATTATTCAGAGTAAAGCACGTATTGGGATTGCGGGTGTGAATGGAGTTGGAAAATCAACCTTTCTGAATGCGATAGCTGGGCAAATTCCATTTGACAGCGGTCAGTTTGTTGTAGGGGAGACTGTTCGAATTGCGTATTATAAGCAACAAGACGAAGATATCCCAATGGATAAACAATTGATTCAGTACTTACGTGAAGAAGCAGAAGAAATTAAACGCGCAAATGGAGAAGTGGCATCTATTTCTGAATTACTGGAGACTTTTTTGTTTCCAAGACATTTGCATGGAGCTTATATTCACACACTATCTGGCGGAGAAAGAAGAAGACTTTATTTACTCCGTTTATTAATGACAAAGCCGAATGTTTTATTGCTGGATGAGCCAACAAACGATTTAGATATCGATACATTAACTGTATTAGAAGATTTTCTTCAATCTTTCAATGGAGCAGTTCTCATTGTATCTCACGATCGTTATTTCTTAGATAAAACGGTGGAGCAGTTATTTGTCATCCGAGGAGAAGGTCAAACGGAATTGTTCTATGGGTCTATGAGTGATTACTTAGAACAAGAGAAGAGTTTATCGAAAGTAGTTATCGAAGCTCCGAAAGTGGAAAAAAGTAAAGAGGAGACTACTAAGCTAACTCCGGCCAAGAAAATGACGTATCAAGAGAAGAAAGAATGGGAAACCATTGAAACGACGATACAAGAGTTAGAAGAAAAATTGGAATCCTTACAAAGGGAAATGACTGCCAATGCGCAAGATTTTGCAAAATTACAAGCATTACAAGAAGAACTCGATAAAACAGAAGAAGCAGCTGCAAACGCCTATGAACGTTGGGAATATTTAGCAGAATTAGCTGGGAATTAATAGAAAGGAACAGACATGACGAAGCAGTATAAAGAGTTATTAACTAAAATTTTAGAAGAGGGTACGACAAAAACAGATCGTACCGGAACAGGAACGAAGAGTATTTTTGGGTATCAAATGCGTTTTGATCTTCAAAAAGGATTTCCACTCTTGACGACTAAAAGAGTTCCATTTGGATTAATTAAGAGTGAATTATTGTGGTTCTTACACGGAGATACTAATATCAAATATTTATTAGAGCATAATAATCACATTTGGGATGAATGGGCATTTGAACGCTATGTGTCTTCGCCAAAATACAAAGGACCAGATATGACAGATTTTGGTCGCCGTTGCTTACAAGACGAAGCGTTTAATGAAGTTTATCAAGAAGTGAAAAAAGACTTCTGTGAGAAAATTTTAACGGATGATGCGTTTGCTGCGGAATTCGGAGAATTAGGGAATATTTATGGTTCACAGTGGCGTCATTGGAAAACTTCAAAAGGAGAAACCATTGACCAAATCGAAGACTTACTCAACTTGTTGAAGAATTCTCCAGATTCACGTCGAATGATTGTTTCTGCTTGGAATCCAGAAGATGTTCCAAGTATGGCTCTTCCACCATGTCACACAATGTTTCAGTTTTATGTGGCGGATGGTAAATTAAGTTGCCAATTATATCAACGTAGTGCAGACGTGTTCCTCGGAGTACCGTTCAACATCGCAAGCTATGCATTATTAACACATTTAATTGCTAATGAAGTAGGATTAGAAGTGGGTGAATTTGTCCATACTTTAGGAGATGCACACATTTACTTAAATCATATGGAACAAGTAAAAACACAATTAGGGCGTGAAGAGATGGCGTTACCTACACTAGTTTTAAAACATCCTGAAAAATCGATGTTTGATATTGATGTTACCGACGTCGTGGTAGAAGGATATCAATCACATCCAACAATTAAAGCACCTATTGCTGTTTAATGCAGGAGGAAAAATATGCTAATTTATATTTGGGCACAAGATGAGAGGGGTCTAGTCGGAAAAGATGGGACACTTCCTTGGCGTTTGCCGAATGATTTGAAGTTCTTTAAAGAAGTCACGATGGGGCAAACAATATTAATGGGTCGAAAGACTTTTGAAGGAATGGGAAGTCGCTTACTTCCGGGGCGACAAACCATCATCCTAACTACTAGCTCGGATTATATTATTCCTGGTGCAGAAGTCGTAACGAATATTGAGGAGATTGTTGAAGATAGTCGACATGAGGATATTTATGTTTGTGGTGGAGCACAAGTATATAATCTGTTGAAAAATCATGTGGAACTTCTCTATTGTACGAGAATTCATGCTAGTTTTGAGGGAGATACTTATTTTCCAACAGAATTTCCTTGGAGCGATTTTATTAAAGTAAAATCGTTAGAAGGGGAAATGGACGAAAAAAATCTCTATCCTCACACCTTTGAAATTTATGAACGAAAAGAGGGTTCTTATGACCACTTGGCATGATGTGATTGGGGAAGAAAAAGAAAAGGAATACTTTAAAAAGGTTCGTTTGTTTGAAAGAGAAGAACGAAGTCGACATCAAGTTTTTCCAAAAGCGGAGAATGTATTTAAGGCGCTTGAACTCACACCATTTGATCAAGTGAAAGTGGTTATCTTAGGTCAAGACCCTTATCATGGAGATCATCAAGCGCATGGACTTAGTTTTTCAGTGCAACAAGGTGTGGCACTTCCGCCTTCTTTGCAAAACATCTATAAGGAATTAGAAACGGATTTAGGAATCCCAGTTGCAAAGACTGGAGAGTTAACCTCTTGGGCAAAACAAGGGGTACTCCTTCTCAACACCGTTTTAACAGTCCGAGCACATGAAGCGAATAGTCATCGTGGAATGGGTTGGGAAACTTTTACGGATGCTGTGATTTCATCATTAAATAAAAGTGATCATCCAATCGTATTTTTACTATGGGGAAGGCCAGCACAATCTAAAGAAAAATTAATTACCAATGAGAATCACTTGATTTTAAAGTCACCGCACCCAAGCCCGTTGTCAGCTTATCGCGGATTCTTTGGAAGTAAACCATTTAGTAAAATTAATGATTTTCTTTTAGCTACAAATCAAAAACCAATCGATTGGAGAGTTGAGTAAATGAAATTAATTCATTTACTCAATTTTTATGTTCATTATATGATTTTTATGATACAATCGATATAAAGTATGAATAGAAAGAAGGTATATCATGAATCTTAAGTCTAAAAGACTTCATTTTTTTGCAAGTTTATTGATGATTTTGTCAATATTATTTGTTGGTAATTCTTTTGCAAACGCTGCAGAAGGTAGAGAGTTAGAAAAAGTTATTTCGGGATTAGAATTATTAGATCAATCTGATACGAAGTTAACTCCAGATGAAAATGGCGTTTATCAAATACGAACGAACAATTCGTATAAGTTAAGAGCTACTTTCGATTTAGCAAGTTATGACAATAATATTAAAAATGGCGATTTCTTTAAATTAACAGTACCGCCTTCACTAACATTCTTTAATAATAATGATATTGAATTAGTTGATTTAGATACTCAAGTTCCAATTGCAGATGCTCACTTTGAAAGCAATGGTGATAATCAAGGAGGAACTGTAACCGTTACTTTGAAAAACTTAGAAAAGTATCTAGAAAAGAAAGGTGCGGATACAGTTAAAGGAGTAAAAGGAAACTTAGCTCTAAACTTTATCTATAAGCAAGATGTAACCGACAAGACTGTTACTTTTGATTCTAAATCATTAAAAACAGTCATTACTCAAGTGCATACTTCAAAAACTTATACACCTGACGCGGTAGTTGGAGAAGAAAACTTTGCCAAAAATGGTGGTCAAGCAGTTAGAAAAGCTTGGGATTCTCCTAAATTAAAAGCTGCTGGCAGTCCATCTTCTGGCCAATATGTCTCTAGATGGAGAGTTCGTGTTAACACAAGTGGAAAGAATTTAGGGAATAATTTAGTTCTAAATGATGTTCTACCTCAATTGGATGGTACAGCAAGTATCCAATATATTCCTGAATCATTATTAGTCTATAAAGCCCCTTCGATGACTGAAGGAACTTCAGCAGATGCTGCTGATTTCGTTCTTTTAACTGAAGGAGTTGACTATACGGTTAATTGGGCAGCCGATTATAAGAGCTTCACAATTACATTTAAAGATGGAAGTCAAAAATATTATGTCACTTACGAAACAACTACACCTAATGATGGAAGCAAGGTAGCCAATATGGTTTCTCTTACAAAAGAAGATGGAGAAGAAATTACTCGTCGCACAAATGTAACAGACACAACTTTTACAGCTACTGCTACATCATTATTCTCAGGAACCATTGAGGCTGCTGGAGCATACACGATTAAACTAGTGAAAGTAGATGCTGTAACTGGTCAGCCAGTAAAAGATGCGGTGTATGTCGTTACAGATCCTAGCGGAGCAACCGTTGAATTGACGACGGACCAAGATGGAAATGCTGTTTCTCAAGCTTTTGACCAAAAGTACGTTGGAAAAGAATTTACTGTAAAAGAGAAAACAGCTCCAGAAGGATATGAATTAGATTCAACAGAATACAAAGTTGTTTTAGGAGTAGAACGTAGTCTTCTCAAATTGAAAGATCAACCAAAAGAAGTGACAACAACAACCACTACGACTACTACTACAACGACAACAACAACAACTGCTTCTACTACTGAAGCAACGACAACAACACAATCAACAACTACAGAAGCGACTACACAAGAACCTACCACTGAAGTTACAACTACAGAAAGTACGACAACTGCAGAAAATACCACCAGTGAAGCTACTACTGTAAATACTACGACAGCTGTCTCTTCTGAAGAACCTTCTACAACAGAAGATAAAAAAGAAGAACTTCCAAATACTGGTACAGGAAGTCAAGGCTTCTACATTATTGGAGGAATTGTTTTACTAGCAGCGGCTGCTGGATTATTATTCTTTGCTAAAAATAAAAAAGATGATCAATAATAGATAGTATGAAAGACTGACAGTTATACTGTCGGTCTTTTTTATTTGGACTTGCAAATGATAAGGTTGAATATAGAAGTACTGAGGAGTAAAATAGAAGTAGGAAAAGAATAAATGGATGGAGGGATTTTCAATGGAAAAACTGATGTCTTTCTTCTATAAATTAGTTGCAATTATGACCATCCTCTATTTAATGATTACAATCTACTTAATGAGTTTAGGAGATTCTTTAATCACTCGTGAAGGATGGTATGTCATTATCCTAAGTAGTTTTATTCTTGTGATTGTTTTTGGCCTAGAATATGCTCGCAGGAGATTCCCAGATAGCCTTTTTGAATTAATGTTGAATACGATTGGAATGCTGTGTATAGGCTGGTTGATGTTTGTTGTCCGTGCTTTTGGGGTTACTGTCAACAACCACGCAAGTAGTCTTCAGTTGAATAGTGTATTTCAACAAATCATTTCGGGATTCGAATGGAGTCGCTTGGTACTATTTATTTTAAGTATTGCTTTTGTGATTGGAAATGGGATTCGCTATTTAAAACAGTCTAATTTAGTAACTCATTCATAATCTTCTAAAAACGGGACGTGAGAACGTTCCGTTTTTACTTTTTTGAAAAGATTGTTATAATAAGAACAAATGTTCGTTTGCAATCGGAGGTATAGATGCGGAAAATATTACATGTGGATATGGATGCTTTTTTTGCTTCTGTTGAACAAAGAGAGCACCCCGAGTGGAGAGGAAAACCGGTCATTGTTGGAGGAAAACCCAATGAAAGAGGAGTCGTCTCAACTTGTTCATACGAAGCACGAGCTTTTGGTGTTCGATCTGCGATGCCTACAGCAAAAGCCATGAAACTATGTCCCAAAGCGATTCTTACTCCAGGAAACTATTCCTTGTACAAAGAGATATCTTCTCAAGTTCGTGAAGTTTTTAAATCCTTTACGAATATGATAGAACCCCTTTCGATTGATGAAGCTTATTTAGACGTAACCAATAATAGTAGAGGGATTACTTCTGCCACTTTAGTAGCACACTTGATTCAAAAGGAAGTGTATGAAAAGACTGGACTTACTTGTTCTGTGGGAGTGTCTTTTAATAAGTTTTTGGCGAAAATGGCTTCAGGATATCATAAGCCTTCAGGGATTACAGTGATTACGCCCGAAAATGCGAAGGATTTTATTCGGACGATTCCAATTGGAGATTTTTATGGGGTTGGAAAAGTGAGTGCCGAAAAACTTAGAAGAGCAGGAATTGAAACAGGAGAAGATTTGCTTCAATTATCGAAAGCAGAATTAGAAAGCAGATTTGGAAATTTAGGACCTAGGTTATATGCACAGGTAAGAGGAACCTCGAATGATCAGTT
>ERZ773038.2162-NODE-2162-length-10181-cov-18.063302_pt1 | contig 10181 bp, 10 predicted proteins | sample MGYA00511665_ERZ773038 | MGnify/ENA primary metagenome ERZ773038 (study PRJEB29015, sample SAMEA2737966) | human oral metagenome | biome: human oral; feature: human-associated habitat; material: dental | place: China | collected 2028 ... | reverse complement strand
TCGCCCTCCAGGAGGGGCGCACCTACGTCATCCCCGACGACGTCCGCCTGCTGCGCCACGGGGTGCTGCGCCACCGTCTGGTGCTCACCTATGACGCCCTGGCCGACGGCGTCGCCCCCGAGGCGATCATCGACGCCATCTTCGCCGCCGTGCCCACGCCCTGATCCTCAGGGGACCTGCTGAGAGATGAGTATGGAGGCACCCGAGGCTCCCGGAGCATCCGAGTCCGACCCCGGAGGCGGGCGGCGCGGCGCGCGCATCGAGCGGCTGCGCGCGGCCCTGAGCCTGCCGACCCTGCGGCGGGCCACGGGGCTGCTCGACGGGCGCCACAAGTCCGTCTTCGTCGGGCGCGGTCAGGACTTCGACGACATGTCCTTCTACCGCCCCGGGGACGACATCTCCGACATCGACTGGAAGTCCTCGGCCCGTCTGGGCCAGCCGGTCATCAAGCGCTACCAGCGCGAGTCCATGATGCCCATGGTCCTGGCCGTTGACACCGGTCGGACCATGGCGGCGATGACCCCCTCCGGGGAGGACAAACGCGACCTGGCTCTGGGGGTCGCCGAGGTCTTCGCCTACCTGGCCCGCCTGCGCGGCGACTCGGTGGCACTCGTGGCCGGGGATGCCGGTCGGACGATCTCGCGCCCGGCGCGTTCAGGGGCTAAGCACATCGAGACCCTGCTGACTCTGCTGGCCCGCACCTTCAAGGAGCTCGATGTCCCCGTCGCCGGAGCGCCCGACGGCGTCTTCGAGCTGGCGCTCGGAGCACCGGTCTCCAGCCTGCCTCGGCTCATGGAACGGGTGAGTACCTGGCACCGTCGTCGCAGCCTGGTCATCCTCATCACCGACACCGCTCACCCGGGTCCCGACTCCGCGACCTGGCTGCGGCGCCTGTCGATCCAGCACGAGGTGATCGTGATCCAGATAGAGGATGATGACCCGCTGCGTCCCCAGGGCGGCCGTGGGCGGGACATCGACCTCCCAGTGGAGATCCCCGCCTTTCTGCGTTCCGACCAGCGTCTCGTGGCTCAGGCCGCCGGGGTGCGCGAGCAGTGGCGCGCCACTGTCGCCCAGGTCCTTGACGCCCGTCACCTGGAGCGCGGGGTCGTCTCCTCCGAGGAGACACTCATTGACTCCATCGCCGAGCTCCTCCAGCGCGAGCGCGCCGCGGTGGCCCGAGGGAGGCGGTGAACGATGCAGGTATGGCCCCCGGTTCTCATGCCGGTGTGGATGATCATCGTGATGATCATCGGCATTCTCCTGGTGAGTGCCTGGTTGCTGCGCACCTTCCTGGTGACCCGCAGGAACGCCGCGCGTGAGGTCGGGGACATCCCGATGGCTCCGAGTGAGCGCCGCCAGTGGGGGGAGCGCCTGTGGGCGATCTCCCAGCGCTGGGACGGCGGTGAACTGGATCTGCGAGAGCTGCACCTGGAGCTGTCGGCGCTGTTGCGCGGCTTCGCCGAGGCCCGCAGCGGTGAGGAGATCACCACGGCCACGGTCTCGGAGATCCTCGACATGGCCGCCACCACCGGCCCACGCTCGGTGGAGGAACGCCGACGCAGCGTGCGCGAGGCGGGTCGCCCCCTGGATGCCAACCCGTTGGGGCACGTCGGCGAGCTGCTCGCCATGTGGGAGCAGCCCTCCTTCGACCGAGAGCCGGAGGCCGCCGCGCAGGAGGCCCTGACCCACGCGCGGGAGGTGGTCACCCAATGGTGATGCCCTGGCTGTTCTGGATCCTCGTTGCCATTGCTGTGGCGGCGACCCTCGCCGTCCTCGTCGCCGAGCGGCGGTTCAACGGGACGCCAACCGGTACGCCTCGTAGACGTCTGCACCTGCCCTGGAATCGCCGGACAATGCCGCAGGACGTCGAGGTACCGCGGCGACTGGCCAACTCGGCGAGCCTGTTTCGGCTTCCGGCGGTGCGCTCCCGCATCCGGGCCCAGCGCTGGCTGCACGCGCTCCTGGCGGTCCTGCTGGTGGTGTGTCTGCTCAGCGCCTCCGGCATCGCCGGACGCCCCGTGCGCGTCACTGAGCGTTCTGATGCCCTGGCCAACCGTGACATCGTCCTGTGCTTGGACGTGTCGACCTCGATGGTGAGGATCGATGCCTCCGTCCTGGCGACCTTCTCAGGCATCCTGGAGGACTTCGACGGCGAGCGCGTGGGGCTGGTGGCCTGGAACTCCGCCGCCCAGACCATCGTTCCGCTCACGGACGACTACGAGCTGCTGCGTCAGCAGATGGACAAGCTGAGCGAGGTGCTGGACATCGACCCGCAGAACCCGACCTACAAGCAGGCGCTCAGGTACGACGAGGCCTTCAGCGGGACCCAGAACAGGAGCATCAACGCCTCCTCCTTGGCCGGGGACGGACTGGCCTCCTGCGCGCAGGCCTTCGACAACCAGGGCCTGGAGCGCTCCCGCTCCATCATCTTCGCCACCGACAACCAGGTCATCGACCCTGACAAGGAGCAGATCTACTCCCTGCCGGACGCGGTCGATCTTCTGTCCGAGCGCAAGATCCGCTTGTTCTCCGTCTACGGTGCTGATGACGATCAGTCCTACCACTACCAGCTCGACCAGAGCCCAGAGGCCTCCCGCGAGGAGCTCAGGAGCGTTACCGAGGATCAGGGCGAGGGCCGCTTCTACGACGTCGAGGACTCCGGCACCGGAGGGCACATCGTCAAAGAGCTGGAGAAGACGGAGGTCAGCACGCTCGGGGGGCGCACGCAGACCCGGCGCACGGACGTCCCCCAGAGCCTGATCATGACTCTCTCGCTCGTGATCCTGGCCTACCTGGGGCTGACCACCTGGAGGCGAGCATGAGACCGGTTCCTGTCATCGGGGGCTTTGCCTTCGTCCCGGTCACCCGGTGGGTGCTCATCCTCCTCGCGGCCGCTGCCATGGTAGCCCTGCTGGTGGTGTCCCGACGTCGTCTTCGCCGTGACGCCGCCGAGCCGGCCGCCTGGAGGGCGTGGTGGCGGCGGCTGGCCATCGTGGTCGTCATCGTGGTGGCGATGGCGGGGCCGGCGATCCGCGGTAGCGCGGCCGTGAGCGTCTCCAACGTGGAGATCTACATGGTGGTGGACCGTACCGGTTCGATGGCGGCAGAGGACTACCAGGGGAAGGGACCCGACGGGACCGACCCGGCCGCTTCCACCCGCCTGGACGGGGTGCGCTCGGACATGCGCGCCATCCGGGACGCCTTCCCCGACTCACGGTTCTCCATCATCGCCCTGGACAACGCCGCGGCCACGGAGCTGCCGCTAACCCGCGACGTCAACGCCGTCGACTCCTGGATCGGCTCGTTCAAGCAGGAGGTGACGGCGCATGCCACCGGCTCCTCGCTGGAGGTGGCGCTGCCGCTGCTGGCCCAGTCCCTGGTCCAGTCCCATCAGTCCGAGCCCAAGGACATCCGCCTCGTCTACATCTTCTCCGACGGCGAGGCCACCGATGACGGCCGTGGCGCTCAGGCCGCGGACAACGCCGGCATCTCCTGGCAGTCGCTGGCCGGGCTGGTCGATGGGGGCGCCGTGCTGGGTTACGGAACCGAAGAGGGCGGAAAGATGCGCAGCTACGACGGCTCGAACGCCACCGGCGAGCACACCCAGTCCGACTACATCGCCGACGGGCAGGGCGGGCAGCCCGGCGTGTCCAAGATCGACGCCAACGAGCTCCAGAACGTGGCCACGGCCATGGGGCTGCCCTACTACCACCGCACCGGCGGATCGGGCGACGACCCGACGAGCAAGTTCACCAACCTGGACATCGAGGCCGTCACCTCCGACGGACGGACCAAGACCAACGCCCGGGTGTACCTGACCTGGCCGCTGGGGATCATCGCCTTCGGCCTGCTGCTGTGGGAGATCATCGACCTCATGCGGACCGACCGTCGCCTCCGTCTTCTCATGGGAAGGGGACGATGATGACGACAGGACACACCCCTTCAGAGGGCTTCCCCCTCGGCGGTGGCGAGGCGGCCGAGACCTCGGATACCCAGGCCTTCGACTACCTGCAGGAACCGGACACGAGCGCGACCCAGGACGGTTCCGGGCCGGAGGACCCTCGACGGCGCGAGGCGCGTCTGAGCCGACGCCGTCGGCTCCTCAAGATCGGCGGGGTACCCGCTGCGCTGGCCGCGATCATCTCCCTGTGGCTCGGGTCGATCTTCCTCATCTCCCTGGCCGGCAACCGTGCGGCGGCCGCCGGCCACTACGACACGGCGCTGTCCCGCTACCGCATGGTGGCCAGGATCAATCCCTGGCTGGAGCAGTGGCGCGTCTACTTCAACCTGGGCACCGGTCAGCTCGCCGCGAAGGATCCGACCTCCGCGGTCACCACCCTCAACACGGCGCTCACCAGGGTTCCGAAGGCCAAGACCGATCCCCAGACCAAGGCGAAGCAGGCCGACTCCCCGGAGTGCAAGGTGCGCACCAACCTGTACGTCGCCCACCTCATGCTGGCCTCCCAGGCCGATCAGGGCGGTAACTCGACGTCGGCGGCCGAGCACATCGAGGCCGCCAAGAAGGCCGCTGACACCTGCGCGGTGCCGCCGCCACCCGAGCAGGACCCCCCGACGAGCCCGCCCCCCTCGGCCACGCCGAGCTCGGACCCCAGCTCAACGCCCAGCTCGGAGACGTCGTCCAGCCCCAGCAGCAACCCGAGCCCGACTCCCAGCTCCGACCCGTCGGCCACGCCGAGCTCGGACCCCAGCACAACCCCTAGCTCGGATCCCTCGTCGTCGGCCTCAAGCTCCCCGGGTGAGACCGCCTCCAGCTCACCGAGCACCAAGCCGAGCCCCACCCCGGCCGACGACCGGGCCAAGCGCCTGCGCGATCGCAACAACGGCGGCGAGGAGTCCAGCGAGAAGCCCGGCGGCAGCGGCGGTGGGGGAAAGCCCTGGTGAGCGGTCCCAGCGCGCAGCGCCCCTCCCGGCTCGTGGTGGCGGCCGCGGTCCTGGACCGCCTGGAGCGTCCGACGACGCTGCTGTGCGCGGCCCGCTCCTACCCGCCCGAGCACGCGGGACAGTTCGAGCTGCCCGGCGGCAAGGTCGAGCCAGCGGAGCGGCCCGTGCAGGCCCTGGCCCGCGAGCTGGACGAGGAGATCGGCCTGAGAGCACGACTGGGGTCCGAGCTCCTCCCTCCGGCCGGTCTGGCGGTTCCCGCCCCACTGGGCGGTGGCCCCGGCGACGACGCCCCGGCCTGGCCGGTCATGCACGGCTACAGGATGCGGGTGTGGCTGGCCGAGCCGGCCCGGCCCGGGGACCGGGGGCGAGCCGGCTCCGACCACCAGAGACTGGAGTGGGTGAGTCTCGACCCGCCCGATCAGCTGCGCCGGCTGCCGTGGCTGCCGGCCGACCTGCCGATCATCGACGCGCTCGTGGCCGCACTGGGACGCTGACGGGGTCTGATGGGCACCGATGCTGCCGAGCGCTCGACCGGCGTCCGCGGGCTGCTCGTGATCTCCCCACTGGTTTCCTGACACTTCTATCATTCGCGTCATCTCGTAAGTTAGGGTTGCCTCATGCCGAAGATCCTGGGTTCCTCACTGGCCGAGCATCGAGAGCGCACGCGCACCGCCCTGTTCCAGGCGCTGTCCGAGCTCATGAGCCAGCGCAGCTTCGACAAGATCACCCTGTCCGACGTCGCCAACCACGCGGGTGTGGGGCGCACCGCCGTCTACAACCACTTCGCGGACAAGGAGGACCTCCTCCTGGCCTTCATGGAGCACGAGGCCGGCCGCTACGCCGAGGAGCTCTCCCGGGCGCTGGCCGGGACCCAGGACCCGATCGACCGCCTGCGCATCTATGTGCGTCAGCAGGCCCTCATCGCCCGCCACTTCCACTTCCCGACCTCGGAACCTCTGGCCAGCTCCGTCTCACAGGGGACCGCCGGCCGCCTGCGGGCCCACGGCGCGCTCCTGGTCCAGATGCTCTCCACGATCCTCACCGACGCCATGGACCGGGGGCTCATCCCCGCTCAGGATCCCGAGCAGGTCATTCCCCTCATTCACGCCACCGTCATGGGCGGGCGCCCCACGCCCACCGACCCGGAGCGGCGCCGGGCCTACCTGGACTCCCTGGACGCCTTCGTCCTGCGGGCGGTGGGGGCCCGCCAGCCGGCTCACGCCGTCCCGACCATTGCGCGCCCTCATGCCACCGAGCCGGTCAAGGGAGTCGACGGCTCCGGTTCGCTTCGTCACAGCGCGGTCGGCTGACAGCGTGCGCCGAGGGCTGACGCGCGCACAGGTGCGCCTGGCAGACTTCCGTCCGTGAACCTGAGCTGGACTGAGACCTGGAACGACCTGCTGGCGCGCGCCTCCGGCGTCGTCGGCCTGGACCCCGGCGTGCTGTGGCCGGCGCTGGTGATCCTCATCATCGTCCTGGCCTGGGGCCCCGCCCGTCGCTGGGGCCGCACCCTGGTGACGATCGTCCACGAGGCCGGGCATGCCGCCGTCGGCCTCATGGTGGGCCGGCGCTTCCTCGGCTTCGTCGTCAGCCGGGACCTGTCCGGGCACGCCGTCACCGCAGGCAAGCCCACCGGCCCCGGCCGCGTGGCCACCTCCTGGGCCGGCTACCCGGCTCCCGCGGTCCTGGGCGCCGTCGTCGTGCTCCTGGCGCTCAACGGCTGGGCGAGTGCGGTCCTCCTGCTTGGGCTGGTCCTCCTGGCGGTTCTGCTGGTCATGTCCCGCTCGGTGCGCACGGTTCTCCTCGTGCTGCTCGTGGCCGTCCTGACCGGGGCCCTGTGGTGGTGGGGCGGACAGTGGCGCGACGGCGTCGTCGCCGGAATCGGGCTGGCCCTCATCGTCGGGGCCTGGGACTCCCTGCGCGACGTCGCCGTCTCACGTGACCCGCAGCAGGACCACCGCACGCTGGCGCAGCTGACCCGGGTGCCCGCTGGCGTGTGGCTGGCCAGCTGGTTCCTCGTGGACGCGGCGGCCACCGGCGTCGTCGTGATGACCCTGCGCGACCTCCTGTGAGGCCTGGGACGGTCCCCCGCGGTCGGCCTCGGCGGCCAAGATGGCCTACTCTTCGTCCTGGCGACGTCGAGCCTCGCAGGCCCGCCCGCCGTCCCCGCCCGACGCCGGTCACTGCGCGCCCGTGTGCGCAGCCGGCCGTCGGGGCTCATCCCGCTCCCGGACGCCCCGGGATTCCCTCAAGGAGAACACATGATGCTGACCCGCCGGGCCTTCGGCCTGACCACTCTGGGACTGGCCGTCTCGGCCACACTCGCCGCCTGCTCGTCGACGTCCCAGGACGGGGCCACCGAGGAGGGCAAGATGGCGCTCATCGTCTCCGACACGGGTGAGGCCGCCTCGGAGGAGCTGACCAAGGCGGTGGAGGCCTTCACCAAGGAGACCAAGGTGGAGGTGGACGTCAAGACCGTCTCCGACGTCTCCCAGGAGCTGGCCCGTGGGATCACGGCCAGCCCGAGTGTCGACGTCGTCGTCCTGAACCCGGCACAGCTGTCCAGCTACGCCGGCTCCCTGCACGTCTGGGACAAGGGCTCGCCCGCCGTCAAGGACGCCCACCCCGCCCTGCTGACGAGCGCCACTCGGCAGGGGAGGATCAGCGCGGCGCCCAAGGACGTCTCCACCCTCGCCCTGTTCATCAACACCTCGTTGTGGCAGGCGGCGGGCCTGAGCGAGTCCGACTACCCGACCACCTGGGAACAGCTCGGGCAGGTGGCCGCCACGCTCACGTCCGACGGCGTCGTCGGCCTGGCCCTGGACGCCTCCTACGCGCGCGTGGGCGCCTTCATGATCCAAGGCGGTGGGGGGCTGACCAGCGCCGACGGCACGCAGGCGACGGCCTCCTCCGAGGGATCGGTGGCGGGACTGACCCAGGTCAAGAACCTCCTGTCCGCCGGCTCGGCCAGCTGGGGCGCGGACCTGTCTGCCGGGTCGGCCGCGGACGCCTTCGGCGAGGGACAGGCCGCCATGGTGGTGGAGTCCGAGGCCCTCGTGAAGACCCTGGCGGATGTCTACTCGGGCGTCTCCTACACGGTGGTCGAGCTGCCGGCCGGCAGCGGAGGCAAGGGGACCCTGCAGTTCCCCACCTTCTATGGTGTGGTCGAGGCCTCCAAGCACAAGGATGACGCCATCAAGCTCGTGGAGTACCTCACCGCCGCCGAGCGGCAGGTGGCCCTGGCCACCGCGGCGAGCACGGTCCCCGCCGGTAAGCCGGCCGGTGAGACCTGGAAGGGCAAGCACGCCGACCAGGCGGCCTTCCTGGCCGGGGTCGAGTACTCCCAGGCGGTTCCCTCAGCGGCCGGGGTGTCCGACGTCATCGCCACCTTCGACAACGAGCTGCCGGGGCTGGCCGGGGGCGACCCCGCCGGCATCCTGGGCAGCGCCCAGGTGAACCTGCAGGCCATCCTGTCCTGAGTCCTGATGCCGCGGGGCGGCGCCGGCGGATAACGTCGGGGCCGCCCTGAGGGGACAGGCAAAGGGCGGAGGAGCGAGGGACCTCACTGAGACATCCTTCATGCCACCGTCCGCGCCTTCTCGCCTCCTATTGCTCAGTCGTGATGACGGCTTCGTGGTGGACTGGGAAGTTCACTGATCGGGCAATGAAGCAGTGCTCGGCGGCTCGGTCGTGCAGTGCGGCTGCACGCTCAGGATCATTGCCGGGAGCAATGGTCACTGTGGGGCGAAGGGTTACTGAAGTGAATTTCCCGGCTCCGCCTGGATGCTCGACCACGATGCCGGTAGGGGTGTCTGAGTAGGCGGTGACGGTGACGCCCGCGTCTGCTGCGAGGTGGAGGTACCACAGCATGTGGCACTGCGAGAGCGAGGCGAGCAGGAGCTGTTCCGGGTTCCACCTGTCAGCGTCCCCTCGGAACGCAGGATCTGCCGATCCTTGGATCACCGGCAGGTCGGCGGTGGTCCCCCGGACATCATGGTCGCGCGAGTAGGCGCGGTATCCAGACGTGCCCGTACCCAGGTTGCCTGTCCACTCCACCCATACGGAACATTCGTGATCTGGCACACAAAAAGTATAGGGATGAGCCGCTCAGCCGTCCAGGGGGTGGCGAAGTCGGTGGGTGAGGGTGTCTGGAGCGGTTTGACAGGGGTGGCGTATCGCTGGGATGGGGGCGGGCCCCGTCGTGACGACGAGTGGTGCTTCATCAATCCGTCGTCCCGAGGAGCCCGCACCGATGTCATCTCCACCACGACCGCCCTAGAATAGCAAGAACGCCACCCCGGACACCTCCCAGTCAGGCCAGGAATCCTTGTGTCCGGAGTGACGTGCAGATGGAGCGGGTGACGGGAATCGAACCCGCGCTGTCAGCTTGGGAAGCTGAAGTTCTACCATTGAACTACACCCGCGTGGCACCAGTGGACGTGCGCCCCAGGTGCGTGCGGAAGTCTAACCCAGACTCCGGCCGTCTGCGCAAATCGATCTCAGTCCCGCTCGCTGTCTCGGTTCCGGTTCTGTGGCGGGTCCATGACGCCAGCTCATGCCGGCGGGATTGTGTCCGCTACACTCGCAGTCGTCCCCGGACTCTTCAAGACGCGCGGTGAATACATGAGCTATCCAACCAATCCCTACGATCCCGCGGGTTCCCAGCCGGATGTGCCGGCGCTTCCTCCGGGCCCCACCGAGGGGGAGTACTCGGGTGGTGAGTACCCACCCAACGCCGGGCAGCCTGGTTTCGACGCGCAGCCGGGATATGGACCGCAGGGCGGCTACGGTCCACCGCCGGGGTACGGCCCCGGATACGGCGCGCCGCCCGGATACGGGCCCTACCCCAGTTACGGTCCGCCGGCCTACCCGGGCAAGTCGAAGGTCGCCGCCGGCATCCTGGCGCTGTTCCTCGGATCCTTCGGGATCCACAACTTCTACCTCGGCTACACGAGCAAGGCTCTCATCCAGCTCCTGGGCACGTTATTCAGCTGCGGGATCCTCGTTATCCCGATCGCCATCTGGAGCATTATCGAGGGGATCCTCATCCTGGCGGCTCGGCCGGGCGAGCCGCCATGGGGCGTCGACGCCGATGGTGTGCCGCTGAGCGCCTGAGGACCGGAGCAGACCTGACGGCTCTCAGCTCCCGGGCGGGGGCATGTGTGACCTCTCCGGCGCCGTCCGGCCCCCGGTATGACTGTTTCCGCGGACCTGGCACAATCGAGCCCGTGCTGCTCTCAGACCGCGATATCCGCACCGAGCTCGACGCCGGACGGGTC
>ERZ773038.2161-NODE-2161-length-10184-cov-2.719222_pt1 | contig 10184 bp, 8 predicted proteins | sample MGYA00511665_ERZ773038 | MGnify/ENA primary metagenome ERZ773038 (study PRJEB29015, sample SAMEA2737966) | human oral metagenome | biome: human oral; feature: human-associated habitat; material: dental | place: China | collected 2028 ... | reverse complement strand
GTAGGTACAAAGAAAATAATATCAAATCCTATAAGATTCAAAAACGCCGTAAGTATAGAATCTTCCAATGATATCACCGTTTCGGCGGTATTTATATATATCAACTTAGGATTTTTCTTTGTAAAATCAAAATTTTGTATCATTCGGATTATTTCTTTAGGTAAATTCAGAACCTGAGCTATTATAACATATTCTGTTCCGTTTATCCCTGTATTTTTAATTAACTTTTGCTCTATCAAGGCTCTTAACTTATCAAATATAAGCTCCTGTATATCATCCCTTAATATTCCGTAAGCATACTTTGGATGATTTTTTATTTTTTCTGTTTGCAACCTTCCGTTTTTGTAAAACTCCGCAGCATATTCCTTCATAGGATTCGGATCCGTAGACTGTATATACGGTGCTTTTTTTATTATAAATGTATCCGATGTTACAAGTTCTCTGACCGACTCCCAATACTTTGCAACAAGTCCGTCCTTTACTCCGGATACCTTCGCAAATATTACAGGTATATTTACCACATTATTGACCGTACTAAAGCCCGGTCTGTACTTTAGCTCCTGATCCCATAAAATTTTTATTTCTTCATACATGGTCTGCAAGCTTATAGCATTTGCCTTGCCATACTGCCTGTTTCTATACATGCCGCTGTCCTGATACATAATGGTATCCAAATCTCTCTCCGCATGATATGCCATTGTTCCCATTCTTACATGAGAATTATCCTCAGGATATTTACTGACCGCAAGGGTCTCGCTATAGTTTTCCTCATATAAAAACTTATCTTCCAGACAGCACTTAGTATTAAGATTAGGGCAAAGTATTAAAACATCTATAGGAAGTTTCGCTAAAAAGCTTATAAATAAAGCTTCATTATGGTCTCTGCAACCTCCCATATATATAAAGCAAGCTATATCAGGCGCCTTCCAATTGGAAAAAAGTTCAGGCATATATCTTTTTAACCAGCAAATAAGGTAGACCGCCTTGTTTGTAAGTTTATTTATGTTACCGGCATCCTTTTGGGATTCCATAAGTATAATGTCAATAAAGGCTTTATGCATTATCTTTTGCAACTCAATATTTGCGCTATACTGTATATTTCCTATTATATTAAGTATCATCTGATCTAATTTTGCATAATTGCCTCTTTTAATACCGGCGATCTCCTCAGGTGTAGGTTTAGGTATTTCCTCATTGACAATAACAAGCCTTCTTTTAGAGTTTCTAAGCTCCTGCTGCAACTTAAATAAGTCATTTACATAGGTAAGTCTGTCCTCTACACCGTTTATTCTGCAAAAAAGATTGTAGAAAAATCTTTCATCCGTACCTCTTAGCGCAGGGCTTTGAAGTATATCCTCAAAGCCTTTTCCCCTTATCCAGGCATTAGTACAATTACTTAGTTTGGGAGGCTGTCCGTAGAGCCTTTCATTGTTCATATCATTTTGTATCTCATCACGAACACTTTTTAGAGAATAGCCTGCCGGAAATGCCCCCATACCCTGAAGTTCCAGATTATAAGAAAGCAGGGACTTCGGATCTGATTTTAAGTATGCTACATCACCGTTATATTGTAAAAGTACTACATCACAGCCGGCATACGAAAGTATTGATATAAGCATAAGTTCATAGTGGCTTATATCACCCTCATAAAGTATCTTAGGGATGTTGTTTTCTCCGAGTTGATTGACTATTCTTTCAAATTTATAATACAGCCAGCACATAAACTTGATATATGCATTTTTTAGCATATTGTCGGTCTTTCCCTCTTTATGCATTGTATACAGGGAATTGTATATTGAGGCTGCTACGCTTTGTCTTTGAAAGTCATTCATGCGTGAAAGCCATTTTTTCAGGTGTGTTGATATAAAGTTTTCATTCATCTGAAAATCATTGCCCATCATTTCGGTATAAAATGATAAGTTCTTTTCATCCGGATTGGGAATCTTTCCCTCAATCACCACTCCCGTACGCCTTGCCGCATCATAGTATTTTTTTATAAACTCACCTATTTCTTTTGAATAAGCGTTGATTCTGTAAAAGTATACACCTTTTACAGGTCTTTTGTTAAGTTCAACAAAATAATCATTAAGGTTTTGAATCTTTTTGTGTTCTAACATAGAGTATTCTCACCATCAATATCTTTTCATCTTATTTTTATTCATTACAAAGCCTAAACCGGCTCCTACTATAGCACCCAATATATGTGTCAGGTTTGATACATTGTCTCTTATAAAAATTCCGCTGTAAACTTGCTGACCTACATAAAGAAGTGCCACTAAAATAAATGTTACAGGTATCTTACCGTCTTCAAAACTTGCAAATGAAGAAAGCAGTATAAGTGCAAAGACTACTCCGCTTGCTCCAAGCAACCTTGAGTAAGGAAACAGTAAAAAATGAACCAGTCCGGTTACAAGGGCAGTTGCCAGTATTACAAAGAGAATATTTGCCGAGCCGTATTTTTCTTCCAAAAGCGGTCCCAGTACCAATATAAGCATTATATTACCCATAAAATGCTGCCAGTCGGCATGACCGAGCACATGACAAAACAACCTGATGTATGTGAGCGGATTTAACAGTGATGACCTGTAAACGCTAAAAAATAATCTTGTTGTACCTCCGAGGCTTATCCTGTCAAGTACCATAACCACAAAACAGGCTAGGGTAAAGCCCAAAATCACCGGTGAATTGAATGATAGTTGTAATCTTTTACCGCTGTAACTCATCTTACCATCCCCCTTATACATATTATTCGCTTGGAAAATTGTACCATATATAAGGTGGGTTTTCAAGTTGTGGGGTGCGTAAGTTGTGTAAAATCAACATAAAAAGGGCTTCTATTCCTCCAGCCTTATAATATACGGCAGCTCCACATACGAAACCACCGCCTCTTTTTTCCTCTGCGCCCAGTCAACTTCCACGCCTAAAAGTTTATTAAGTGCAATACCCGGTATGTTTATATCCGCTGCCAGGCAGCTCATCTGCAAGCCCCCCGACATCCTTGCATTTATCTCAAGCAGATACAGCATACTTTCTTTATATTTGAATTGCACATTAAAGGGGTATTTTATATCTATATTAGCTGTAATTATCCTGACCATATTTAGGATATCCTCATCATAAAATACTCTTTCGTCTCTTGAGTTCCCTTTTTCTCTGGGAATTGCAATAAGCCCTTTTTTAGTATTAAGGCAGTCCACACTGATTTCATTTCCCTCTAAGTAGGGCATCAGTATGATGTCATCAAAGTCCTCTACACCTTCCAGTACAGCCAAGTAATCATCATAGCTTATACCTACACCGGCATAGCTTTTGATTTTATTTAAGCCCTTGCTTTCTTTGCTTATCTTCCTAAAGCTCTTACCGCCCTCATCTCTTACAAACTTTGCACATACAACCTCGTTGCCTAAACTAAGTTTGACATAAGCCTTTTTAAACTCCTCTACACTAGCCACCTTATAGTAATCGGGTACATTTATACCGTCTATACTCTTAAAAAAGTCATAGGTTTTGACCTTATCTTCCAAAAGTGAGATGGTTTCATAATCGTCCAGAAGAACTTTTACACCCATATCGTTGAATTTATCGATATTTTGACTGATGCTTAGCATATTCCTTCTCGGTACCAATACATCCACCTGCCTGCTTTTACAAAAGTCAAGACAGTAGCTTATATACTCCGCTCCTTCACAGGTCGGCTCCTCATACCATTCATCACAAACCTTTTGAATTACTGAGTTCTTCCTCATATTACTGCCTATAATATAGATTTTTTTATTTGCATCCGCCTTCATCAGCTCAATAAGTCTGTATGAAGTGCTGAACCAATGGTTAAACCAAACTCTTATCATCTCAATCTCCATTCTTAAAACAAGCCGCCATACAAGCAACCTATAACATATTTTTTTACACTATCTCCATTCTGCGAACAAGTCGCAACAAAAACAGCTATGAAAGTATTTTTACTCTATCTCCATTCTGCAAACAAACCGCAACACAAATATCCTGTAAAATATTTTTTATCAACTTGTAAAACCTGCCGTAAATAGTTTGATATTCTCATAGCCTACCGCCAGATTAATATTTTGCCCTCTGTCGATTCCGGCAGTACTTATGCCTATGACCTCTCCGTACATATTAAGCAGTGCCCCTCCTGAACTTCCGTGTGATATGGGAGCGGTAAACTGTATCATATCTACATTATCTATATTTCTAAAACCTGAGATAATTCCGTCGGATACGGAATTAAAAAGCCCCAAAGGACTTCCTATCGCAACGACCTTTTGCCCTCTGACAAGGGCTTTTTCACCCCTGTATATGGGAATAGGCTTTAACTGCCTTTTTATTCTAAGCACTGCCAAATCGGTATTTGAATTATATTTGATAAGTTCGTTGGTGGAGTATACCTTGTCCTCTTCCTCTACTCTGACGGAATAAAATCTTCCTCCTGCTGCCACATGGTGGTTGGTCAAGATAAATCCGTCTTTTCCGATCATAATACCGGAACCCGTACCTATGACTTCTCCCTTGGCATCATGTATAGCAATAAGCACTACGGAAGAAGCCAACTTTGCAAGTTCTTCAAAGCTTAGTTCTCTTCTTACACTGCTTGCTTGTTTTACGGCAGCTACAGAAGGCACATGGGAAGAAGGCATATTATTTACCAAGGCTTCCTGAGCCTTTTTATTTTTTTGCGGTCTTGGCGGAATCACCACTTTTTTACTTACGCCGGCATTAACAGTGTCGGAACTAAAGTCCTCTTTCTTAACAGCGGTATTTGGTACTTTTTTTATATAGGACTTGATATCGGTATTTCCATAAGCACCAAGCCTAAGTTTTTTAGAGTATTCCAAAAGTCCGTTTGCTATCTCTATGTCGGCTTTATTTTGTATCAGCAGCACATCACAGCCTATAAATGTCAAAAATAAGTAAAATAAGTATTCCTGTTCTTTTGTAACATTATCCGCAATAACTTTTATTAGGATGTTTTCATTCCAATCTTTTAAGGCTTCGGACATACTTTCATCAAGCCAGTAGAATAATTTGATTATAAAGTTTTTAATAATTGAATAACTTGTATTTTTCCCGAACTTCTTATACTCATCACTTACCCTTCTTAATGCCTGTAAAAATATACTTTTAAGTGTCTCATTTAATAAAATATTTCTAAAAGCCCCTATAGAGCCGCCTTCCCATTTTGAATAAAGATTCTGATAATACTCCGAGTCTTGTATTTTAAGCAGTTTTGGAAGTGTAGTTATTCGAACATATTTAAGTTTATTATTTGCCGCTTCTTTATCCATTTGCCTATCTGCATCTTCAATCAAACTTTGAATATTTTGTGGCTCACCGACCGCTCTTATAAAGTATACATCTCTTATACCGTTGTTATATCCGCCCTTAATATTTAGAAATGCTTCTATCGAGTCTATACTCAAAATATTGTACCTATAATTCAATGTTTCCATAAAAGTTAATACCACCTTTTTGCTGTCTGTTCTCTAATCTTTCTATAGTATAAAGTATATCTTTTTTTTTCAATAAATGATATACTTTATTGCGTTGTTAATCTTTTTGCAAAGGTGTGAAAAACTATGAAAGATAATGTTCTATATTACAGTGTAGGTGCTTTGTTATACTGCCCTGCCAACAAAGAATCAATTGCAAATTCAATTATAAATGAAAAATTCGGCACAAAATTCTCACTGGCTCTTTGCCTTGAAGATACTATTAATGATGATTTTGTAGCTGAAAGCGAAGAGCTTTTAATTGCATCTATTAAAAAAATTTTTATAAGCTATCAAAAACAGCCCTTTTATTTGCCAAAGATATTTATAAGAGTGAGAAATCCCGAGCAGATCAAAAGATTGACCGAGCATCTTAAAGAAAATATTGAGATAATTACCGGATTTATTATACCTAAGTTTAACCTTGGTAATGCTAAGGATTATATTAACGAAATAATCAGGGCAAATGAGCTTGCAAACAAAAAGCTTTATATGATGCCGATCTATGAAAACTCCACTATTATTGACCTCAGATATAGGACTGATATACTTTACTCATTAAAAGAACTCTTGTCACAGGCGGAAGAGCTTGTATTAAATATAAGAGTAGGGGGCAACGATCTTTGCCATATGTTCGGTTTCAGAAGACAGGTTGACGAGTCTATTCACAAAATAAGACCCATCTCCAATATTTTCTCAGATATAATTACGGTATACGGTTTGGATTATATTGTGTCCGGTCCGGTTTGGGAGTATTATGCAGGAGAGAACTGGGAACAGGGAGATTAAAGATGATAAACTCTGCGGATTTATCGGCAAAACTGTTATACATCCGAATCAAATACCGGTAATCAACCAAGCCTATAAGGTATCAAGATATGACTTCAACGATGCACAGGAAGTGCTTGACTGGAATAAAAATTCCAATTCCTTCGTACTGGGCAGTCTTTCAAAAGACCGTATGAATGAGTACAAGACCCACATTAACTGGGCAAAGAAAACTATTTTTTTGGCAGAGTCATTCGGTATAAAAGATTAAACAGCATAATTAAATAAAAACACTCCCTATTTCAATCATACTTGCGCTACTGTTAATAAAGTTTTGACTTTCTTTTACAAACTGTGGAATTTGTAAACAGCAGCGAACGATGCACTAGGGAGTGTTTCTTTAATCGGCAACCGAAAGGAATTATTTACCAAATAAGCAAATGGCTTTTGCAAGCACTGATTTTTATAGAAGACACTATGGGCTTTTCATGTTAAACCGGCAAAAATCACTATAATCAGCTTGTTTATAGCATCACAGCACTATTACTATGGTGTGATTTTTAACATTCCGTTGAAGAAATGTTCAGCCTCAATATTCTCCGGTGGGTAAATATCCAAACTAAACTCTATATCATTTATCTTCGATTCATCTATATCATTTTCTTTAAATGTTTCTTCATACCATTGGATATTGGACAAAGATACCTTACCTGCACTTACATCTTTGAAAAAATCTGCTCCAACCATATATCCGTTTATAGACATATCATCTCCTGAAACTGTGATATCTTTATCTGTTTTATTAACAATGTAAAGGTTTATGGAATAACCCAATTCATTTTCTTTATTATCTCCGGTATAAATAACTGTAACATACTCATTGTCAACAAGTACCTGATCCCCTGCCTTTGCTTCATAGACGAACTTGCCGGCATTTTCTTTACCGTACGGATAAATATGTATAGACTCGCTCATTGTATAAGGCTCATCATAAGTGTATTTACCTTCTGTGACATTTACAATAAGCTCTATATCAGTATATTCTTCAATGCCGTATTCTTTAAGATTCTCAATAAACACTGTTATATTTGCTTTTTTACCCGGGTTGATAAAAATAATTGTATAAGGATCAACCTCTACTCCGTTGACCTGTCCTTTTTGTATGCCGAATGTATAAGTTTTATCCGGAGATTTATTTTCAATCAAGAGATTAACCAAATATCCATATTCACTATCTTCATCTATACTTTTTGCTGTAATCGAAAATAACTCATTATCCAGCACTACTTCATTTTTAAGTGTTATAGGTCTTGTACTTTTAGATGATGATTTCTTCCCCTCTTTTGTTTCTTCTTCATTATCAGTTTCATCCACCTTATCTTCGTAATCATCAGCTTCATCTTCCGACTTATCCGACTCATCTTTAGACTTATTTTTTTTGCCTTTTTTTGTATCTTTTGTACTTTCAGTTTTTTTATCTTCTTTTGTACTGCCGTTTTCAGATGTACTACAGGCAACAAGCAGCAGGCTAAGGACTAGAAACATTAAAAACTTTTTCATAAAATACCTCCTGTGAAAAATATGGTATTAAAGTTACTTATAGTATAACAAAGTTTTTGCCCTACATCTCTATTTTGTAAAAGTTACACTTTCTCTAAAAAAATGCTCGTCATTAAGGTGCCCCGGCTCATATGTATCTACAATAAATCTTACACTTGATACATTATCCGGATCTATACCTTGTTCCCTAAGAGAACTATTAGACCACATCATAAGATCAAAAGTATTTCTTTGCGGTCTGATAGCCAGTGGAAAAACCGGATGTATCATAGCATCATTTACATAGACATCATCAATGTTAAATACCATTTCTTTATCTGTTTTATTAACAAAGTACAGTCTCAAAGCATAGTCGATACCGTAACGATCCCCTGCCCCTATACAAATAATAGTACAATACTCGTTATCAAGAAGTACCTGATCCGTATCCTTTGGCTCATACACATATTTAGTAGCATTTTCTTCGCCATAAGGATAAATATGAACTGTTTCGGTATCTACAACATCGCCTGCATTACCATCCATCTCATAAATATGGAATTCTATTTCTAAATCTGTAATATCTATATCGATATATTCGTTCAAGTAATCAATAGGCCATTTCAATTTTAATTTTTTGCCTGCATCTAGAAACTCATACATAGAGTCACCTACTTGTACTCCATTTACAAAGCATGGCTCTGCCTGAAAACCGTATATTTTATCAGTAGACTTATTTTCAAGTGTAAGATTAAGATATTCTCGATCAAATTTCTCTTCCCATTCCATGCTGTCTACAGTAATGGAATAAGTATCTTTATCAATCGCAGCATAACTTTTAAGAGTATATGGTCTTCTGTTTTGGGAAGATTGCTTTTTTTCAGTATCTGTTTCTTCCTCAGTTTTATCAAAAGACTCATCATTATCGGCTTTATCTTTAGATTTATCTTCTTTTTTAGTTTTCTTTTTAGACTTTTCCCTGCCTTCTTCAGTCTTCTTATCTTCCTTTTTACCCCCGCTCTCAGATGCAGCGCAGGCAACAAGCAGTATACTAAGCATTAAAAACATTAACAAATGATATAATTTCTTCATTTAAAAACTCCTATTTCTTGATTAGACTTTATATTTGTGAACATCCCCTTGTAACAACTGCCTTGGCACATAGCATAAATTACTTGGTAACTCACTATAGCTTATTTGATTTCTTTTCCCCCTCTTGAGTCTTCTTATCTTCTTTCTTACTTGTGCTTTCGGATGAGCCGCAGGCAACAAGCGATAGACTGAGCATTAAAAGCATTAAAAACATATAAAACTTTTTCATAGAGCACCTCCTGTTTTTTGATTTTTATATTTATCAAAACGCAGTTGAAAACCTTTACCCTTTAATTTATAAAAGATAAGCTCATGTCCCGACGATTAAAATCATAGGACTCCCCCCTATGAGTGCGTTATTGTTAACCTACTTTTCTACGGTGTGATCTTCACAGCATCACTGCTAAGCTCCTTATAAGCCCCGTCCCTAACCTTTATGGTACCTTCAATATTCTTTATATTTGAGATATCCACACCGATTTGTTTAATGATATAATCATGCCAATACATTTTTTCAAACATACTTTTTCCCGGCTTAATATCTACATAATAACTGGCATCTGCCATATAGCTGTCTATAGAAAATGCATCAGCTCTAATTGACAGTTCCTTATCTGTCTTATTTACAATATAGGTATCCAATATAAATCCGTAAATATCATCCTGTCTACTTCCGATATATGTAATGGTAACATACTCATTATCTACAAGTACCTGATCCGTAGCCTTCGCCTCACGGGTAAACTGTGTTGCGCTTTCCTGACCGTAAGGATATACATGTATTGCTTCATTTAATATATCCTCCGCCCCAAAATCATCACTGTCAACAACTTTAAAGAAAAGCTCTATATCAGTACACTCTGTAATTCCATAGTCCGTTAAATCTCTAATTCCGATTTTAGCGGTAGCTTTCTTTCCTGCAAGAACATTTGAATAAAGACTGGGTTCTACCTGTACTCCGTTTACAACAGCAGCTTCCAAAGTGAAATTATAATTAATATCGGCAGATTTATTTTCTAATAAAACATTGATATCATAACCTCCGCTCCACTTATTCTCTTCTATACTGTTTATTGTAATAGAACATTTTTCATTATCAATAGCAGTATAACTTTCAAGTGTCATAGGTCTTTCACTTTTAGAGTTTGACTTTTGTTTTTTAGCCTCTGTCTCCTTTTCCTTCTTTGTTTCTTCTTCCTCAGTCTCATCAGTTTCATCAACTTCATCAGACTGGTCTTTATCTTTTTTCTTACTCTTTTTATCTTTCACTTCTCATGTATT
>ERZ773038.2152-NODE-2152-length-10217-cov-3.531195_pt1 | contig 10217 bp, 6 predicted proteins | sample MGYA00511665_ERZ773038 | MGnify/ENA primary metagenome ERZ773038 (study PRJEB29015, sample SAMEA2737966) | human oral metagenome | biome: human oral; feature: human-associated habitat; material: dental | place: China | collected 2028 ... | reverse complement strand
GTAAGCCTGCGGGTTCGCTTCGCCTTGTCCTGATTTAAATTTAATCCACTATACCTGATTACGGTACGCATTCATCCGCGCTTGAGATTTGTGTTGAATCGGCTGTGCTTTTAAAGGCGCATTTTGTCTTAGCCGTAACGCCGTTGGAAATCGCTCATAAAGTCCGCCAACGCCTGTACGCCTTCGAGCGGCATGGCGTTGTAGATGCTGGCGCGCATGCCGCCGACGGTTTTGTAGCCTTTGAGCAGGCACAGGCCTTGCAGTTCGGCTTCGAGGACGAAGCGGCGGTCGAGTTCGGCGGAGGCGGTTTGGAAGACGACGTTCATTTTGGAGCGGGCATCGGGGCGGATTCGGTTGATGTAGAAGCCGCCGCTGCCGTCGATGGCGTCGTAAAGCGTTTGGGCTTTGATGTTGTTGACGGCTTCGATTTTCTTCACGCCGCCTTGTGTCAGCAGCCAGCGGAACACTAAACCTGACATATAAATGGCGTAGGTTGACGGGGTGTTGTACATGCCGTCGCGGTTGATGTGGGAACGGTAGTTGAAAACGTCGGGAATGCTGTCGGGGCAGCGGTCGAGCAGGTCTTCTCGGGTGATGACGACGGTTGTGCCGGCAGGACCGATATTTTTTTGTGCGCCCGCGTAAATCAGCCCGTAGTCGGAAACGTCAAATTCGCGCGAGAGGATTTCGCTGGACATATCGCAAACGAGCGGCGGCAGGTCGTCTGAAAGTTTGGGAACGGTTTGGTATTGCAGACCGTTGACGGTTTCGTTGATGGCGAAGTGGACGAAGGCGGAGTTTTTGTCTATGTCCCAAGTTTCGACGGGCGGCAGGGCGGTGTAGTCGAATTGTTCGCCGCCGTGTGCCGCCAGTCGGATTTCGGCATCGGTCAGGCGGCTCATTTGTTCGTAAGCAATGCGGCTCCAGTTGCCCGTTACCACTGCGTCGGCAGACGGAAAGCCATGCGCCAGGTTCATGGCGACCATGTTGAATTGCGTGGTCGCGCCGCCTTGCAGGAACAGGATTTTGTAGTTGGAAGGAATGTTCAGCAGCGTGCGCAGGTCTTGTTCGGCATGATGGAGGATGCTGAGAAACATTTCCGAGCGGTGGCTCATCGCCATGACGGGGAAGCCTGTGCCGTTGTAGTCGAGCATTTCTTGCTGCGCGGTACGCAATACGGCTTCGGGTAGGACGGCGGGACCTGCGGAAAAGTTGTAGATGGGGCGGGCGGACATGGCGAGGCCTTTTTGTTTCGATGATAACAGCTTTGGATTTTAGAATGACGGCGTGCTTCGTGCAAGCCGTATGGAAGGGAAATGGGGTCGTCTGAAAAAGAAAGGTTGGAAATAAAATGATGATTATCAATGGGTAAGGTTTAATAGTGGTTTTTCAGACGACCGTTTTTGTCAACAATTTTAAGCTTGGTTTTATGCTGTCAAGCATATTCATTCTATGAGGTCGCCTGAAAAAAGCCGCGATAAATCAACGCTTTTCTTTTGAGTGGAAAGCGGTTATAATAAGCCAATTTTTCAATTTTGACGAAAAATGGCCACGGGGCCATTTTTTTGTTTATGTACTCCGGGAGATTCATGGATATTCAAACAATTCTCGAAAAAACCCTGCCGGGTTTGGGCTACGAACTGGTCGATTTCGAGCTGACTGCGCAAGGCACGCTGCGCGTGTTCATCGATAAGGAAGGCGGGATTACCGTCGAAGACTGCGCGACCGTCAGCAATCATTTGAGCCGCGTGTTCATGGTGGAAGACATCGATTATAAAAATCTGGAAATTTCCAGCCCCGGCCTTGACCGGCCTCTGAAAAAAGCCGCCGATTTCGTGCGCTTTGCAGGACAACAGGCAAAAATCAAAACCCGCCTGCCGGTTGACGGACAAAAGAATTTTATCGGCCGCATCGAGGGTTGTGAAAACGATACCGTAACGCTCTCTTTCGACGGCAAAACCGCGCAAATCGGCTTGGATAATATCGATAAAGCCCGCCTGCGCCCCGAATTTAAATTTTAAAACTTGATATTGGAGATTCTAAAAAATGAGTCGCGAAATGTTGCAACTTGCCGAAGCGTTGGCAAGCGAGAAAAACGTTGAAGCGGAAGTGGTGTTCCAAGCATTGGAATTTGCCCTTTCTACCGCAGCCAAGAAAAAAGCCGACCGCGAGCACATGGACGTGCGCGTCGAAATCGACCGCGATACCGGCGAATACCATACTTACCGCCGCTGGTTGATTGTTGCTGACGAGGATTACACCTATCCCGACCTGGAAAAAACTATCGAAGAAATCCAAGAAGAAATTCCGGGTACCGACATTCAAATCGGCGACTACTACGAAGAAACGCTGCCGAACGAAGGCTTTGGCCGCCAAGCCGCGCAAACTGCCAAACAAATCATCCTGCAACGCATCCGCGATGCCGAGCGCGAGCAAAATCTGAACGAATTCTTGGCTGTTAAAGAAGACATCGTTTCCGGTACGGTAAAACGCGTAGAACGCCACGGCATCATCGTCGAAGTCGTTCCGGGCAAGCTGGACGCGCTGATTCCGCGCGAACAAATGATTCCGCGTGAAAACTTCCGCGGCGGCGACCGTATCCGCGCGCTGTTTTTGCGTGTGGACGAAATCGGCAACACCGGCCGCAAACAAGTCATTCTCAGCCGTACCTCGGGCGATTTCCTTGCGAAGCTGTACGAAATGGAAGTCCCTGAAATTGCAGACGGCTTGTTGGAAATCCGCGAAGTGGCGCGCGATCCGGGCCAACGTGCGAAAGTGGCGGTCAAAGCCAACGACCAACGCATCGATCCGCAAGGCACTTGTATCGGCGTGCGCGGCTCCCGTGTGAACGCCGTCAGTAACGAATTGGCAGGCGAGCGCATTGATGTAGTGCTGTGGTCGTCTGAAACTGCCGAGTTCGTGATGAATGCGCTGTCTCCTGCCGAAGTCAGCCGCATCGTGATTGACGATGACAAACACGCGGTTGACGTGATCGTCGCCGAAGACCAGCTTGCTCTTGCTATTGGTCGTGGCGGTCAAAACGTGCGCTTGGCATCCGATTTGACAGGTTGGCAGTTGAACATCATGACTGTTGAAGAAGCAGACGAACGCACCGCCGCCGAAGACGCGGCCATCCGCGACCTCTTCACCGCGCATCTGAACATCGACGACGAAACCGCCGATATTTTGGTGGAAGAAGGTTTTGCCACGCTGGAAGAAGTTGCTTACGTTCCGGCTGCCGAACTGCTCGCCATCGAAGGTTTTGACGAAGAAATCGTCGAAACCCTGCGCAACCGCGCCCGCGATGCGATTCTGACCATGGCGATTGCGTCCGAAGAGAAACTGGAAGAAGTTTCAGACGACATGCGCAATCTGGACGGCGTAGATTCCGATATGCTCCGCAAACTGGCGGAAGCCGGCGTAACCACCCGCGACGATCTGGCGGAACTGGCCGTTGACGAACTGATTGAAATAACCGGTGTAGATGAAGAAGCGGCGAAAAAAGTGATTCTTGCCGCCCGCGAACACTGGTTTACTGAAGAGAACTAATGGGGGTACAGATGAGTAACACAACCGTAGAACAATTTGCCGCCGAACTGAAACGCCCCGTCGATGATTTGCTGAAACAACTGAAAGAAGCCGGCGTCAATAAGAACAGCGGCAGCGATTCCCTGACGCTGGACGACAAACAACTGCTGAACGCCTATCTGAAAAAGAAAAACGGCAATGACGGCGGAACCATCAGTATCCGCCGCAAAAAAACCGAAGTCAGCACTGTCAGCGGCGTCAAAGTCGAACGCAAACGCGGCCGTTCCGTAACGATTCCTTCGCCGGAAGAGCTTGCTGCCGAAGCTAAAGCCAAAGCAGTAGCTGAAGCGCAAAAAGCCGAGCAGGTTGAAGCGAAAGACCAAGCCGCAGAACAGGCGAAAGCTGAAGCTGAGGCCGCCGCCCGTGCCGAAGCGCGTGCGAAAGCCGAAGCGGAAGCTGCGAAGTTGAAGGCTGCCAAAGCAGCAAAAGCCGAGCCGAAAGTCAAAGCGGAAGAAGCGAAACCTGTTGAAGCGGCTGAAAAACCTGCCGACGTGAAAGCAGCTGAAAGCAAAGCCGACGACAAACCGGCAGAACCTGCTGCACAAGCAGTTCAGGCTGAAGAAAAACCTGCCCAAAGGTCGTCTGAAAAACCTGCCGAAGGCAAAGCCAAACCTAAACAAGACAAAGGCAATAAAGGCAAAGACGCGAAAAAAGCAGCCAAACCCGCTGCCCCTGCCGCTCCGCAACCTGTGGTCAGCGCGGAAGAGCAAGCGCAACGCGACGAAGAAGCACGCCGCGCCGCCGCTTTACGCGCCCATCAAGAAGCCTTGTTGAAAGAAAAACAAGAGCGTCAGGCGCGCCGCGAAGCCATGAAACAACAGGCGGATCAGCAAGCCAAGCCTGCAGCCGAAGCCAAAGCTGCCGAGCAGCGCAAGCCTGCCGAAAAAGCCAAAGCCGCGCCTGCAGAAGGCAAAGCCGCCAATCCTGCCCGTGCGAAAAAAGAAGACCGCCACAACCGCGACGATGACAACCAAGGCCGCAACGCCAAAGGTAAAGGCGGTAAAGGCGGACGCGACCGCAATGCGCGCAACGGCGACGACGAGCGCGTACGCAGCGGTAAAAAAGGCAAGAAACTCAAACTCGAGCCGAACCAACACGCCTTCCAAGCACCGACCGAACCCGTCGTTCACGAAGTCTTGGTTCCCGAAACCATTACCGTTGCCGATTTGGCGCACAAAATGGCAGTCAAAGGCGTGGAAGTGGTCAAAGCCCTGATGAAAATGGGCATGATGGTGACCATCAACCAATCCATCGATCAAGACACTGCCCTGATTGTGGTGGAAGAACTCGGCCACATCGGCAAACCTGCCGCCGCCGACGATCCCGAAGCATTCTTGGATGAAGGCGTGGAAGCTGTGGAAGCCGAAGCATTGCCGCGTCCGCCGGTCGTTACCGTCATGGGGCACGTCGACCACGGTAAAACTTCCCTGCTGGACTACATCCGCCGTGCCAAAGTGGTACAAGGCGAAGCGGGCGGCATTACCCAGCACATCGGTGCATACCACGTTGAAACTCCGCGCGGCGTGATTACCTTCTTGGATACTCCGGGTCACGAAGCGTTTACCGCCATGCGTGCGCGCGGTGCGAAAGCAACCGACATCGTGATTCTCGTGGTCGCAGCCGACGACGGCGTGATGCCGCAAACCATCGAAGCGATTGCCCACGCCAAAGCAGCGGGCGTGCCGATGGTGGTAGCCGTGAACAAAATCGATAAAGAGGCGGCCAATCCCGAGCGTATCCGCCAAGAGTTGACCGCACACGAAGTCGTGCCTGATGAATGGGGCGGCGATGTGCAATTTATCGATGTTTCCGCCAAAAAAGGCATTAATATCGACGCGTTGCTCGAAGCCGTATTGCTTGAGGCCGAAGTTTTGGAACTGACTGCCCCCGTCGATGCGCCCGCAAAAGGCATCATCGTCGAAGCCCGTCTGGACAAAGGACGCGGCGCAGTCGCCACCCTCTTGGTGCAAAGCGGTACGCTGAAAAAAGGCGATATGCTGCTGGCCGGTACTGCGTTCGGTAAAATCCGTGCAATGGTTGACGAAAACGGCAAAGCCATCAATGAAGCCGGCCCGTCTATTCCGGTCGAAATCCTCGGCTTGTCCGACGTGCCGAATGCCGGCGAAGACGCAATGGTGTTGGCAGACGAGAAAAAAGCCCGCGAAATCGCGCTCTTCCGCCAAGGCAAATACCGCGACGTGCGCCTTGCCAAACAGCAGGCGGCGAAGCTGGAAAATATGTTCAACAACATGGGCGAAAACCAAGCCCAATCCCTGTCGGTCATCATCAAAGCAGACGTACAAGGTTCTTACGAGGCTTTGGCGGGCAGCCTGAAAAAACTGTCCACCGACGAAGTGAAGGTGAACGTATTGCACAGCGGCGTAGGCGGTATTACCGAATCGGACGTCAACCTTGCCATCGCTTCAGGCGCGTTCATCATCGGCTTTAACGTGCGTGCAGACGCTTCTTCGCGCAAACTTGCCGAAAATGAAAACGTGGAAATCCGCTACTACAACATCATTTACGATGCCATCGACGACGTCAAAGCAGCCATGAGCGGCATGCTGGCGCCAGAAGAGAAAGAGCAGGTTACCGGTATGGTCGAAATCCGTCAGGTCATCAGCGTATCCAAAGTCGGCAACATCGCAGGCTGTATGGTTACCGACGGCGTGGTCAAACGCGATTCCCATATCCGCCTCATCCGCAACAACGTGGTCATCCACACCGGCGAACTGTCTTCTCTGAAACGCTACAAAGACGACGTCAAAGAAGTCCGCATGGGCTTCGAGTGCGGCTTGATGATCAAAGGCTACAACGAAATTATGGAAGGCGACCAACTGGAATGCTTCGATATCGTCGAAGTCGCCCGTTCGCTGTAATTTCCCGTTGTAAATAAAAGGTCGTCTGAAAACCATGAAAAGTGGTTTTCAGACGACCTTTTCGTTTTATAGCGGATTGGATTGGCGCAGTACGGCGTTGCCCAACGCTTAATCTTGGTTTGAATTCAATTTGGCATAAATGATAAACAAATTAATCAATTGAAATATAAATTCCGATTAAATAATGTTTTAAGAAAGAGTTAGAACTTGTTGAGGATAAAGCAGTCTAAGGAAGCCACGCAGTTCGACTGCGTGTAACGATTCAATCAATAAATTACGATCCCCCCAATCTGGTTATTTATCCCATCTCCCCGGATAGGCAACCGTCAGCTCACGGAAAAAATAATATCATGGATACAAAACAAGTCTTTCGCGCAATCGTTTCTGAAGAAGCCGCCGCACACTCCGCATCTTTGGAAAAGTCATCCGAACCCAAGGTTTTTCAAGGAACCAAGGGCAATGATGTCTATTATGCCACCCATACCGCAGACAACATTGTGGAAAAGGCAAATGAAGGACAGGATACCGTTTATAGCAATGTCAGCTACACCTTGCCGAACAATGTCGAAAACTTGGTTTTGACCGGTTCGGATAATATTTATGGCGCGGGCAACAATTCAGACAACGTATTGGTCGGCAACAGCGGCAACAACCGCCTGTACAGCGGGCGCGGCAATGATACGGTTTACGGGGGCGCAGGTCACGACAACATCAACGGGGGAGAAGGCGACGACCAACTGTTCGGCGATGAAGGCAACGATATCCTAGACGGTGCGGCAGGAAACGACGTATTGCAAGGGGGTGAAGGCAACGATACCTATTTGTTCGGCGAAAAAAGCGGCAAAGATACGGTAATCGACCGCCAAGGCAGCAACAGCATCCGCTTTTTAGACGGTCTCAGCGCAGACGATCTGACAGTTACCGCCGTGCGCAATGCAGAGGGCGGACAGGACTGGCGTATCGCGGTGAAACATACCCAATCCGTCCTGACCATTTCCAATCAATACCAAGAAGGCAGCAATATGCCTTCCGTCCAACGGTTTGTTTTCGCAAACGGCACATTAAACCTCAACCAATTCATCAAAGCCACTCAAGCGCAAGTAGAAATACGCGACAATGCAGGCGAACATATTGAAGGCACGGAAGGAAACGACGAGCTGAACGGCACCGTCGGCAACGACGTCATCGACGGTAAAGCAGGCGCGGACATGATGCGCGGCGGCATCGGAGATGATACTTACTATGTGGATAACGCAAAAGATGTTGTCGTTGAGAATAGCGGCGAAGGCAATGATACCGTGATCAGCAGCGTTTCTTATACCGCCTCAACCCACGTTGAAAACGTTACCCTGACCGGCAACGCCAATATCTACGCGGCAGGCAACAACAGCAATAACACCCTGACCGGCAACGACGGACACAACCGACTCAATAGCGGCCGCGGCAACGATACCGTTTACGGCATGGGCGGCAACGACAACATTAACGGCGGCGACGGCAATGACTACTTGGACGGCGGCGATGGCAACGACACCATCAACGGCGACGCAGGCGACGACACTTTAATCGGAGGAGCAGGCAAAGATATGTTGAAAGGCGGAACAGGCAACGACACCTATATTTACGGCAGCGACGATACGATTATCGACAATCAAGGCAACAATACCCTGAAGTTTTCAGACGACCTCCGTGTCAGCGACATCAAAGTAAACGTCATCGACAATGCCGACGGCAGCAAAAACTGGGAAATCACATCCGCCAACGGCTCTGCCACCATTCAAAACCAAGTTGACGCCAAAGGACATATTTCCATCAACCAATTCCAATTCCTCGGCGAAAACTATACAGCCGAAACCCTGCTCAAAGCCGTCAACACTGGAAAAGCCGACCAAGGCATCAAAAATGAAGGCACACCGAACGACGATGTGATTGTCGGCAGCAAGTTTAATGACGAATTAAGTTCCGGCACTGACGGCAGGGACGTGATTTACGGCATGGACGGCGACGACATTATCCGAGACGAAGGCACGACCTACTGGGGCAACGAATGGTCTTCAGACGACAAACTGTACGGCGGAAACGGCAATGACAAACTGTATGCGCGGGTCGGAGCCGATTACCTCGACGGCGGCGCGGGCGACGATTATCTGGAAGGCGGAGACGGGCGCGATACCTATGTCTTCGGCAAAGGATACGGACACGACACCATTTTCGACTTCGGTTTCGATATCGACGAAGAATTCAATCCCACCTCCATCAGCAACGCCGTAAAATTTACCGGCGGTTTGACATTGGATGACTTAAGCATTTCCGTTACCCAAGGCTACGATAAAACCGGCATCGACTATATGCCCGAACCCTACGACTTCATCACTGTGCCTCGTCTGAACGGCAATACATGGACTGTTTCCATCAAAGGCAGCAATGACGTATTGACGATTAAAAACCAAATGGGTTCGCAAGGCGCCATATCCGAGTTCCAATTCGACAACGGCACATACAGCACGGAACAAATCATCGAACATTTCGGTTTGAAAGTATCCCATGTCCGCAAAGACGGCACGATTATTCAATACCTGAATGACGACAGCGATACCTTTGAACAACGACTGTACGAAGGCTCCAACCGCATTATCCACGGTACCGACAACGGCGATACCGTCAGCGTTTCAGGCAACTACGGCGGCAAAACCACCTTTATCGGCGGCAGCGGCGACGATACCGTCAAAGTCGGACACGACAGCACCATTGATGCCGGCGCAGGCAATGACACCATTTCCGGCGGCAGCTATGCCAATACGATTACCTTCGGCAAAGGCAGCGGGCATGACAAATTGTCGCTGAACGCAAGCGGCGAGGACAATACCGTATTGTTCTCAGGCAATCTGACGCTGAAAGACATCGATTTGGAAATCAATAAAGCAGGAAACAACAAAGAGAACTGGGTGGTCAAACTCAAAGGCAGCGACGACACCCTGACCGTCTTGGATGCCGTCCACTCCTCAGATGGCGGCGATACCGTAGACGCGTTCAAGTTTGCCGCTTCAGGCGAAACGTACAGCATGTCGCAATTCCTGACCGCTTTGGGACACGATACCGCCCATCAAGGCGTTTTGTAAGTTTCACAAAGCAATAAGGCAGCATTGCCGATTGATTTGTTTTTTCAGACGACCCCTGAAGGACTAGGGGTCGTCTGAAACTTTATTGTGTGGCGATAGACGATAAAGAGGAAACAGTCCGTCTGATTTTGACTGGATTGCTTAGGGAACAGGGTAAAGTAAGAATATGATTGATGTCCAAAAATAAGGAATAAACCGATGAAGCATATATTATTGATGGCTGCCATGATTTTAAGCAGTTTCGCTAACGCAAACGAAATGAGCAATCCTTGTGTTTATCATCCCGATTTGCCGGGTTGTGCGGGTAATAACCGACCGATGGAACAGGGAGGTAGGGTAATTAATATCCCGAAGCCACGCGCCTAGCTGCCCAAGCCCAAAGCGACAAAGCTCAACATGGTGCCCGCACAGAACAAATACAAGGTGCCTACAACGTATGGCAACAAGCCCAAGCCGCCGCTGAACTGGCCGAGAAAACCTATCAGCGTGTAAGCAACCTCTATAACGATAAGGTGTTGCCAGCTCAAAAGAAAGACGAGGCCTATACCCAAATGGTTGCCCTACAGAAACAAGCTGAGGCCGCCAAATCACAATACGAAATGGCCAAAAACGGTGCGCGTGTAGAAGATAA
>ERZ773038.2147-NODE-2147-length-10232-cov-2.685172_pt1 | contig 10232 bp, 8 predicted proteins | sample MGYA00511665_ERZ773038 | MGnify/ENA primary metagenome ERZ773038 (study PRJEB29015, sample SAMEA2737966) | human oral metagenome | biome: human oral; feature: human-associated habitat; material: dental | place: China | collected 2028 ... | reverse complement strand
ATATGCATGACTATTTTATTCTACTCCGCATCATTATTCTTATAGTAATTAAAATTAACCAAGAGTTGTGTATAAAATATCCAAAAATGATAAATGATGATGAAGTATAGAATGATTATTGAAAAGTAGGTAAGATTGTTCGTATGACATCATGACCGCTAAAAAACAAGATAATTAGATTAGAATAGAGGAGATTTAATCAATGGGTGAAAAATTATATAGACCGATTATGAAAGATGGAGAACATTTGGTTGACTCTAGGAAAACCGAAGGAAGAGTTAGAGGGGTTGCCCAGGATGAAAACAATAGGAATACCGATATAGTTGAATGGGAAGAAGTAGATTTAGATGATTTCATATATGGATATGAAAATAGTCGATCTGGGTATAGTGAGCCTGAATATAACGAGCCTGAACCTCGTGAATTATCACCTGCGGAACAAGAATTGATGAATGCTATTTCTACCCTCTTAGTGAAGGTCGTTGAAGTAGGAGTTGCAGAGTTACATGAACATGTGATTAAACCTTGGTGGAATAAACATGGAGAGCCTTGGGTGAAGAATAAAATAGATTTGGTACGTGAAAAATTCAAAAAGAAAAAAAGAGAGGATAGTACTGTTCGAAATAATAAGGCGGATCTGAAACAAGATAATGTTGAAGTAGTTTCAGTTAGTCGAGTTGAAAAAAATAGTATTATTTTTGATGAAAAAATTTTTTCTGAAATGAGTACCGAGGAAGTTGAAGAACATTTATTAAAATTAATATATTATATTTTAGGAACTGCATATGAAATTAAAATTATCAGTAATACAAAAATAAAGAATGAAACTCAAAATCAGGATGAATATATTGAGAAAAAAGAATTAGCAGAAAAAATTTTGGCTGCAAAAGTGGCAAGTAGTATTAACGAACTTTTATCCAATAAAAAGTTAGTTTTGGATAGTTCTCAAAGCAATCAAATATTCGATCTACTTGGAGGTGGTATCAGGATGGAAGGGGAATATGTGCCAGTGGACTTGAATAAAGTTTATATAGCTCTCAATTCCCTTCCTAGTGATAGACCAGTTGAAAATAAAGAATTCATCAACCACGAAATATAAATTAGGTAGCGAAAACCGGAGCCCCGTAAAGGGCTCCGGCCATTTTTTTATTTAGCAACTGCCTTCTTGTAGTACATCTCTAACCCAAGCGCTGCAACTAACAGCACCGCACCGACTGGTAAGTAGAGGGTTGGGTAGACGGAAATGGTTCCGTAGATGTCGAAGACTCCTTTGAGGAAGCTGCTGAAGATGAAGGTGAGGACACCCATCTTGTAGGCTGCTTGTGCGTCTTCCGATTCCAAAAAGGTTTTCCCGGTCATTTTTGCTACGAGATTTGGCACCACTCCAAGTACGAGTGGAATCATAAAGAGCAAGTACATGAATGGGGAGTAGACTTGGTGGCTGAAGAATTCATACACCGTTCCGACGACTAGTGTCACCACCGTTGCGACGGTGTAGAATGTCAGTCCTGTTTTCTTTTTATAAGTAGACAATGTCACTCACCTCTCTTTCTTCGATGTTTCGACCATTTGTAGTCGGCTTGTTAATGATTTGTCCGTTAAAGTACATGGTGGATGATCCGCCGCCGTCTAAATTATAGGCGGTTGTGACATTTAATTCTTTCATAAATTCAGCTAGCTGCTTCAATGATAAGCCTTTACTTTCGCTGGTTCGTCCGTCTGACACCACGAATACATAAGTACTGTCGTCGATGATTCCGATGGCTGTACGTGGGTTGCTTGCCATGGCTTTACCAACTTCGTCTGAACTATCGACGGCTACTTGTCCGTTTTCAATCAACGCTGGTCCAAATGACAAGACTTGCATCGCGCCGTTATCGACTAACTGTTGAGCTGTGATGTCACCTTCTTTGATGATGCCGAAGCTTCCGTCTTTGTAGATGACTAAGTCTTCTTGGTTAGCATTCTGACTCTCGCTTCGTAACAGTTGTCCGTTACGAACGACATATCCAGCATCTCTAGCACCGTAGTAGTCACCGTTAATCGCAAGAACAGCATTCACGCTTTTAGCGGTTGTCGAAGTCTTTGCGACTACGTTTCTGCCGTAGGTTTCATTGGCCAAGGCGGTCTTAATCGAGGCGTTCCCTTTAATTTTTACCGTTGCGACGTGGATTTGCGTGTTATTTCGCTCGTACGTGTCAATCGTGATGGACTTCGTATCGTCCTCGTAGGCAGTTGCCGTACTCACGGTTGGTGTTGTAGAAGTGCCAGTGCTACTTGAGTTCCCTGACGTTCCCGTGCCACTTGCGCTAGTTCCTGTGGATGTGTTCGTTGTCGCTGCCGTTTCATTACTGAACTTTGCGAGGCTCTTAGAGATGAAGAGCGTATCGGTAATGACCATCCCTGAAGCCCCGATGAGGACTGCTGTATAAGCGGTTGTTAGGATTTTTCTGAGCGATTTTCCTTTTTTGTTATTTGACATAATGCACACCTTTCTCTTGTCCAAAAATGACTTTCTTCTGTACAAACCAGTTAAAGAAGAACATCCCGATTTCGGTAATGATTTTACCAACGAGTGGTCCGATGCCGAATCCGTAGCTGAGGACCATTAAAATTAATGTGTTCAGCGTTAATGAGAAGCTGGCGAGTAAAATATAGCCGCCGAGTTCTTTTAGAAACGGTTTGTCGCTGGCAAAGACGAACTTCTTATTCACGAAGAAGTTGAATCCTGCGCTAATCACCCTTGCGACCACGTTAGCGGTCACGAGTGGTACGCCGATAAAAATCTGGAAGGCGTAGAGGGTGTAGTCTAGAAAAAACGAGAGAATGGACGAGAGGGCGAACTGGAAAATTTCTTTGTAGATTCTGAATGAATCGCGAAGAGGGTTAAAGTGTGAGCCCTCGTTTTTGTTCTCGTAAATCGTTTGAATGTCTAGCTCGCAGAAAGGACGTTTTTCTTTCGCCCAAACCATTAACACATTCATTTCGTATTCGAAACGAGATCCTGAAATCTCCAACATTTTCTCTAAATGTGTGCTTGAGAATCCACGCAGACCAGTCTGTGTATCGATAAGTTTCGTTCCGCTGGTCAGCTCGAAAATCTTTAAGGTAATTTTGTTTCCTACACGGCTTCTAAGTGGCACGTGGGTTCCGTCGAAGTTTCGAACGCCTAGTACGAGGCTGTCTTTATCAAGGGATGCCCTGGTGGCGATGCGCACGATGTCTTCTGGGCTATGTTGTCCGTCAGAGTCCGCGGTCACAATCGCTACTTCCTCATGAGCATGAGTTTCTCTAATATATCGATAAGCGGTTTTGAGCGCTTCCCCTTTTCCTTTGTTTTCCGGATGCGTTAAAACAGTCGCTCCGGTGAGTTGGTTGAAGATAGGAAGATAGTTCTCCCCACTGCCATCATCCACTACGATGACCTCTAAATTTTTGGCGATGAGTTGCTGCGTTAAAGGAATTAATTTTTCCTCTGGTTCATATGCTGGAATAATGACGATTGTTTTCATGGTTGTCACTGCTCGCCTGGTTGGGGAGCTTCTCCTTTCCGTTAGGTTAACTATACTTTGCACGACGAACCTAAAACCTACTTAAAAGAGGTGGAAAAAAATAAAATTAGCATTTAATATAGTATTTAATAGAAAAATGAAAAATCCCCTAGCGTCAGGTATTGCTTGTAACGCTACGTAATGTAGTAATATGCAGGTATTAAGGAGGTGAAAGCTATGTCAAAATATACGACGGGGGAGCTTGCGAAACATTGCAATGTGACTGTTCGAACTGTTCAGTATTATGACAAAAGAGGTATCTTGATTCCGACAGAACTTTCTGAAGGAGGCAGAAGATTATATTCTGAAAGTGATCTTCAACGTCTAAAAGTGATTTGTTTTCTTCGTGAGGTGGATGTACCTATCGATGCCATTTCTGAATTGTTAGAAGAGGAACATCCTGAGAAAGTCATTTCGATTTTAATAGAACAACAAGAAAGTCTATTGATGGAAGAAATCCAAGAGAAACAAGAGCAATTGGAAAAATTACGTGAATTACAGTCGACAGTCCAAAACAAAGAATCCTTCTCACTTGAATCCATTGCGGACATAGCAGTAGTGATGAAAGGTAAGAAACAACTAAAAAAACTTTATCGAATTATCTTTTCAACAGGATTGGTGGTCGGAGTACTTCAGTGGGTGTCGATTGGATTCTGGATTTTCAAAGGAATGTGGTGGGGATTTGCGCTATGGGCTCTTTTGGCAACGGTATGGCTTATTTGGGTATGTAACTATTATTACAAACACGTAAAATATATTTGCCCTGAGTGCCATCAAGAATTTAAACCAGGAAAGAAAGAAGCTTTTTTTGCAAAGCATACGCCAACAACCCGGAATTTAACTTGCTCAGAGTGTGGCCATAAAGGATTCTGTATTGAAATTTGGGACGGTGATCAAGTATGAGTGGATTTGATCAAATCGTTCTTGGGTCAACTGCGATTCTTTCATTAATCGTGACGATTGTTTTGCTTCTTTTAATAGGAATTTTACCTATTATTTATTGGATGAGAAGACATAAAGGTCAAGTGAAAATCAGTTATTTCATTGCTGGGGCATTAGGCTTTATTGTTTCTGCCCGAATTCTTGAATCAGGCTTCCATTATTTCTTTTTACTAGCAGATAATCCGATTTCTCAGTTTTTAAATGGAAATACTGTAGCATTCGTGTTATATGGAATGGCGATGGCAGGGATTTTTGAGGAATGTGGTCGCTATATCGTATTAAAATACATTATGAAAAAACACCGCATCCGTGAGAATGCAGTTTTGTATGGAATTGGGCACGGAGCAATTGAAATTCTAACAGTTGTCCTTCCGTCGATTTTGCTTTACTTAGTAATTGCAACATCGCTTCAAAACGGAAGTGTCGATTCTGCGCTGACCGCATTACATGTTACTGAAAAGAATGCAGACGTGGCCATGCAAAGTTTTCAAGCTGCAGCACAGTTTAATGTTGGAACAGCTGTGATGACGGTTCTTGAAAGAATTAGTTCAATGGGAATTCATATTGGCTGTACCATCATCGTTTATTACAGTATCATCGCAGAGAATAAAAAGTATTTATGCCGAGCCATTTTACTACATATGATGGTGGATTGCTTTGCAGCTCTCTATCAACGAAATGTCGTGGGAGCTGGAATCGCTGAGACTGGAATTTTAGTTATGACGATTGTCGTTGTATGGATTGCGACAAAAATATATAAAAACAAATTGGCATAACGAATCGTTGATACAAGGGAGGAACGACAATGGCAACAATCGAAAGTGGAGTGGGCCGGGGGATTCCGATGGTATTCCTAGTGAGTTTTGTGTTTATTTCGACCTGTGTGCTTGTCATTTTCATTCGTCGATGGACAGCCGCAAAACAGAGCGGAGGTCCGTTTATGGCACCGTTTCATATCTCAAATGGAACATTTTACATTCATGTGGCTTTCTGTTTCAAAAAGCGTCGTATTCCTCTATCATCGATTCGCCGGATTTTGATTGATTTCATGCGAGGCAGAAATGGTGGCGGGAGTAGATACTCTGTTAGGATAGAACAAAAGGATGGAACTACGACTATGTTCTTCATGGGAAAGAGCAAAACCAACGATGCGCTGCTAGAGGAGTTGCCTCAAGCGGTGAAGCGGTATCCGATACGAATTCAGATGAACTAAGAATAAAAATAGAATGAAAAAGAATGTTGATAATCAGCATTCTTTTTTGTTTTCGAAAATACGGATACTAATAGTGTTTCTGGAAGCGCTTGACATTTAATCATTTGAGCGGTAAGATGTAATCGTCATAAAATGACACCGGTGTCAAAAAGTGAATATCTATTAGGTCAGAAAATATGGAGGTCATTATGAAACGTTTAGACGGCAAAAAAGTATTTGGTATTCGTAAGTTAAAAGTTGGAGTTTGCTCAATTTTGTTAGCGGTTTCCTTTGTGGGCGCACAAAATGTATTGGCAGAGGAAGTAACTCCCTCTACTCAGTCAACTACAGAAGAAAACAAGCTAGTAACAACGGAGACATCGCCTGAAAAAGTTCAAGAGGATGATAAAGAGGCGAAAGAAACTCCCGTTCAAAAGGATAATCAGTTAGAAACTACGGTAGAGAATGCAATTCCAAAAGAAAATGTAGAAACTCCTAAGAAAGCTGATGCTGGTGAAAAAGTAGAAGAAGTAAATAAAGATACAAATGATGAAAAACTAAATGTACCAGCTATCGCACTTCGTTCTGTATCGGAAAGAAGTGCGAATGGGGTAGAAGCTGCTCAACCTACAACTGATACTTTAAATGTTAAAGATTTCGGTGCAGTTGGGGATGGAGTTACGGATGATCATGAAGCTATGCAGGCAGCTATCGATGCTGCATCTCAAGGACTAGGTGGAGGAAAATTATATTTCCCTGAAGGAACGTATCTTGTAAAAAAAATGGTCCAATTAAAGAGTAATATCGATATTCGCTTGCATGATGATGCAACGATTGTTAACGGAATTAATTTCCAAGGACGTCCTTCAATCGTATTTATGACGGGTCCTTTCATTAATGGAGGAGATAAGATTTTCTGGGAGCCAACAGAAAATATTAGTTTTACGGGTGGTACGATTGATATGAATGGTGCTTTGAATGAAGAAGGCACTAAACCAAAGAATTTACCGTTTATTAATTCTTCTGGTGGTTTTGCGATTGGGAATAGCTCAAATGTTACTATCCGCAATGTAACGTTTAAAGATAGTTATCAAGGGCATGCCATTCAAATTGCGGGGTCTAAAAATGTATTGGTGGATCAATCTCGTTTCTTAGGTCAAGCATTACCTAAAACGATTAAAGATAATGCGATGATTACAAAAGAGTCGATTCAAATCGAACCGATGACAAGAAAAGGATTCCCGTACGCATTAAACGAAACTGGTGTGAAGTCAGAAAATGTAACCATTCAAAATTCATACTTTGGAAAGAGTGATAAGTCTGGTGAGTTGGTAACCGCAATTGGTACGCATTATCAAGCTGTTACTACTCAAAATCCTTCGAATATTAAGATTTTGAACAATCATTTCGACAACTTAGTTTATTCAGGGATTCGATTTACTGGATTCACAGATATTGTGATTAAAGATAATGTATTTGATAAAAAGACAAAGGAAGAAAGTGTTCGATACAGAGAAGAGGGTGGAGCGCTTGTAAATGCCTTTAGTTACAAAAATACAGAAGATATTCTCGATTTAAATAAGAAAGTAGTAATTACAAATAATCGATTCAATATTAAAGACCCTAAAACACAAGCAATCCGAGTAGCAAGAGATAGTGAAGAGTACTTAGGAAAAGTAAAAGATATTGAAGTAACAAACAATATCATTAATAATCAAGCTCAAGATTCTGAAGTTCCTTCAATTGAACTTCTTCGCATTAGTGATGGATTAACTGTTTCAGGCAACGTTATTAACGGTGGAAAAGATGGGATTGTCATCAATAACTCTACAGGCAGCATTACAGCAATCGATAATTCTTTTTCAAACTTAACAGGGAACTCCATTTCATTGATAAATTCTGGAGATTATGGAAATATTTCCGTTGTAGCTTTAGGTCTTGGACATGCTGATATTCATACAGAAAATGGAAACTATCATGTGATTGCAAGAAATAAAAATGGGTATTATTATCTTGCAACCTACTCCGATAATCAATTAGCTAACTTAATTGACGAAGTTGGGGAAGTAATTATTCCGATTGCACAAGGGGAACGATTTGAAAGATATCTACAGTACGAATTCCGTAAGGTTTCTGAAGAAAGCAAGAAATCCGACACCCCAGCAAAAGAAGCACTCGTTCAAGCTGAGGCAAACAGAAATCAAAAAGAATTACCACAAACAGGAACGAATAGTTACTTAGGTGCTATTGCTTCCCTTGTTGGATTAGGAGTGTTTTTTGGAGTCGGAGGAGTGAAGAAACGTCATGAAAATTAAAAGCATTTGTTCTATTCAAGGTACGGCGGTTGAAAATGAAGATGCGCTTGGTAGTTTTGGAAATTTCTTTTGGGTGATTGATGGAGCCACAGATTTATATAATGCAAAAAAATCGATTGGATATTCGGTTTCTGAAGTAACGCATTTATTGTCTAAGGTGATTGCAAAACATTGTGCAGAATCAAAAACGTTAAAAGAAATTTTTTCTGAAAGTATTAAGGAGGTCCGTTCGATTATAGGGTTAGATGATTCTAACCATGAAGAATATTGTAAACTGCCGACGTTTGCCTTTGTTTTTGCAAAATTAACAAAAACAAAACTGGAATACATGATTCTTGGAGATTGTGTCATGCTCGTGAATGACAAAGAGATAACCGACCATCGTGTGGATCGTTTGTTTGATTTAGGAAAAAACGAAATTGCACTTTCGAGTAAGGAAGGCCCCGAAAGAAAAATAATCTTACAAAAAATTAGAGAACTGGCCAATACGTCAAATGGATATTGGATTGGCTCGCTAGATGAATCTTGTGTGGAACATGCTATTCACGAAAGTACAGAAGTGACTAGTAATCAAATTGTATTAATGAGTGATGGCTTTTATGAGTTCTATTCTCAACATCCAGAGAATAAATTGGATGATCTAATTGTAATGAGAAAACAATCACAGGAGGTCGATCCTATTTATGGAAAGAAAGATGATGCAAGTATACTAATCGTCGATCTTTTAACGGATTGATGCCCTGAAAAGAAGGAAATAATTGAATAGTCAAGTAGATTAAGAGGAGAAAATGATGCAAACAGTAATCAATAATTTTGTTGAACAAGTAATTCAATCTGAGCTGTATAAACCTATGGATTACTCATATGTAAAGAATAGAGTACTTGCTCTAGTCGGAGAGGAAGGAGCTAATACACCTACAAGTGAAATAGATATAAAAAAATTAAAAGATATGCTCGTTGAATTAGCTGAAACGAATGGGAAAGTAGGCCCCTTAGCAGAAGAAAAAGACTGTTTAGGCGCAGAGTTAATGAACTTTATTACTCCAATTCCAAGTGCTGTTAATGAAAATTTCTGGAGTACTTATCAAGAGTCTCCTGAAAAAGCCGTGAATGATTTTTATCAACTAAGTAAAGATAACGACTATATTAAATTATCAGCGATTGCTAAAAATATTGCGTTCCGTGCAGAAACAAAATATGGGCCGCTAGAGATTACAATTAACCTCTCTAAACCAGAAAAAGACCCTAAAGCAATTGCTGCTGAGAAATTGATGAAAGCTTCGAATTATCCAAAATGTCTTTTGTGTATGGAAAATGAAGGGTATCAAGGAAGAGTAAACTACCCAGCTCGTGCGAATCATAGAATTATCCGAATGAAACTTGGAGATGAAGAATGGGGATTACAATATTCACCATATTCATATTTTAATGAGCATGCCATTTTTCTAAATACAAAGCATATTCCGATGGCGATTACTCCTAAAACATTTGAACAACTATTAGAAATTGTAGATATTATTCCGGGTTATTTTGCAGGATCAAACGCAGACCTCCCTATTGCAGGTGGCTCTATTTTAAGTCACAACCATTATCAAGGTGGAAAATACGTTTTCCCAATGGAAGTAGCGGAATGTGAAACAATCTTCGTATTTTCAGGATTCGAAGATATTCAAGCTGGTATTGTGAAATGGCCAATGTCTGTTCTTCGATTACGTGGTAAGAATAAACAAAGAATAGTGGAATTAGCTTCGAAGATTTTAAAATCATGGCAAGGGTATACCGATTTAGAGGCAGATATTATTGCTACAACTGGAGAAATTCCGCACCATACAATCACTCCGATTGCTCGTGTAGTGGATGGTCAATTTGAAATGGATCTTGTTTTGAGAGATAATCACACATCAGAGTTACATCCAGATGGCGTATATCATCCTCATAAAGATGTTCAGCATATTAAAAAGGAAAATATCGGGTTAATTGAAGTGATGGGACTTGCTATTTTACCACCTCGTTTGAAAACAGAGTTAGAGGAAGTTGAGAAATATCTTTTAGGCAAAGATAACGCAATTGCAGATTATCATTTAGAATGGGCAGACCAATTAAAAGAAAAATACTCTAACGTTAAAGAAGAAGAGATTAATAGCGTAGTTCAACACGAAGTAGGACAAGTGTTTGCAAGAGTTCTCGAAGATGCTGGCGTTTATAAGAATACTCCGTTTGGACATGAAGCAT
>ERZ773038.2146-NODE-2146-length-10234-cov-21.787995_pt1 | contig 10234 bp, 5 predicted proteins | sample MGYA00511665_ERZ773038 | MGnify/ENA primary metagenome ERZ773038 (study PRJEB29015, sample SAMEA2737966) | human oral metagenome | biome: human oral; feature: human-associated habitat; material: dental | place: China | collected 2028 ... | reverse complement strand
GACAATACTCTTTCCCGTACCCACCATGAGCTAACCCCGAAACCACAGGCACCTCTAAAAGACGCTGCACCCACAATTTTTCCTGAATATATTGCACGAGTATTTCAGCATCCTGAGTATTATTCGGATCAGCCCAATACCCATAATCCAGCCGGAACGCCACCTGAGAACCCACATACCGGCACGGTTCTACATGCGGTTTAAACCGATACACCACCCCTGTGGTGTCGGTGAGCTCGAAAAGCCCGTTTTCATCTCCTAATAGGGTGAAATAAATAGAGTCAATCTGCCAGTAGTGCAGTGTAAGTTTCCGTCCCCGGTTCGTGACCCGGATGAGTTTCTCGGGCAAGATTTCCCGGTACGAGACCCTGCACACCCACAAACCCCACACAGTGCCAGGAAGCCCCAGAACCAAAAACGTGAAGTTGATCCAGATAACCGGTATTTCCGGTGATCCACCAGAGAGGACACGGTCAAAGAAGGACAGCTGCATCAAGATAATCAAGATAAGCAGTATCCATAGGATTGTCTTCATGAACCACGAGGCTTGTAACCGCACCGAGGCTAATACCCGCACCAACACCACAGGATCCGTAATCTGTCTCTGTTGCTGCTGCCTGACCCGCTCACGCTTATTACCCCACCGCACCAACACATAAAGCACAACATACATTAGGGCAATAAACCCGAAACTAACCAGAAGCAGGATAACAGAACCATTATTCATCGGTGACACCTGCATCTGAAGAACCAGTCTGAAAAGCCGTGAAACCAGACGTGATAGTACTCACCCCATCCTCATAAACATCAAGCGAATTAATCCTTGAACCACTCAAATACCTACCGTGTAATCACAGACTTCGCATACACAAAATCCTCCACCTCAGGAACCACGCGAACATACCCAGCACCAGGCGAAGGACTCCCCACCGGCCTTAGCCCCACATCACGCTGATCTAAATGAGCGCTAGCAGGCACCTCCAACAAACGATACACCCACCGAAAATCTGTCACATACGCAGCAAGCGCACACATATCAGACACAGATAACGGATCAGCCCAATACCCATAATCCAGCCGAAACGCAATCTGCGACCCCACATACACACAGTTATACATCCCTGGCACAAACCGCGCCTTATACCCCTGCCGAGTCTGCACCTCAAACACCCCATGCTCTGTATTACGAGGATCAAAATAATACCCAGCAATCGCATGATACGGAAAACTCTTTCGAGCACCACCCAAAGGTTTATGCACAATCTCCGCACGCCGAAAATTCACATAATCATCACGACCGAACCTAATGCAAAAAACAGCAACGGGAAACGTTACACAAACAACCACAAAATAAGGTAAATAATCCTGTATAGGCTTTCCGCCTATCAGATCTAAAACAGAGGAGCAGACTAAAAATGCAAGCATTACAATCGTTGCCCATCCTGCAATGGGGAACAATAAAGGCCGCTTCTGAACAATATTCGTAAAACTCTCCACGAACTCCTCGACATCCCTAGTAGGAACAGATTCAGGAGTTTCTCCCAAAGTATCAGAGTGCTCATTCTTATGCACAGCACTTCCCTCAGCAGACGAGTCTTCTCCTGCCTTGCCGAATGTTGGCACACGTTGCGAGGACGGTGTGGCACCCCAGTCCATGGCATACGCCGAGGTTATTTTCTGATAGTAGTTCTTTTGTTTTTTCTCGCTTCGATACGAGAGGTAACTACAGATAACGATGCCACTAAAGATGAGGGAATAATAAATATAGTTTCCCATTGCTGTTATTCTCCAGGCCCCTTATACTCTTTATCCCTATTATTCCTACCAATAACTTATGATTTCGACCTTTAAGTCAGGACTTCCTGCGAGCGAGTACAGTGCCTACACTGCCGGAGGTAGAAATCTAAACATCACTACTTAAAGGCCAGGTTGGTTATACCCGACCGGTGCATGTCCGTTCCCGTATATGCATGATTCGGCAACCGCCTCACACGCGAAGCAGCCCGACATGCCGCGCCTAAATGTACTGTTCATGACGAATATCCTTGACTAACCCTTATGTGAAGGTTAGGGTAAATATATCCTATACAGTGTTCTGTGACACTCGCAAACATTAACTATATCTACGTTGATATAACTACAACCACACAAGGAGCAGCTATGCCGCACGTCCGCCCTGAACCTATCGCCCCTGAAAACAGCGGTTCACCAAGTTCTTTGGGCGGTAAGCCTGCGCCTATGCCTGAGCTCAAGCATGTTGATCCTCCGCAAAGCTCTGTTGACGACAACATGAGTATCGGCACGGCTGATAAGCCGCGCGCTATGCCTGACGTTCAGTTTGATGATGGGGCATCCGATAACCTCAGAAATGCGCTGAATTCTGCCGCAGACACTATCGAAACCCAGCAGGGTGGACGAGACGGTCTTTTTGATACTGCGCGAGATAAATTTGAGGGCAAATACGCCCACGACTTTCATATGTGCCACGTACAACTTGCCAATAACTCCGCCAACGTTGTGACGATGCTCCGTTATGGCGCGAAGCTGGTAGATTACATCAAAGAGTGTGCACATGTTGAAAACGAAAACCGTAAGAAAGCTCGGGAGTGGGAGAAACGCAATGGCGTTCAGCAAGTTATTGACGGTGTTGTTCTCAACAAACACCGTCCCGATTATGCTCCCAACCCGTCGAAACCTGCTGAGCCCGGCTCTGCCCCGCAGCGCGATGTCAATGCTGGCGCCCCTGATGCATCCGGCGGCACTTCCTCTGCTATTCCAGAGAACCTCGACGGCTATAATACTGCCTGTGTATCCTACGACAACGAAGCAGGGCTCAAGCATACCGACATTACGAATGCGCTAAACACATACACAAGTTCGTGCCATCACGGGTCGCTCGATATCAGCGAAACAATCAACAGCATGGCGGGGTGGCTTCAACAGAGCAACCAGGTCAATACCTGGGTTTCTGGAGTTGCCCAGGATTTTAGGGATGCTGGGTCTGGCACCGGTAACATCAAAACCGTCTCGAATGCATATCTGGATCAGCGTATGCAGGAGCGTGGAACTGGTGCTCCTCAGGTTCAGAAAATCGAGGTTCATCCCGCTCAGGTCACGGGCGAAATCCCTACTTCCGGATTCGCAAATGATCCGGTAAACGTGGCAACGGGTAACTTCATTGAGCCTGAAACCGACCTTTCTTTCCCGGGAACTTTTGCGCGTAATCTGAACCTGAAACGTATGTATAACAGCTTGGCTGTGACTAACTCGCAAGATATTCCTTCAGGTGTTTTTGGCATCGGATGGTCCTCTACTCTGGATCAGCGTCTTGAGTTTGATGCCGATAAAGCATCATGGTTTACTGCCGATGGGCGCATCCTCACGTTCGCGCGTGAAGGTGAAGGATTCGCGCGTGCCTCTGGGGAAGCATGGTGGCTGACAAAGGCAGAACCGGGCTCTGATGCGTATGCGCGTATCGAAGCCTTGCAGCGTGAAACACAGCAACAGCTCAAGAATTCTCGTGGCTTAGATGAATCCGCAGTTCAAGCTTTCACGCAGGAACCCTTCTATTGGATCGTGATGAATAATGCTCACGAATCCTTTGGGTTCAGCGCTTCTGGGGATTGGGTGAGTGCTACTGATGGGCACCCATCAAATACTGTGGTCGCATTCCGTGATGCGCAGGGGCAGGTTACAGATCTGGTGCATCCAGGATCCCAGCGCGGAATTCGTGTGAACTATGAAGCGCTAGTTCAAAGCACTGAGGCTCCCGAGTATCGCCCGATTAGTGCTTATACCTATAACACGACCGGTACCGAAGCCGATACGCCACTAATGGCCGCCGAATATTCGTATGAGGGTGAGCATCTGACGAGTGTGACAACAAATGCGGGTGTCCGTTCGTATACTCACACGGATGCCGGACTTATCCGTGAGGTTATCAATGTCAACGGGATTGTAGAGGTTACCAACACCTACGATGAACTGGGCCGGGTAGTTCACCAGCTCACCGAGTATGGGCGCGAAGTTTCGTACACCTATACCCCGAGCTTGGTTACTATTGTGGCGGATGCTGAAACAGGGGATAACTCTAACCTCTGGACAAGCGATTCTAAGGGACGCTTGATCGGAATCACCGCCACCGACGGCAGTCGACAGACCATGCGGTACGATTCTTTCGGAAACCGTGTGGGTATTACTGAGCGCGATGGTTCTAGGACCGCGCGCGTATTCGATAACCGAGGCAGGCTGAAGCGTGAACGTACCCCCGAGGGTACCGACTATACTTACGGGTGGGATGAACACGATCGCATAACCGGCGTATCTGTGCGGGATGCACGTGATCCCCGCAATCTGGGTACGCCAATGACCGTGAGCTATGAATATGCGGATTCGGTGAACCCAAACCCAAGCGCTGTGATTGACGCAGACGGTGCTCAGACGCTTTATGATTGGGATGATAGGGGTCTTCTTACCCGAGTCACTGACCCAACGGGTGTATCCACAACCTTCGAGTACGATGCTTACGGTGATCTCGTCCTCGTGACAAACGGTGCGGGTAATACTACAACCTTGATACGTGATGACCACGGACGTGTTATTGGGGTTATAGATCCGCTTGGTCGTTGCGGTACGGCGACGTACAATTCTTCAGGTGCGCTTGCAAGTATCGAAAACGCAGATGGTGCCCGCTGGACTTTTGCGTACCCCGAGTTTGCCGTAGAATCCCTTCCCTCGCTGGTACGTAACAGCACCAATACATCTGGGAGTCGTGGAAATCTCCCCGCTTCGGTAACGGATCCCTACGGTGCCACTATCCGGTTTACCTACAATGCAGGCGGGGAAATCGCTAGTGTCACTAACCCGCTAGGTCATACGACCGAAGGCACTTTTGACACATGGGGTAACCTTGTTGGTCTCACTACCGCCAGCGGTGCCGTATGGAATTACGTTTATGATGGTTTGTCTCAGCTGGTTGAGGCTACTGACCCGAGCGGCGCTGTCACCCGGTATTCCTATGATTTGAACGGCGAATTGTCTTCGGTGACGGATGCTACCGGTGTTGAAATTAAACGCAGGGTAGATCGTCAGCGCGGTATTGAGGAGATCGCGGATGCGTTCTCGTCCTCGTTCATTCATACGGATATTTTCGGTCGGGTTACGTCTGAGCAGAAGCGTGCCCGGGGCGGGTCTTCTGCGAAGAAGGCCGATGTTGAGAGCGAGTTTATCACTTATGATGCCGCGGGTCGCCCGGTTGAGATTCTTGATGCTGCCGGTGGTCTGACCCGTTGTGAACGTGATGGCGCTGGGCGTGTGCTGCGGGTAATTTCTGCTGAAGGCCGTATCGAGACCTATGACTATGATGCTGCCGGGCGGGTGATCTCTCATGCCGTTGGTCTGGATGCTCCTGAGCGTTACACCGATGAAGAGGGGGTTTCGCGGGTTGTTGAGCCCTCTGCTTGGGCGATAACTCGCCTGGAGTATGATGCCGCTTCGCAGATTATTAAGCGTATTAACCCTGACGGTACGGTTGAGAAGATCACGTATGACGTGTGTGGTCGAGTGACCGGTGTGGAAGCCGGTGTACGTGTGGCATCGTACGAGTACGATTTGTGCGGTCGCCTCATTGGTGTGCGCGATAGTTCTTTTGGGCAGCGAAGGTTTAAGTACGATGCTGCCGGTCAGATTATCCAGGCAACGGATGGTCTGGGGTTCCGTACGCATTTCTCGTATACCGCAACCGGGCAGGTTTGCCGCGTTGTCGATGCTGTCGGCCAGGTAACTGACTATGAGTACGATGCGCTAGATCGTCTGGTGCGTGTTATCAAGGCTGCGGGTACGGATGATGAGTCGGTGCAGGAGTACGCCTATGATGCTGCCGGTCGTCTGATTCGTGCTCACGATGGTGTACGCGAGTATACGCATACTTATGATTACGCTGCTGGTGGCCGCCTGTCACACACCTGTGTTGATGGTGTGAAGGCTGCCGAGTTTGGGGTCGAGGATCAGGGTCGTACCGTGTGGGTGCGCGATTACGCCAGCGCTCAGGCCCTTGACGGTAATGCGTCTGAGGATGCGTTTGTACAGCATCGGTTTGTGTATGATGCACGCGGTTTGCTGATGGAACGTTCACGTTCGGGCGTGATAACCGATACTGCGGGTGCGTCCTCTGGCACGGCGGATGTAGATGCGCAGGTTCAAGCGTTGAATACTTTCACGAACACGGGCGCGTACACGCTCACGTTGGGGTACGATGCCGACGGTTACCGCACGCGCATGGTGACCCCGTACGGCGAGACTGCGATTGCCCACGATGGTGCTGGTCGCGTGGTGAGTATGTCACGCGCTGATCAAGACGCTCACGGTGAGAGCCCGGCGGCGCGGTATTCCTACGATGCGATGGGCAGGCTGATCCGTGCCCAGTTGGGCGACATTCTCTCGCGCTGGGAGTTTGATAGTGAGTCCGGTCTGGTGTGCTCATACTCGCGTGAGAACACAGCGAAGGCGGATTCGGTTGAGCGTACCGAGGTTATTCGCGATGAGCAGGGCCGTATTGTGGGCTTGGATTCTGCCGACGGGCTGGTGGTGTATACCTATGATGCTGCCGGTCAGCTCACGGGCTCTCGTTCTGGTGATCTGGAGTTTGAATGGGTCTTTGAATCCGGGCTCATGGTTTCTGAGCGCACTTGGCGTCATTCCAATGGCACGGACGAATCTGAGGAGACTTCGCGGGTGCTAGCGGGTGAACGTTCGTTCGCCTATAACCGTTTGAACCAACTCACCGAAATTATTGCTACCGACCGTACAGCGGAGCATACGTCCACGACAGTGACCACGTATGAGTACAATGCCGCTGGTGAACGTACCCGTGAGATTATCACCAATGACAGGGGTGTACAACGGGTTCGTGAGTACGCTTGGGGCGCGTATTCCGGGCTGGCCTCGGTAACGGATACGTATGTGACTGCTCACGGTGGTGAAGCTGCATCACGGGTTCGTATGGTAACTGATGTGACTGGTGAACTTGCCCAGGTAGCCGGGGTGAATGGTGTTTCGGTGCCGTTGTTGTGGGATCCGGATGCTGCTATGCCACAGATTTTAGGTGCTGGCGGCATGCCTGCTCCCGGGTCTGACGGCGGTTTCTCCCAGGTTGGTATTGCCGGTGGTTTTGACCCGTGGGCTGTGCCGTCCATACTGGGTTCTGCACCGGATGCCCAGGGGATGAATATTCCCGGTCTTCCGCGTACCCCGAGTGCGGATGATAGCGGTGTGTGGGAATCTATGCTTCCCGCTGGGTTCTCGTTTACCGGTGCCGGGTCTGTGCGTGTTGCCGGTTTGGATGTGATGGGTGCCCGCGTCTTTGATGGTGCCTCGAAGCGTTTTCTCTCGACGGACCCGTTGGCTCAGGTGCCGGGTACTGGTTTCTTCGCGGATGTATATGCGTTCTGTGGGAACAACCCGGTAGGACTGATGGACCCGTGGGGTCTGAAGCCGATGTCGCCGGATGAGTTCCAGAAATACTCGCAAGAACAATATGATAAGTTCTGGAAAGGTGTTCGCAACGTCGGAGAATGGGCATTAGCCGGTACCATGATAGTTGTTGGTGCAGCATTGTCAATCATTTCATATGCTGGTCCTATTGGGGCCATCCTCGGTGGTGCTGCTGGTGGTGCATTGCTTGGAATGGGGACTGAAATGCTCATTCAGAAAATTGAAGGTAGAGAAGAGTTGGATGGGGGAGCAATTCTCCGAGAAGGTGCCATAGGGGCAGTTTCGGGTGCAGCGGGTGGTGGCGCTGGAGCTGCTATGAAGTCTATAGGTAAAGTGGAAAGAGGCGTTAAAGCTGCCAACGCAGCAAGCAAAGGTAAAAAAGCAGCAGAAGCCGCGAGTAAGGGGGTAGCTGCTGAGCAAAAGGCACAAAAGTTAAGCCCTATGAGGAAAGCATTATCAAGTCAGTACTCACAAGATGTTGCTAAGGGGACTGTCTCCAATGGGGTAAGTACTGCCGAAACTTACCGTTATAACTCCATGGCAAGTGGAAACTTTGATCCCGTTGCATATCTTGGCGCTGGTTCTGCGGGCGCTGGGACTGGTCTTATGATGTCAACATTTACTGGCGGCTTGAATCGTGGTGTTACTGGCGTTGCTCCGAATATGGGTAGGGGTTCGCAAGCATTAGTTAAAGGGACTATTAATGCTGCTGGTGCTTATGGTACCGCTAATGCGAATCTTGGGTTAAGTGAGGCTCTGAAGCCCAAGGAAGCTCGTAAATCTGGTGAAGATATGTTGAAAGCATCAGGTCGCAGTAGCACGTCAGCCGAAATTAAAAGTGTAGCAAAAGATACAACATCGTATATTAAAGGATTCCGGAAATGATTCAGGTTCTTGGGGTAGGAAGCCTCATTCTTTTCGGCATATCGTGTATATTTCTACTATATGCTCAGCGGAACTGGAATTATCGGAATTTGAAATACCCGCACCGGGGCACAAAAGATAAGTTCCAAGGAATTCTTGCTAATATTATACTTTTGCTATCGTCTATCCCTATTATCATTCTTTCACTCATAGGAATTTATATCCCAGAATACCCTGGGACAGTTATATTTTTACCAGCGATGAATGTAGGGTGGTACTCTGGTGTTTATTATTACCTGAGTCGAAAGAATTTCTACCTGTGGACTACCCCGGAAGGGTTTTCATGGTCGAACACATGGGGTAAAAAATATCAAGCAACCTACCGAAACATTCATAAATATCGGTATTACGCCCGTGAGGGAGATCTAACCTGGATGATACTCAAAACACAGCACGGTACATTACGCTTCGACCCCAAACTCACTAATGCCGGTCTTTTGATACCGCAGCTTGCCTTCCGCCTCACAACAGGGTATTGGGCTCAGCATGATCACTCAGACGATCAAGACAAAATCCAATGTTTTTATGACGATCCAGAGGAAACACAGGACCTTGTAATGTCTTACTCTGGTCTTACCTTCAAGAGTGAGGAAAGAATATAGCAGAAGGTGCATTCTCAGGGGATGCTCTCATCTCTGTAAAATTCTTTTTAGAGAAACAGGATGACCTTCATAATAATAAGATTAATAAAAACATTCTGGTAAGGAGACGATAATAGTGACAGATATTATCAGGCTTATGATACCTCTTGTTGCTGCAATATTACCTTCGCTGGGGGTATTGATAGCTTCTAAATTTATTACTACTAAAATAAACTATTATAAGCTTGAAGATGTGGTGACATATCGCCTTAAAATAGTGCATAAAATTGCTGCTGTTATATCATATATATTTTTTGTTTTTATAGTATATATCTATATAACTCTTTATTTGTATGCTGGACTGGAATTTGTGACCGTATGGCCGATATGGATACCTTTGGCAATATATATCATGATTATTATACATATTTTTCGTAATTATAGATATTCATATATCACTATTGATGATGAAGGTATTACATATAAGGTGTTTATGGGCAGAAAGAAGTATATTTCTTATGTGAATATTGCAGAGTACAATCTTAAGCCTTACCAGGATCGTTTTATTTTGCGTAGCAGTACAGGCAAAAAAGTCGTGGTACGTCCTGTTGGAATGTCTTTGCAACAGCTCCTGTTCTATGTTTCTTTTCGTGTCACTGAGGGTCGTTGGCCTCGTCTGGATTCAAGTATTGATCGCAAAGCTCTGGAAGATTCGCTTGGTTCTAATTCTGGTGTTCTATACCTGCTGGAACATCCGTGCGAGAAGATAGAGTAGTACATGCACCCGCTAAGTCCACTAGTCCTTAAGGAGAAGGCTCAGAAGATGATTCAGAAAGTAGGAATTAACACGATCAAAAGTGCTGGTACTGCTGGGGCGAAAACCTATGGCGGCAACATTAAAAATGCTCGTGGGGAATCCGAAGCTCCCGGGGCTAGTCTTCAGACCGGCACATCGGGAACGGTAGTTTCTGATGAGTGACGGACTAATCTTTGGAATCATCTGCGTCACGTTTTGTAGCAACAACATTCTGACTCTCAGCAGTATTTGAAGGGTGCCGGCGTGATCGTGAGCAGAAAACCCAGCAGGTGGTAGAAGAAACCTCTGACCCTCGGGCTGTGGTGCGGGTGCTGGCGTCGGTGCGGTTACAAGCCTCGTGGTTCATCAAAATGCTCTTATGGGCACTGCTTATTATGCTAGCGCTTATTCTGTACGCCACGATCCAGCTAAGAATCAGTGG
>ERZ773038.2141-NODE-2141-length-10262-cov-3.906045_pt1 | contig 10262 bp, 8 predicted proteins | sample MGYA00511665_ERZ773038 | MGnify/ENA primary metagenome ERZ773038 (study PRJEB29015, sample SAMEA2737966) | human oral metagenome | biome: human oral; feature: human-associated habitat; material: dental | place: China | collected 2028 ... | reverse complement strand
CGGATCTGACCGAAGGCACCGGACCGATTCTGGGCCTGCACCACATGGAACAGGCGCTCGCACAGACGGGGACCGTCTTGACTGCCCTGCGCCCGGGACACTTCCAGGAGAAGTTCGGGGATGTCCTCGGAGCCGTTCTGCACGAGGGGATCTTCCCGGTTTTCGCCTCAAGTGCGGACACGCCCCTGCCCATGGTGGCCACCCGCGACATCGCGGAGATCGCGGTCCAGGAGCTGCTGGCAGACGCACAGTCCAGTGAGGCCGTAGACATCGTGGGGCCGGAGTACACGGAGCGCCAGGTCGCCGAGTCACTGGGTAATGCCCTGGGAAAGCCGCTTGAGGTCGTGACGATCCCCGAGCCTGGCTGGATGGACGCTTTGCTGAAGGCCGGCTTCACGCCACACATAGCGGAGAGCCTGACGGATCTGTACCGGGCGGACGAGCAGAAGCGGTTGGGGCCGCGCGGTGATCGGAGCATCCGTGTAACCACGGATATCGACACCACGGTCCAGCACGTGCTCGCACAGGAGGCCTGATCCCTCTCCCCACGTCGGCAGTTCCCCGGACGACAGTGGCTCTTGTCTGGCGGGTGCGGCCACCTTCCCCCAACCGCCTACGAGAAACAGATCTCAACCACTACGCTGGCAACTGCCGCGTAAACCAACCCCCGTGTCCAACAACAAGGGACAAGGCCCTTTTGAACGGGTGCCCCTGTGTGGTGGGTCAAGGTGCTGTAGGTAGTTGCGGGTCGTAGAGGGGACCGTTGCGGATCATGGCGTGAAGAGTCAGGGTTCGAGAACGTCAAAAACGCAAAATCCTGTGGATCCCCCTAGGAGCACGGTCAATGAACGACGTAGTGGACAAAATATAACAAATGGTGTATTCTTGATCTGTTAGAAATCGCCGTATTGAAGCGAGGAGTTATGAGAGCGTCGAAACATGATGAAGAACATAAGATTATCGCGGCAGCCGACCTGCAGATAAAGTCTTTATCAAATGACACCATCATGCTGGCTACTGGTGGTAAACGGTTCGTTTTTAAAACGGATGTCGGCGAGTCAATGAGGGTAGCCAAACTGCTCGACCGGGCAACGAAAAAACTTGACAGACCATACCTATTAAGCGAAAAATTATCCGACGATGATGAAAACGCCATACGTCCATACATGGACGAGCTCTTTAAAGTCGGCGCGTTGTACATTTCTGATTCTTCTATTAATACTGACGCCGATCGTCAATTATACACATACCTGGCTCGGCGAACTAAGTCTCCTGAAACCGCATACCAAGACGTTAAACGTCAGATTTTTTATATTGACGCCCCTCCACTCTGTCGAAGCGTTTGGGCACCAATTTTTGAAAAGCAGGGTTTAGTTACATCGGAAAAGCCCACTTCTGAATCTATTATAATTCGTCTTTGCTTAAGTTGGCGAGAAGTAGCCGATCAAAGTAGCATTCATTTTGATAAGTTACGGGAGTGGACTCCGGTGTTGTTGACGCAATCCCGAGTAATAATTGGACCATGGGTATCTCCTAAAGCATCGGCCTGTCCTGCTTGTAACCTTCAGTACGATTCAGAATCGAGTACAACAAATTTCACAGAATGTCAATCATCCTGGATTACTACGCAACCCGGCGCCCTATTTTGGGTAGGCGGAGTACTGGTTCACCAAGCGTTGAGAGCCGTCTCTCCAATAGGGCCATATCATCCGTGGGGATCTGTACATATTCTGGATATGGTTCGAAACCAGTGCTCGCAATACACTGCTTGGAAAAATCCATTCTGTCAAATTTGTGGATCAACCGTTTCAGCTCAAACTACTTGGATTGATAAAAATGAGTAAAGAAAGTACCGAAATTCGTGATCAACTTTTCGCAATGGGTTTTAGAGTACGTGAAGTTCCTATTTTACCTGGGTTTTCGCATCATACGATCGCTCTTATCCCGGAGAATTCCGGACCACCTCATATGGATATAACAGTTCATCCGATACCTGTATTGGCTATAGCCTCTGGTTTGACGCTTTCAAAGGCTTATCATCGACTTCTAGAGTCCGCCGTGGAGCTTCGTGCAGGGGTTCAACAAGATGTGACAAAAAACATTGGTATCGATCGAAACAAAAATACAGCAATCGATCGAGCGCTTGCGAAGTCGTGTGAACACCTGACTGTGAGTCTTTTGTCAAATCAAACAAATCAAATAAATCTTGATAATGTCGGAAGACTGCGTGAGCGTGAAACAGACTCACTAAAAAACATTGACGGATCGATTACCATCTCGAAGTACGATTCGACCGTGTCAAACACTACGGTAGTAGCAGAACTACGTCTAGCAAAACCTCCCTATTATTTAGCTGGCGTAGGATGTGGCAAACAATCAACAGAAAGAGCATTATCTGCTCTATATTGTAAGTTTGACACATTTCGCCTTGTGAAAAAACAAAAGAATGGAGATGTGCCATGGGTTCGTGCGGCTTTGAACGAAGGTTATGCTGAGACCAATGAACCTCTCTCCTTTTCAACAAAGAGCGAAGAAACAACTAGACAAATTAATAAAGCTTCATCCAACAGACATGAACTGAAAGTATGGAATAGTGATGGGTTATGGTATGTGGAAGCGATGAACAAAGATTATTCCATACCGCCAACAGACAACGTTTTTAGTTTTGTTGACGCTCTTGCTCTTTCTCTGGAAGGGCCCGTCAGCTTCTCCATGTCCAACGAAAAACATAACGTTCTGCTTTCTCGCACTTTTCACGAAAATACAAAAATTTCGACACGCTTTAAAAGCACTCCAGTGTTTGAGTCTAGTCTCACGACCAAGCCGATACGTTCTGCATTAAGTCATGCGGTTCGCGACTATCGCTACACCAGGTTAGAAATTCCGCTGATTCGTGAGCGATTTCAGCAGACAGACACAGTAGAGGAATTATTTAAACAACGGCGCTCGTGGGCAAAAATGGCTCAAGAAACAATCTCACTTTCAGAATTGTCTCATATTTTAACAGTATCGTACGGGGTGACAGGATCAGCTCAAATAGGAAACGATAAGCAACCTGTCCCACTCCGCGCTACTCCATCTGGCGGCGGACTTTACCCCTGTGACATTTATATACTTGCTAATAAAGTTGATAATATCCCGTCAGGACTGTACTATTTTAATCCTAACCGATTAGTTCTACAATTAGTTAATGAGGCAGTGACTGCAAAGGAATTTGCGGCTAACACTGGATATGCTGCGCGAGTTGAAGATTCAGCTGCTATTATTTTGCTGGGAGCAGCATTTAATCGAACACAATGGAAGTACTGGGAACGAGGGTATCGTGTCATTCTTTTAGATTGTGGTCATTTAGCTCAAAGTTTGGTGGTGGTTGCCAATAGCCTCAAACTAATAGCACATCCGATTGGAGGATTTTTAGACGATTACGTAAATGGTCTTGTGGGACTGAATGGCATTGATGACGCAATTTTACATGTACTTTTAATCGGAAGGAAAGACGATGGAGAATAGTACATTCTGGAAACCAAAGCTCGATCCAAATACACGAGTTTTTGCCAAAGATGACCATAGCGGATATCTTGAGACTAAACTAGGACTGAAAAAAATTAACGGAGACCATATAGAGAAACTCGTTAGCACCATCGTTCCTCTATTAGATGGAACTAATAACATAAGTTCTATCTTAGAACAGTCAGATTATACGTTCGATGTAAACGAGATAAAGAATATTCTTAGCGAGTTAGATAACGCCGGAGCATTTGAACCTGAGCAGGATAACGTTGAAGGAGCACTGTGTCAAATACTAGACTATAAAGGTGACGAGTCTCTATCAGCTCAGATGAGAGTAATGTTGGAGACAATAAAGATCGAAACGGGAACAGTTACTGAAACCAAGGAAAAGGTGACAATCCTTACAACTCGATCGATTTTCGATCCTGAGTTTATTCGATTAGAAAGAGAACTGATTAATTCGCAGAATAGTTACATTTGCGTCGGCACCTTTGGGGCGGAAAATCGTGGATTTGTGGGACCGCTAAGGAAGCCGGGATATCTTGGCGGCTGCATGAACTGTATGCGGACAAGACTAAACTCTAACTCACGTTCTGGTCAACTCCGAGCTGAGTACACTAGTTGGTTGAAGAATCATAATCAAAAGCCTTTTTCCAACTTAATAAATGGGGAGTTGGTATTGTTGCTTTCTAGTTGGTGTGCACGCCATCTTTTAGATACGAACAACAATCAAACTGAGAAATCAACAGAACTTATATTCATAGATGGCCATACTATGAGTAGTTCAATTCACACCCTTCTTCCCGTGCCCACTTGTACGGTATGCGGTCATTTTCAAATAGATTCCCAAGTTGGGCCGCCCTTAAATATGGAATGTGCGTTTGATGAGGAAGTTGGGATAGTTCATTCACTTAACGTAAATGAATCTAAAGTGGGGCCTCGTATTTTTATTAGCGGAACAACGTCAGGAGATTCTTCGTTCATACGATCCACAATGCGAGCCGTGACTAATGGTGGAGCTGGTTATACAGCCGATGCTGCTCGGATGTCCTCACTAGGCGAATCGCTTGAACGATATTCAGCAGGAATTTATAATTCTAGTTCCCTATACTTAGCGACATGGAACGACTTACGTGAAGATGCCGTTGATCCTATGACGTTCTGTAGCTTCAGTAATGAGCAGTACAATCAGAGCGATTTTCCTTATGTTCGCTTCGATGAAAACACTCAAATTCGATGGACACGAGCCACGCGTTGGTCCGACAAAACAACGATTTGGGTACCAGCTTCTCAAGTGTACCTTCCGTATCGCAGAGTAAAAGGTGAAGCATCCATCGGTCCTTCAATCTCTTCGGGAATGGCAGCCGGGGCGAGTTTTGAAGATGCAGTACTTGGCGGACTACAAGAGATTATCGAGCGAGACGCATTGGCTATTTCTTGGATGCATAAACTTCCGCCAAGAAACATCTCTAATGATTCATTGAACAAATCGACTATTCTAATGAATCTGTTACATAATCCTAGACGTTGGAACGTCAATTTGTATGATCTTACGTTAGATGGTCCGCTTTGTACTATTGCAGCTGTCATGAAAGACCAAACTAGTTCCAATGACATTGTTGGTTTTGGTTCTGCATGTCGTCGAACTTTAGCTGAAGCAGCTGAAAAAGCGTTTTTAGAAGCAGCTCAAGGACTTACATACATCGAACGTTTATTAGAGAAGTATAAAAACTGGCTTCCAGGAGACGATTTCGAACATGTGAATGACTTTAACCAGCATGCGATTCTATATAGCAAATTCCCAGAGCTCCGCTCTCGCGTTGATTACTTGGTGGATCCCTCGATCACAACCTCGGCATGTCGGCCGGCAACAGAAGAAAGACCGCATGGTAACGACGGGAATTCATTAAATTCAATTATCTCGCAGCTTCGGGAGATGGGATACGAAACATACGTTGTCGATTTGACTACGCCAGACGTTGCAATGCTAGGAACTTGTGTCGTACGAGTACTTGTACCTGGATTCGTCCATCTTTCCGGAACACACGGAACGCGTTTTCTGGGAAGTGAACGACTGTTGCAAGTCCCTCGACAGTTAGGATTCGCATCTATGCCTGATAACATCTATCCACATCCGTTACCGTAGAGGAGTAAAAATTGGGACAGAAAATGACAATGCAGCAGACCATGGGGTTTCTCGTTAACAGCGATTTTACATATACGGATAGCGTTAGTCAAGCAGTAAAAAGATGCTTGATTAGTAGATGTTTTCCCAACCCAGAGACGATTACGCACAAAGTCACTTCAATCAAAGTGCACGGGGGTGTCAAACTTACCCTACATACGCATTTTGCTGATTTGTTTGAGGAACAAGCAATCACGCATAAATTCTACTTTGTTAATCGCTCGGAGACTAGAGAAGTCGTACATACTGTAGGCCCCAACTTCCCAGAAGCCTCGACTGAGTTAATGATCCTATTTGACGAAACCGAATCAAGGGACTATTTTAATTTTTCACTGTTAGATCATGAAGGAATGCAGGTCGTAGTAGATTCAATTGTATTTGATAACTTGGGGAGAACAGTAACCTACCCATTCTCCGAGCATCGTGTCTCGCCGTTAATACTGGATAATGTAGCATTGAGCGAAATAATTGAAGAAAGCGGCAAGCATGTGGCTAGATTTCAGATTAGTTTTAAGGAACTTGAGGAGCCCACAGAAGTACATATTAACTGGGAAACGATGGGGATAACTTATCAGCATACTTCAATGTGCAGCAAAGATAGACCGCATATGTATGCGGATTTGGTGCTTGATGACAACCCGCTAGTTGTTTCTGGAGACTGGGTAGCTATAGCAGTTGATGACAATGAGAGAATTATCGCACAAACTATCCTTAGAATTTCTACGAGAGACTAATTGACATGTTTCCGCAGGGCTTGCGCGTCATTTTTAGGCCTATTCCGTTGGACTTTCCTATTGTGCACATAATTTTAGCTATCGAGTTCGGTAGTTCTGATGACGGCGACCGCTTTGGACTTGCCCATCTGATCGAGCATATTATTGTGCGTCATTATTTGGCGGATGTGCCTGAGGTACAAGCAGCAACCGGACGCGATCGCACAACTTTTAAAATTACAGTGAGGGAAGATAAATTTCCATCGATAGTTTCTCGACTTCTAAATGTTCTTCATCCGCTAGAATATATTGGTCGACAAGTATTGTTCGAAGAAAGGAAGATAGTCGAGGAAATTAATGAGCGTCGGAATACGATGTCCTGGCAAACTCGAGAAGATATGCTGACGTTGATTTGGAAGGGGACTACATATGCACATAGTTCCTTAGGATCCGCTTTTTCGTTGTCAACAATTACTCCCTCGACCGTTATCGATACGCAACGACTATTCTACCGAGTTTCTAATGCTGTTTTGATCATCGTCGCGTCTGAACGAGTGAAGCAACGCTACATAACTTTTGAAGAGCCCTGTTCTCTCGATAATCGTGAAACCGGCCTACACCTTCCCACAGTTCCTATTATGATGCCGTTTAGATCATTACAAAACAAAGGAGTAACGTCGGTTCTATTCTGGCATGATAAGGTTCCCCACGTAATTCTTCCGCAATTAGTCAACGGCTTTAGAATGTTACGTATAGCCCATATTCCCATACTAGGTGGTTGGCTCAACTGGGCGCGGGTGTCTGGTACAGACGACCTGGTTTCAGTTTTAACAGATAGAATTGAGTATCTGGCTAGTGAGTATGCTAAGGATTCCTTTTTGAGTGATCATTTCTTTAATCGAATATTTCTTCAACAGAAGCGGAGAAATGAGTCTTTTGAGTATGTGGGGCAAGAGGCATTGAACGAATTATGGACCGGTGACGAGTCGAGATCTGATATTGAAAGTTTGGATGCTTCTATTGAGGGATGGAGAACTTCAGTACGGAGCTTGATAGAAGGATAACCATTTATGCATTTCGTTAGATATGTAGACGAGCTCGGGATCATTTGGCTTCTTGGCAAACATAAAAGCCAGATACCGACGATGGCGTTGGCGACACCGGTATTTTCGTTACCACCTTCGGAAGCGATTATTTGCCCGTTAATTAGTACACTTTACCGTCGCAAGGCCAGTTCTATCCTGGAAGAACGTGGATTCCGATTTAGCGTACGCTCTATGAGTAACTTTGATGCTGCAGGTATTACGGTTGAGACAGACATAGATAACTCTATTCGCTGTTTCGAATTGTTTAGGGAACTGACGAGAAGTGATTCCTTGCTCCCAGATTTTATCTTGGATGAGGATCGTCGTGAGGCGGTGGAATGTGCTCGACGAGAATCCTTCGACGCTGACTCTTTATCTCATTTTGCCGAATCGGATCATCGATATTGTTTTGGTACAAAAGATCGAATTAATGCAATAGAAAACGTCGAAATCGGTCAGATTTCGAATAAATTTTCAAAACTGAGACGTATTGTATCTTATGTAGGGAGGCGGATACCAGTATTATTGGGAACGGAGGAGGAGAACAAGAATAGTGCTCGGGCGAGTACTAACAAATATGCGCCGACTTCTGGAAGTCAATCAAAAAATTTTCACACTGTACAAGATGATCTGGTCAGGTTGCTATTTATTTCTCCTGGCGTGTCGTTAACTGACTCTCGTAAGGCGGCGCTTCATATTGCGTGGGCTATTCTGAGATCCCGCGAAGGACCAATTTACAAGAGACTTAGAAACCTAGGAACTTTCGTCTATTCGCTTGGAGCTTACAGCCGAGAATATGTAGATATGGGATACGGGTGTATGACTACTCAATGTAGGATTGATCACGTTGACGAAGTAAAATGCGCATACTTCGAGGCCTTAAGACAGTTGGCACGAGGAGAGGTAAGCAAAGGATCGTTTCATGCCGCAAAAAGATTACTCGAGTTAGCTCATTTACGCACATTATGTAATCCTGTGGCCGTAACTCAAATGGCGCTGAATTATGAACTTAGTGGTTCTTCCATTGTTGATTACAGAAATATGCTTTCGAGAGCCACGATTGAATCTGTAGCCGATGTTTGTAACAGCGTTTTGCGTCCGGAGTTGCAATCAGTATCTGTTGTTTCTCCGGGGCAACTGGTTGGTGGGTACTAGGGAAAATGGTGGTGCCTTGTGTCGGGGCACTTCGAGTAGAATGGGGATGCCAGTTGCGTTTGGACTGCTGGTATCCGCACAGACAGAGAGGATCTGGTCTAATGTTTGAGGTCATCGATGAGCAAGGGGCCGACTTAGAGGCTGTTGCTGTTGAGGAAGGCTGTTCGACTTGCACGTCGTGTTCGTCCCTGGACGTGTCTGACGTCGAATTCGACGAGGAATAGTTTCTCTTCGTCGTAAGCCAAGGGGGTCCCGAAGTCTGCAGCTTCGGGACCCCCTTGGCACACCTTTTGATTCCGCTCTTCATAATTTGCATGACGTTATGTATTGCATGGGTAAATGCATTTCATTTGTCATATTGTTGCCGTATATTTGACGGCTCGTTATTGAGTGAATAATTGAAGACGCTTAAATGCTTGTTGTTTACTTGTGTAGGTCTAGAATTGGAGATCACATTATTTCAGCGTATTGGCTAACCTTGGAAATCTGTGAGTGCGGTACGTCATAAGTTCTATTTGAAGCATCGAGGAACGCGTGTGATGTCATCGCAGAAGGTCCTGAATTACCGATTACGCGATATTGACACCGACCCTTGACAACTCGTACCATTCGAAATGAAGGTGTTCGGATCTGTCGAGTAAAAGGAGTTGGATTCGTTTGCAATCAGCAGAAAAAGGGGGTGCTGTGGCCCTTGTAGGATATTATTACTATGTAATTTGTGTGATAGCCTCTTATGGCGTGGGCATGATAGGAAATGGCTGAATTGTTGACAGTGTTGTTTGTTGGAGTATTGAATTGTGATGACTACCCAGAAGACGGCGGTAAGTCTGTTGGTGTTGAAGTTCATTCTTGCGAGGCAAGTGATTCTGTTGCGGCGATCATAAGTTCATCAGAGAACGGGTGGGTTATTTTTGGGGAAAACGTCGGTGATGATGAGTTGAATCGATTATTTTCCCTGGTCCGAGCTATTAGTCCGGTTACACATATCGCTATTTTGGGTGATTCCAGTGATTGGCGTCGGTGTGACGCTTGGGTTCGCAGAGGATGCCAGGTATACATGAAGTACGGATCGAGTTTTAAACGTATCATTAATGTCATCGTTACTTCGAGTTTATGTGAAGTAACAATCGTGGATCAGGTTTTCCAACAGCTTCGAGAGGCTCGACGTTCAATAGGGCTGCCAAAATTGACAAAAAGAGAAGATGAGGTTTTAAAACTGTTGCATCGAGGTCTTAGTAATAGGGACATTGCTTCGATTCTCTATGTTTCTCAAAGTACTGTCGAGTACCATATGAAACACATCCTAAAAAAACTTGGGGCTCGAAGTAGGCTTGAAGCAGTCGAGCGTTCAACAGCCCTTGGATTGTACTAATCAGATTGATTAACGCACTTCAACTTTATCGTATTTTTAGTCTTGAGTTTTCATCGTTGAGGCATTGAAGGTGGGGTGAAGGTGTTTTTCCGATAATAATGTGGGTTGCGGATATTCGAGAACTCTGAGAGAAAGACTTCTTCGCGGTGGGATACTAACGGGTTGTACCCGGCTGCGGATGTGAAGACCGGGCAGGTTCGCGGCGATAGCCTCAACCAGGCCCGTGTGGGCGTCAGAGGTGA
>ERZ773038.2136-NODE-2136-length-10273-cov-5.876786_pt1 | contig 10273 bp, 6 predicted proteins | sample MGYA00511665_ERZ773038 | MGnify/ENA primary metagenome ERZ773038 (study PRJEB29015, sample SAMEA2737966) | human oral metagenome | biome: human oral; feature: human-associated habitat; material: dental | place: China | collected 2028 ... | reverse complement strand
AGCAGTCCTCCTCGGCCCCGCAGTACGAGTACCAGCCCTCCCGGCTCGGCCCCATCCCCGTGGAACAGGACAGGCTGGTCCTCAAGCCCACGGCGACGACCGCCAGCCGTATCCAGTTCCTCGTCGGCGGCGGCTTTGGGCTGGTGTGCCTGGTTGCGGCGGTCAAGGAGCTTCTTTCCAATGGGCCGACGGTCAGCTTCGTCGTCTTGCTGCTCCTCGGGTTGGTTCTGCTGCTCGGCGTCCTGTTCCTCATGTCGGTGCGCACGGTGTTCGACGCCACGGGCATCCACATCGGGGCCGGAGGAAGGGGCCGCGATATTCCCTGGCCGCGGTCGCGCACGGGGCTGTTCGTCAAGGTCTCCGGTGCGCCGGCGGCCCTGGGCGTCGCCGCCGGCAAGGTCCAGATCCGTCATGCCGAGGGGCACGTCGTCGACCCCGCCGGCAAGGCATTCGTGCTGGCCGGTCTGACCTGGTCCGGAGTCAGTGCCCAGGCGCTGGAGGCTAAGGGCACCGCCGAGCTGGACCGCATCTGGGAGTGGGCGGTCGCGCGCGGATACACCCAGGAGACGGGCGAGTACGTCGAGCTCAACGGCGTGCTTGGTGTGCAGCAGGGACTCCGAGCGAGGCAGGAGCGCCGTCAGGGCCTGAACCGCCCCTGACTCGGGGAGCACACGGCGGACGCCGACGCGCAGCCTCCTCCAGCGTTCTCGGTCCAGGGGAGGACTGAGCCCTTAGAGGCGGTGTGGTCGCGGCCGGTGGGGCGCCGTCGGGCTGCTGGTCCTGGCGTCCAGGGTGCTACGAATACGAACCACGATGGCGGTGGTAACATCTATTTCACCGCACTGCGTGGCATCATGGCAGCTACCAAGAAGCACGTAACGGAGATCAGTATCCCTTACTCTAACGAGTATATCTGCGGTAGCGCCTGCGACGGCCTGCTCCACGAGCGTAAAGCTGCCTCGATGATGCGTTATGAGCATTCGGGTATTATCGGCGGTCTGGGTGCTTGCCATAGGGATAAGAATATTGCGCAGTATGCCGCGGTTGCACAGGGTACACCTGCCATGGTAATGGGAACTAACGACACCTCTCTGCTTTACCTCGGCAACACGGGCAATCTGAAGGTAGACGCCGGTAAGCGTGGTAACATCATTCTGAATAAGGGCGCCCTGCTCAACTTCCAAGACGATAACGGTGACGCTACGTTCCGCACCCGCGAGGGCGATATCGATATGCGCGATCCGTTTGACGCAAAGAAGATGAAGGGTAGCTTGCTCTTCCTGGCTCAGCTGGAGAACTTCAGCAAGCTCTCGGAGATCGGTGTCTGTGGTTGCGACGAAGAGCGTAACAACGTCTATCTGCAAGACTTCGAATACAAGGCTGAAGGCAACAGCGGTAGCGTGTTCGTAGGTGCGGACAACAACATCAAGCTGAACTATGGCGGTCTGACGAACATCGGTACGCGCCAAGATCCGTTCTTGAGCACCGATCGCGAGACTTATCCGAACGGTGCCGTAAAGAAGATTGGCCGGGGATATAAGCATGGTGGTGGTTGCGATCGCTTCTATCACTGCGATTTGAAGGCTGACGAGAACCAGGCACGCGACCTGATCCTCGACTTCAATGGTGGCGGTACGCCTGTCACCTCTGGTGGTTTCGCAGCCGTGGCTTCGGACATGATCGACGTCTACAAAAACTTGATCTATAAGGGCGGTAACGGTTCAGGTCTGAGCACGGTGCCGGAAACCGGTACGCTCCACGGTGAGAATGTGGCTGGTTACGGTCTCTTTATGAAGACGCAGGGTAACAAGCACAACTGGACGGACAACATCCTCCTGCAGGCACCGAAGTGCCCCACGACGTGTGCTCCGACGGGTTGCGGCGAAGGCGGTCGTCCGGCTACAGGTTTCTTGCATAACACGGTTCGCATGACCTTCCACAGCGACGCACGCTTCTACGCCGAAAACCAGCACGTACATCTCGAGTCTCCGGTGATCGAGACCTTCGGTGTACTGGAATTGAATGCCGAGGATAACGCCGGTGCCAAGGCGATGATTACGATCAAGACGGACTCTCTGATCTGCCACGACAGCTTGATCCGTAAGGGTAAGGGCAAGGTGCAGCTGACGACATGGAGCGGTCTGCCGAAGGATCAACCGATCATCAAGCTCGGTTACAGTCGCAAGGCCGCGCCGTTCAAGGAATATGCATACGACGATGGTAGTACAGAGAAGCTCTGCCGCGAGTGCGTGACGCACTACAAAGGCAAAGTGTATGCTCCGGGCGAAACGCCGCTCGATACGATGTTCGTCAAGTTTGGCCCCGACACCGAGTGGGAGCGTCAGAACGTGATGGTGGTTGATCATACCGTGATCTCCTTCCTCACCGACTCGTTCGACCATGTGAAGGGTGGCGATGTGCGGCACGCCCGTTATTTCGTAGATACGACCAAGATCCGCAACCAGGTAGAGTTCTGGACCGACGCCAAGCATGAGCGTGACGGTCACCTCGAACTGATCTCTGAGGAGCAAATGGGCTCGAAGGATTACGCTGGTCTCTACACGCGTCACTTGCACTTGGAGCCGATCGGCGCTTGCGGTCGTCCGACGAGTGAACTGTGGCTGCCGGGTCTTGCACTCGACGTGATCACGACGTCAACGTTTGGTGGTTTCGGTATCCAGTACACCGACGTGCACGTAGAGAACGGTGCGAACCTGAATCCGGGCTTCACCTCGCTGCGCCTCCGCGGACAGTGCTACGAGCAGGCTTGCGGTACGCTGACGATGAAGGATCTCCGTCTCGACGGAGGCTCTGAGCTCCACTTCTCTGTTGGTACGACGAAGGGCTTGAATGGCGAATACAGCGACGCGATCGATGTAGACCGTCTGACGACCTACGGTCCGGTGAACGTGAACATCGAGATCCGTCCGTGCGAGAAGATGCAGAAGCGTTGCTATCCGATCATGTACTACAAGTCGGTGACGCCGAACAGCCTCAACAACCTGAAGCTGAACCCGCGTAAGGTGAAGATCGACGGCGAGGAGTATCCGCTGTCGCTGAACGTATCGACCGACGGCATTGTCTACGTCTGCGTAGGCGACGCAGTAACGCCTGGTCTGACGCATACGGTAACGATGCCGGAGACGGCTGGCGTGAAGACGACCCCGAGCAAGGGTATCTATCCGCTGCCGACGCGCACCAGCTTCCGCTTCAGCGCTACTTACTCGGGTGCGAAGCCGCTCGTGGTTCGCACGAACCGCAAGGTCAACGGCCAGCAGGAAGTGCTGAACGGCGTGAAGAACGCGAACGGCGAATACGAGTACATCGTGCCGAGCGTACAGCAAGAAGTGACGCTGACCTTCGGTCCGGATGTGGTTGCGAACGAGCTGCTGACGGCTGGCACGGCCGTTTGGTCACACGGTGAGAAGATCTACATCCGTGTAGAGCGTGCTGACATTGCCAGCATCTACTCCGTAGCTGGTCAGTTAGTGAAGCGCGTTGACCTGCCCGAAGGCGACACGTCGATCCCGATGAGTCGCGGTGCGTACGTGATCACCTTGAAGGATGGTTCCGTTCATAAGGTGATCGTGAAGTAACGATCCCGTCCCTATCGTATGGGTGGGCCTCGGTGTCCGCCCATACATCAAAGAAGAATCCCCGGCATAGCTGATGAGGCTGTGTCGGGGATTCGGTGTTTTTGGATGGGAGGTACTTCTTTCTCTATCTACTTTCTATTCTTGTATCAAGGCGGGAGAAGAAGCAAAAGAGAATCAGGGCTTCACCGAAGCTGGATAGTTTGATCGGATACGTGATTATCTATCCTCGTCGTATGTACCCGGCCAACTTGGCGGGCATCCCTGATGCCTTTTTAGTTTTTGGCTTCAAACAGCCACTCTAGGAAGTCTGGGCGGCGGAAGGCGTTGTACCAACTGCCATGGCCGACGCCAGGTAGTTCGATATACTCGACCGACGCACCTGCGCGCCGCAATGCCGCCGCAGCCTCACGCGAGAAACGTACGGGCACGACCGGATCGGCGTCGCCGTGAATGAGACGGAAACGTGTCCGTGTGCCACGCAGCAGCTCTAACCGGTGCACGTTTACGCCGCCACAGATGGCCACCGCGGCAGCGAACCGCTGCGGCCGACGGCTAACTAAGTCGAGCGTGCCCATGCCGCCCATCGAGAGTCCGACTACATAGATGCGCATTGTGTCGATGGGGAACTGTGTGATCGTGTGCTCCAGCAGCTCATCGGCCAGCCGCAGCGGACGCGACATAGGCTGCGACAGAGGGAAGGGGTTAGCACCACGCCCGAAATGGTCTTGCCGCAGGATGGCCGGCCAGAACTCGTCCGATGGGCACTGTGGAAAGAGTACGTAGGCAGGGAACTGTCGTCGGGCGGTGGAGTCGACAAAGCGTGCCGCGCCGTGTCGTAGCTGTGCGCAGTTGTCGCGGCCGCGCTCGCCCGCGCCATGTAGGAAGAGCACGAGCGGATAACGCTGTCCGGGCACGACCGTGTCCGGCGTCAACAGTCGGTAAGGCAGCGAATCGCCGTCGGCCGAGACGTACACCGCGGCCCGATAGCCAAGGCTGTCGCATTGCGCTGCGACACGTCCGACAGTAGCCGTGGCCAGAAGGAGTAGGAGGGGGGATAAAAACTTGACGTTCATGTGGGGTTTGAATGGGGATTAAACGGTGTTTGAATGGAGTGGTAAGGCTACGTCGATCCGATCGACGGGACGTTTCACCCTGAAGGAGGTCGTCGATTTAGTCGACGGCACCATTCCGATTTGAAAACAGCCGTCGATTCGATCGACGGGGCCATTTCAATCTGAAAACAGTCGTCGATTCGATCGACGAGGCCATTTCGATCTGAAAACCGCTGTCGATTCAATCGACGGGGCATTTCACTCTGAAGGTGGCCGTCGATCCGGTCGACGGAACCTTACCGCCAGCATAAAAAGCGGGCTGCCCGCCGGCGAAGAGGTGTGAACCTCTCCGTGGCAGGCAGCCCTATCAATACAAATGAAAACAAGTCCGTGGTTAAGGGATGGCCACCTTGCGGCTAACCTCGCCCAAGGTGACGATGTAGAGGCCGCTCGGGAGCGCGATGAAGCGGTCGCCTACGACGGTCTCTTTGCGGTAAAGCGCGCCGGAGATGCTGTATACAGCCAGCGTGCGGGCCTTGTCAGACTGTACGCGGAGGCCATTCTCAGCGCTCCAGATGTTAACACCGGCAGCAGTCTCAACGTTCGGGCTGGGATCGTAAACGGTCACTTCGCAGGAGTCTTTGAAGCCGCCTTCGAGGCTTGTCACGCTCACGTAAACGGTGCCCGTCTTGAGGCCCTTGATGACGCCGTTAGCATCGACGGTGGCGATGGATGTGTCAGCGGACAAGAACTTGACGCGCTGATCGGAGGCGTTGGCCGGGCTGAAGGCTACGGCCAAGGTGTCGGTGGTGTTCAGCTTCAGGCGAATCTTCTGCTTGTCCAACTTGATGGCCTTCAGTTCGACGGCATTGCGGACGTAGATGTAGCAGGTGTCCTTGAAGTTGCCATCCTCGGTCTCACCGACGATCATGGCCACGCCTACAGTCTTTCCTGTTACAACGGCGGTGGTGTCCGTCAGGCGCTCCACAGCGGCGAAAGAGGGGTTGGTGGAGGTCCACGTTACCTTCTTATTCAACGCTTCGGCGGGCAGGATGCGTGCCGTCAGCGTGTCCTTCTTGCCTACGGGCAGGGAGACGGTGTCCTTATCGATGGTCATTGCAGTGACGTGGATTGGGTCGAGCACCTTGATGACGCGGTTTGCCGTGACACCGTTGGTAGAGGTGACGGTCAGGCGGGCGATGCCCGGTGTGGCAGCGGATTGGATCTTGACCGTAAGGCCGCTGTTGGAGGCGATCGTCACGAGGCCCGGTGTGGCGGGTGCGATCGGGACGATAGACCACTGCAGCGTGTTGATGTTGTCAGCATTGGCTGGGGTAGCCACGGCCTGAACGTCCAGCTCGCTATTGATCTGCATGGGGATCGTGTCCGTGGTGATGGCGAAATTGAGGCCTGTGATGGGGTTATCGACTTTCACCAAGAAGGTGTCTGTCTTCATGCCTGCGCCCTTGCCGGCCGATACCGTGATGCGGGCCGTTCCGACAGCTTTGGCGGTGATGATGCCTTGCAATCCTACGGTTTGCACTTCGGCCACAGCGCTGTTTGACGAAGAGTAAAGCACTTCCTGCAATGCATTGTTGGGGAAGACGGAGGCGGTGAGTGTCTTTGTCGTTCCGATACCCATCGTCGTGTCGCGGGGGGCAGAGCCGAAGCTCACGCTGTCAACGGCGTGGTTGATTAGGAGCTTGACGGAGTCTTTGGCTGCGCCATAACTGATGACAACCCATCCTTCGTAATTCGTTCCACTGGGGGCAGTGATCACGCCCCATGTGCTGTCAGCGGCAGACTTGGCGACAAGTCCGGAAGCGGCGGGGTTTGTGCTCCACGAAAGGGTTTCGCCCGGGGCGGAGATGGTGGCTTTGACGGAGTCCTTCTGTCCGTAGATCAGTTGGATCGTCTCGTGACTGTTCAGCTGCACCGTGGCTTGCGCCCGGGCTTCGCTGGCGAACAAGGCCATCGCGCCTGCGACGGCCAGTAGTTGGATGGTAATCTTCTTCATGTTCTTTCCTATTAGGGGGTTTGAATAATCGGGGTGATGTGCAGTATAAACAACCGCGGTCAAGGATAAGTTCAAGAGAGAGGGATTCCCAGTCCCCCTTCTCTTGGCTGATATACTGGCTTATTGAACAAGGATTTTGCGCCTCGTTCGGTCTATGGCGACAATGTAGAGACCGCGGCGGAGCGGTACGAAACGGTCGCCCGGCGTGAGGCTCTCGCGATGGGCCAGGGCGCCGGTCAGGGTGTAAATCTCGAGTCGTGCGGGGCGGTCAACGTGCACCATCAGGCCACCGTCGACACCATGGACGGCGATCGTCTCGTCCACCTCGACGGCTGCGTTGGGACGATGGTTTGGATTGATGGTGATTACGACGCACGAATCGCGTCGGCCGTCAGCGGCTTCAGCCACAACGAGCGCCGTATCGGCTACGGTGGCACCGATCAGTTCGGCTGCCTGCCCGATGGAATCGACTGCCAAGGCTTTGATGGCACCGCTGGCGACGGTCCATTTCACCCGCTGATCCGTGGCGTTGAGCGGGAAGACGGAGGCGCGGATCGTATCGGTCTTGTTGATGTTTATCCGGATCGTGTCGTGGTTAAGCGTCAGACGCTCCACGGGGATGCGGCGGGTGATGATGACGCATGTGTCGCGTTTGCCCGATTCGTCCAGTGCACCCACGATGAGCAGACTGGTGTCCGCATCGGCCGCAGCAATGACGCGGGTCACGCTATCCGTAGTGCCAAGCACGCGCGCGCCACCCACGGTGGTCCATCCGAGCTTCTTATCCGAGGCGTTGTAGGGGAAGATGCGGGCCGTGACAGTGGCCGTGTCGCCGGTGCGCAGTCGGATGGTGTCGCGCTTTAGGCGAAGGCTGTCGACGTAGATCTTGGGCGTAACGACCACAATACAGCGGGCTGCCACCTCATTGACGCGCACCACGATGACCGTCTTGCCCGGCTTCCAGGCCTTGACGATGTAGACGGAATCGTAGGGGTTGGTCGAATGGGGCGGGGCGATGGAGGCTACGACGGGGATGGAGACGCGATTGTCCCAATAGAATACGCGGGCACTGGGATAGGCATAGGCGCGGAGGGAATCTTCCTGGCCGACGTACATCCGCAGGGTGTCCTTCTCGATCTTGACGATTTGCTGCACTTTCTGCACTTGCGCTGAGGCGCTGTAGGGAAAGGCTCCTGCGATCGCAAAGAGGATCGCCATACAGAAATAAAAGGAGGTTTTTCTCACACTCATATGGGGCTATTTATGGATTTGAATAATAGTGGATGATCCGAAAAGATAAAGGGGGATAAGGGGCATCCCAAATCCCCTATCTGCCTGATTACAGGCTTAACACTGACGCACAAAAGTATCCCTTTCCCTAAGCCTCGGCCGGAAGAGCGTCTATATTTGCGAGGTTTTAACAATCGACTGACATGGATATTCTACCTGATTTTTCCGGCCCACAAAACGCCTCGGAGACGGACGCGGTGATCCTTGCGGCGGGTGATTTCCCTACGCATCCGATCCCGCTGGGGCTACTGGCGAGGGCGGCCGAGGGGCGCATCATCTGCTGCGACGGTGCGGCTGACCGACTGCTGCGCGAGGGCTTCACGCCGTTGGCTGTCGTGGGCGACGGCGACTCGATTTCGCCCGAGGTACGCCGCCGTTTATCCGACCGCCTGCACATAGAATCGGAGCAGGACACGAACGACCTGAGTAAGGCCGTGCGCTACGCTGTCTCTCAAGGGATGCGCCGCCTCACGATCCTCGGCGCCACAGGCCGCCGCGAGGACCATACGCTGGGCAACATCAGTCTGCTGGCCGACTATCAGGCGCGTGGGCTGGACGTGGAGATGTGGACCGACTACGGCGTCTTCACCCCCGCCACAGGCTGCCAGACGTTTGCCTCGCGGGCTGGCCAACAGGTCTCCGTCTTCTGTCTGGACGACGCGCCGCTTACCCTCCGCGATGTGCGTTGGCCGCTTGAAGGGCGACGCATCACCCGATGGTGGCAGGCCTCGCTCAACGAGGCCCTCACGGATACGTTCCGCGTCGAGACACGGGGTCGCATCATCGTCTTCCGTACCTATATAACCCTATAACTCCCCCCTAAACTTCATCCATCTATCCAGCGTTTACTATGAACCTGAAACATCGCTTGATCATCATGAACTTCTTGCAGTTCGCTGTGTGGGGCACGTACCTCACCTCCATGTCGCGCTACCTCGGGCCTGCGGGCATGGGCGAACACATCGGACTTTTCTATTCCGTGCAAGGTCTCGTCTCCATCTTCATGCCCACGCTGTTCGGCATCCTGGCCGACCGCTACGTGCCGGCGCAACGCATGCTTGCCCTCTGCCACTTAGCCTCCGGCCTCTTCATGGCCGCGGCGGGCGCTTATGGGCTCTCGGCCGGACCGTCCGTTGCCTTCGGAACCTTCTTTGCGCTCTACACGCTGGGAGTAGCTTTCTACATGCCCACCCTGGCGCTCTCCTACTCCGTGGCTTACAGCCTGCTTGAACAAGGTGGCTACGACACGGTGCGCGACTTTCCGCCTATCCGCATTTTCGGCACCATCGGCTTCATCTGCTCCATGTGGGCCGTCGATCTGACGGGCTTCCAAACCTCCGCCATGCAGTTTGTCATCTGCGGTGCGCTGGGCACTCTGCTGGCTCACTATGCCTTCACGCTGCCCCATATACCCGTCAGCCGAAGCATGGAGCGCAAGTCGTTCGTCGAGGCCCTTGGGCTGAATGCCTTCCGACTCTTCCGCAAGCGTCAGATGGCCGTCTTCTTCATCTTCTCGATGATGTTAGGCGTCTCGTTGCAGATCACGAACGGCTTTGCTAACCCCTTCATCGCCTCCTTCGAGTCGGTGGCCGAATATGCCGACACCTTCGGCGTGCGGCACGCCAACATCCTCATCTCCCTCTCGCAGGTTTCCGAGACGCTCTGCATCCTGCTCATCCCCTTCTTCCTAAGGCGTTACGGCATTAAGACGGTCGTGCTGATTGCGATGGTGGCTTGGATCCTGCGCTTTGCCCTCTTCGGCATCGGCAATCCCGGCGGGGGCGTCTGGCTGCTCGTCCTGTCGATGATCGTTTACGGTGTGGCTTTTGACTTCTTCAATATCTCTGGCTCGCTCTTCGTCGATCGGGAGACGGATCCTTCGATTCGCTCCAGTGCGCAGGCCCTCTTCTTCCTGATGACCAGCGGCGTCGGCGCCACGGTGGGCACACTCGGTGCACAGGTCGTGGTGAACGCCTTCTGCCAATGGACGGACGTGGAGACAGCCAGCGGTGTCAAGACGCTCTTGGTGGGCGATTGGTCTACGGTGTGGTACCTCTTCGCGGGTTATTCGCTCCTCGTGACCGTCTTCTTCGCCATCCTTTTCCCTTATAAGCACAAGCGCGAGGGCTGATCGTCGGCCTATCGGGATGTACAAATCGCAGAAAGCCTCCGGATACATGGTGTCGTCCATGCGTCCGGAGGCTTTTTTATCCTCTCGACTCACCGGCTGTTGGGGCTCAGGAAGAAACTTCCACGGTATCCCCACCTGCTTTTACCCCTCTGGAAGAAACTTCCACGGGGCTCTCACCTGCTTTTAC
>ERZ773038.2134-NODE-2134-length-10277-cov-8.627372_pt1 | contig 10277 bp, 8 predicted proteins | sample MGYA00511665_ERZ773038 | MGnify/ENA primary metagenome ERZ773038 (study PRJEB29015, sample SAMEA2737966) | human oral metagenome | biome: human oral; feature: human-associated habitat; material: dental | place: China | collected 2028 ... | reverse complement strand
CGCGGCCCTCGCAGATCACGGGAACGTCGCCGAACGCGGCGACGACCTCGCGCAGCAGCTCCAGGTCGGGGCCGTCTGTCTTCACGCGGTCGCCCGTGTAGCCCGCCAGGGTCGTGGACACGATGTCCACGCCGGCGTCGACGGCGCGCTGGGCGTCCTCGAAGGAACCGCAGTCAGCCATGACGAGGGTGCCGTCCTCGCGCAGGGCCGCAACGGTCTCGGCGAAGCTCAGGCCGTCGAGGCGCGGGCGACCCGTCGCGTCCAGGGCGACGATGTCGGAGCCGGCCATGACGCAGGCGCGGGCGTGGCGCAGCGAGGGGGTGATGTACACGCCCTCGTGGCCTTCCTTCCACAGTCCAATCACGGGCACGTCCACGCGGCCCTTGATCGCGGAAATGTCGGACAGGCCCTGGCAGCGGATCGCAGCGGCGCCACCGATCTCGGCGGCGCGGGCGATCTGCGCCATCGTCTCGGGGTGGCGCATGGGCTCGCCCGGGTACGCCTGGACGGAGACGATGAGCTTGCCCTTCAGGTTTGCAATGAGCGGGTGCATGGTGAACTCCTATGCGTGCAGGAAGAAGGAAACGGCTCCGAGCAGCGGCGCGTCGCCACCGAGGGAACCAACGAGGATGGGGGTGTCGGCGACGGGCGTCATCGCGGAGGCCGCGAAGCCTTCGCGCAGGGCGTCCCACCAGATGTCCCCGGAGCGGGTCATGGACCCGGACAGGATGACGACGGCCGGGTCCACGCAGTTGACCAACGAGGCCGTGGCCTCACCGAGCGCGAACGCGGAGCGGGAGAAGCAAGCGGCAGCCAGGGCGTTGCCGGATTCGGCAAGCTCCTGCAGGGCGCGCCCACCGTCGACCTCGGGGTCGGAGTCGCTGCGCAGCGAGTCGTACCAGGCCGTGATGCCCGAGCCGGAGCAGAAGGACTCGATGTGGCCCTTGCGTCCGCACGAGCACGTCATGTCGGGGGCGAAGTGGTGGTGGATGTGGCCCACGTGTCCGGCGATGCCGCGCGACCCGAAGGAGACCTGGTGGTCTTCGACGAGGGCACCACCGATGCCGGTGCCGACGGCGATCGACAGGACGGTGCGGTAGGGCTGGCCGGCGCCGAGCGTGGCCTCGCCCAGGCCGTGCGCGTGCACGTCGTTGAGGACGCACACCTTCAGGCCGGTTGCCTCCTGAAGCAGAGCGCCCAGGGGTGTGCCTCCCCAACCGGGCATCGTGCCCGTGGCGGAGATGATATCGCCGGTCGACGGGTCGACGACGCCGGCGCTGGCGACCGCGACACCCGCGACCTGCGGGTGAGAAGCGACCAGGGACGAAGCGAGGTCGCAGATGCGAGCAGCCACGTCCACTCCGCCGCGCATCGCGTCGGTGGGGATCGATCCACGCTGGGTGACCTCGTAGGTGTCACCGGCCTCGACGATGCCCCACCCGACCTTGGTGCCACCGATGTCGAGGGCAAGGAGCGTAGTCATGAGGATCCTTACGAAAACTCAGGGGTATAAGAAAATCGACGAGGCCGGGGCGCGCGCCCGAAGGCGCGCAATATGCGGAACGGAACTACCCCGGCCTCGTCGACGTATCAGGAGAGCAGGTCGACCGCGCGCAGCACGGACGCGACATGCTCCATGTTGTCGCCCTCGATGGCGGCAACCGGGCGCGGCATCTCAGGCGAATCGAAGACGCCGAGCAGGTGCAGGGCGGCCTTGAAGGCGCCGACGCCCGCACCGAAGCCCTGCACGCCCTTCACCTGGACGATGCGCATGAGCTCCGCGAGGCGGTCCTGCTCGGTGCGCACGGCCTCCCAGTCGCGGCGCTCGTAGGCCTGCCACTGGCGCACGTAGCCCTCGGGGTCCACGTTGGCCAGGCCGGGAACGGAGCCGTCCGCGCCGGACATGTAGGCGCCGTCAACAACGACCTCGTGGCCGGTGAGCAGCTGCATCGGGTGGCCGGCGGCCTCGTTCGCCAGGCACAGCCAGCGGAACGCGACGTCGTCGCCGGAGGAGTCCTTGACGCCGTCGATGATGCCGTCGCATCCCAGGCGCATGAGCAGGTCGGGCGAGAGCTTCGTGTGCACGCACACGGGGATGTCGTACGCCCACAGCTCGAGGCTGGTGTTCTCCTTGAGGAGACGGAAGTGGCGCTCGACCTCGGTCTCGCCGCCGAGGGCGTAGAACGGGGCGGTCGCGACGACGCCGGTGGCGCCGCCGATCTCTTCCACGGCCTTGATGTTCTCGATGACGCGCTCGGTCTCGGTGTCGATGACGCCGACGAGGAGCGGGATGCGGCCGTCGACGATGCGCACGGCTTCGCGCTGGATCTGGGCGCGACGAGCCGCGGTCGAGAAGGCGACCTCGCCGGTGGAGCCGGACACGAACAGCCCGTCGAGGCCGGCCTCGATCAAGCGGTTGATGTGGCGCTCGAGCGAGGGGACGTCGAGTTCGCCGTCCTTGAGCGGAATGGCCAGGGGCGGGACGACGCCACGGATCTTCGAGGACATAATTACTTCTCTCCTTCGAGGGTGGGATGCAGCAGCGAGGGCGCGGCGCCCAGGAGCTTGCGGGTGTATGGATCTTTCGGGTCGGCGAGCAGCTGCGCGGCAGGGCCTTCCTCCACGACCTTTCCGCCATTCATGACGGCGATGCGATCCGACACGTAGCGAACCGTCTGGATGTCGTGCGAGATGAACACCATCGCCAGGCCGAGGTCCTTCTTCAGGTCCGTCAGCAGGTTCAGGATCTGTGCGCGCACCGACACGTCGAGTGCGCTGGTGGGTTCGTCGGCGATGATCGCGTCGGGACCGATGGACAGCGCGCGGGCGATCGCCACGCGCTGGCGCTGGCCGCCCGAGAGCTGGCCGGGCAGCGCATCGAGGGCGCTGGAGGGCAGGCCGACGAGGGAGATGAGCTCGCGCACGCGCTTGGCGCGCGAGGCCTCGTCGCCGATGCCGTGGACGCGCAGCGGGTCGGCCAGCTGATCCTGCACGTGCATGCGCGGGTTCAGGGCGGTCGCCGGGTCCTGGAAGACCACGGAGACCACTCGTCCGATGCGCTTCCGGGCGTCCGCGCTTCGCTTCGTGACCTCCTCGCCGGCGAAGAACACCTGGCCCTTCGTCGGCATCTGCAGGCCGCACATGACGTTCGCGGTCGTGGACTTGCCGCAGCCGGACTCTCCGACGATGCCGAGCGTCTGCCCGCGCTCGATGCGCATGTTGACGCCGCGCACGGCGTGGACCTTGTTGGGCTTGAACAGGGAACCGGTCCTCGAGGTGAAGGTCACCTCAACGTCCTTGAGTTCGATGATCGGGGTGTCGGCGCTCATCGGGTTTCCTCCTGACCGTTCGTTTCCTTCGCGGCCTCGGCGCTCTCGCCGTCCTGGTCGCGGGGCGGCAGGGCCGCGTAGACGTGCTCGGGACCCACGGGTGTGAGGACCGGCCGGATGTCCAATCCGTAGTCGGGATGCGAGGACCTGGGGGCGAAGCGGTCTCCCTTGGGGAAGTCACGCGGCGAGGGCACCGTACCGGGAACCTGGTGGAGCCGCCCGGAACCGGACTCGATGGAGAGCACGGCGCCCAGCAGGCCGCGCGTGTACTCGTGCGTCGGGTGGGTGAGCAGCTCCTTGGTGGGCGCCTGCTCGATGACCTGACCGGCGTACATCACGGTGATGTGGTGGGCGACCTCGGCGACGAGCGCCAGGTCGTGGGATACGAAGATCATCGCGAAGCCCAGCTTCTCGCGCAGCTCGTTGAGCAGGGCGATGACCTGCTTCTGGACGGTGACGTCCAGGGCGGTGGTCGGCTCGTCCGCGATGATGAGCTTCGGGTCGCGGGTCAGGGCCATGGCGATGAGAACGCGCTGACGCTGGCCGCCCGAGAGTTCGTGCGGGTAGGACTCCAGGGTGCGCTTGGGATCCAGGCCCACGAGGTCCAGGAGTTCCTCCGCGCTGCGCGTGCCTCCCCTGCTGGTCAGCTGCTTCATCTGCGCCTTGATCAGCATCGCGGGGTTCAGGGACGACAGGGCGTCCTGGTAGATCATCGCCATCTCGTGGCCCAGCATCGCGCGGCGTTCCTCGATGGACTTGGACAGGAGGTCCTCGCCCTGGTAGAGGATCTCGCCGGTGATCGTGGCCTTCGGGTCGATGAGGCCCATGATGGTCAGCGCGGTGATCGACTTACCGCAGCCGGATTCTCCGACGAGGCCCATCGTCTCGCCCGGGCGAACCTTGAAGGACACGTGATCGACGACGTTGACCTCACCGTGGCGCTCAAACTCGATGCACAGGTCCTTGACCTCCAGCAGCGGGGCCTCGTCGAAGGCGGCTTCGAATCGGTCCATCCGCTTGCCTTCGACGGCCTGGAGGTCGTCGAGGCGCGCCTGCAGGGACTCGGCCTGCTCAGCGTAGGCGCGGCGCGGGTCGAGCAGGAGCTTGTCGGCCTCGCGGTCGGAGTCCTTATCGACTTGGGCGACGGCACCCGAGGAGGGGGCTGCGACCATGGCGTCGGTGATGCCCTCGGAGAGGATGTTCAGGCACAGGACCGTGATCATGATGAACAGGCCCGGGAAGAAGGCCGTCCACCACTTGCCTCCCAGAATCGACAGGTTCGAGGATGCCTCGGACAGGACGTTGCCCCACGTGGCGACCGTGGTTGCCTGGAGGCCCGAGCCGATGAAGGTCAGGGACGCCTCGAGGATGATCGCGTCGGCGACGAGGACGGTGGCGAACACGAGGACGGGGGCCGCCGTGTTGCGCATGACGTGCTTGATGAGGATCCACGGGGCGCGCGCGCCGGAGACGATGACCGCGCGCACGTAGTCCTCGCCGTACGCCGCCATCACGTTCGCGCGCACGACGCGCGACAGCTGCGGGATGTAGACGAAGGCGATCGAGCAGATGATGACGAACACGAGGCCGGTCGTATTTCCCGACTTGGACAGCGTGCGGCCGAAGACCAGCACGGAGACGGCCGCCATGGCGATGCCGGGCACCGCCATGACGATGTCCATGACTCGCATGATCGCCTCGGAAAGGCTCTTGCGCACGACCGCGGCGATAGAGCCGATGATCGCGCCGAAGAACAGGGCGACGATGGTGGAGCACAGGCCGATCAGCAGCGAGAAGCGGCCGCCGTACAGGACGCGGGCAAGGATGTCGCGGCCGACGTGGTCGGTGCCGAAGAGGTGGGCGGCGGAGGGAGAGAGCCACTTGTCCGAGATGTCATCGGGAGCGTATGGGGAGATCAGGGGTGCCAGGATCGAGACGAGGACGACGAGCGCCAGGATGACCATCGCAATCTTGGAGCCCAGCGACATGGCGGCGATGCGAGAGAAGCGCGCGCCCTTCGCGGTGACCCGAGTGAGCTTTTCTTTCTGATTCATGCCTCACACCGACCTAATTCGCGGATTGATGAGCAGGTAGAGCATGTCGACGATGATGTTGACGACGATGAAGGCGATGGCGACGACGAGCGCCCCGCCCTGAACGAGGGTCACCCAGTTCTCCTGGATGCCCTTCAGGAGGACCGCCTTGCCCATTCCATCAATGGAGAAGATGATTTCGATGACGACCGCGCCGCCCATCAGGTAGCCGATGCGCAGGCCGAGCACGGTGACGGGGGTGATGAGCGCGTTACGCAGGACGTTGCGCGCGACGACGACTCGCTTCGGAATGCCCCCACCGATGGCGGTGCGCACGTAGTCGCGGTCCAGTTCCTCGACCATCGACGTACGCACGACGCGGGTCATCTGACCGACGACGGGCACCGCCAGAGCGATGGAGGGAAGGAGCATGCGCAGGAACCATCCGCCGGGGTCTTCGGTGAGTGCGGGCAGCGGGCCCGAAACGGGCAGGGTGCCGACGAACCCGAGGACCAGCAGGGCTGCGAGCCAGAAGGAGGGGGTACCGATGCCGATGACCGAGATGACGCGGATGACCTGGTCGGGCCAGCGGTCGCGGTACAGGGCGGCGAGGACGCCGAGGGGGAAGGAGAGCAGGACCGCGAAGAGCAGGCCCAGGAAGGTCAGCTGAAGGGTGACGGGCAGGGCCTGCGCGACCAGATCACTGACGTGGTTGGAAGTTCCGACACCGTAGGTGCCGAGGTCGCCGTGGAGCATGTTCCACAGGTAGCGGCCGTATTGAACGAAGAAGGAGTCGTTGAGTCCGTGCTGTGCCCGGTACTCTTCGAGGGCTTCGGGGGTCGCGGTCTCGCCGAGGGCCGAGTAGGCCGGGTCGATGGGAGACAGCGACATGATGAAGAAGACGAGGAAGGACACGCCGACCACCATGATCGGCAGGGCCACCAGTCGTCGTCCGATGAGACGCAGAAGGTTATTCACTGCGAGACCTCCATTTCAGCGGATTTTGGCAAAGGGAAAGGAGGGGTGGCGCCCCACTGTGGCGTCTGCCTCACGGGTGGGCGCTCCACCCCTCCTTTCGATCCGGGCCCTGCGGGCCTTACTTTGCGCTCACACCGAGCAGCTGCAGGCCGGTGGAGGAGATCGCCTGGAAACCATCCACCTTCTTCGGGTTGGATCCGGTGATCATGTTGCGGAAGACGAGGGGGTACAGGACGGTCTTCTCGGCGAGAAGGTCCTGTGCCTCGCCCCACTTGGCCTTGGCGGCGTCGCCCTCAAGCTGGACGGCCTCGTCCATGATGGACTGCAGCTTGGCGAAGGACTCGGGATCGGACTCCTGCCAGCCGTCGCGCTTCTTGGTCCACACGTTGTCGCCGTTCCACCAGGAGATGATGATGCCCGGATCCACGCCGAAGACCGAGGGATCACCGGGGGCGAGGATGACGTCGTAGGTGGGGCTGTCCACGTCGGCGACGTTGGAGTACAGGTCGGAGGAAGCCATCTGCGTGTGGTTGACCTTCACGCCGAGCGCCTCGAGGTCGGACTTGATCTGGGGAACCAGGTTGAGGACCCACGGGTGGTCCGTCGTCACGAGGTTGATCTCCAGGCCGGAGACGCCGGCGTCGCTCAGGAGCTTGGTCGCGGCCGCCTTGTCGTAGGACAGGTCGGTTGCGGGCTTCTTGTAGGCGGGGTTGGCCTCGGGCAGGAAGGAGGTGGCCTCGACGGCCTGGCCGTCGAGCGCGGAGCTGATCAGCTTCTGCTTGTCGATGGCCTTCAGGAACGCGCGGCGCACCTCGGGCTTGTCGAAGGGGGCCTTGCGCGTGTTGAACATCATGAAGGGGTTGCCGTAGCCGGGCTTGGACTCGACGTTCCAGCCGACGTTCTTGAGCTGGTCCTGAGTCGAGGCGGGCACGGCCTCCATGACGTCGATCGTTCCGCCGATCGCGGCGGCGAGGCGGGCCGAGTCGTCCTTGAGGGCCTGCCACTTCAGGGTGGCAACCTTGGCCGGCTCGTTACCGGTGTAGTTCTCGTTGGGGACGGCGGTGATCTCGGTGGCCGTGATCGTCTCGTACTTGTAGGGGCCCGAGCCGACCGGCTTGGCCTTCAGGGAGTCCTCGTCCATGGAGGAGGGGACAACGCGGACGTTGACGAAGCGCTCCTTGAGGTTGGCGAAGGGGTGCTTGAGGGTGATGGTGACCGTCGTGTCGTCCTTCGCGCTCACGGAGTCGACGAAGGTGAAGAACTGGCGGTAGATGGACTTTTCGGAGGTGGCGCGCTCGTAGGAGCTGACGACGTCGGCGGCGGTCACGGGGGTGCCGTCGGAGAACTTCGCGCCCTCGCGCAGGCTCACCTCGTACTCGGTGTCGGAGACCTTCACGGGGTCGCCGGCGGCCAGCGCGGGGCTGACGGAGTAGTCGGCCATGTTGAAGCGGTACAGGCCCTCGAGGACCTGCCAGTTCGCTCCCATGCCGAGCGCCGAGGTGGTGATCGGCCCGTAGTCGGTGGTCTCGTAGGCGACGCCGGCCGTGACGGTCCCCTTGGGGCCGCCGGAGGCATCGGCACCGCCGGAGCCGTTCGAGGTGGAGGACCCGCCGCCGCACGCGGTCAGGACCATGGCGGCGGCCGCGGTCAGCGCGGCGCCGGTTGCGAAGTGTTTGCTCATTCGCATGTTCTCGCTCCTCATCTTCGAGAATTGGGACGTGCGGTTCTTTTGTTCCGCTCGCTATACTGATCATATGTTGTCAGACAAATCTGTGCAAGCGATAACAGCTCAATATTCCGCAACGTCCGATCGCAATAAGATCGAACCAACACCAATTGATACGCGATCCTCGGTAACGATGGACGCAATCAAGTCCTACATGCTGCGCCACGGGCTACACTCCGGAGACCGTCTCCCGACCGAGTCCGCCCTGTGCACCGACCTGGGTGTGTCACGTTCCTCAGTGCGCGAGGCTCTACGCCGACTCGAGGCGCTCGACATCGTGACGGTCCGCCAGGGATCCGGATCCTACGTGGGCAACATGTCGATGCAGCCGCTGGTCGAAACCCTCATCCTGCGCGCCTCCCTCGACGCGGCCAACGGCATCCAATCCCTGCACTCCATCGTCGAAACGCGCCACGCCCTCGACCTGGGGATCGCCCTGCCCCTCACGCGCGCCATGAAAGGAACCACGAACCCGCACCTGTGGGAGCTCGTGGACGTCATGACCTCGCAGGCGCGCGAGGGCGCCACCTACCTGGATCAGGACATCGCCTTCCACTCGGGCCTGCTGGCCTACCTGAACAACGACCTCATGCATCAGCTGGTCGCCGCCATGTGGCTGGTGCATCAAAACGTCACCCCGCAGCTGGCGGCCGCGTCGCGCCAGGAGATGGAGGACGCCGCCGACGCACACGCCGCGATCCTGCGCGCCTGCGAGGCCGGCGAGGTCGGCGCCTACGTCGAGGCGGTCAACGCGCACTACGCCCCACTCTTGGCAATCATCGAGGGCCGCTGACCCCTCCCGCCGGGCTCACTCACCGAGCACGCCGGAGGTCGGCAGCGTCGCCTCCCACAGGCCCCGGTCGCGCTCGAAGACCACGAGCAGCTCGCGCCCGACCAGGACCATGTCGCTATAGCCGAAGCCGCCCTCGCCGAAGGAGGCGAGCACCTCGGCGCTCATGCCCTCCTCCCACGGGGGCGCGAGCCGCACGAGGGCGCCGGCGCGGCGGGCGCGACGCGAATGCGGATGCACGAGGAGGTCACGGACGAGGCGCGCGTTGCACCCCGGGTCCTCGAGCTCCCACAGGCGCCCACCCTCCCAGCTCTGCCCGTCACCCCACGCGAGGTAGCGCGCTCCCGAGCCGCGCCCCTCGAAGCCCTGAATCCGGCAGCAGGCAACGAGACGCCCGTCCCACACGCTCACGGTCGTCTCATCCAGGAGGACACCGTCCCCACCCGCGAGCGGATCCGACACCCACTCCAACCGGCCGCCGCGCGCGCCAACGACGCGCACGTGCGTCTCGCTTCCGACGCGCACGACATAGGGCAGGGCGACCGCCCCGTCAACCGTCGCGGTTGCCCCCGACGTCGCAAAGAGGGCGTCCGCGCCCGTCGCCTCGTAGAGCGCATTGGTCACGTCAGCGTAGGCCAGCTCCTCCGGCCCCCTCCCCCACGCCCACCAGGCGCGCAGGCGCTCACCGCGGCGGCGCGAGTCCATGTAGCCCACGGCACCCTCCGACGAGGCGAAGGCGAGGTGTACGAGCCCGTCACCGTCCACGCCCACGCACGCGTCCGAGGACACCGGGGGCGCCCCCTGCGGCAGCGGGCGCGCCTCAGACCACAGCCCGCTCCCGCGGCGCTCCATCCACCTGATCCGGTTCGGGTTGGGCAGGTCCGAGGCCATGGTCAGCCCGTTGAAGTCGGAACCCTCTCCGCTGGCGGGAGCGGGCCGCTCGTCGTAGAACAGCACCGTCCTTGCGTCCCCCAGGCGAGCCAGAGCGGGGATGCGCGCCTCGCCCTCGCCGAGGGGAGCGACGATCCTGCGGGCTTCAACACGTGCGATCATTCGACCATGATAGGACAGGGCGGGACGGCGCACAGACGAAGAACCCCGGGGAACAACAGTTCCTCGGGGTCTTGAGACGAGAAGCGGTCAGCGGGTCTCGCGGTGCGCCGTCGACTTGTGGCAGCGCGGGCAGTACTTCGCCAGCTCGAGACGATCCGGCGTGTTACGACGGTTCTTCTTGGTGATGTAGTTGCGCTCCTTGCACTCCGAGCAGGCCAGAGTGATCTTGGGGCGAACGTCGGCGGACTTGCTGGCCACGTTTGTCTCCTCGTGTCGATCCTCGAGCATGCGACGGGTGCGCTGTACTCGAAAGCTTGCGTAGCGGGGGAGGGACTCGAACCCTCGACCTCACGATTATGAGTCGTGCG
>ERZ773038.2133-NODE-2133-length-10284-cov-9.351843_pt1 | contig 10284 bp, 10 predicted proteins | sample MGYA00511665_ERZ773038 | MGnify/ENA primary metagenome ERZ773038 (study PRJEB29015, sample SAMEA2737966) | human oral metagenome | biome: human oral; feature: human-associated habitat; material: dental | place: China | collected 2028 ... | reverse complement strand
AAAGCGGTTGTGTAGGTTGGATGTTTAAATCTAAAGGCGTATTCGTTATCGATAAGGAAGGTCATGACGAAGACGAACTGACGTTACTCGCTCTTGATGCGGGTGCGGAAGACCTTAAGGCGGAAGATGACGTATTCGAGATTTATACAACACCGGAAGATTTTGATGCGGTAGAAGCGGCTCTTGCGGATGCGGGCATCGAAACAGAAGTGGCGAAGATTACGATGATTCCGGATACGACTATTGAGTTGTCCGGCGATGATGCGGTAAAAATGCAGAAGATGCTCGATGTGCTCGATGATCTTGATGATGTGCAAAACGTATATCATAATGGTATTTTACCGGATGATGAAGAAGAATAATATACAGTCAGTACTGTAGTCTTTACATATAGATAGCGGATGGCTATAAACAGCCCCCTAATGGTAGATTCAAATCGGTCTTTCGTTAGGGGGCTGTTTACTAACCGTGGTTAATTGTTTATCATTTTAAGTGTTAGTTGTACAAGAATTGATTCTCTTTTAATTTATGGTGCGGAGCATACGTTAAATTTAATGGAGAAAATTTGATTTTTCTGCGGTAATTCATGAATTTCGATGTTCTTATATGCTATAATAAAATAGATTATGTGATGGAGGTAAGCGGAGGCTTATCTCATTTTTAAACTAAGGGGGTTAGGGTGCGCATTATTGGTATCGATCCGGGCACGGCTATATGCGGATATGGCATTATAGACGTGAAAGGCAGCAAACTGACTCCGGTGGCTTACGGGGCGATTACAACTCCCAAGGATTTGACCGATTCACAACGCTTAGAGATATTATTTAACGATTTAAGTGATATTTTAGAGGAATATAAACCGGATAAATTCGGTGTAGAGGAATTATTCTTTAACCGAAATGTGACGACCGCTATCAAGGTCGGCCAGGCGCGCGGTGTTATTCTGCTCGCTGCTGAGCAGCAGCGCATACCGCTTTACGAATATACGCCGCTACAGATTAAGCAGGCCGTTACAGGCTACGGTAAAGCGGATAAGAATCAGGTGATTTACATGACCATGAATATTTTGGGGATTCGTGAGAAGATCAAGCCTGATGATACGGCCGATGCCTTGGCGGTGGCAATCTGTACGGCTCATAGTTCTCACGGTGATAGATTAATGAGGTTGGTATAAATGATTGGATATGTAAGAGGCATCGTAACGCATCTTTTTAAAGAGTCCTGTTACGTTGATGTACACGGCGTAGGCTATCGCGTATATGTGCCGACTACTACACGACAACAATTGATAGAGGGGCAAGAGGTGACGCTCTTTACATATCTCAATGTACGTGAAGACGCGATGCAGCTCTACGGCTTTTGGACGGAGGACGAATATGAGCTTTTTATTTTACTCATTTCCGTATCCGGTATCGGCCCTAAGGTGGGACTCGGTATATTGTCGGGCATGACGCCGGAGGCTTTTAAACTGGCCGTTATAAACGGTCAGGTACAACAGTTGACCAAGCTGCCCGGTATCGGAAAGAAGTCTGCGGAGCGGCTGGTTTTGGAGCTGAAAGACAAGTTAGCGAAGATGACTCGGATTAATACGGATGTACCGACTGCGGTTCAGCCGATAGGCATGAGCGCGAATGATGCGGTCAATGAGGCTGTTGAGGCTCTTGTTTCGTTGGGCTATGCGGAGCGCGACGTGGCGCCTGTCGTCGAGTCTCTTGATGACGGTAAACGCGATGTATCGGCGTTGATTAAATCCGCCTTAGTTGAGCTTGGAAAGGGGCGGTAAGCATGAACGAAGAAGTGCGCCTTGTCGGCAATGACGAACATGAAGAAGACATATGGCAATACAACTTGCGACCGAAGTTTTTCAAGGAATATATAGGCCAAGAGGAAGCCAAGAGCAATTTGAGTGTTTACATTCAAGCGGCTAAGCAACGTCAGGAGTCCCTGGATCACGTTCTTCTCTATGGACCTCCAGGTCTTGGAAAGACGACATTGGCAGGTATTATCGCCAATGAATTGGGTGTTAATTTCCGTATAACTTCAGGCCCTGCGATTGAAAAGGCCGGTGACTTGGCTGCTATATTGACGAATTTGGAACCTCACGATGTGTTGTTTATAGATGAAATCCATCGTCTATCTCGCAGTGTGGAGGAGGTACTGTACTCCGCTATGGAGGATTATGCATTGGATATCATTATCGGGAAGGGTCCGAGCGCCCGGTCGGTACGTATCGATTTACCGAAGTTCACTTTGGTAGGGGCGACGACACGTGCCGGTGCCTTGGCTGCACCGCTACGGGATCGCTTCGGCATCATCAACCGGCTTGAGTATTACAAACAATCAGAGCTGGAGTTTATTGTGACCCGGGCGGCGGAGATACTGAACATCGGTATTGAGTCGACAGGGGCCGGTGAAATTGCGCGTCGTTCAAGGGGGACGCCGCGTATTGCCAACCGTCTGCTCAAGCGGGTGCGTGATTTTGCACAAGTTGTAGGTGATGGGGTTATCACCAGAGATATTGCGGATGATGCGTTGCAACGCTTGCATGTGGATAAAATGGGGTTGGATCGAATCGATCGGCGTGTGTTACAGTGTATTATTGAAAAATATGACGGCGGTCCGGTAGGTATAGATACGATTGCGGCGGCTGTCAGCGAAGAGAGAGATACCATCGAAGATGTGTATGAACCATATTTGATGCAATTAGGCTTTTTAGGGCGCACACCGCGTGGGAGGGTGGCCACTAAATCGGCCTATGAACATCTTGGTATTTCACAAACAGGGAAAGAGCAATGAAAACGAAACGATTACAATTGATGATTATGGCCACATTGTTTTTAGGTGTCAATGTGGGCGGTGCTGTTACAGCGGAAGCCGCGACAATACAAAATAAGAGCGCTGCTGTAGCGAAAAAAACGACACCTTCTAAGGTTGTTATACCTAAATCCGGTATGCAGAAGAAATCTATATTTCGACCATTAGTGACTAAACCGGCACCGAAATCGTCGGTTACACAAAAGTCAACAAGTAAAGCGAATTCTGCTGTCGTAAAGAAGGCTACTGCTGTAAAACCTTCGACTAAATCCGTGAACACAAATACAAAGTCGTCAGCGGCGAAGGTACAGAAGTCATCAGATATAAACAGTATTGCGTCAAATACGGACACCATTACGAGAAATAAAGTCGGCACTGTGGTGACGTCTTCCGCAGAGCATAAGGGGCAGGTACCGAATGTACGCGTTTTATTGGGCAGTCGTACGCAGGATGCAACGGTAAAACCTACATCTGACCTGGTTGTCTTAAATAGTGCCAACGGTCAGATCACTCAGGTGGGAGCTAATCGTGGAACTACCATAGGCTTACGAGGTGGTAAAATCGCTGTTAACGGAAAGCCTGTTGACAGTGTGGTTACATTAAAACCTTCTAACAGCGAGGCTCCGTTTCTTTTTGAAGGAAAGAGCTATCGCGGGGGGCTGACCTTGCGCGCTAATAACGGTACGATGATGATTATCAATCTGGTGCCTTTAGAAGAATATTTATATGGTGTGGTTGCGCAAGAGGCCGTACCGTCCTGGCCGGCAGCGGCATTGGAGGCGCAGGCCGTAGCAGCCCGTACATATGCATTGCATACGATGGAGCAAAATAAGGGTAAATTATATGATGTGAGCCCGACTACGGATCACCAGGTATATGCCGGTGTTGCCGGTGAATCGGCCGCCACTACTGACGCGGTCAGAAAAACTAAAGGTGTTGTTATGCTTTATAATCAGCGCCCTATCAATGCGTTATTCCACTCCGACGGCGGTGGCTATACAGAGGATAGTGCCAATGTGTGGGGGAATGATATTCCGTATTTGAAAGGTGTAAAGGATTACAGTACCGGAACGTCTACATCAAACTGGACGGTTACTACGTCGCGTCAGGCTTTGGAAAGCAAGCTGAATGCGGCAAGTAAGGGGGTCGGAAAATTGAAAAGTATTCAATTGACTCCGTTAGGTAAACCGGGTAAAGAAACATCTGACCGTGGTGTATCGGGGCGCATTAAGAGTGCTACTTTCATAGGTACATCCGGTAAAACCACCGTTGATGGTGATTCGTTGCGTAATATTTTGGGCTTGAAATCGACCTTGTTTGATTTTTATGTTAACCATAATCCGGAAAAGGGGAGCGGGAAAGCTTATCATAATTTTACAGGTAAAAACGATACCGTTTATATTAAAGGTCACGGTTGGGGTCATGGTCTCGGTATGTCTCAATGGGGTGCTGCGGAGATGGCAAAACAGGCGAAACCGGGAGATGCCAATTATTACCAAACAATTTTACGTCACTATTATAGCGGCATTACATTAAAGAAAATGTACTGATAAGGATTACGATGAAAGTTACAGATTTTGATTATGAACTGCCGGAAGAACTTATTGCTCAACATCCCGTGGAGCCACGTGATACAGCGCGTCTCTTAGTCTTGGATAAGGTTACAGGCGCTGTTGAGCATAAAGCTCATTTTTATGATTTGTTAGATGAACTGCATGAAGGCGATGTGCTCGTATTTAATAATACGAAGGTTATTCCGGCACGACTCTATGGTCATCGTCGAGAATCCGGCGGTAAAGTAGAGGTTTTATTGCTCACGCCATGTGGTGAAAATCGCTGGGAATGCCTTGTTAAACCGGGGAAAAAATGCCCTGTAGGACAAGTTGTTGAATTTGATGATCGACTTAGGGGCACCGTATTAGATAAAACTGAATTTGGCGGACGTATTATTGAGTTTACCTGTGACGGTGTATTTGATGATATTATTCAGGAAATCGGTGAAATGCCGTTGCCTCCGTATATTCATGAAAAGCTGGAGGATAAAGATCGTTATCAGACGGTGTATGCAAAGGAAAAAGGATCTGCTGCGGCACCGACGGCGGGACTCCATTTCACGCCGCAGCTGTTGGATGCTATCAAGGCAAAGGGGGTATCCTTGGAATTTGTTACCCTCCATGTCGGTCTCGGAACTTTCAGACCGGTATCGGCCGAAATCATTGAGGATCATGAAATGCATAGTGAATTCTTTGTTGTTCCTAAAGATACAGCGGACCGCATAAACGCGGCAAAGCGCAACGGTTCCCGCATTATTGCGGTAGGAACCACATCGGTGCGTACGTTGGAGTCCGCCACCGATGATGATGGTATATTGCAGGGAATGAGTGGATGGACGCAGATTTTTATTTATCCCGGGTATCAATTTAAGATGATTGATGCTCTCGTGACGAATTTCCATCTGCCTCAATCTACATTATTGATGTTGATCAGTGCTTTAGCAGGCCGTGAACATTGTTTGGCGGCTTATGAAGAAGCTGTTCGAGAGAGATATCGCTTTTTCAGTTTTGGCGATGCAATGTTTATACGATAGGAGAGGACATGGCAAGTATTACCTATGAATTACAAAAGACCTGTCCTCATACAGGGGCGCGTGCAGGTCTATTACATACACCTCATGGTACGTTTCAGACGCCTATGTTTATGCCTGTAGGCACACAAGCCACGGTAAAAACGATGACACCGGAGGAATTGAAAGACATGGGCTCTCAAGTCATCTTGAGTAATACGTATCATTTATTTTTACGTCCTGGCTCTGAATTGATTGAAGAAGCCGGCGGCCTTCATACGTTTATGAATTGGGATCAGGCAATTCTTACAGATAGCGGAGGATTCCAGGTGTTCAGCTTGGGAGACATGCGAAAAATCACGGAGGAAGGCGTTACTTTCAGATCACATATTGACGGATCGAAACAATTTCTATCACCTGAGGTCGCAACAAAGGTACAGGAACAGTTGGGATCCGATATTGCGATGGCCTTTGATGAATGCATTCCGTATCCGGCAGATCATGATTATGCGAAACGCTCTACGGCACGTACCACTCGGTGGGCTCATCGATGTCAGGAGGCGCGTCATGCACATGACCGTCAAGGCATGTTCGGTATCGTCCAGGGCGGCATGTACAAGGATTTGCGTAAACAAAGCGCCGCGGAATTGGTTGCGATGGATTTTGAAGGATATAGTATCGGCGGTTTATCGGTAGGTGAACCGCATGATTTGATGAATGAAATTCTTGAATATACTACACCATTATTACCGACCGATAAAGCCCGTTATCTGATGGGGGTCGGCACGGCGGACTGTCTGGTGGAAGGCGTGGCACGCGGTGTCGATATGTTTGACTGTGTATATCCGACTCGTGTTGCTCGCAACGGGATGGCTATGACCTGGAAGGGGCGTCTCAATATTCGAAATGCCGCTTATAGCAGAGACTGGGGCCCGTTGGAGGAAGGTTGCCAATGCTATACCTGTCAAAATTACTCTCGCGCTTATATTCGTCACTTGTATAAGGCGGAGGAAATTCTAGCGTTGAGACTCGTAACATATCACAATCTTTACTTTTTACTTGAGTTTATGCGTCAAATGCGTCAAGCTATCCTAGAGGACCGATTCCCTCAATTCAGAATGCAGTTTTGGGATAGTTTTAAAAAATAGTAATTTAGTCTAGTCAAATTTATCTTAGATGGCTATACTAGAAAAGAAATACAAATTTATTATCTAGGAGGAAAAATGGGAGATATCCAACAAATATTACAAACCAGCTGGCCGATTTTGTTAATGGTGGTGATTTTTTATTTCTTATTGTGGCGTCCGCAAAAGAAACAACAAAAAGAACGTGCCAACCTTTTGGGCAGTTTGAAAAAAGGTCAAAAAATCGTCACTATCGGTGGCATTTATGGAGAAATCATTGAGCTTGACGATGAAAAGGTGAAGGTACAGGTTTCTGAAAAGGTTGAATTGACCTTTGCGCGCACCGCTATTGCAAACGTGCTTTCCAAGAAAAATAAGGACGAAAAATAATGAATACGAAGGAAGCAGTGCGCCGGTCGTGTAAATCCGTGCGCGCTGCTTTATCGATTGAAGATTGTGAACGATGGACAACGTCGTTAACAGAACAAATTACTTTGAATCCTCAGTATCAGTCGGCAAAGACCGTCATGGCTTATTTAGCGATGCCGAAAGAGGCCAACTTAGACGGTGTAATCAGACATGCTTTAACATGCGGTAAATCTGTATATGTTCCCGTATGTGTCGATAAGACGACGATGATTGCGGTTCGTCTGCAGTCTTTGGAGACTGTTACTCGTGGTGTTTTAGGTATACGTATTCCTCCTGAACCATATGATATCATCCGGCCGGATGATCTGGATTTGATTCTTGTGCCCGGTACGGGATTTGACCGTTATGGCGGGCGCATGGGAATGGGAAACGGTTATTATGATCGATTTCTCGAGGGGCTTTCACCATCATCCTATATAGGCGTGTGCTGGAGTGCTCAATTGAGCGATACACCGATTCCTATGGATGAGCACGATTGTCGGGTGGAACAGATTATTACAGAGCAAAGCATAGTGCATTGCGTGCAGTAGAAGGGAGCAACTATTTTGAAAGGCAAAGCTATAGTAAAGTTTTTAGTTGCCGTTGCTGTCATCATTGGGTTATTTGCGTACTTTATTCAACCTTTAGCGGGATCCTTGAAACAAGGTCTTGATTTACAAGGTGGTACGCATATCGTATTGGAAGCGGAAGATTCCGCGACCGGTGTGGCTGATAATGATGCGGTTGAACGGGCAAAACAGATCTTGGAGCGTCGTATTAATGAAATGGGGCTGTCCGAACCGTTGGTACAACGTGAAGGGGCTCGTCGTATTATCATCGAATTGCCGGGGGTAAAAGATCCTGACGAAGCGATTAAACGTATCGGTAAGACAGCGGTATTGGAATTTAAAAATGATCAGGGCCAAACGGTAATGACCGGTGATGATTTAAAAGATGCAAAGGAAGAACTGGGACAGAATAAACAACCTCTTGTTGCTATTGAATTGAGCGATGAAGGGGCTAAGAAGTTTGCCGATTTGACATCTAAAAATATCGGTCGTCGCATCGCAATTACATTGGATGGTAAAGAGTTGACAAATCCTGTAGTACAACAAGCTATTACAGGCGGTAAAGCAACTATTTCCGGCAGCCAAACGTTGGAAGAAGCAAAAGATTTAGCGATTCTTTTGCGTTCCGGTGCATTGCCTGTGAAAATCAATGTATTGGAAGTACGTACAGTAGGTCCATCCCTGGGGCAGGACTCGAAGGATAAATCCGTTGTAGCATTCAGTGCAGGGATTGCTATGATTATGATCTTCCTGATTGTTTTGTATCGCTTGTCCGGTGTTGTAGCTAATCTTGCATTACTTGTGTACGTTCTGCTTCTACTACTCGTGTTGGGCAAGGGCTTTGCTGCAACTATGACATTGCCGGGCATTGCCGGTATTATCCTGTCTATGGGTGTTGCGGTAGATGCGAATATCCTCATTTTTGAACGATTTAAAGAAGAGGTATTTTCCGGTAAATCCATGCGTGTCGCTATGGAAGCCGGCTTTAGCCGTGCATTGGCGACCATTACCGATGCAAACGTATCCGTTATTATTACAGCGGCTATTTTGACGATTCTCGGATCGGGGCCTGTTCGAGGCTTTGCTATCAGCTTGGGTGTCGGTGTTGTGGTAAGTATGTTCACAGCGATTACTGTGAGCCACTTCTTATTGCGCTTATTAATCGATTGTAATTTCACGAACCATCCATTCTGGTTTGGTGCGAATATTTCCCCTGCCACAAGCGCAGATGCTTTTGCACCAAAAACTTTGAAAGGAGGTAAGCGCAAATGACATTAGATGTAATCAGACACCATCGCTGGTGGTTTGCCATTTCCTCTATTCTGGTTATTATCAGCCTTGTGTCGATTTTTACAAAGGGTTTTAACTTTGGTATCGACTATACGGGCGGTACCATCGTTGAGGTGGTATTTGACAAGCCCGTAGAGGTTAGCCAGGTTCGTGACGTTTTGAAAGTATATAATCTTGAAAGCGCACAAATTCAGCTTTCCGGAGATACGACAGGCGATACGTCCGGTGAGGATGTAATGATTCGTACTCGTAACTTGGAGCCTAGTGAAAGTGCAGCCGTTGTAGAATCCTTAACAAAATCTCTTGGAAATAATACGGTTAAGCGTATTGAAACAGTAGGTGCCGTTATCGGTTCCGAGGTGACGGAACATGCGATTTTAAATCTTGTTATCGCTTTTGCTGCACTTGCACTGTATATTTCATATCGCTTTGAATATAAAATTGCTGTTTCCGCATTAGCGGCCATTCTTCATGATTTGATTATGGTTTTAGGCGTATTCTCGTATTTTCAGTTGGAAATCGATGCGTCCTTCTTGGCGGCGATTTTGACAGTTGTAGGTTATTCGATGAACGAATCGGTTGTCATTTTTGACCGTATTCGTGAAAATACTCATACCCATAAGCGTACCGATACATTTGCGGACTTGGCAAATGCATCTATTACGCAAAGTATTCATCGTAGTTTTTATACTTTGGCAACGGTTATGTTCGCATGTGTATCCCTCTTTGTATTCGGTGGAGATACGACGAAAAACTTTGCATTATGTATGATTATCGGCTTTGCCAGCGGTGCATATTCTTCTATCTGCGTAGCTACTTCCTTGTGGGTTTTATGGAAAAGCCGTAATAAGAACGATATGCGCAATCAACAATAGTATAAGTATTGCTTTTGTGATATTTATTGTGAAAGTATGTAAAACCCCTTCGGGAATTTTCGTAATTCCTTAGAAGGGGTTTTGTATTTTCTACTATAGTTGCAAATATGAAAGAATTTTCATAAGGGGGGAGAATTTTAAGTATACAATAAATATACTGTTCAAAAGAATAAATTATGTTGTAAAATGAATAAACGATGAAAATGAAGGGAGGGTGGAAATATTTATTGACGTTTATTTTAGATATGCTATACTTATAAAAGTCATTACGTTACAGCTAAATACATATTGAATTTTTAATCTATAAAAGTTTAAAAAGTGCTTGACGAAATGAGTCAAACTTGATATTATAATCAAGTCGTCAGTTAACACGATGTTCTCTTTGAGAAATGCTTGAACATTAGATTTTATCTGGGTTAACTGGTAACAGATCTTTGAAAACTGAACAATGATAGGTAATCAATCAAAACGATTGAACATATGCCAGAGTGCGGGTTTTGACAAAGTCAAAACCAACCATAATTCAAAGCTACTTAATGGTAGCGACAACAAAACAAATGAGCTATTCAAATAGCTTCAAGATATCTTGGAGAGTTTGATCCTGGCTCAGGACGAACGCTGGCGGCGTGCTTAACACATGC
>ERZ773038.2128-NODE-2128-length-10295-cov-3.382129_pt1 | contig 10295 bp, 5 predicted proteins | sample MGYA00511665_ERZ773038 | MGnify/ENA primary metagenome ERZ773038 (study PRJEB29015, sample SAMEA2737966) | human oral metagenome | biome: human oral; feature: human-associated habitat; material: dental | place: China | collected 2028 ... | reverse complement strand
CGGCGGTCGGAATGGAAACATGGAAACGATGCCGAACGAGCAGATGCCTTCCGCGGCGGCTCGTTCGGCATCACATCTATCGGGGCCGGTCCGTTCCACGCCATTTTCGGCGCGACCCCGAGTTTATCTATCCATTGGCTTGCCCGTTCTCGGCTCCGGCATCGAGAAGGGAGTCTCCGCCACCGTCGGGCTGAGAATCGCCTTCCCCGCCTTCCAGTTTGGTCTCCAGCTGCGCGACAATCTCCTCATGAGCCTTCTCGCTCAGCGTCACCTTGAACATGAAGGTCAGAGCCGAAAGCACGATGAACGCAAGCGGAACGTAGAAGGCGGCGGTCTTGAAAGTTTGGATATTGCCCGAAGTGAGGCTGTTGGGATCAGCCCCGTTCGTCATCGCGGCGGCAATGGCGATGAAACCGACAATGCTATTAGAAATCGCACCCGCGATCTTATCGAGCATGGGGCGCACCGAGAGCGTGACGGCTTCGTCGCGCTTCCCCGTTTTCAACTGACCGTACTCAACGGAATCGGTGAGCGCCAGGATAGCCGTCATCTGGATGAATGTCGCGGGAATGTAGAACAGCGCGAGGGCGATGAAGACGACGATGAGGTTGTTCGAGAAGAGGATGAAAAGCACATATGCCGCAATGAGCATCGTCAGTCCGCCCAAATACAGGTAGCGGCGCTGCACTTTGCGGTTGATGAGCGGGTAGAGGGGCGTCGTCGCCAAACCCGCGACGAAAGCGACGACGCCGACCACCGAGTACTTCCCCGGCATCTGAAGGACGAATTTGAAGAGATAAAGCATGAACCCCGTCGTGGCGACGTTCGCCACGGTGTACAGCAGGTAGCTTAGCGCGACCCACAGCAGTTGATCGTTGCGCGCGATGGCACCGAAAGCCTGAAACGGATTCGTATTCTTTTCGGCCTTCGCTCGCAACGCGCTCTCCTGCTCGGTGGTTCCGAAAGCGACGGCGAGTGCGGTGACGATGCCGAGAATAGCGATGAAGGCGCCGAAAGCCGTCCAACCAGCCTGCGACTGCTCCACGCTGGAAAAGAGGGCGCTGAAGAAGCTGACAATAGGTATGACGACCACCATGATGCCGTTGTAGCCAACCGATCCGGTGAACATTCCCAGGGCGGTGAAGACTCCGCGCTCGTGGGAATCCGTCGACAGTGCGGGAATCATTCCCCAGTAAGAGATATCGCGAATGGAGTAGAAGATGTCGAGCAGGATGAAGACAATGGCGAAGACGACGATGAAAACGGTCTTGTTGACGTTGACCAGGCCGAACAATCCGGTGAAGATCGCGAACATAAGGATCGAGGAGACGACGCCGCCAATCGCTTGCCACAGCCGGAAACGGCCAAAGCGCGTATTGGTGTTGTCAATAAGGTTGCCGAGCAGAGGATCAAGGAAGATCTCGGCGATGCGGATGATGAAGACGAGGGCCGTGATGATCCCGATCAATGCCTTCGCCTCGGATTTGCCGTAGTGAGAGAACAGGGTTTGGGCTGCGTAGTAGGTGACGAAATATGTGCTCAGCGCGTTGTAGAACGCTGCCTGCCCGAGGTTGCCGAGCGCGTAGGAAACTCGTTGGGTGAGCTTCCCTCGCTGGCTTTGCCTCGTGGGTGTTGTGGCCATCTTCTTCTCCTTCGAAGCGTGGGCAGTGGGCGAACACGGCCCGCCGATAGATAGACATAATTACCTGATTAGGTAAACAAAGATTACCTCAAATACTGTGATTTACTCGAGAAATGGAGCCTGTTCGAGAATCTATTGCAGCTTTACGGGCATGAAGTTTACACTTACAAGTAATCGTTTTACCTTGCTCGTTGACAATGATGCGATGCACCACTGGAGGTAGATCCCATGCCCACCCCAATCCCGACTGCTACGCGAGCGGCCATCGCCTGGCTCGAGGACCCTGCGGTTTTCGCCGTCAATCGCCTGCCTTCGCACTCCGACCACCGTTCCAATGCACCTCGGCAAAGCCTTAATGGTTCCTGGCAAGTCCGCACCGTCCAGGCAAGCGAGCTTAATGTCGAAGAAGCTAGTTTCGCGCAGAAGAACGCGCCGGCGTCGAACTTCAAAACGATAGACGTTCCATCGACGCTGGAGACGAATGGCGGGTGGCGCCCGGCCTACGTGAATATTCAGATGCCCTGGGACGGACACGAGGATCCCCAAGCGCCGAAAATTCCGAGCGCCAACAAGGTGGCTGTGTATCGCAGAGAGTTCGACGTCGAAAGCGACCTCGTCGGAGTGGTTGAGCAAGGCGGGGACGTGACGCTCACTTTCGAAGGATTCGCCACTGCGATATACGTGTGGCTAGACGGCACCTTCGTGGGGTACGCCGAAGACGGCTACACCCCCAGCGAATTCGATGTCACCGGCATTCTCTTCGGCAGAGCCGAAACGCCCAGCGCGCCGACGCGCCATATCCTGACGGTGGCCTGCTTCGAATACTCCAGCGCCTCATGGCTGGAAGACCAGGATTCCTGGCGTTTCCACGGGCTCTTTCGCGACGTCGTGCTGGCCGCCAGGCCCCGGACGCGCATCGAGTCATTACGGCTGAATGCGGACTACGATCACATTGAGGCAACCGGCTCGCTAGACATCAAGCTAACCCTCGCTCACCCGCAGGAGCACGGCAACATCCGCGCGACTCTGACGGACGCCAACGGCCGCATCGTGTGGCAATCAGCCTCGGGGCAAGATCGCAGCATTCGCATGGCCTCCGGCGAATTGGTAGGGATAATGCCCTGGTCGGCCGAAAACCCAGTCTTGTACACGCTCACGCTCTCCACGGCGGCGCCGGCCGGCAATGGCGCCTCGAACCAGGAGTCGAGCAACGTCGCTTGGCAAACGGCTGAGAACGTCGTGCAACACATCGGCTTCCGCAGATTCGAAATCGACGCTGGCATCATGACGCTCAACGGGAAGAGAGTCGTCTTCAAGGGAGTGAACAGGCACGAATTCGACTGCTTCAAGGGCCGCACGCTCAGCCGGCAGCAGATGATCGACGACATCCTCTTTTGCAAACGCCACAACATCAATGCGATTCGCACAAGCCACTACCCCAACGACGAACGCTTCTACGAACTTGCCGACCGTTACGGCATATATCTGATCGACGAGGCCAACCTGGAAACCCACGGATCGTGGAACACTCCCGGCGACAACGCCACACCGGAAACCTCCATTCCCGGTTCCCGGATGGAATGGGAAGGCGCCTGCCTCGACCGCCTGGAGTCCATGATCCACCGCGATTACAACCACCCTTCGGTTCTTATCTGGTCACTCGGCAACGAGTCCCACGGCGGCCAGGTATTTCGGTCCATGTACCGCCGGGCCCACGAACTTGATCCCGTCCGGCCAGTCCACTACGAAGGGATCGTTTGGGATCGCGAATACGACGACGTCAGCGACATCGAATCGCGCATGTACGCCCATCCCGACGCTATCGAGGCATACGTCTCGCATTCACCCCGCAAGCCCTACATTTCATGCGAGTACATGCACGCCATGGGCAACTCTGTTGGAGGGCTCTCCGAATACACCGATCTCGAACGCTACCCGCACTATCAGGGAGGTTTCATCTGGGATCTCATCGACCAGGCCCTGTGGAAGGAAGACGATCCGGCAGAGAGCGCCTCCCATGGTCACCTCGAATACGGCGGCGGTTTCGGCGACAGGCCTTGCGACTACGAATTCTCCGGGGATGGCCTGCTCTTTGCCGACCGCACAATTTCACCGAAAGCCGCGGAGGTCAAACAACTCTATGCGAACGTTCGCGTGAGCCCAAGCCCGGCCGGCGTCCACGTTGACAACCGCAATCTTTTCGTTTCCACCAGCAGCTACGAGTTCGTCGCCAATTTCCTCGTTGACGGCGTGAAAGTCTGGTCGCAGCCCCACAGGTTCGACGTTCCTGCGGGCGGGGAGGGCGAGTTCCCCATCGAGTGGCCGATCAACGTCTTTCGAACACCCGACACCGAACTGACTTACGAGGTGAGCGTGCAACTGGCCGAGGAGACACCATGGGCGCCCGCGGGTCACGAGATCGTCTTCGGCCAACACACGGTTCGCATCCCCGGCTCCGGGGAAAGCCATCGTCCTACTGGCACACCGGCCATAACCGTGGGCCGGTGGAACGTCGGCCTGCGACAAGGAAGGCGGGAAGCCCTTCTTTCGCGAACTCAAGCTGGGCTCGTTTCGTGGACGGACGAGGGACGCGAGTATGTGCTCCGCCCGCCCAAGATCACCACCTTCAGGCCGCTGACAGACAATGACCGCGGCGCGGGGCACGGATTCGAGCGGGCCCAGTGGGCGGTAGCCGGGCGCTACGCGCGTTGCGTCGACATCGCTGTCGATTCTTCCCTCGAAGGGCGGGTCGCACTGACCTATACCTTCGAACTCGCAACCCCCGCGAGAACGCCTGTCACCTTGCGCTATGAAATCAATGCGGATGCGCGCATTCACCTAACAGCCGACTATCCGGGCGAAGCCGGGGCACCCACGATCCCCGCTTTCGGCCTCGAATGGGCCCTGCCCGGCGAACTCAATCATCTGCGCTATCACGGTCTGGGCCCCGTGGAAACCTATGCTGATCGTCACGCGGGCGCTCGCTTGGGCGTCTGGACGACCACGGCGGCGCAGGATTATGCGCCCTATTTGGTTCCCCAAGAGACGGGCAATCACAGCGAGGTGAGATGGGCTGAAATCACCAACGACGCCGGGCGAGGAATATGCGTCAGACGGCACAACCCCGACGCGGATGGGTCCACTTTCAACGTGTCCTTGCTTCCCTACTCCTCAGCGCAAATAGAGGAAGCCTCGCGCCAGTGGGAGCTGCCTCATCCCAGCACCGCCCCTTTTACTCATCTGAGGCTGCTGGCTGCGCACATGGGCGTCGGCGGGGACGACTCATGGGGATCTCCGGTCCACGACGCATACCAGATCCCAGCAGCCAATCCCCTTCGGCTCGACGTGGATATGTGGCTCATCTGAGTCCGAAACGGGCGCGTACAACACTTCACGCACCCTTCCTGCGCCCGCGTTTGGGGTCTTGTCCCTGTGACAGCAGACACTGGGACAAGACCCGTTGAGTGCTCCCCGATATTAAAATGTTGTGTTAGACGAAGGGCTGCGTTTAACAGAGGTTACAGATTTGTTCCATGTAAGTTAGCGGATTTTTACCAGTTATTGTGGTGGTTCGGTGTGTTTACAGGGTGCGTAAGTGTGGGTGGTGGTGGGAGTTGTGGTGGTTTGTTTCATGTTTGGTTGGTTGTGCAGCAAGAAGTTTCTGGCAATTTTCCACCTGTTTTCCGTTGGAGTAACTGCCATATCGTCCTATTATGGCATGCGGCGGGGGCGTGGGGGTCTATACAGGGTGTGTGGCGGTTGGTAGGCTGAGGAATCGGTGATGCTACAGGTTCCGTTCTCCGGAATGCGTGCGGCGTAGACACATACGTACAGTGTGTGGACGGACAGTCGGTTCCTGTGGCTTCATCGCGGCGGTACACGCCTGTCGGGCCGGCATTAAAGAATGCGCCCATTTTTGACACTGGTAAAGGAGGACCAACAGCAATGTCCGTTTTCCGTTTCGACCCGAACAAGTTTGAGGCCAGCCTCAAACAGTTGGAAAAGAACGGTCAAGAATTCGACGAAGCGCAAAAACGCTTCGTCGACGGAGCGCAGTCGGCGACCGGAGCGATCGTCTCCCGCACACAGCCGTCGGCCGGCCGGGCCTCCAGCGGGGAGAACCAATGGTCGGGCATAGGGGAGCTTGACCAGTTCATGTCGCCTTTGCGTGTGTCGATGGTCGCCATCGACCGTGAATTGGAGACGACCTCGCGCCGGCAAAAGCAAGGCATCGCCAACCTGCGCACGGCTCTGGTCGAGTTCACCGCCCTGAGCGAAGCCGACCGCAATAAGTACCTGGACCGCCTGACGGCCCTGGACCAGAAATTCACCTACCGGCGCCCCGAAGAAATCACTCAACTCTACCAGTCCTACTTCCACCAATTGTCGATCAACCGCACGGCCACGCGACTAGTCGACAACGTCACATCCACCGTCACAACCGCCGTCAAAGGCTTTTTCTCCGGCATTTTCACCGATGGAGACAAATAATGTCCACCCCGTACGCCACCCACCTGCACGGAATCGAATCGTGGAGCACCGACCAGATCGAATACTCCCACGAAGACCTAGTCAAAGTTAGCGCCTCACTGACCGCGATCGCCAAAACAAACCGAAGCGTCGCCTCCGACCTCGGCCTGGAAGGATCCACCGCCGGCGCCGCCTGCGCCTGCTTCGACTCCCTGGCCACACACCTTTTCGACCACGCCAAAAAAATCGACCAAATCGTCAAAGTCTCCACCGACGTCATGAACGCCGGAATCGACGCCAGAAACACCAGCACCGACATTCAAACCAAACTCAAAAACATCAACGAAACCTTCGGCAAGAACACAGGACAAATGGGAGGCGGCGGTTCCTCTACCTCTGGTCCTGATATTACGGCTGCACAGGTTCAGGCGAAGCGTGATGCGGCTTATGCCGAGATTGAAAAGCAGGCCAAACAGGCGCTGCATACTTTGGATGCTAAAGCCTTGGCCGGTATTAGCCAGCTGCCTTTCCAAGACGAGATCCACCAAGCCGCGGCCGGGCCGGACTCGCCCGAGGCCAAACCCCGCATGGTCACTACCACCAGCCCCGAACAAACATCACCGGCTACCCTCACAACGGCCGGCGGGGCACAGAAGTCTGCCACGGCCTGGACCGTAACCCCTGACAGATCAATCGACAGCCCGGGAAGTCAGCCCGACGTCTTCCTCCAAGCCAACCACCACACCCCGCCACCGGGCAGCGTATCGGCTCCGGGGTCGCTCACAACCACCACACCGGGTTCGTCTGCCTCAGGCTCATCTGTTTTAGGCGGAACTGGTGGGTCGATCCTTCATTCACCGGCAGTCCACAATACCCTGGCCACGGCAGCAGCCATCAGCGGAGCGACAACCATAGCCGGCTACAAAGCCTACCAAGCCGCCCGTGCCGCCCAGAGGCTGCAAGCAAAACCCACCTCTTTGGCGGGCCGGTCAGGCGCGGCCATACGTACCGGACCGGCCCGCACAGCCAGCATCGTCCGCGGAACCACCACCGCCATCCGCACACCCTCCACCGCCACAACAGGCCGTGGCACAACCCGCGGCGGGGCCACCGGAATCGCCCGCCCCACATCAACCACCACCCCTCGCACCAACGGTATCCTGCGCGGAACAACCACAGCCGTCCGCGCCCGCACACCCACCACTGCAGCCCGGCCCTCCATCGTCCGCGGAGCCACCACCGCCATCCGCACACCCACCACCGAACAAACCACCACACGCGGCATCAGCCGAACAACCACCGCGTCGCGGGCCACAGGCTCAACAGCAGCACGCGGCAGCACGTCGCGAACAAGCAGCACAAACACCGGACGCGCCAGCGCGCCACGGGCGACCGGCTCGACAGCACGCGGGACGGGGCGGGCATCAATAAACAATTCCACAAGGTCCTTTTCGAGACCATCAACTACAAGCCAGGCAGCAGACACGAACCGAGCCACTGCCACGAACCGATCGACGACAACGACAACAAGGGCAGGATCGCCGTCTTCGAGTAGATCGACCCGGTCGAGTCAACCTCGCGAGTCAAGCGCCTCCCAGGCCCTGTCACGCCTGACCGGCAGACCAGACAAAAATAAACGCCGCAACACCGACCACACGGCCGACCACACACCCGTCACGGCCTACCAGGACGACAAAACCATCACCTTCCTCGAAGCCGGACACACCCGCACCTCCACCGCCCATACACCAAACACACCACAATAAACCACACTACCAAGGGGGAGGGGACCACAACCGGTCCCCTCCCTTCACAACACCGAAGGCGGTCCACGCCCACACGGCAAACCCGCCGTCCGTGTGCCCGTTGTTTTGGCGGCGTCCCGGACCAGTCCGAGACTGACTTCCCCTCTTAGAAGTGAAGATTGGTTTACCTAAAGGGATCTTGCCTTCCCGACCACTCGTGCCCGGACAGACCGGCGGACTCGTGCGGCGCCTGAGAGGGTGGATAATCTTCGCCAGAAGACGAACCGCCCGTTTGACTGCCGCTCGTAACGGCGTATCGGCGGTATCGAGAACCCACCCGAGTGGCCGCCTCGTCGGAATAATGGGTCTGCGATACCGTCGCCAAAGTCCTGCGTCTCTTCCGGACCGTCATAACGGTCACCACCACAACCACCCCGACAGCCAGCGCGCCAAGACCGGCCCACCCCCACACCGGCACACCCCTATCATCGTGTTCAGCCCGCCGCCCCGAAGCCGACTCGCCAGCAGACGGACCCTGCCCTTTCCTCGCCGTAATCGAAATACCACGACCAAAAAAGTTGAAGTTGTCGACAATGACCTTATTGCCCTCAATCCTGCCTTTAGTAGCCTTAATGACACGTCCAGGCATCGACACAATAATCCTCGTCTCAAAACCACGATCTTTATCGTCATGTAAATCTGGATACACAAAACGATACGTGCCCTCCTCCTCGGTAAAACGCACTCTTCCTTGAAAAGGCTCATTTGACGTGACTTTACACTTCACATGCCCACCAGGCGGAGTAATATCTTCAATTTTCGGATTCTTAATAAACTTAACTCTTCCTTCGAACACTACTCGGAAGTCTTCGCATGTTTGATGGATTTTGCCCATCGTGTCATCGGAATCTTCAAAGGTCAGGGCAATACTCGTACGCCCGTCAGCCTGAAAATCGACCGTTCCTTCGATCTTGCACCCAGCCAGCACACACACAACAACCACCACAACAGCAGCCACGAAGCAAGGCAATCCTCGCAGACGCATAACCATGTCAGAACTCCTTCACCGCCAACTGGCGAACACCGACGTAACTACCCGGCACAACCACCCTAACCCCTCAACCACACATCAGGCAGAACCGTTCACACACAAGAAAACACCACCACCGAATCACTCCCCATCCACCTTGCCTACAACCAGAGTTAGCCGTGCCCCGCCTGGCAGGGGGAATTGATACCGGACCTTCACGTCCCAGTTCTACAACTAGACAGGCTTTGCCGGCCCGGGTCACATCTCGCGTAGAGAAACGATAATCGCCTGGCCCTACAGATAGGCCTTGCCTCCCCCGGGTCACATCACCAGAGGCCCGGGACACATCACCAGAGGCACGAATCAGCCGACTTTGTTTAGGAACCGTCTCAAGCCGGCACAAAGCTGTCGCGAACCGTCAACTTCGTCGAAACGAGTACGTGGTGGCATGAGGAGTATCGGCCGATGATGGAATCTGAGAGCAGGAGGATGGCCGATTCAGCGAGTTCCGAACAATCGATGTCGAAAGACGACAACGTTGGCGAGGTGTACCGGCAGACCTCTTGATTGTTGATCGAGACGACCGCGACATCCTGGGGAACCCTGATCCCAGCCGCAGCTAAGGCCTGCAGGACGCCCACCGCGAGCGGGTCCGCGGCGACGAGGATCGCATCCGGCATCCGATCCTCGTTTTCTGCGAGCAGGCGAGCCGCTTGTTCACGGCCGTTCTCGACGGTGAAACCACCGCTGGAATATACCAATCCGGCGACGTCAAGGCCAAGGCGCTGCGCCCAGTTGACGTAGGCCAGGTGCCGGAGTTCTTCTTCGTAAAAATGCAAGCCCATAATGTGGCCGGAACCGCCGACGAAGGCGATTCTACTGCGGCCAGCAGCCATCAGCGCGTCGAGTCCGTCAAGAACGGTCTGCTGCAGATCGGGCCTCACCGAGTGAAACAGCCCGGGGGCAGGATTGATGTCAATGAACACCCCATGAGGCAACGCTCGGCTGAGTGCCGTGAAATCGCCGTCGGCCAGCGGAGCAGGACCAATCGAAACGAAACCGTCGAAGCTCTGACCTGCCCCCACGAGGGACTGGACGTCGGGAAAAGGTGTGAGCTTCGTATTGTGCTCGTCGGCTTTGACTTTCAGAGCCTCGCGGATCTCGAAAAAATACGCGTCCTGCAGCCCGCGCTCGGGGTCGATGTTGTCCAAAACGGCCACGTCCTGCGGAATTCCTACGCGACGCCCTTGCACGGAATACCCCATCTCGTTGCCGGCTTGAAGGATACGCCTGCGCGTTTCATCGCGCACGGTGAACGTGGGGTCTCCCTTGAGAACACGGGACACGGTGGCTTTCGAGTACCCTGTCGCAGCGGCGATGTCTGCGAGGCTGACCATGACGGTTGACC
>ERZ773038.2122-NODE-2122-length-10312-cov-10.346398_pt1 | contig 10312 bp, 9 predicted proteins | sample MGYA00511665_ERZ773038 | MGnify/ENA primary metagenome ERZ773038 (study PRJEB29015, sample SAMEA2737966) | human oral metagenome | biome: human oral; feature: human-associated habitat; material: dental | place: China | collected 2028 ... | reverse complement strand
ACTCCGCAGCGGACCAGGCCGCGCCGCAGCTTGAGCTGATCAGGGACGACCTTGAAGCTGGTCTTGCATTGCGGACAAGTGGTTGCGAGCGCCATGTCGCTATCTTACCGTCTGGAAGATGGTGAGGAAAAAGCAGGGTGACGCCGGCGCAGGAAGAGCGTGCCGGCAACCTGGGGCAGCAGGGCGGCCACGGTGGGGCGGAACGGGTCTGAAGATAGGGGCGCTCCGGCGGGATGTGCTGCCTGCCGGGCGCGAAGATCGCACATTGTGCGGGCCGGCGCAAATGGACGCGGTGTCAGGGCGACGGGGTGTCTGGTTTTCCGTCGCACGGGATCAGCGCCGTCCGCTCAGGCAGGCCCAGCCGTCGCGGGTGCGCCAGGCCTGCACGTTCAGGACCGGGTCGTAGCACGAGGCCACTTCGTCGATCTGCCGCTCCAGCACGCCGGACAGCACCAGCCGTCCCCCCGGGGCCACCAGGCTGGACAGGATGGGGGCCAAAAGCTTGAGCGGGGTGGACAGGATGTTGGCGATGACGAGATCGGCCGGGGGCGGCAGCGGGGCGTCGCCGCCCAGGGCGGTGACTTCCACGCGGTTGATGCGGGCGTTCTCGGCCGTGCTGAGCACGGCCTGGGGGTCGATGTCGATGCCGATGACTTCGGCCGCACCCAGTCGGGCAGCGGCAATGGCCAGGATGCCCGAGCCGCAGCCGTAGTCGATGACGCGCAGGCCGCGCGGGTCATGTTCGTCCAGCCATTCCAGGCACAGGCGCGTGGTGGGGTGGCTGCCGGTACCGAAGGCCAGGCCCGGATCGATGATGAGTGCCTCGCGGTCGCCGGCCTGGGTTTCGGCAGCGTGCCAGCTGGGCAGGATCAGCAGGCGCTGACCCACCGGAATCGGGTCGAACTGGGCCTGGGTGAGGCGCACCCAGTCCTGATCGTCCACGCGGCGGGTGCCCACGATGGAGGGCAGGGGCTTTTCCAGGCTGTCGGCGGCTTCCTGCAGTACGGCCAGATTCGCCGGGGCCGGAGTCTGACCCGCGTCGGCGTCTTCATCCGTGGCGTCCAGCAGCACGGCCAGCCGGGTTCGCTTCCAGCCGAAGGTCTGGGGCAGGTAGCCCGCACCGGTGCCGGGCAGGCCCGGGGGAACGGGCTCGCCGAACAGGGGCTGCTCGTCGGGCGAGTCGGCGTCGGCGTCTTCGGCCTGGACCGACAGGGCCCCGGCTTCCAGCAGGGCGTCGGCCCAGTCTTCGGCCTCGGCCTTGTCGACTTCGAGGGTGATTTCGATCCAGGACTGGCTCATGGGATGCTCAGTGCGTCGGGACGTTCAGGACGGTCGCTTGGTTTCGGCCAGCAGCTTTTCCAGATAGTGGATGGAGGTGCCGCCTTCGTTGAAGCGCTTGTCTTCCATCAGGTCGCGGTGCAGGGCAATGTTGGTGTTGATGCCCTCGACCACCATCTCGGAGAGTGCGATCTTCATGCGCTGGATGGCCTGATGGCGGGTCTCGCCATAGCAGATCACCTTGCCGATCATCGAGTCGTAGAACGGCGGCACGAAGTAGTTGTTGTAGACGTGGGAGTCGACACGCACGCCCGGGCCGCCCGGCGTGTGCCAGTTGGTGATGCGGCCGGCCGAGGGGGTGAACTTGTACGGGTCCTCGGCGTTGATCCGGCACTCGATGGCATGACCCTTGATGGTCACGTCGTCCTGCGTGAGGCGCAGCTTCTCGCCGGCAGCGATGCGGATCTGCTCCTGCACCAGGTCCACGCCGGTGATCCACTCGGTGACGGGGTGCTCGACCTGCAGGCGGGTGTTCATCTCGATGAAGAAGAACTCGCCGTTCTCGTAGAGGAACTCGAAGGTGCCCGCGCCACGATAGCCGATGGCCTTGCAGGCCTCGACGCAGCGCATGCCGATCTTGTGGATGAGTTCGCGCGACACGCCCGGTGCCGGTGCTTCCTCGATGACCTTCTGGTGACGGCGCTGCATGGAGCAGTCGCGCTCGCCCAGGTAGATGGCATTGCCATGCTCGTCGGCCAGCACCTGGATCTCGATGTGGCGCGGGTTCTCGAGGTAGCGCTCCATGTAGACGGAGCCGTTGTTGAAGGCGGCCTGCGCTTCGCTGCGCGTGGTGGCCACCGAGCCCAGCAGCGAGGCTTCGTCGCGCACGACGCGCATGCCGCGTCCGCCGCCGCCGCCGGCTGCCTTGATGATGACCGGGTAGCCCACCTTGCGGGCGGTCTCGACGATCTCTTTCGGGTCATCGGGCAGGGCGCCGTCCGAGCCGGGCACCACCGGCACGCCGGCCTGCTTCATGGCGTCCTTGGCCGAGACCTTGTCGCCCATCAGGCGGATGGAGGCGGGGCGGGGGCCGATGAAGACGAAGCCGCTGCGCTCGACCTGCTCGGCAAAGTCGGCGTTTTCCGACAGGAAGCCGTAGCCGGGGTGGATGGCGCCGGCGTCGGTCAGTTCGGCGGCGCTGATGATGGCCGGAATGTGCAGGTAGCTGTTGCGCGAAGGCGGCGGTCCGATGCAGACCGACTCGTCAGCCAGTCGGACGTACTTGGCCTCGGTGTCGGCCTCGGAGTGGACGACCACCGTGCGGATGCCCATTTCGCGGCAGGCACGCTGGATGCGCAGGGCGATTTCGCCCCGGTTGGCGATGAGGATCTTCTCGAACATGCTGGGCACCCGCGGCGGATTACTCGATGACGAAGAGCGGCTGGCCGTACTCGATGGGCTGACCGTTCTCGACCAGGATCTCGACCACCGTGCCGGCGAATTCCGACTCGATCTCGTTCATCAGCTTCATGGCTTCGATGATGCAGAGCGTGTCGCCCACCTTGACGGTGCTGCCGACGGTGACGAACGGATCGGCTTCGGGGTTGGGGGCGCGGTACAGCGTGCCCACCATCGGCGACTTGACCGTCTTGCCGCGCGACGGAGCAGGTGCGGCCGCCTGCTGGGCCGGGGCGGCTGCGGCCGTGGCCTGGGCAGCGGCGGCTGCCGGCTGGCTGGCCGGAATCTGTACGACCTGGGCGACGGGGGCCGGCTGGGCCGACGGCGGCGGTGCCTTGACGATGCGGACCCGACCCTCGGCCTCGGTGATTTCCAGTTCGGAAATGCTGGACTCGGCAACGAGATCGATCAAGGTTTTCAGTTTGCGCAAATCCATGCTGCTTGTCCCTGATGAATGATGGAGTTGGCCCACACGGGCCGGTTGGCTGTGAAGGAATCCGGCCCGGATGCCAGGGGCACTCGGACCGGCGGATCGGGAAATCGGGTGCCTGGAAAGGCGCCAGGCCGGCGAAAGCGAAGGGTTGCAGGGCAACCGCGTCTCGCCCAGCGGGAAGATATCAGGATGACGGCTCCCCTTCAGGCAGAGGCCCCGGGAGCAGCTAAGTCTCCCGGTGGGGGTTCGTCCAGCAGACCCAGCCGGTGCAGCGCGAAGCGCAGCGCGGCCTCGTAGCCATGGGCGCCCATGCCCACCACGGTGGCCTCGGCCAGGTCGGAAAAATAGGAATGGTGGCGGAAGCTCTCGCGTCGGTGGACGTTGGACAGGTGCACCTCGACGAAGGGGATGGCCACCGCAGCCAGGGCGTCGCGCATGGCGACGCTGGTATGCGTGTAGGCAGCGGGGTTGATGATGATGAACGCGGTACCGTCGGCGCGGGCGGCCTGGATGCGGTCGACCAGCGCGCCTTCGTGGTTGCTCTGGAAATGGTCGAAGGCAGCCCCATGCCGGCGGGCCAGGTGGGCCAGCCGGGCATTGATGTCGGCCAGCGTGGTGTGGCCGTAGACCTCGGGCTCACGGGTGCCCAGCAGGTTCAGATTGGGGCCGTGAATGATCAGGAGGCCATTTTTGGAGCCAGATACGTTCAAGATCGTGGACGCTCAACGCAGTTCGCCGGATTTTAGCATCGAACGAAGCGCTTCGACATCCACCGTGCCGCTGTGACGCCACTGGATCTGGCCTTTTGCGTCCAGAACCACGGTAAATGGCAGGCCGCCGCGCTCGTTGCCCCACTGGCGCGACAGATTCAGGGCGTTGTAGCCGGCCAGCACCAGCGGGAAATCGATGCCGGGGTTCTTCGCGGTGAACTTCTTCACGTTGCCGTCGGTGTCGGCGGCAATGCCGAGGAAGGCCGCCTGATCACCCATCTCGCGGGCCAGTGCTGCCAGATCGGGCATCTCGCGGATGCAGGGCGGGCACCAGGTGGCCCAGAAGTTGATCACCACGGGCTTGCCCTTCAGTGTGGCCACGTCCAGTGCCGAGCCGTCGGGGGCTGGGAACTTTTTCTGAGCCAGCTGGTCCAGGGGCGTGGCACCCGTGGTGGCGGCCTGGGCCGGCTGGTCGCCGCCCGGGGCGCTGGCCATGGCCGGGCTCGTCAGGGGCAGGGAAAGACCCAGCAGCAGCGCGGGCAGAAGAGGCCGCAGCGAGGGACGGGGGAAGCGATTCAGGATCATGGCAGAGGACTCGTCACAGAAGAAGTGGGAAGAAGGGGCTCGGGCGCGGGCTCGTCCATCAGCCGGCGCAGGGCGGCCAGGTCGCCTCGTTCGGTGCCCTGGGCGCGCTTCAGGGCGCCGCGCAGGTCGTCATGCCGGTAGACCGAGATCATCACCGGCAGGCCATGGCCGTCATGAAAGACCAGGGCGGGCACATCATCGCCCCGGCCCGAGAAATGGGCGACCTCCACCACGTCGTAATCGACGCCGGCATCCAGCAGCAGGAATTCCAGTTCCTTGGCCTCGTCGGTGAAGCACTGGATGTGCAGCACGGCGTGGGTGGTGACCACGCCCTTCCAGGCCGCACCTACTATATAAGGGTGGTGGTCGGCCAGGCGCTCCAGCCACACCACGGCGGCCTGGCGATATTCCTGCACCCGGGCCGCATGCTGCGGGTCGAAGAGATCCAGATGTTCGCGCAGCGCCCGGTCGATCTCCTCGTTGGTGGGGATCAGGCCGGCCGGCGGCGTGGTGCCGGCAAAGGCGCGGCGCAACGCCTTCTGCTTGGCGCTCTGATAGTCCAGACCGCCATCGGCGATCAGCCGGGCCGCCTGGTCGGCGATCTCGGCGCGCAGATCGGAGTGGGCATCGCTGGGCAGCGGCGCGGTGGATGAATCGGTCATCGGCATGAAAAAGGGCAGGGCAGGCTGCCGCGGGCAGGTCTGAAGCTCGGGATGCATCAGGTCACGGCGCGCAGTCCGTCGCTGTGTGGCCGTCCGGGCTCCTGCAGCACACAACGTGCGCGGGCTGCAACAAGTTTACCGGGATGGCGGCCGGTCAGTCGGCTTGTCCTTCCGGGCGGCCTCATGGTGCCCCCGGTGGCACGGACCCGGCCAATGTCGCCGCAGCGGCACAGCGGCGACCGCCAGGCCGGTTGCCATGCCATCGCGGAGGTGGCTGCCGCTAGAATCGTCGGATGCACATACATATTCTTGGTATTTGCGGCACCTTCATGGGTGGGGTGGCCGCCATTGCCCGTGAGGCGGGCTTCAAGGTCACCGGCTGCGACGCCAACGTCTACCCGCCGATGAGCGACCAGCTGCGCGCGCTGGGCATCGACCTGATCGAGGGCTGGGACCCGTCCCAGCTGTCGCTCAAGCCCGATGTCTGGGTGGTGGGCAACGTGGTGCGGCGGGGCAATCCGCTGATGGAAGCCATTCTGGATGCCGGGCTGCCCTACGTCTCGGGGCCGCAGTGGCTGGCCGAGCAGGTGCTGGTCGGGCGCTGGGTGATGGGCGTGGCCGGCACGCACGGCAAGACCACCACCGCGTCGCTGCTGGCCTGGATCCTTCAGGCGGCCGGGCGCGAGCCGGGCTTCCTGATCGGTGGCGTGCCGGGCAACTTCCCGGTCTCGGCGCGCCTGGGGCGCAAGCCCTATTTCGTCATCGAGGCCGACGAATACGACACGGCCTTCTTCGACAAGCGTTCCAAGTTCGTGCACTACCGGCCGCGTACCGCCGTGCTCAACAACCTGGAGTACGACCACGCGGACATCTTCCCGGATCTGGGGGCCATCGAGACCCAGTTCCATCATCTGGTGCGTACCGTGCCCGGGCAGGGGCGGATCATCTGGCCGTCGGACTCCGAGGCGCTGCAGCGGGTGCTGGCCCGTGGCTGCTGGAGCCAGACCGAGGCCCTGGGCGCTGAAGGCTGGCATGCCAGTGACGTGACCGAGGAGCCCGATGCCACCGTGTTCACGCTCTGGCGCGGCGATGTCGCGCAGGGGCGCGTGCGCCTGCCGCTGGCTGGCGAGCACAACCGGGCCAATGCCATTGCCGCCATCGTGGCGGCCGAGCACATCGGCATCACGCCGGCCGAGTCCATCGAGGCGCTGGCCGCCTTCCAGGGGGTGCGGCGGCGGCTGGAAGTGCGTGGCACCGTGGGTGGCGTCACTGTCATCGACGATTTCGCGCACCATCCCACGGCCATTGCCACCACCATCGCCGGGCTGCGGGCCCGCATGCAGGCGGGAAACCATTCCGGCGGACGCCTGCTGGCCGTGCTGGAGCCGCGCTCCAACACCATGCGCACCGGCACGCTGAAGGCCCAGCTGCCCGCCAGCCTGAAGGGTGCCGACCTGGTGTTCTGCTATGCCGGCGGCATCGACTGGGACGCCCAGGCAGCCCTGGCCCCGCTGGGCGAGCGCGTGGCCGTCTTGCGCGACATGCCGGCCCTGGAGGCCGCCATTCTGGCGGCAGCCCGCCCGGGCGACCAGGTGCTGGTGATGAGCAACGGCGGTTTTGGCGGCATTCACGGCCGCCTGCTGACCGGACTGGCCTCGCGGGAAGGCAACGGGAAGTAACAGGCGCAACGAAGGGGCGTGGCTCCATCCGCCTTCCGGCGCCGTCCGTCGGTCCGTCTGCACAGAGGGCCGCCAGGGCGGCGATCATGTTCCGTCGGACCCGGGAAGGGCCCGGACGGATCCCCGGAGGTGCGGCGCCGATCGTTGCACCGGTTCCGGGGGGAGCGCCTGACCTTTCCCTGCCTGGCCCTTTCCTGAAAGGGCCGGGGGGCACGCCCGTATAATGGCCGGTTGTCTTCACCATGCAACACTGTGCAGGCACCGGGACAAGGCCCCGTCAGGGCCCTGGTCTGCGGCGGCCGGGCATTTCCCTGCTGCCACCGCACCGGTCATTTCCCCTGCATCTTCCCAAACGGCGGACCGCCCCCCAGATCATCCCGTCAATGAGCCAAAACTACCTGTTATTCGAGGAGGCCGGTCAGTTCAAGACGGGCACCATCCTGCAGGACACCGGTACCAGCCTGCAGGTGGAACTCACCACCGGCAAGCGCGTCAAGGTCAAGCAGGCCAACGTCATGCTGCGCTTTGCATCGCCCGGCCCCGCCGAGATGCTGGCCGAGGCCCTGCAGGAGGCCGAGAACATCGACATCGATTTCCTGTGGGAAGTGGCCCCGCAGGAAGAGTTCGACTACCAGCTGCTGGTCGCCGAGTACTACGGTGAAAATCCCAGCGTCGTGCAGCAGACCGCCATGCTGATGCGCCTGCACGGCATGCCGGTGTACTTCTACCGCAAGGGGCGTGGCCGCTACCGTCCGGCCCAGCCCGACACCCTCAAGGCCGCGCTGGCCGCCATCGAGCGCAAGCGCCTGCAGGAAGAGGAAATCCAGCGGCTGGCCGCCGAGCTGGAAGCCGGCCAGCTGCCGTCGCTCATCGCCGGCCAGGTGCCCGACCTGCTGGTGGCAGCCGACCGCCAGTCGGTAGGCTGGCGTGCGCTGGATCTGGCCTGCCAGCAGACCGGCCTGTCGCCCGAGCGGCTGCTGCTGAAGGTGGGGGCGCTGCCCAGTGCGCGCGCCGTTCATGAACAGCGCTTCCTGCGTTCGCATTTTCCCAAGGGGACCGATTTCCCGGCTGCGCTGTCGCAGTATCAGCCGCCGGTGCTCGACCATCTGCCCGAAAGCCCGGTCGAAGCCTTTTCCATCGATGACTCCAGCACCACCGAGATCGACGACTGCCTGTCGGTGCAGTGGCTGGACGACGGCATGGCGCGCATCGGCGTGCACATTGCCGCCCCGGCGCTGGGCATCCGCCCCGGGGATGAGGTGGACCAGGTGGCGCGCGAGCGCATGACCACCGTCTACAGCCCCGGTGAAAAGATCACCATGCTGCCCGATGCCGTGGTGCGCAGCTTCTCGCTGGACGAGGGGCACGTGCGTCCGGCGCTGTCGCTGTACCTGGACATCAACATCGAGACCCTGCAGGTCGCCAACGAATTCAGCCAGGTGGACCGCATCCGCGTGGCGCGCAACATCCGCCACGACGAACTGGAGCCCTTCGACACCGAGGCGCAGCTGGACTGGCAGCCTGCTCCCGGCGAGGAAGATCCGCTGACCGGGCTGCCCTATGCCGACGCCTTCCGGCTGCTGTGGCGCTTCACGCAGGTGCTGTCGGCCGAGCGTGACAAGGTGCGTGGCCGCCCTGAAGTCCGCTCGCGCGTCGACTTCTCCTTCCGCATCGACGGCGAGCACGTCGACATCATTCCCCGCCGCCGCGACGCACCCTTTGACCGCATCGTGGCCGAGATGGCCATTCTGGCCAACTCGCGCTGGGGCCGCCTGCTGGCCGACCACGCCGTCTCGGGCCTGTACCGTTCGCAGAGCTTCGGCCGCGTGAAGATGTCCACCCACCCGGCCATCCACCAGGGGCTGGGTGTGCCCCAGTACGCCTGGAGCACCTCGCCGCTGCGCCGCTACGTCGACCTCATCAACCAGATGCAGCTGGTGGCCGTGCTGGAGGCGGAAGTCCCGCCCTTCACCATGAATGACACATCGCTGTATGCAATTGTGTCTGCTTTCGAGGCGCGCTATGGCACGGTGGGCGAATATCAGCAGACAATGGAGCGCTACTGGTGCCTGCGCTGGGTGGCGCAGCAGTCCGAGCAGCGTTTCCCCGCCGTGGCCATCCGCGACGAGACCGTGCGCCTGGCCGCTGCTCCCCTGTACTTCCAGGTGACTGGCCTGCCGCCCATGAGCGCGGGTCAGCCCCTGCTGGTGGACCTGCTGGACTGGGACGAGCTGGACCTGACCGTCCAGGCCCGTGCCGTTCGGCTGGTTGCCGATCCCCATGACTCCGACCCTGTGGGGGCGGAGGCAACGCCGGCGCCCGGGACTGAAGACCCCGGGCTGGCACCCTCGGATTCGATCGATACGGAGTGATTTCTGCAAATGGCCGCTGCTACGCCATGGGCCCGTGCCTTCAACCGGATGGACCCGCTCACTGTCGGCATTGTCGTGTCGCTGGTAGCGCACGCCGTCATGCTGGCCATCCGCTTCTCGGCGGCTGATCCCAATCGCTTCCTGCCAGCCGAGTCGCAGCTGGAAGTGGTGCTGCTCAACGCCTCCACCCGTGCCAAGCCCGTCAACGCCGAGGTGCTGGCGCAGGTGAACATGGAAGCCGGTGGTGACCGTGACAAGGGCAGGGCGCGTTCCCCGCTGCCTGCCTCGGAACAGGCCCGTGACGGCGAGACCATGGAGCAGCAGCAGGCGCGCATTCGCCAGCTGGAAGCCGAGCAGCAGCGCCTGCTGGCTCTGAACAACCAGAACGAGCCCACCCCGCAGGCCGAGCCGCAGCAGTCGCAGGACGCCAACGGCGGCGAGCAGGAAGAGCTGCAGCGGCAGATCGCCCGCATGCAGGCGCAGATCGACCGCCAGCTGGAAGACTACGCCCGCCGGCCCAAGCGCCTCACCTATGGCGTCAACGCCACCGGCGTCAACTACGCACGCTACGTCAGCGCCTGGGCTGACCGCATCGAGAAGATCGGCACCGAGCGCTTCCCCGAGGAAGCCCGGGGCAAGATGTACGACTCGCTCACCGTCACCGTCGAGGTGGACAAGTACGGCAACGTCGTCGACGTGCTGATCAACAAGAAGTCCCGCTACGACGTGCTCAACCGCAAGGTGAAGGAAATCGTGCTGGCCGGTGCGCCCTACGACAAGTTCACGCCCGAGATGCGCAAGGACGGCGACATCCTGCAGATCGTCCGTACCTGGACCTTCACCAACGGCAGCCTGCAGACGAAGTCGGCCAAGCGGTGATGCCGATGGCTTCCGGACCTGACCGCTACCTTGTTGTGGGCAACCCCATTGCCCACAGCCGCTCGCCCGAGATCCACGCCGCCTTCGCGGCCCAGACCGGCCAGAACATCCTTTACGAACGGCGCCTGATCGAGACCGAACCTTCCGAGGCTTTTGATATCGCCATGCGGCACTTCTTCCAGGAAGAAGGGGGGCGGGGCGCCAACGTCACGCTGCCCTTCAAGGAAGCGGCCTTCCGCCTTGCCGACGAGCGCAG
>ERZ773038.2121-NODE-2121-length-10316-cov-4.630056_pt1 | contig 10316 bp, 7 predicted proteins | sample MGYA00511665_ERZ773038 | MGnify/ENA primary metagenome ERZ773038 (study PRJEB29015, sample SAMEA2737966) | human oral metagenome | biome: human oral; feature: human-associated habitat; material: dental | place: China | collected 2028 ... | reverse complement strand
AGACCTCGGCAATGGCCTGAAAGCCATCTTCAACCTGGAGTATCGTGCTCGCGCCGATACCGGCCGCCTGGCCAACAGCACCCGCTTCTGGCAGGGCCAGTCCTGGGTTGGCCTGGACGGTGGTTTCGGTACCATCAAGCTGGGTCGTCAGGCTGTGGCGCTGAGCTATGCCATCGAGGCAGCCGACCTCACCGGCCAGTCCTGGTACTACAGCAGTGACGCGCTGGCTGGCTACACCAGCAAGCGTGACAACTCCATCACCTATGCCACCCCCTCGCTGGGCGGCTTCAAGCTGTACGCCGGTTACGGTGCTGGTGAATCCGAAGCCACCAACGTCGCCGCTGGTGACGTGGCCAAGCAGGGTGACTACTACTCCGTCGCCGGTGTGGGCGACTGGGGCGCCTTCACCTTCGGCGTCGGCTACCTGTCCGTCGACGGTGGCAAGATCAACAACGTGAAGCGCACCAACGAGCTGGGCGCCTCCATCGGCACCAAGATCGGCCCGTTCGGTGCCGGCCTGGCTTACGCCCAGAACGAGACCAAGCCTGTTACCGGCGCCAGCGTCAAGGACAAGGGCTACTTCGGCAACCTGAGCTATCAGGTCTCCGACAACGGCACGGCCTATCTGACGTACCGTCGTGACGAGTTCAAGCGCGCCAGCAACAACAAGACTAGCGGCATCGGTCTGACCTACGCCCACGGTCTGAGCAAGCGTACCTTCGTCTACGGTGCTGTCGGCATCGGCAAGAACGATGCGAACGACGACAAGCCGCGTCGCATCGCTCTGGGCGTCCGTCACTTCTTCTGATCCTTGCTGATCTGACAGAAGTCTCACCTGCCTCCGGGCAGGTGACACCCGAAACCCCCGGCCTCAAACCCGGGGGTTTTTCTTTTCCGCTCCCTGATTTTCCCGTTCTTTCCGCACCCTACCCCTCAGATTCCGCCTCTGAAAGCGCGTCTCCTTGTCCGATGCAGCACGCCTCGGAGAACGCCATTCAGTCGAAACAGCTTACGAATCGTCTTTTTTCAAACACACCCGCCCGGATTCTGACGTTCCAGACGCCACATATGTCTCGGATACAACGCAGAGAAGCGTGCCCACATCGATAGGTTGCTAAACTTATCTCACGAACCATCTGAACGATCAGACCGGCTCAGCTATAAAACCAATCCTTTGCTTTGGCGGCGGTCCCATCGATCGAATCCAAAAACCCAGGAGATTCATTCATGAAAAAATCGCTTGTAGCACTGGCCGTTGCGGCCGCCGTGCCCGCCTTCGCGCAGGCACAGACCTCCATCCAGCTCCTCGGTAGCGTCGACGTTGCCGTCGAGAGCCTGAACAAGGAAGCCAGCAGCTCCGGCAAGAGCGACCTGCAGATCAATGACGGCATCTGGGGTGGTTCCCGTGTCGGCATCGTCGGCTCCGAAGACCTCGGCAACGGCCTGAAAGCCATCTTCAACCTGGAATATCGTGCCCGCGCCGACACCGGCCGTCTGGCCAACGCCAACCGCTTCTGGCAGGGCAAATCCTGGGTCGGCCTTGATGGCGGCTTCGGTACCATCAAGCTGGGTCGTCAGGACACCCCCATGGCCGACGTCATCTCGCTGGGTGACATGACCGGTCAAAGCTGGTACTACAGCAGCGACGGTCTGGCCGGCATCGTCGACAAGACCGACAACCTGCTCGTCTACTCCACCCCCAGCCTGGGCGGCTTCAAGCTGCAGGCAGCCTATGGTGCGGGTGAGGCCACTGCCAACACCGTGACCAACGGTGCTGCAGCTGGCGCCAGCGACAACCTGAACAAGCTGAACGACATGTATGCCGTCAGCGGTGTCGGTGAGTGGGGCGGCTTCTCCGTCGGCGTCGGCTATCAGTCGTTCGACGGCGGCAAGATCAACAACCTGAAGCGTCGCAATGAACTGGCCGCCTCCATCGGCATGAAGCTGGGCGACTTCGGCGCGGGTCTGGGTTATGGCCAGTCCGAACTGAAAGCTCAGGCAGGCACCAGCAACAAGACCAAAGGCTTCTACGGCAGCCTCAGCTATCAGGTCACCGACAACGGCACGGCCTACCTCAGCTATGTGCGCAACGACCCGCAGGGCGAGAAGAACACCGAAGACGGTATTGGCCTGACCTACGCTCAGGGTCTGAGCAAGCGTACCTTCGTCTACGGTACCGTCGGCATCGGCAAAGCCGAAGTCCCGGGTCAGGACAACACCAAGCCCCGCCGCGTCGCTCTGGGTATCCGTCACTTCTTCTGATACCCCCTCTGCGGTCAGCGCCATCCGTCCTGCGCGATGGCGCCCCAAGCCCCCTGCCTTCTGGTCGGGGGCTTTTTTATCCTCTTCTTTCCGGCATCAGGTCTTTCTGAACCCCGTCCCTAAGCCCCTTCCCTGAGGCCAGCCCCCTCCAGGTCCCTCTCCTGGACAGCACCGCCGGACCCGACCAGGCCCCCTCTCACCACGGCCAGCGCGTCCCACCCCCCGCCCTGTTCACAAGGCGCCCTGCCCCTTGCCGTTTTCCCTGCTCAAGCCCCCGAACCCCGCGCAAACGATTGGTAGAATTGAGCGTCGGCAACGCTAACAAGGATCCATCATGAACCCACTCGACGACGACACCTCCACACGCACCGGCCTGTGGGTCGTGTTCTCCACCGTCACCATCCTGCTCATTTCCGTCATCATCTGGGTCCTGAAAGGCGCCGATGGTGCAAATGATGTCGCAGCCCCGGCCGCACCCGCCGCGGCAGTTGCCACGAGCGCAGCAGGCCATGGCCAAGGCACCAGCACCACGGCTCAGGACGCCGCTGCCACCGCTGCAGCCCAGAACGCAGCCTCCTCCGCACAGACAGAAGCCGTCACTGAAGAGTTCGTTGCCTTTGAGCAGAACACGCCCGTACAACCTGCAGGCGCCATCCACTTCGAGTCTGCCTCCGCCGCTCTTCCCGCTGACGCCCAACAGGCCCTCACCACCGTGGTCGAGGCCCTGAAAGCCGTCGAAGGCCGCCGTGTCCTGCTGGCCGGCTACCACGATCCCACCGGCAACATCGACTTCAACCGCGATCTGGCCAAGCGTCGTGCCCTTGGCGTGCGCGATGCCCTCATCGCCCAAGGCATCCCCGCGCAACGCATCATCCTGCGCAAGCCCGAGCAGACCACCGGCTCCGGCAACAACGCGGAAGCCCGCCGCGTCGAAATCCTGCTGATCGACTGACACAGTCACCGGCCAGCCAGCCCATACCCCCAGTTGCCGGGCGCCCCTCCTGGGCCCCCGGTGGGCAACAAGATGGGGCTTGCCTCCATGAAAGAACACCCGGTCCGCATCGCGGTACCGGGTGTTCTTCTTTCTGCGTCAGCGCCTCAGGCCGGCCTTTCCGTGTCGTCCGGCTCCGGCACCACCGTCCCGTCACGCAGCGGGCGGCGCAGAACCTTGCCCACATCACTCTTGGGCAGACTCTTCACGAAAGCCACGATCCTGGGACGCTTGTAGCCCGTCAGGCGCTCCTTGCAATACGCCAACAGCTCCTCACACGTCAACGTCCTGTCCTCGCGCACCACAAAGATCTTCACCGCCTGTCCGGCATGCTCATCCTGCACACCGACCGCCGCACACGCCCTCACCCCCGGGTGGCTGCAGACCACATCCTCCACCTCATTGCAGTAGACATTGAAGCCTGACACCAGGATCATGTCCTTCTGCCGGTCCAGCAAGCGCAGATAACCGCGCTCATCCATCACGCCGATATCCCCGGTCCTCAGAAAACCGTCCGGCGTCATGACCGCACGCGTGTCCTCGGCATGCTGCCAATAGCCAGCCATCACCTGCGGACCACGCACCACCACCTCGCCCGGCTGCCCCCATGGAAGCGGACGCAGCGCCTCATCCCGGATCCCGATCTCGGTCGACGGCAACGGCATTCCCACCGTCCCGTCGTGCGTCGTCGTATTCGTCGGAGAACAAGCCACCGTCGGTGACGCCTCCGTCAGACCGTACCCCTCGCAGATCGGACACCCCGTCACCGACTCCCACCGCCGTGCGACCGCCTTCGGCACAGCCATCCCGCCTGCAAGCGAGATTCGCAAGTTCGAAAAATCCAGCCCCCGAAACACCTCATGGGCTACCAGCATGTCATACAGCGTGCTCACCCCCGGAAACACCACCGGGCGATGAGGCCGAAGCGCCTTCACCAATCCCTTCACATCACGCGGATTGGGGATCAGGATCAGCTTGCCCCCCAGCTGCATGTTCACCAGCAGGCAGATCGTCAGCGCAAAGATGTGATAGAGCGGCAACGCCCCCACAAACACCGGCGGCCCCTCCGGCGTCGGCTTTCCGGGCTGATCCATCGCCGGATGGAACCACGCACAGCTCTGCAGCACATTCGCCACCATGTTGCGGTGCGTCAGCATCGCCCCCCGCGACACACCGGTCGTCCCGCCCGTGTACTGCAAGAAGGCCAGATCCTCTCCACTCAGCTGGGGCGGCTCGAACGGCAGATCCTTGCCCTGCCGCATCACCTCGGCAAACCGGACAGCCCCAGGCAAATTGAAAGGAGGAACCGTCCGCCGCACATGACGGAGCATCATGTTCACCGCCCAGCCCCTCAGCCCTCCCAGCAGATCTCCCATCGAGGCCAGGACAACCTGACGGACCATCCCCTCCGGCCCGACCTTCTCCACCGTGTGCGCAAAATTCTCCAGAACCACCAGCACATCCACACGGGCATCCCGCAGCTGGTTCTCCAGCTCTCGCGGCGTATAGAGCGGATTCACATTCACCGCCGTCATCCCCGCTCGCAGCGTCCCCAGCAACGACACCACATAGGCATGACAGTTGGGCATCATCAGCGCGACACGTGAGCCCTTGGGCAACCCCAGCGACCCAAGCCATGCCGCGAACCGCGTGGACAGCCGGTCCAGATCCCCATACGTCAACGTGCGCCCCAGACAGACCGTCGCCGCCTGCTCCGCATGCCGGACCATGACGTCCTCCAGCAGATGCGCCAGCGAACGATAACTGTCCGGATCGATCTCCGCAGGAACCCCATGCGGATAATGTTTCAACCAGACGCGCTCCACCACCAGGCCCCCTCAAACCACACCAGACACCATCACACCCTATCCGGGCCCCCAGAGAAAACGTCTGGTTTCAACATCCCAAACGCCCCGACGGCCTCGCCGCACGCCGCACGCCGCACGCCGCACGCCGCACGCCGCACGCCGCACGCCGCACGCTGCACGCTGCACGCTGCACGCGCAGCTTACAACCACAAGGCCGCAGTTGTCGGTGAAATTATCGCTTCTTCCATCAAGACACGATACCGCATCGCCCCATTCCCAACACAGACCCCCTGCCCGCCTTTCTTCAACCACTGCCCCCAACGCTCCACACCTTCACGGCCCTTCATCCCCAACCCCACGCCCGCATCAGGATGCCGCCAGCCCTCACACATCCTCCTACGCGACACCCGATGCAGAGGCACAACGAATAAACGCCGCTTCCCCCATTCCTCCCTCGCCACATCTCTCCCCGCCACATCTCTCCCGCCACATCTCTCCCGCCATATCCACCCCTGCCATAACCACCCACGGCCACATCCATGCGCAGGGCCACATCGGCCCCCGGCCTACTCGGATCCAGCACTTCCTGCACATGCCCCCCTACCCAACCCCACTGATGCTAATCTCTACTCATTCCCAAGGAGCCGCCATGCAGATCATTGACGACATCAAAGCCTCGCACGCCGAATTCACCGCCCTGCGACGTGACATCCACGCCCATCCCGAACTGGGCTTCGAAGAGACCCGCACCTCCACCCTGGTAGCCAACAAACTGCGCGAATGGGGCTACGAAGTCACTACCGGCCTGGGCAAGACTGGCGTCGTCGGCACCCTCAAACGTGGCAACAGCCCCCGCAGCATCGGCATCCGTACCGATATGGATGCCCTGCCCATGCAGGAAGCCAACACCTTCGGCCACCACTCCAGCCACCCCGGCCGCATGCACGCCTGCGGCCATGACGGCCACACCACCATCCTGCTGGCCGCCGCCAAACACCTCGCCACCCACCAGAACTTCGACGGCACCCTCCACCTCATCTTCCAGCCCGCCGAAGAATCCCTCGGTGGCGGCCGAGCCATGGTCGAAGACGGACTCTTCGAACGCTTCCCCTGCGACGCCATCTTCGGCCTTCACAACTGGCCCGGCATGCCCGTCGGTCAAATCGGCATTCGCCCCGGCCCCATCCTCGCCTCCTCCAACACCTTCGAGATCATCATCACCGGCAAAGGCTCCCACGCCGCCATGCCCCACAACGGCATCGATCCCGTCGCCATCGCAGCCACCCTGGTCCAGGCCTTCCAGACCATCATCAGCCGCAACCGCAACCCCATCGAAGCCGCCGTCCTCTCCGTCACCCAGATCCACACCGGCGACGCCGTCAACATCGTCCCCGACCACGCCACTCTGCGCGGTACCGTCCGGACCTTCTCCGTCGAAATGATCGACCTCATCGAAACCCGGATGAAAGCCCTCGCCGAAAGCATCTGCAGCGGCTTTGGCGCCAAAGTCGAATTCCGCTTCCAGCGCAACTACCCGCCCACCATCAACGATCCCGCACAGACCGCCTTCGTCACACGAATCCTCACCGACATCATCGGCCCCGACAACATCGTCTCCCCCATCGATCCCGTCATGGCCGCCGAAGACTTCTCCTTCATGCTGCTCCAGCGCCCAGGCTGCTACTTCTTCCTGGGCAACGGCGACGGAACCCACCGCGCCGACGGCCACGGCGATGGCCCCTGCCTGCTGCACAACCCCAGCTACGACTTCAACGACGACGCCATCCCCGTCGGAGCCACCCTCTGGGTCCGCCTCGTCGAAGCCTTCCTGCACCGGTAACCCGCCCCGCACTGCCCCCCTTCCACACAAGGCCAGCCCATCACGGGCCGGCCTTCAATCCAGATCAACAACGGAGAGCCTGACATCTCCCAGGAATGATCGGATGACCCTGGCCTCAACGAGTCAATGAGCCGTCGTGCTGCCCCTGCTATCCCGCTGCCTCACTATCCCCTGTCTCGACTCTCGGATACCAGGAATCTGACTGCCAGGATGTGGACACCAGATGCACCGGCAAACGGATATGCCAGTGACCAAGCAACTGATCCGATGAGCAAATGAACACCAGATAAGTGCCGTTGGACCGCCCCCAGAATCCATCGGTCTGTCGGACAGGCACTCGGCACCTTCCCATGGTTTCATAGCTCCACGGGAGCCCCTCTTGCCGGGGACTGGCTCCCGGGACTCCGAGCCCCTGCTCAGCAGGCCCCGCAGGCCTGCAGAACCAGGACTCAGAATGTCCTCTGGAAATAGCACTTTTATGGACACCGCCCCAAGGGAGGTGTCCATTTTTTTTGCCCGGCATGGAAACTGTCGGCATGTGTCCGGGGAACGCAAACCCAGCAGAACAGTCCTCCGCCCCCCCCTGAAACACGGTACACACCGAACCAGCAGCCACAGAAGGCGCGACAACAGCACTTGCAAATAACAAAACGCCTTTTGCCCTTATAACGGCGACCATTGCCGTACTGCGATAAGCGGGGCCCCCGGTAGGCTCCATGAGCCGAAGCAGATCCAAATCACCTGGCCACACATTCCAGTAACTCCCACGTGCAGTGACGCATCCCTCTGGCGGCAGATAAACAGCTTCTCCCCACGCTGCCACTGGCCCCTTGCGTCCCCCTGGGTCTCCGCACTTCGCTCTACCTCGACCGCAAGCCCTGAGGAGCCAGCCCCCCCCTGAGAGCTCCCCTAAGAGACCCCCTGATAGCCCGAGCCCCAAGGGGGCTAGTACCCAAGGGAGCAACGCACACACTGCCCAGCCTCACAACCTGGCTGCCCCCAAGGAGGATCACATCAACGGCGCCACCTCCTTTCAGCATAGGCCAAGCAGCCACCCAATGGATGGCGTCACCCCATCCCGCCCACCTCCGATACAGACTAGATGCACCGCCCCACGCGGCTCAAACATCTTCCTGGAGCCAGACACCATGAGCAGACCCCTCCTACCAAGCAGCGAACCTTCATCAGCGGAAGGCCACCTCCTCGCAGGCAAGAGCGGCGCGTGTTTCAGCAAACAGAACACCGGATTCGGACATAAGTCACAAAGTAGCCACATGCGGTCCGTTGCCATGAATCGTCTGCATGAAGGACGTGAACTATGACCACGCCAAACCGTTACCGAACAGCAACAATACAGCCCAACGGATCACGCACAACGCGTGACTCCCAAGCAGCACTCCGTAACACCAGCAACCTCGACAACCCCTTTCTCTCTACCCGGAATTCTTTCTATCCAGAAACAGGCCGCCAACTCGGTGCCTGCGGACGGAAGGAGGAGACTGAAATGAACGCTCAGAATGTACTCTTGGTCGATGACCAGCCCCTGATCCGCAAATCCCTTCGCTCCATCCTGGAGTCGATCGATGAAAACCTGATCATCATCGCCGCCTCCTCGCTGGAAGAAGCCATCCGCTATGTTCATAGCGGGCAGCAGCCGTTGCTGACCCTCCTGGATCTCCAGCTGCCCGACGCAACCGGAACCGTCACGCTGGACACATTCCGCCGGAAATGCCCGGGTCTCCCCATCGTTGCAATGATCGACCGGGCGGATCAGGCTGTGACCCATGCATGCCAGGTAGCCGGCACCCTGGGCCTGGTTCTGAAGAACGCAGAAACCCAGCCGATCACCGACTGCCTCCAGACCGCCATTCGGCTGGCCCGCAACAGCAACGATCCCAAATCCGGAAGCGGATCTGCACCTGCATCACATGCCGCAGTGGTGCGCCCTGGGTTCCAGGACCATCTGAGTACCCAAAAAGTGAATGTGCCCCAAGGACTGCGCGTCCAGCCGGCGGCATATCCAGCCAGCCATGCGGCTCCTGCACAACCACACCGCGAATACCGAGACGGGCGACATCTGGGACTGAGTGAACGCCAGCGCAGTGTGCTTCGCCTCATGATGCTGGGTCTGCCAAACAAGAGCATCCGCAGAGAACTGGGATTGGCAGAAGGAACGGTCAAGGTCCACGTCAGCAGCATCCTTCGCATCCTGGGCATCTCCTCGCGTGCGCAAGTCGCCATGGCAGCCATGCGCTCGGGAATCCAGTTCGAAGACATCGCAACGTCCTGACAGCGCAGAACAGATCGAAGGTGAGCTGGCTAAACGCAGCAAACGGCCCACGTCCAAACCGGACGTGGGAGCCATGCAAAGAAACAGGGGGAGACAAGGGCACCGCCGACGGGAGCGCGCCTCAGAGTTACGCCGCTGACTTAAAACAGGCTGGCGAAGGAGACATACAGAAAGAGACAAACAGAATGTGAAGGGGACGTATGAGATACAGAGGACTAATTGAGAGGGGCGTAGGAGACATACAGACGAAAAAAAAGCCCGTACAGGGTACGGGCTTTTTCATGAATAGGGTGTCTGACGATGTCCTACTTTCACGGGCGCGGGCCCACTATCATCGGCGCAAAAGCGTTTCACGTTCCTGTTCGGGATGGGAAGGAGTGGTTCCACTTCGCTATGGTCGTCAGACAAAGCTTGTTGGCGGCGAGCCTGGCGAGTTGCCGAGGCTGGCTGCCGTTGTCTGATAGGAGTCGACGAGTGTATCGGAAGTTTCTGGAGGAGTCCAGGGTATTCCGACGACGATGTGACTGAGTCTCGAACGAGTCTGCGTGCAGAGTCATGTCGAGTCAACTGATGGCGGCCCAGCAGCATGCTGGATCTCGCAAAACTATAGGGTCAAGCCTCACGGGCAATTAGTACCGGTTAGCTGCACGCATTACTGCGCTTCCACACCCGGCCTATCAACGTCCTGGTCTTGGACGACCCTTCAGGGGGATCGAGTCCCCAGGGAGATCTCATCTTCAGGCAAGTTTCCCGCTTAGATGCTTTCAGCGGTTATCTCTTCCACACTTAGCTACCCTGCGATGCCACTGGCGTGACAACAGGTACACCAGAGGTGTGTCCACTCCGGTCCTCTCGTACTAGGAGCAGCCCCCGTCAAATCTCCAACGCCCACAGCAGATAGGGACCAAACTGTCTCACGACGTTTTAAACCCAGCTCACGTACCTCTTTAAATGGCGAACAGCCATACCCTTGGGACCGGCTACAGCCCCAGGATGAGATGAGCCGACATCGAGGTGCCAAACACCGCCGTCGATATGAACTCTTGGGCGGTATCAGCCTGTTATCCCCAGAGTACCTTTTATCCGTTGAGCGATGGCCCTTCCATACAGAACCACCGGATCACT
>ERZ773038.2118-NODE-2118-length-10324-cov-17.122212_pt1 | contig 10324 bp, 9 predicted proteins | sample MGYA00511665_ERZ773038 | MGnify/ENA primary metagenome ERZ773038 (study PRJEB29015, sample SAMEA2737966) | human oral metagenome | biome: human oral; feature: human-associated habitat; material: dental | place: China | collected 2028 ... | reverse complement strand
AGCATAATCCAAATGGACTTTTTTGTGAACTAAAAATAAACTAGCACCACGGGTTAAACATATAAATCTCAATAATAGAACTTGAAAAATCCTTCGTTTCTGGTTTACGAAGGGTTTTCTTATCTTTTAATTTATAGTTTTCTCAAGCGTTTTTATTTATTCACATGAAAATGTAAGGAAATGTCTAAATGCCGATCAAGACTTAAGTTTTAGCTCACTTATCCATCACCAAATGCCTAAGAGATGTTGCATCCCAAGACTAACCAAGGTGATAACTATCCAGCAGGAAGCGCCAAGCGCGATAGCCTGATCGCCGGTTTTAACCAGCTTAACAATATTAGTATTTAAGCCAATAGCTCCCATGGCCATGACAATACAAAACTTAGACAGAGTTTTCAAAGGAGTGAAGAAAATAGGATTGACTCCTAAAGCTGTTAAAATAGTTGTGATAATAGAAGCCAAAATAAAGTAAAGAATAAACATAGGAAAGACCTTCTTTAATTTGACTGTATGTTGTTGATTTTTCCCTACTTTTTTAGTCTTATAAACTTGATAAAAAGACAAACCTAAGGTAATAGGAATAATAGCCAATGTTCGTGTCAATTTAACAATGGTTGCTCCATCCAATGTGTTCGAATGATGCAGTCCATCCCAAGCTGCTGCTGTTGCAGTAACGGATGAAGTATCATTGACTGCTGTTCCTGCAAAAAGGGCAAAGCCATGGTTGGACAAGCCAATCATATCTCCTAAGGTTGGAAAAATTAAAGCAGCTAAAATATTAAAAAGAAAAATCACTGAAATGGACTGGGCAATTTCATCACCATCTGCTTGAATAACAGGTGCTGTTGCTGCAATAGCGGAGCCGCCACAAATGGAAGAACCGACTCCAACCAAAGTTGCTGTATTGACATCCAGTTTGAACCATTTTTGTAATAGGAAAGCCAAAAGCAAGGAAGAACTAATCGTTGCTACGATAATGGGTAAGGATGTTTTGCCGACTGTTAAAACCTGTGACAAATTCAAGCCAAAACCGAGCAAAACAACGGCAAATTGCAAAATATATTTAGACGTAAAAGCAATGCCAGCTTCTGTATGCTCACGATTTTTATAAAAAATAGCGAGCAACATTCCTAAAAAGATAGCAAAAACCGGTGCCCCAACAAGAGGAAAACTTTGTCCTAAAAACCAGGCTGGCAGAGCAATTAAGAAACAGAGAACAAGTCCTGATAATTTTTGAAATTTAAGCGACATTTCAATCTCCTTATCACTAAATGATGTTCTTATTATACTGATTTTACATCATAATGTAAAATTATGATTTATTATGATACAATAATAAAAAGGAATGCTATCTTATGCTAGATTATCGTGTTAAGACTTTTATTAAAGTTTGTGAAACCTTGAATTTTACCAAAGCAGCTCAGGACTTACACATTACACAACCAGCAGTTACCAAACACATTAAGGCTTTGGAAGCTGAGTACGCTTGTTCTTTATTTCTTTTTAAAGGCAAGCAATGTCAAATGACTGCCGAAGGGCAGAAACTTTTTTTGATGCTGACATCCATGACTAATGATATTAAGCATTTTAAACAAAGAGTTCATGAAACAATAACTCAGCTGCACTTTGGTGCTACAATGACTATTGGAGAATACGTTCTGACAGAGTCCTTAGCTCAACTGATGATAAGTCATCCACGTTTAGAATTGAAAATGAGCATCGCTAACACTCAAAAATTACTGGGAGAAATTGACCGAGGAGAGATTGACTTTGCTGTTATTGAAGGCTTCTTTTCTCAAGAACAATACGACAGTTCCATTTATAAACATGAACCTTTTATTGCAGTGGCTTCTCCTGCTTGTCCCCTGAAAAATCAAAAGCTAGGCTTAACTGACTTACTAGCAGAACCCTTAATCATGCGTGAAGAAGGGTCTGGCACGCGCGAAGTTTTAGATACTATTTTGAAAGAAAAAAACTTGGCCAAGTCAGATTTTCAAAAGGTCAGTGAAATCAGTAATTTAAACACGATTAAACAACTCGTTAGTCGTAATTTAGGAATCTCCTTTTTCTATCGCAGTGTTGTTCAAAAGGAGCTAGAAGAAGGCAGTTTAATAGAATTAAAGTTGGAGGAGCTTCCCGTTTATCATGATTTCACCTTTGTTTGGAATAAAAATAGTTTTTTTGAGGAAGAATATAAGGAAGTTTTGGATTTGATTAGGACTTATGCCTAACAGATATAGCAATTCATCTATATATTACAACTATGTCGTGATATAATGATAATTACTAGGAGGGTAATATGAAGAAAAGAAAGATCCTTATTTTACTGACTTTATCAATGTCTCTGATTTTAGTAGCTTGCCAATCGCATTCCAAGATTGATACGGATAAAATCCAAGAAAAAATCGCTAAGGAACATTCTAAATTTAAGAAAGAGCAAAGCGAAAGCTCCTCAAGCAACGCAAAAACAGAAAAGTCCACTGAAGCCCAAAACTCTGATTCATCTAAAAAAGCTAGAGGGCTTCCAAAAGACGCTAACCATGCTAAGACAGACAAAATTTATGCTACAGGAGATGCCAAAGTTTACTACTCCAATGAAAACGATGGTTTTGAAGCTCAGATTTCAGACTTCAAAGGTTATAACCAAGATAAGGTTAAAAAAATTTTAGGCAAGCCAGATAGTATTTCAACAGACCAAAATGCTATTCAAAATGGTTTTAAGGAAAAAGAATTAGAAAATATAAATGAGCTTATCAATAGTGGAAACCTGACAGAAGAACAGGGCAAAGCTTTCTATGCTGTTGCTGTTGATCTAGCTCAAACTACTAAAATAAACAACAGTTCTCATTACGTCTTATTTAGTTATCAAGGTGGCAAAGTACAGCTTATCTTTAATGGTGATAGCGACCTTTACTACATGACCCCAAATTCAAAATACCTTTATTTTAAATAAAAAATGCAGAACCAAAATAAGTGCTCTTAAACAGTTGCTTTTTTTGTCCAACTGTTTGAGGGCAGCACTGCTCTTTAAGTAAAATCCGGCCATTTGTCAAATGGGTGGGTGATTAAACCATAAGATCATATCACCAGTCAGAACCTAAAAGTCGCATAAATAATAAACAGACCTGAAAAAATCATCTCAGGTCTGTTTAATTTTCTTACAATCTTTCTGAAATCAGTTCTGCCAATAACTGAATATGGGCAGGACTAGCGTTTAAAGCTGGGATATAACGGTAAGCTTGTCCTCCAGCAGCCATAAAATGCTTACGATTGGTTATATCAATTTCTTCCAACGTTTCCAAACAATCAGCAGCAAAACCCGGACAAATAACAGCAAGCTTTTTCTTGCCTTGCTTAGGAAGCTGAATAAGGGTTTCATCGGTATAAGGACGCGTCCACTCCTCAGGTCCAAAACGTGATTGATAGGATACCTGCCATTGCTCCTCAGATAAGCCAGCAGCAACCGCAATTAATTGGGCTGTCTGCTGGCAGTGCTCTGTATAATAATCTCCTTCTATCACATATCTTTGCGGAATGCCATGAAAGGAAAAGAGCAGGTGCTCATTTTCCTGTAAGCGTATAGTCTGGGCCAGAGCTTGAATATAGGAAGGTCTTTCATAATAGTGATGAATAAAGTCAAAAGGAGGTATATCTTTTTTCTTTTTCAAAGATTGGGCAAAGGCATCAAAAATGGCGGCCGTTGTTGTTGAGGAATATTGTGGAAAAAGTGGTAAAACAATCATTTTAGCTACTTTTTCCTTTAGAAATTCATCAACCACATCTGAAATAGAAGGCTTACTGTAAGCCATAGTAGCTCTAACTAAAACCCCATGTTCACTCTGATCAAAATGAGCTTGTAGAGCTTTTTCTTGACCAATGGCATTGGCATAAAGAGGGGAACCTTCATTTGTCCAAACATGTTGGTAAAGAGGTTTTACTTTCCTGGGACGAAAGGGAAGGATAAAGCTATACAAGATAGGCTTCCATAAAAATTTAGGATAGTCAATAACTCGGGAATCCGCTAAAAAGGGTTTGAGAAATTTACGAATGGCTGGCGCAGTTGGATGCTCAGGTGTCCCTAAGTTAACCAGTAAAACGCCGATTTTTTGTTGAGACATAAGAGAATTTATCTTTCCTTGAATTTTCTAAAATAAGCATTTTTGATGAATCATCACCTTTACCAAGATTTCTTTTTAAATAGGTTCTCTTTCTTCTTCCTGCTTTTTTCTTAATTGACGACTTTTTCTTAAAATACTAATGACAAATATTAAAGAAAATAAGGTAATAAGGCTGCCATAGATAAGTCCTTGTGGGATATAACAAAGTTTTATCTGATGTTTACCTGACGGCAGCTTAAAGGCTAACATAGCATTCCAAACTTCCTGCGTTTTGAGCGTTTTGCCATCTACTTTTACGTGCCAGCCAGCATTATAAGGAATAGAAGTAAATAAATAATTCTTACCTGAAACTTGTTTTACTTCTCCTGAAAGAGATAGTGAAGTTACTTTTTCAGGATTCCATTTAGCAATATGACCTTGCTTCACGAAATTTGTGAAACTATCGTCATTGAAGCGATAGAGTTGCAAACCTGTTAAGTTAAGAGAACTATTATCTGTTAAACTGATTTCAAAGGTTTGTTCTTGGTCTTTGCTGTTGGAAGCAAGGTTCCAAAGCTGTGGGTTACGGTAACGATCAAAAACCGTGTAAGCTTGCCCATTCAAAGTGAATTTAAGATGATTTAAATCTGTCGAATGAATTTGTGAAGAATACAAATAATATGAATTATTATCCTGTGGTGTCCAAGTCAAACGGATAGTACCCGGACGGTCTGAAGACTGACGTTTATAAATTTGCTGTCCATTAGCATCATCAGCCAAAGCAACATTATCTAAAGACAGATTAGCTGCTTGATAAGGATCAAGAAGATTTTCAAGATTGTCCGAAAGACCATGATAAATCTGATTTTGATTAGCAACAACATCTTCCTTATCTAATTTTTCCCTTAGCATAGCACCATCACCCGAAAAACCCAAGCCAAAAACAGAAGTATTTTCTAACAGTTTAGCACTTCCCAGAGTTTGAATAGGATGATAATAATTAGACAAATCTTTTCTGGCAGAGTAAGTCCAAGTAGCATTATCCACATAATAACGTAAATTAACCAAAGCATCTGTTAAGGGCGTACCGCCAACATACATGGAAATAGCTGTTGAAGAAGGCAGACCAAGTCTTCCTAAAAATTCTAAATTCTTATATTCAACACTAGATGTAAAATGGTTAACACCATAATAATTATAAGTCAGAGAATCATTCCAAGTATTGGCACTGCTTTTTTCAAGACGTGCCAAACCTGATTTAGGCAGCTTCAAGTTTTTGTAAAACGCCTCCTGCTTACTTTCAGCAGCCAAAACAGAGCTTGGGCTATGCCATAAATTTCTGTCAATCGTTATTTTAGCATTGATCCCCATATCAACCATGCTTACTAAAATAACAAAAGCAAGCTGCCAGGACTTAGACAGTTGGAACCAAATCAAGAACAAGAGTAAAATTAAAGTAATGATCATGCCCAATTCCTGCCAAACGGTGACCAAAGTGTAAGTTTTTTCCTTAACAGCAAAATAAACATAAACATTGGCCAAAAGAGCAAGAACGAAAGTCGTAATCATTTGCAGACGGCTCCAAGATTTGACCTTTTGCAAAGCTTGATAAGTTAAGATTAAGAAAACAGGACTCAACAGCCAAGCATTACGGTAGTAAAAACCAACCGGCATTTGTCCCATATGCCAAAAACGGATAGCAGCTGCATTCGAAAAAGCTAAAACAAGAAAGATCAATAATAAGAAACCGCTGATTTTCTTACGTAAGGCAATTCTCTTAGTGAAAAAGAAATTAAACAAGCCAATAAAGCCAAGAACACCAACATAAAAATTAGGCAGAGCATTAAAATCTCCCCATTCTTCACCACTGGCCGCACCGGGAAAGAACTTAATTAAAAGTCTGATGGGATTATAAAGAAACGTAAAAGCCCAAGGATCAACCTCTCCACCTGCAGCCTTTGTATCTAAGAGAGAATAAAAAACCGGTAAAAGCCAAATCGCACTCAAACCTATTCCCAAAAGAGAATAGATTAACAAACGCAGTAACTGCTTTGCTTTAAAAAGAAAAGCTGATTTTTGAGCTAGGATATAATAAAAACTGTAGAAAATAACAAAGATACAGGCCATATAAGCCGTGTAAAATTGAACCACAAACATAAGAGCCAAAACCAAGGTATACTTGATACTGACTTTGCCATCTAGAATTTTTTCCACACCAATCAGCAAAAGTGGTAAAAGAATAATATTATCTAAGAAATTAGGATTGACCTGATTAACAATAAGAAAACCGCTCAAACCATAGATAGCAGCTATACAGACAGCCAATAAACGGTGACGATGGGCTTCATAACGTTTGTGAAGGAAATAATAGAAGCTAAGACCAGAAAAACCTTGGCGCAGCAAGGTTACCAGAAAAACTGATAAATTAAGATATTTAGCAGGTGCCAAACCAATAGCTAGACTAAAGGGACTGAGACTGTTGAAGCCCCAAACAGATGGCATCACACCACCAATCCCTTTGTGCCAAGACCAAAAGAGAGCACCAATATCCATATGTCTAAAAGCATGTCCTAAGGCACGATAAAGGGGGATGTATTGTAAAGTATAATCACCGCTCATCAAAGTTTCCTTACCAAAAGGATAAAGCTTCATGACAGCAAAAACGACTGCCATCACTAACATAGGCAGGCAGAAAGCAGCCAAAAATCCTAAGGTATTCTTAAAAGGAGCCTTTTCTGTATTCTTTTGCTCTTCTTTTTCAGAAGCAACAGTCTCCCGATGACGCGCTTGTGAACGATGCGCACGACTGCGACTTAAATGTTCCAAAGGTTCCTGCCTCATATCTTGAGTTCTTTCATTTACTGCCTTGTTGTCTTTTTCTTCTCTTGATACCATCACATCTCCAGTTTACTTTCACTAATCGTTTTCATTGTAACATAATTCAAAAGCTTTGTTAATGTTGCTTTGAACGAATCACCGCATCCATTGTAGTGACTTTTCTTTTTACATTGCTTTTAACATTGATTTGATAAAGCTTATAGATAATAGGATTGAACCAACTACTCTTCTCTTTTAAATATCCTACAAAATCTGAAACCTTAACTTTTGGCGGTATACTATCGAGCATGTGCTTATGGTACCTTTCGACATAGCAAAAAGGCTTAAAGCCAACGTTTCTGATAATATGATTTTAAGCCTTTTTAGATATTATTTTAATTTTTAGCTAGAAAATAAGTTTTTTCTAGCCTTTTTGTTTTCAATTTGAATTCTATAAATTAGATTTATATCTTTGCTAAAGAATCAATGACCTATTATATTAGTTCTTATCATTAGAACAATGACTATAAATCTTACTATCATCTTAAGATTTAAAGATCAAAAGAAGCTATTACAGCTGTAACTTTGATTAGCAAAAGAAAACGATTAAGACTATTACTCTTTCTTTCCGATAACATAAGTTAATTCTGATGCCTGAGCAGCTGTGAACGTGCGATAAGAAACTATACCAGTACCTAAGGCATTTGATTCAGAAATCAGGATGGAACCATCTTCTCTCACCTCTTCAACAATGGCTACATGACCATAAACTGGATCTGCTCCAGCCTGACCGGGAGAAAAAGAAACAGCATAACCAACTTTTGGACTGTGGGTAATTTCATAACCTGGCTTGTGCTGCCAGTCAGCTCCATTTCCCATATAAGGATCGAAATTATAACCCAGTTCCTGTGCCCGATTATAGACATACCACGTACATTGTCCCCATGAATAAGAAGCAGCTATATAGCCCGCTGTATTAATCGGGGAGGCAATCTTGTAACCAGCTGGTACCTTTGCAATACTGGTAGTATTTAAGTGCTTTAGTTCCTCTGGTATCGCAGGGGTACCACCGTGTTGATCAATCCAAGTATCAATATCCTGCATAATTTTAGCACGGCGCTTACCTGTTCCAGAGGTATCTGTAAAGTAAACTCCGCCTTCCAAAATAGGATCTAACTGACCCTTAGCATTCTTCTTGGCTTTTTCATCCTGAATTTTAAAGGTTATATTTTTATTTTGAATAATGGTTTCTGCGGCCAGTTTTTTTATCGCCACTTCATCAGAAAATTTGGCAGCATTAACAACATTGTTATCAAAGGCCCCATATCCAAACATATTGGAACCAGAAGCAGTCGCAATGCCTGCTGTCCCCAGAGAACTCTCTTCCATAGCAATAGCGATAATGGCTCGGACATCAAGTCCGCTTTCTTTTTCCCATTCAAGTAATTTAGCTCCGTTGAGACGCCGCTTATCATAAACGATCCCAGTAGAATCTAAAAATCCATCCAGCTGTTTAGCGGTGATGCCATACCGATGTGACAACAGATTATGGCTGTATGCATCCGATCCTGACCAGTGTTCCACATAAGCAACCGAAATAACTGATGGAAAAGCGGACACATCTGAATCAAATAAACCTGCATCGTAGGATGAGAACAAAGAAGAAAGAGCTGACACGCCTAACTTTGACATTGAATAACCGGATAAATTTTTATTTAATAGGTTCGGAGCATAACTTAGTTTGTTTTTCTGACTTTCTGAAGGGACTTTGGAAAGCTCGGACTGACTGCTATTCTTGTCTGAAGTTTGCGAAGAAGATTCATTACTGGCTGTAGAGGAAGCTTTGCTCACTTCACTTTCACTGCCGGCTTTTGCGGAAGGAGCGGAGGTCTCTGCTTTACTGCTGCTCTCATCAACAGAACTGGCCGATGAGGAGTCAGTTACTGCAGAATTAGTATCTTCGGTAGACGTAGAAGATTGACTTTCTGATTTACTAGCGACCTCTTCTCCAGATGAGTTTTTCTTGTCTTTTTCAGATTCGGATGTTGAAGGAGCGCTGCTGCCCTTCTCAGACTCTTCGTTTGCTTCTGTGCTAGCTACTGCCGAGGGTTCAGCTGCTAAAGCTGACGTCGGAAGCAGATAGGGGCTAATTAAAATTAACAACAATGATAAAGTTAAAAAATTACTTTTCTTCATTAAAAACTATTCCTTTTTTTTCTGTTTTCATCAGGTAATAGTATACCATAATTGAAAGGTATATATCCATACTGATGACTTTTAAAATCATAAAATAGTGACAGCTAAAACAGGTATTAAACTAAAAAACTTACCAAGTTTAGCAGTGAAGAGATCTCCGATAGAAGAACTCTTCACTGCTTTTTCGCTTGTTAGAGCGGTGGTAACTTTGAAATGGTTTTATAACACAAAAACAGACAGTTAAACCTATTCTATAGTGAAACCCACTATCTAAAGGTCGCTAAACGGTGTTAATCCAACTGAGGAATTCCCTATGAAAGACATGATATCACTTTCAAAAGTTACAGAAATAGCCTTACCATCTTGGATACTACCGTAATTTATTTTCTTCTCCGTTTTTTCTCTAGAAAGACATGCTGTCATGGATATCTTTAACCGTTTTGACCATGGCTTTATGGACGAATGTCTCATATTTATCATGGTCTTCTTTAGGAATCTCATTGTTAAGCAAGTATTTACCATTTCTATAATGAAGTATAGAAGTTAAGTTCATTTTAGGATCAAAATCTAAACTAAGTCTCTCATTTTCCTTCAATACTATGGATGTATCTATACCACCTTTTGTCGGAACACTTATTCTGACTACTGGTTCTGTCTTGGTCTCAAGAGTGTCAATCCGGCCGTTCATCTTAAGACCATAATCATCTACTGAATAGCCTGCCTTGCGAACTGCTTTTACATAGCAAGTGGTGTTCATCAGGCTGTTCAGCTGGTCATAGGTATTCCCATTCCTATAAGCTCTCTGAAAAGCTTCTGACTGATAATAGAAGTAACCCCAAAACAAGCCACCAGCTAAAAGAGGAAGCAACAAAAGAAGACTTAGAATGAACCACTTTTTTCTATTTGACATTTTGCTTCTCTCCTCTTTTTAAGTAATTATAAAAGTCTCGCTGATGTTTTTCTTTTTCGTCATCACTGTACTGTGATGAAATATGGTCGCTTCCCATAGTCTCTGTTTCAAGGCTTTCTGGTAGGCTGACACTCAGTTATTAGATAAGCTGGACAGCATGTTGGCCTGTGTGTCCAAACTGCCTAAAACCATTTTTACCATAAAAAATAGCTTCCCTTTCTTTCGGTCTTTCACTCATGGCAGTATCTCCTTTATAAACGATAGATCAGTAAGCATACCCTAATAAAACCGTAACGCGTCCAGT
>ERZ773038.2117-NODE-2117-length-10328-cov-17.141049_pt1 | contig 10328 bp, 11 predicted proteins | sample MGYA00511665_ERZ773038 | MGnify/ENA primary metagenome ERZ773038 (study PRJEB29015, sample SAMEA2737966) | human oral metagenome | biome: human oral; feature: human-associated habitat; material: dental | place: China | collected 2028 ... | reverse complement strand
CCCTTGTCCTTGGAGACTCCCGGCAGGTCACAACCCGCCAGCACCGGCAAACCCACCCCCACCAGAACCGACAGACCCACAAAAGACCGACGAGACGCCACCCGACCAGAAACACCGAGCAAACGAGACAACACAAGAACTCCTAAGAATATGCAGAGTTTCCTCATCAGAGACGATCATCTCCGACGAGGAAACTCTGGTGCATACAACCAAGAGGCTGTAGGTAAATGATGGACTTACTAGAATTTACCGAGGGCTTCCTTGATCTTGTCGATGATGGTGTCTCCAATACCAGACCCGTTTGCAGCGGTGATTATAAGGCCAATAATCGTTGCCGCAACGATGGCGATTCCGGCGTACTCGACCATTGTCTGACCGCGCTCTCCATCGCGAAGGTTGATCCAGGCCTGCTGGAGACGAACCTGAAGGCGGAGCAGTGCGTTGTTGTTCATGATGACCTCCATCGCTGAGTGGCATCGTTGTGAATGCCTGATGTATCTGACATTCACTAAGTTAGGAGGCCTCATGCCCCATCGGGTAGGGGCGTACGCCCCGTCCTGCGGCCTACTGAGCAAGGGGCGGCGACAACCAGACGGCGACCGCCTCAGCGCGGCTGTGGACGTGCAGCTTAGGGTAGGAGCTGTTGAGGTAGTTCTTGACCGTACGTTCCGACAGGAACAGATGCTGGGCGATCCTCTGGTTGGACATACCAGTCGCTGCCAGGTCGAGGATCTCAGCCTCCCGTTCCGAGACCCGCGCACGCAAAGGGTTGCTAGAAACGTTATGAGCCGAAGGATTGAGCACGACATCGGCGGCTTCCTTACCGAGCACCAGGCCTCCGTTGCGGCAGGTCTCAATGGCGCCGGCCACCTCATTGATGCCCAACTGACCGTGAACCAAGTAGCCTCGCGCTCCCGTGTCGAGTGCCTGGCGGATAGTGCTGGGGTCTCGATTCGAAGTGAGCATAATGACCGAGGCGTCGGAACTCAGTTCTGGGAGGATGTCAAGTCCGCTGCGCCCCGGAGGCATGGAAACGTCAAGCAGGATGATGTCGGGGCAGTGTGTGTGGTGTGCCTCGAGTGCGGAGAACGCGTCCTCCGCCTCGATGACCTCGTCCACAGCATCGATACGGTCGAGTACCGAGCGGAGTCCGATACGGACAATGGCGTTGTCGTCAACGACCATCACCTTCATACTATCTTCTCCTTGTCGCTAGCGGAATGAAGCGATGTGATGGGGACACGAAGTCGAACACGGGTCCCCGCAGTCGGTTCGGAGGGCGAATCGATACTGAAGGCGCCGTTCAGTGTTTCAGAACGTTCCTTCAACCCTGCCAGTCCGTAATGACCCTCTCGGTAGAGGTCTTTGACATCCTCTCTAAAACCGATGCCGTTATCGCGGACATCGAGGCGGAAGCAGCTGTCGTCGTGGAGTATTGAGAGGTCGACCGACGTGGCATGGGCGTGCCTCTCAATATTGGCAAGGATCTCGCCCAGGATGCGCTGAAGCTGCCACATCGCCTCGGTCGAGCAGGGCAAGGGGGTGTCTGAGTCGCCGCGGTTGACAGTGACCGACAGTCCTGTGCGCGCCCCCCATCTGGTGGCTTCCTCGACAAGAGCGCCAATGATGTCCTCGTCGCCCCCGGAACGCAGTCCGTCAAGGACGAGTCGGGCTTCCCTGCTTGCTTCGTCCGCGGCCTCGAGGAGCGTGTGACTGAGTGGAGCGTCTGGGTGGTTCTCAGCACCGAGAGAGCTGTCCAGGGATTCGGCGAGCATGCGAATGCCATGGATGCTCTTGGCGAGCGAGTCGTGCAGATCTCTGGCAATCGTGAGTCTCTCGGCGGTGGCGCGTTCTTCTGCTCGGGCGAATACGGCCTCGGCGGAAAGACGACTGATGTCCGTGAACTGGCTGTTCAATCGGTTCCCGAGCAGGACGCTGAAAAAGATTCCAGCAACCATAGTGGCGGCCACAACTGTGGAAATTGAGGCGTCATGTAACTTAAGGAGCGCGAGCGATAGGGTAGTACCGACGCACCACAATGACGCCCAGAACGCTTGACTTACAAGGCCGATGAGTACCGACGATGCGATAAGATAGGCAAGAGAAAGAGCAAGACCTCCCGGGAATGTTGCAGGAAGAGCGCTGGTGATGATGCAGGTCGTGACCAGATCGGCGCATAAATAAGTCCAGTTATTGACAATGAGGCGAGGATGCCTGTTGAACACCCTCAAAGTCGCCCAGTTGATGCTTAGTCCCAGGAGGGGGACCGCAACAGCCCCTCTGTCGGTGCTTGATGCAATGATTCCTAGCTCGCAGGCCAGGATGAGGCCAAGCCGTATGTCGCAGATCAGAGCCACTGCGGTAAAAAGGGCGTGGTGGTGAATGAATCTCGATGGGGGTTGCGAGTCTTGTGAATTAATTTCTTGCATTTCATCCGCCAAATAATTTCGCGAAAGTGTCCCGATTGGCGAAGACCATCCCTCCGAGCATGAGGATCATGGCGCCCGGAACCATGGTGGTCGTGGCGATGAGTGCTACCTTGGGCTGTGCCTTGGCCGCAGCACGACGGACCTGCTGGGCGCGTTCGCGACGAATCTCCTTGACGATTGACGTAAGGGCGTCGCCGATCGGTGTGCCTAATTCTTCGGACTGGAGGAGCGTGGTGACGAAGTTGTCGATATTGTCGGAACGGCAACGTTTCTTGAGGGACGTGAAGGCGTCGCGACGAGAAACTCCGAGTCGCATCTCATGAAGTGTTTTACGCATTTCTTCGGCCACAGGCCCATCGAAATGTTTGCACACTCGTTCCAACGAACTGCGAAATGGCATACCTGAGCATACTGTAATGGCGAGAATGTCCAGGAAGTCGGGTAGGTCGCGGTCGATCGCTGCCTGTCGCTTCTGAACCGCTTGAAACAGCCAGAGGTACATCCAGCCTGAAAATATCGTTCCAAACGCTAGTCCGTAGACAGGGTGGCCTAACAGGGTGAACACTGCTACAAGAAGGATGCTGAGGGAAATGAATCCCGCCTCCCTCTGGATGAATAGGTCGAGGGTGAGGCCTTCTGGATTGCCCGCATTTTTTAAACGACGATCGAGCTTTTTTAGGTGGAGTGGCCCATAGAGGCGGCGGAGAGACTGCTGCGTCCTGATGCCAAGTGTGTCAATCAGCAGGACAAAGCCGCTTTTTCGTTCGACCTTCTTGTCGTCATGGTCGGCGATTCCAAGCTGGCTAGTGCCGTCATCTTTGATGAGGTGGATTCCGTAGGCTGCAAGGAGCACCACGAATGCCGCTGCAGTGGAGTATATTATTGCGGGCATGCTACACCTCCACCCGGGAGACGATCTTCATGAGTAGGGCTCCGATTCCAAAACAGATGAGTGACGCGAGAAGGATGATTTGACCGATAGGTGATGATGCCATGTCGTCTAAGACTCCCGGTTTCATCGTGTTCATGAGGATGATGGCCACGAGGCCGATGATGGGGACCAGGTAGGCGCTGAAGGCTGAACCAATGATGGCGGTCCGGACTTCGCGGTGCAACTGCTTGCGGTCCTCAAGTGCGAGTGCGATGTCATGCAGTGCACCGGCCAATGCTCCTCCCGCTGTTGACTGAATAATGATCGTACGCACGAGGACATTCAGCTCGCGTGAGGGCATCCGCTGAGCGAGGTCAGAGAGCGTAGCGTCCAAGGACCATCCAAGCGCTAGCTGTGATGTGGCCCGGCTGAGCTCGGCTCGTGCCGGATCCGACATCTCTTGCGCCGCCAGAGCGAGGGATCGCTCGATCGACACTCCTGCGGATGTGCCGTTAGATAGTATGCGGGAGACCTCCGGGAGCTGAGCGATGAATCGTTCCACTCGTTGAGCCGTACGGCGACGCAACCATCGGAAGAACACCAAGGGAATGAGTGCTGCCAGGATGCCTCCTGCGATTCGTCCGATCAACGGGCGCGCCAGGAAGAAGGTTGCGGTAATAGCTGTGATGAGAACCAGCTCGGTGATGGCCACATCCCAGCTCAGCCCGGCCCCGGACATCTTGCGCTTCAGTGGTTTACTGAAGGGCAGTCGGCGAATCAAGGCGAGAGTACGGCTCCCCGCCCCCACTCCCTGGGCGATATCCGTGGCTCCGAGGCATTGTGCGAGCTCGGCCGTGCGCCCCGCATTGGCAGACATGGTGATGAGGGCTGCGCTCCCCATGATGAGGGTGGCCGCACCACTGATGTAGACGAGAAGGACATTGCTCATGATGCCATCTCCTGCACAAGCAGATCTGCCGGGAGCTGTAGACCGTGCTGGCGGACTCTGTCTGCTATAGACGGAGAAACACCATGGAACTCGAAGTTGTCTTGACCTCTCTGGGCGGTGTGGACGTAACGCATCATGAGTGAGGTCATATAGTGCTCGTGGTGTCGTGAGGTCACTGCCTCGATCGTGCGGACTCGCCTCGTGCCGGAGGAGTCGCGTTCCAGCTGGACAATGACATCGATTGCGCCATTGATCTGATCTCTGATGGTCTCCACCGGTAGCGTGACATCAGACATGGAGGACAATGTCTCCAAGCGGCTCAGTGCATCGGTCGCGGTGTTGGCGTGCACGGTTGTCAGCGAGCCCTCGTGGCCGGTGTTCATGGCCTGGAGCATGTCGAGCGTCTCTCCGCCGCGGACCTCGCCAACAATGATGCGGTCGGGGCGCATACGCAGCGAGTTTCTCACCAGATCACGAATTGTCACCTGTCCTGCTCCCTCGGTATTGGCCGGGCGGGCCTCCAGGCGGACCACATGGGGCTGCTGGAGAGACAGCTCGGCCGCGTCCTCGATGGTGATGATTCGCTCTCGATTCGAGATCATTCCCGACAGCGCGTTGAGGAAGGTGGTTTTCCCCGATCCGGTCCCGCCGGAGACGAGAATATTGAACCGAGCGGCTACCAGTGTCCCCAGGAGATCGGCGGCTTCCTGGGGCAGGCTGTTTCTAGCGACGAGATCGGAGAGGCGGAAGGGCTGAGGGAACCGGCGGATGGTAATGGTCGGCCCGTCGAGTGCCAGCGGCGGGATGATGACGTTGACACGCTCTCCGCCGGGAAGACGCGCGTCGACCATGGGACTGGACTCGTCCACACGGCGGTTGACTGAGGAGACGATGCGGTCAATGAGCTGGTACAGCTCGGCCTCGGACGTGAAACGGGTGGGGACCCGCTCGATCCGTCCGGAGCGCTCAATGTAGACATCCTCCATGCCGTTGACCATGATCTCGGTGACGGAATGATCTGCGATGAGGGGTTCGAGCACTCCCAGCCCAACCGCGTCGTCGATCACTCGTTTGATGAGCCAGGCCCGCTCTCGTGGCGACATGACAGGGCCCTCAAGGGACAGAAGCCGTGAGAGCACCCGCTCCAGACGGGCTCGCTGCTGGGCCAGCTCTAGGCCTGCGACCTCTTCTAGGTCGATCTCCTCCAGCAGCCGGGTTCGGTAAAGGGCCACCAGATCCTCTCGGCTTCCAGCAGTCTGCCGTTTTCCTTCTTGGGGATGGACAACCCGGTCTCGTAGTGCCATGTCAGTCCTCGGGGAAGTAGGCCGTGCGAGTCACGGTGACGTGTTCGCTTGTAATCGAAGGGATGCCGATCGGAACCCGAGCGGTCACCTGGACGCAGTGCCCCGGACCGCAACTATCCGATACGGATTCCAGGCGTACCCAGTCGGGCAGGGCCTGGTGCGCGGCCTGCTCGGGGGAGCGCCCCAGCATCGCCGCGCGAGCGCCGTCTCGGGCGGCTGCGCTGACGGAGGTCACCGTGGAGACGGCGAGGAAGCCCTGAACGAGGAACATGGTGACCAGGACCAGAATCGGCACGAATCCAATGAGCTCAATATCGAGGACACCTCGCTCATCGTGACGTAGACGGCTGATCAGACACTTCGGGGTTGAGATGACACGGGCCGGGCGGGCGGCTCCGGTTGTGGACATGGTTCTCATCACTTCTCCCAGACGATTCCGGCACTTGCGGAGGTATCCATATCGACAACGGAGAGGACCGGAAGCGTGACGGTCACCCTGTCCGCTCCGGAGCGTGTCACCTTGGTGCGTGCGGCGTAGCTGCTGGGCAGGCGACTAGTGACTTCCTGCTGCACCTGACCGGGGCTCTTCCCGACGCCATAGGCATGAGCCGCCTCGTTGGCGGCATGAGTGGCGTACATGTATGAGACTCCGAGGCTCAGTGCCTGGATGCACATGAGAATCACGGCAGTGGCCAGGGCGAAGACTACGGGGAACTCCACCGTGATCTGGCCCCTTTCCGAGCGGCGGCGCCTGCGTCCTCGTCGCGAGGCCTTGGGCGAGCCCTCCGCCGCACTGTGATCAGGAGCGCCGCCAGGACTCGGCGCTGTTCCGGTCGTGATGGCTCCGGCGATGGACTGTGCGGCCTTAGCCATGGCGGGAACCCTCGACGTCAGCAACGTGTTGGAGTTGACGGCCATCTCGATCTGAGTCGTCAGATCGGGAATGCTGGCGGCCAGTGCCACCCCCGTCATCTTCGCCGCGGTGGCCGACTGGATCTCGCGTTGCCGGCTGGTCAGGTTGACCACCAGCCCGAAGGGGCGTCCACGGGCGATATCGAGGCGGTCGAGCGCATCGTTCAGCCTGCGCACCGAGCGCAGTGCCGGAGCATCGGGGGTTGCGACGATGAGGGCTCGGTCGGCGGAGTCGAGCCCCATGGCCAGGATGTCGTCAAGCCGGTTGCCGCAGTCCAGGACCACGTGGTCGAACTGGTAGCGCAGCATGGTGAGGATCTGACGCGTGGCCGACTCCGTCAGCGTCTCACCGGTCTCGCCCTGTTCCGGGGCGGGCAGGAGGGCGATCCCGCCGGGGAGGGGATACATGACCTCGGAGATCTCCCGGGCGCTGACCTCTGCAGCGATGTCAGCCAGGTCGGCGATGGACCGGCGCACCGAGATCCCGGTCATGGCGGCGAGATCACCACCGCGGACATCGAGATCCACCAGGCAGGTACGAGCCCCCTGAGCGAGCTGTGCGGCAGCCATGAGGGCGACGGTCGAGGTGCCTACGCCCCCCTTGGCGCCGACGACGGCGGTGATCGTGCCCTGGCGACGTGCAGTGATCTCCTCCCGGCTTGAGGCCTCGCTGCGGACCGCGCGCGACCACGCCAGGACCGGGAGCAGACGGTTGGAGACCTCCTCGAGGGACAAAGGCAGCGCCAGCACGGTCCGTGCTCCGGCGTCCATCGCTGCCACAACGCTTTCGGAGGTACGAGTCCGGCTCAGCAGAACAACGGGAATGAGTGGGTAGGTGCGGGAGAGCTCTTGAACAGTGGGCAGAGCGATGCGCCCCTCCAGCGCCTCGTCGACCAGAATGCACGATGTGACGTCCGGTTCCAGAAGCTCTCTCAGCTTCTCAGGTGATGTGACAGTACGGACTTCGCCAAGTCCCTCAGCCTCGGCCATAGCCGCCAGTACCTGCTGGCGGGTCTCCTCATGATCGGTTACCAGGTACTGCATCAGCTTGCTCCTTGGGCAGGAGTTCCGGGATTGGCGGAGTACTCGGGGGTCTGTGCGCTCCCCTGGTCACCGTCGCGGCGCAGAAGGAGACGGACCTTCTTTGAGAAGCTCTCGGCGTAGGCGAGCTTGAGCGACTGCTCAGGCGTCAGCGAGAAGGTCACTGGGACGCTGTCCTTCTCCTCGGAGAAGTTCCCGTTCTCGTCCTTGTCCTGCACCTTCGTGGTCACACCGACCTCGGTGATGAGCGCGTTCTGGATGATGATCTGGGCCTTCTGCCCCTTGGTGTTGGGGTCCTCCACCGTGGAGACGACGTCGACTCGGGAGCCCGGGGTGACCTTGCCGGCGACGCCGGTCTCGGCGTCGATCATGATCGACACCTCTCGATACCCCTCCGCCAGCTGTGGTGGGTCCTGAAGCATGCTGGTCTGCAGCACCGCCCCCTTGTTGTAGGTGGACGCCGCCACCTTGCCCTTGAGGTCATTGACGTCATGGACGGCGTCGTCGGGAACCCACCGCTTGGGAACCTGCTCGGTCACGACGTCGGCCGCAGTGACCTCCTTGAGCTCGGTCACCTGCTGGGACAGCTTGAGGACGGTTGTCATGGGGCCGACCTGCGAGGAGATCGACTGGACGTAGCTGAACATGGCCACGAAGGTGACCACTGCTCCAAGGACGGTGACGAGGATGAGCAGAACACCTCGACGTTGACGCGGATTCATGAGGACTCCTTGACTGGGTGGGGTGCGGAAGCGCGGGGCGCCGGCGCGGGCACGTTGGGCCACGTGCCGCACAGGAGACATCCCTGTGGGACGGCTAGCTGACCGCAGTAGGGGCAGAAGGTCCGGGTGAGGGGCGCAAGTGCCTGCGAGACAAGAGGGCCGGGGTCGGTGATGAGCACGGTCATTTCCGCCCAGGACTTGGCCGGCCAGGTGCGAGACATGGGGAGCAGGGGTTCTCGGTGGAGCCCCAGGGAGGGCAGGCCGCCTGTGACTCGGTTCTGCTCGTCGTCCGCAGCCCAGATCGCCAGGCTGCCCTGAGGCGGCTTGTTCCAGACCACGTCCTTGACCTTGGTGACGCTGCTTCGCGCCTCCCCCAGGTCGAGGGTGAAGCAGGAGCCCGGCAGCATCGACTGCAGGTGCTGCCCGATGGTGGGCGAAGGGCTGGTGAGCCTGCTGACCGAGCTGAGAGCGACCCTCGTGCGTAATGCGGGCTGCAATGCGTCAACCACTGTCTGTGCCTGACCGTAGGCCCGGGGGTGAAGCTGCATCAGGCAGTAGGCCAGGGCGCGGAATCGCGTCTCGGGCTCATTGAGGGCCAGGATGCCGAGGTCCTTGCGCTTGAGGATCCCCCGAACCATACGGGCGGCGTGCTCCTCCTCCCCGGTGCGGCACAGCAGCAGGGCCGGTCCCTGACCGAATTGCTGGAGGACGGTGACGGCCTGACCCATGTCCCAGTCCTTAGTGGCGTCCGGGTGGGGCCGGGAGGCGGTGAGTACAAGCATGAGAGGCCTTACGGTGTCGTGGCTCTGCAGGAGGCGGAGTCGATAGGTACGGGTGGGTGGAGGGGGAGGCGGGGCGGTCCTGAGCGGGGATGGCCGATGAGCCCAAAAGTTACGAAAGGTAATGATCAGGTAATGATCAGGTGACGCGACTTGAAGGTATCATGAAGTATTACTTATGGCTCTGTGTAGTTCTCCCCATAAGATGTGATGGCGTTCGTCGTGTCAGACGATCGCCAGCGGCCAGGTGAGCAGGGCCCCGGCGATGAGGTAGGGGCCGTAGGCCATGGGGTCCTTGCGTGACGCTCGGCGGGTGATGAGCAGGAACAGCGCGCCGATCCCACCCAGGAAGACCCCGGCGCACAGTCCGAAGACGAGCAGCCAGGGGTTGAGCCATCCCAGCCAGAGGCCGATCACCGCGCCGAGCTTGACGTCTCCCAGCCCCAGGCCGGTGCGGAAGTACGCCAGGGCCAGGCTGATGCCGCCCACCGCCAGCGCGCAGAGCGCTGCGGTGAGGGCGGTGTGAGCCCTGTCGGGATCCAGAACGACGGCGACCACGCCGCATACGGCCAGCCAGGCGGCCGTGGCGCCCAGCAGGCGGTTGGGGAGGAGGTGCGCCACGGCGTCGACGCTTCCGGCGCATCCGAGCAGTGCGTACACGGGGATGGCAGTGAGCGTTGCGGTGGTGGCGCCTATTCGGTTCCCCCACCAGGCGCAGATGAGGCATAGGGGCAGGGCCAGCAGTCCCTGGGGTACTGCGTTGAGGAGACCGGGGTGCTTCAGTGTCGGGTGCTCGGGTGAAGGGGGAGGAGTGGAGGGGGCCCGTGAAGGTGCCTGGGCGCTGTCTCGGGCATCGCTCGTCATGCCGTCCGCTGGGTGTCTCGGGGTGTCCGTCGCGCCGTGGGCGCCGGCATCGGTCGTGTTCGCGTCGTTGAAGGGCTCTCGCACGTAGCGCCGCGTCCACGCGGAGACCGGACCGGCGATGAGTGCGACGGAGCCGAGTGCCGCGGCGCCGAGTAACCAGGGTTGGAGGGACATGAGGGAGCCTTTCAGTGAATCGGGCGGAGAATGTTGTTCTGGTGTCCTTCTGAGCCGGGGTTCGATGGCGGGGGCGGTTCAGGAGGGGATGTGGCCAGGACGCTCCCCTTGTGGATTCCCAGGCGAGAGGCGTCTCCCCGTCGCATTTCGACGACGGCCCTCGCAAGCGGCCGGGGCATTCCCATCCGGTTCGGAGGCATCGTCGTCACTGCGACGACCCTCCCTCGGCGTCCCACGTAGACGACGTCGATCGTGTGGCGCATGCGGAAGCAGTGCACCCAGT
>ERZ773038.2116-NODE-2116-length-10336-cov-8.307558_pt1 | contig 10336 bp, 10 predicted proteins | sample MGYA00511665_ERZ773038 | MGnify/ENA primary metagenome ERZ773038 (study PRJEB29015, sample SAMEA2737966) | human oral metagenome | biome: human oral; feature: human-associated habitat; material: dental | place: China | collected 2028 ... | reverse complement strand
CCGCCACGACCGCCGCCAGTCCGACGGCCGCCCAGGCGGCCCGCGCCGCGTGCGCGCGCATACGGGCCGCGAGGCGCCCGCCCGGTGCGCCCCCTGCGCGGCGCGGGACTGCCCTACTCAAGGAGGCCATTGCTCACCATGTCTGCGGCCGACAGGCCGGGGGAAACGGGGTTTCCGGAAGAGTCCTCGAGGAGGCCCTGCGTCTCCAGGTAATCGATGTAGCTCTGCCATCGATCGAGGTCGGCGTGTCCGACGCTGTCGCTGGCGTCCTTCCAGTAGCGTGACGCGAGCATCTCCTGGCTCTTGGCGGCCAGTTCCCGGTCAATGGAGGCGTCTGGGTTGGCGTCGATGAGCGCGTCGACCGCGCCTGCCGGGTCGGCAACGGCGTCCGCGTAGCCCCTCTGGGTGGCTTGTATGAAGCGCCGCGCCAGGTCTGGGTTCTCGTTGAGGTAGGCGGGGGTTGTTACCAGTCCAAGCTCAGCAGGAGTCGTTTCGACGCCGTAGTCGGCGGGCATGAACCACTTGAGGGGGGTGCCCTCAAGGTCGGCCTCGATGCCCTCCCACGTCGTGAGCCCTTCGGCGAAGTCCGCACTTCCGTTGTAGACGGCCGCGTAGGCGCTCGTGCCCAGCAGAGCGGTCTCCACGTTTCCTTCGCCTCCGTCGTTGCGGATCATCGCCCGCACCTTCGCAACCCCTTCGGAGGCTCCCCACGTGGCGAAGAGTTTGCCGTCGAGGTCGGCCGGCCTCGTGATGTCGGCATTGTCCGCCCGCACGGCGATTCCTTGCGACGATTGCTGTTGGAGGTTGAAGACCATCGTCATGGCGTCCCCGCGAGCCCGGGAGCCAATGACGGAGTAGGCGCCTTCGAAGGCGAAGTCGGCGCCTTTGGACAGGAGGACGGAACCCGATCCCGCCTCGGAGTAGGGCAGGATTTCCACGTCGATTCCGGCTTGGTCGTAGTAGCCGCGGGCCATGGCGAGGTAGATCCCCGAGTGATTGGTGTTGGGCGTCCAGTCCAAGGCCACGCTGACGGTTTGTTTCGCCGAGCCGCCCCGCTCGTCTGTGCTCGCACCTGCGCAGCCGGTCAGGATGGCGCAGGCGGATAGTAGCGCGGCGGATGCCGCGAGTGCGCGTCTCATGTCTGTCCTCTCAGTCGTGGGTGAGCGCGTCGTCGAGCCACGCCAGGTAGTCGCGCCCGCTCGGGCGCGTGAACCACCTGGTGTGCTCGCCGAAGAAGATGTCGAGGCACCAGTCGGCGCCGTGGAGGGAACGGGTTGCCCCGTACTGGTACTCGATCCAGTTCAGTGCCGCTTCGGCTTGGACGAGGGGCATCATGGTGACGAGTCCGCGCCTCTCGTCGGGGCTCAGCGGGCGGATCTCTTCGTAGCCCTCGATGAGTGCCAGCGTGACGTCTGCGCGTACGGCGTCTTCGTCGCCATCGACGATTCGTGTCCATTCGAAGGCATTGCGTTCGATCGCGAGCGCCAGGTCGTAGACGGCCGGGTTTCGGTCCGCCAGGCCGAAGTCGATGACCTGTGAGGGGTTGTTTCCGTCCCAAAAGACGTTGGAAACGTGCAGGTCCCCGTGGGTCCATGCGACCGGCAGCCTGGGTGCTATGTCCGCGTAGGAGGCCGCGAATTGCAGGTGAGGCGCCCACTGGTCTTCGATACGCCGCCCCGAGTGCGCCAGGTATGCCCGAACACCGGGGCGTTCGGCGAGCCATCGGGGCAGGTTGCGCCTGGGATCGGAGGCGAAGAGGTGCATGCTCGATTGATAGGCGCACGCGGGGTTGCGTCTCGCGCGATAGCCGGCCGAGGCGATAGCCAGGCGCGCGGTCATGGCTCCCAGGGCGCGGGCCTCGTCGAGGGTGCGGGGCACCGTCCAGGTGGGGGCGTCGCGGTATCGGTCCTCGCCTTGGGCGCCTTCGTATACCTCCCACGTTCCGGCGGGTGTTTCCCAGAGGGTGTCGTGGTCGGCGAAGCGTAGGAGGCCCGGTGTGGGGATCCCCCTGTCACGCACGTGGGCGACCAAGCCGTGGACCGCTCGCAGGTGGTCGGCGGGAAGCGTGCGAGGGCCGTGTCGTTTGATGAAGACGGTGCGCGGGCCGACGTCAACGAGGATTCCCGCGGTGGTGGGGCGATTCGACACCGTCAGTGGGGTGCCGGCCAGGGGTTGTTCGAGGCGTCCGAGGACGTCCGCGATCTCGGAATCGGAGATGACGGGCCAGGCCCTGGTCGTCACATCGAGGTGCGCGTTCTTCTCGTTCACTGCGGCTCTTTCGCGTGCGCGCACGAGCCCTCGTGGAAGAAGTGTCTGCGTCCCTACGCCGGTATGACCCGGATCAGGTGTGTCGGTCGGAGGCTCGCCTCCCTCTCAGCCCCTCGTCTCCGGGGCTCCCGTGCATCGGGTCACACCATACACGAATGTGACAACGCTATCAAACGTCGGCGAGACGGCATCGCGTCGGCCTCATCGCCGACAAGGACGCCGACCGGCGTCTTCTGTCCTATTGTCCAGCGCCGAATTCGATGCGAGAACGCGCCTTCCGCATGTCGCTGTAGGCGATGGTGGTGGCGTTGCCGTCGACGTCGATGGTCGCACCGGACTCGTCGGCGTCGACGACGCGTCCGCTGACGTGTCCGCCGGCACGCAGCTTCACGCGAACGAGTCGCCCGACTTGGCGCAGCCAGTGGTCGACCTTGGTGAGTTCGCGCTCGGCGCCGGGCGTGGACACCTCGAGCAGGTATTCGCCGTCGATCGGATCGGCGTCGTCCAGGGCTCGGGACACGGCCCGAGACACGTTCGCCAGGGCATCCGAGTCGACGCCTCCGGCGCCGATAGGTGCGTCAACGATGACCCTCAGGAGGGGTGTGTGGTCGGAGCGCGAGCGCGTCACCGATTCCAGCTCCAGGCCAGCCTGCTCAACGATCGGTGCGAGGAGTTCCTCAAGCGAAACGTCTGAGGTGGACGATGCCATAAGCGCCTGTCTTTCTTCTGCCGTACGCGGGTCAGTTACCTATCCTACCCAGGGGTGTGGGATGATGCGGGTGTGCGTTTCGCGAAACAGACTTTGAACACACGCCGCGCGCTGAGCGTTTTCGCCGTTGGCGCGGTGGTTGTGGCGTTGTCCGCTTGCCAGGCTTCCTCCCTGCCCTCGCTGTCGGGTTTCGAGGCCGTGAGGGACCAGGCGGCTCGGACCGAGTCGGCTGCTTCTTCCCGAGCCTCCCAGTTGGCGTCGCTTGCAACCGATTGCGCCTCCTGTTCGTCGGCTCTGCGCGCCGCCGCCGCTTCCTCCGACGAGCGTCTCGAGGCACTGGGCGGGCTGTGGGATCCGTGGGGTGGAGACACCCCCGATGGCGAATCGGCGCCTGCGGCCGTGTCTGAGGCACCCACCGAGGTTTCCGCGTACGTGTCGTGGCTGGCCAGGACCGCAACGAGAGACTTGGAGATCGCTTCCGACCCACATCGGTCGAGTTCTGAGCAGGCGCGTACTCTTGCGGCAGCCGCGCTGGGACGCTACGCGACGGCGGTGACTGTGAGCCGCGCCTACGGGATCGCGCTGGATTCCGGAGCGGACCAGGCACTCCTGATCAATGACCGTACCAACGCGGCCTCCCGACAGGGCGTCCAAACCTGGTCGATCGATCTTTTCGATTCCCCGTCGGTGACTCCCGTCTTTGCCCCGTCGGGGAAGGACCTGTCGTCCTCGGCGGAGCTGTCGGCGGCGGTGGCCACGTGGGATTGCACCGCCTCGACTCTCCCCAAGGCGCAGACGAGCGCGGGCACGCTGAGCGATGCCTACGACGTCTCCGGGGAGCTTCTTGTCCGTGCACAAACGGCTCTGCGCGCCGGGGCAGCGGACGCGCGCACACCGCGTTGCGAGCTCTCAACTCTGGATGCCGCTTCGTTGGCGTCGAACCTCCTGGCCGCCGATGCGGCCATGCTGGCCTCTGAATCGGCGTCCGTGCGTTCCGCTGGGGCGAGCGCCGCGCTGGTGGACATCGAGCAGTGGGCACCGCGCACGCCCCTTCCAGCGCTCATCGGCACACGCTGAGACCGGATCTGCTCCGCGCCCCGCGTGTTAGGCGCTCACAGTCGCGCGGCGATGTCGTCTCCGATCTGGGAGGTTGAGCGCACGAGCGGCGTTCCGGCCGCCGCGGCCTCGGCGCGCGCCGCCATGTCGGCGTCGATCGCCGCGCGCACGCGCTCGGCTTCCTCGGCGTATCCCATGAAGTCGAGCATGAGCGCGACCGAGGAGATGGTCGCGGTCGGATCCGCCTTGCCCTGCCCCGCAATGTCGGGGGCGGAGCCGTGCACGGGCTCGAACATCGAGGGGTACTCGCGCGATGGGTTAAGGTTGGCGGACGCGCTCAGGCCGATCCCACCGGTGACTGCTCCCGCCTCGTCGGTGAGGATGTCGCCGAAGAGGTTGTCGGTGACGATGACGTCGAAGCGGCCCGGGTCGGTGACCATGTAGATGGCGGCGGCGTCGACGTGGTTGTAGTCGACGGCGACGTCGGGGTACTGCGCGCCCACGGCCTCGACGGTGCGCCGCCACAGGTGGCCGGCGTTGACGAGCACATTGTGCTTGTGGACCAGCGTGAGGCGGCCCCGGCGGGTGCGGGCCCGCTCGAAGGCGTAGCGCACGACGCGCTCGACCCCGTAGGCGGTGTTGACGCTCACCTCGGTGGCGATCTCGTGGGGCGTGCCCGCGCGCACCACTCCCCCGTTGCCGCAGTACAGGCCCTCGGTGCCCTCGCGCACGACCACGAAGTCGATCTCGCCCGGATCGGCCAGGGGCGTGGGCGAGCCCGGGTAGTACGTGGCCGGGCGCAGGTTGACGTAGTGGTCCAGGGCGAAGCGCAGGCGCAGCAGCAGGCCGCGCTCCAGGACGCCGGAGGGGACGGAGGGGTCGCCGACGGCGCCCAGGAGGATGGCGTCGTGGCCCTTGATGGCCTCCAGGTCGGCATCGGTGAGGGTCTCGCCGGTGCGGTGCCAGCGGTCGGCGCCGAGATCGAAGTCGGTGGTGGCGACCTCGACGCCGGTCCCCTCCAGGGCGGCGGCCAGGACCTTGAGGCCCTCGGGCACGACCTCCTTGCCGATGCCGTCACCCGGGATCACTGCGAGCTCAATGGTCTGCGTCATGGACCCACCCTACGGGCGCGGCCACCATGCGAGACGCGCGGCTCGCATAGTGACCATCCGGCGCGGAGCCCGCCCATTCCGACGCGGGCGTCGGCCATCCGGGGCGGGCGTCGGCCATTCCGACATGGGCTCGGCTCATTCCGGCGCGGACGCCGTCCATTAGCCTCTCGACCGACGGTCGGTTAGTATGAATGCCGACCACTCCAGGAGGAGACCCATGCCGCACAACCACCGCCCCGCCGTCGGGCCCCACGAGACGGCCCCCGCCGTCGTGCACGACCCCGACGCTGCGCGTCACGAGACGTCCCCCGAGGCGGTCGCCGACGCCGTCGGACACCACCCGCTGAGCGCCGCCGGACCCCGGACGGAGCGGCCATGAGGCACGTCGGCCTGCTCGTCCTGGGCTCCTTCATCAACTCCCTCGGCACGGGCCTGACGGCCTTCGGCCTGGCCGTGGTCATGCTCGCCACCCACGGCACGGCCTCCTCCGCGGCCGCCGTCCAGCTCAGCTCCTTCGCCCCGATAGTCCTGCTGGCGCCCGCCGCCGGGGCCCTGGCCGACCGCTACGACCGCCGCCTCATGATGATCATCGGCGACGCCGGCTCGGTCCTCGGCCTGTCCATCATCCTGCTGGCCCTGTCCTCGCCCCGGCCCCGCCTGGCGCAGGTGTGCGCGGGGGCCGTCGTCTCGTCCTGCCTGGCGGCCCTGACCGAGCCGGCGCTGCGGGCCAGCGTCACCGACCTGGTCCCCCGGGAGGATTACGTCAGGGCCTCCGGCCTGCTCCAACTGGCCTCCGCGGCGAAGTACCTCCTGGCGCCGGCGCTCGCGGGCCTGCTCATGCCGCTCATCGGCGTGCGGGGCCTGGTCGTCATCGACGCCTCCACGTGCCTGGTCACCGTGGCCTGCACCGCGACGGTGCGCCGAGCCCTGAGGGCGGCCGGCGCCCGGAGTCCGAGTGCGCGCAACGCCCAGGCGGCGCCCGCACAGGAGGAGCGGGGGGCCGCGGAGCAGGCCGGTTCCGGCGGCGGCCTCATGGCGGGGTGGCGGACCATCGCCTCCCACCCGGGCCTGCGCCTCCTCGTCGCCCTCATGACCGTGGCGACCCTGGCCATCGGGGTGCTCCAGGTGCTCATCAAGCCGATCCTCATGCCCATGGTGAGCACGGCCGCCATGGGCGCGATCGAGACGATCGCCGCCACCGGGATGCTCGTCGGGGCGAGTCTGGTGACCATCATGAAGAATGCCCGGCCGACGACGCTGCTGGCAGCGGGGTTGGCGGGCACCGGCGCCGCCATGGTCCTGGTGCCGCTGGGGCCGGGCGCCTGGTGGGTGAGCGCCTGCGGCTTCCTCACCTTCGCGAGCCTGCCCCTGTCCCAGGCCGGGGCCGAGGTCCTGGTGCGCGGCGAGGTGGACAACGCCCGTCAGGCCCGGACCTGGGGGACGATCAGCCTGATCACCCAGATGGGCTACCTGGTGGCCTACCTGTGCGCGGGCGTCCTCGTCGACCGCGTCCTCCAACCCCTCCTGAGGCCGGGAGGCCCCCTGTCCACCGGCGTCGGGGCCGTCGTGGGGACGGGGCCCGGCCGGGGCGCCGCCCTCCTCGTGGGGCTCATGGGAGTGGCCATGGCCCTGCTGGCCGTGCGGGTCCGCCTGCGGCGCGACCGGCTCGCCCCGAGCGGACCCCGCGAGGAGGATCGGTCCGCCGGCTCCCCTGCCGGGTAGGGCCCGCACCCGAAGTCCCGGCGACCGCGTCCCCGGGGATTCCGCTGGTCCCGACCGCGCCCCGGGGGAAGTCGTTTTGGTGATGTCACCTCAGGTCGCATTGTGCGAGGCGGGCTCGCAAGAATCGAGCGCAGATGGATTGTGTCGCGCTGGGCTCGCACGGCGCGAGGTGGGGTGGATTCCGTTGCACCGGGCTCGCATTACGCAAGCCGGGTCCCGCACGCACGAGTCCGGTCCCGGTGCGCGTCGAGTTCGGCGTCGCTGCGGACTCGGCCCCGACCCCCCGTTCCGACTCGGCCCGGCTCCACGCGACCTTCCTCGACCCCGCCGCCGCCTCCGGCTCCCGGATGCCCGGGCCCCGGCTCCGCGAGATCGTCACTCAACCCGCGAGAACGTCTGCTAGAGTGACGTGCTCGCGGGTTAAGTGACGTGCTCGCGGGTTAAGTGACGATCTCGGCGGTTACCCGGCGATCTCGCGGACCCGGGGCGCCCCGGCCGCGAGCGCCGTCGGAGCGCCGCCCGAGTGGGTCGCGGCTGAGGACCCGGACTCCGCCACGCCCTCCCGCCCGCGCTGCGATCCCGGGGCCGCTGAAGAGCCCCTCGACCTTCGGAACATCGGCCTTGGCGAGGCCGCCCGGGGTCGTCACGAGGCAGTCCCGCGGGAGCCTTCACCGCACCGGGGAACTCGCCGGTGTCGCGCGCCATGGCGGTGATCAGTTCGAGGACTGCCGCCGCACCAGGGGATCCGCCCGCGAAAAGGTGGCCGGCGCGTACTTTTAAGGTCGCCGCGCGACGTCGCGCATCCGAGAAACGGCGTCATTGCGCTCTTCTGCGATGGACGATCGCGGAACTGAGGCGTTAAAAGTACGCGCCGGCCACCTTTTCCGCCCCGCCGGCGCGCTCGGACTGCGACAGCGGGGGCCGGAGTGACCCGCGGTCAGGATGAGACGTCCGGGCCGGCCCCGCCCGATGAGGGGGCAGCCGCCATCCCGGGAACGACTCTGCGACGCGACCGGCTCACCCCGAGCGGGTCCCGCGCCCCGGGTCAGTCCGCCGACTCCCCGGCCAGGTAGGGCCTGCACCCGATCATGGCGGCCTCGAGCCGCTCGCGCAGCCTCCTCCAGGCGCTCAGCTCGGCGACGTGCCCCTCGACATCGATTCCGCGGATCGCCTCGGAGCGGAACCTGCCCCAGTCATCCCCGGCGAGAAGAGAGGTTCTGCCGCGACTCGCCCAACGGCGGAGCATCTCCTCGGGATCACTCACCTCCTCCAGGGCCCGCAAACGCCCGACACTCGCATTGTCGGCCAGCCATTTGCGGCACTCCTCCTCCGCCCAGAGATGGGCGAGCGCCCAGGTCTCCGTCATGCGCACCGGGATCACCGGCACCGCGCGCTCCTCCCCGGCTGAACGGATCTCCTCCGCGCGAGCCTCCCACCCGGCGCTGTCCGCATCACGATGCACGAAGATGAGATCGTATACATCGTCAGCGGCAATGGCCGCCAGTTTCGCGGCGACACTACGATTCTCAGCCTTCTCAGGGCGGTAGACCTCGACCGCAATATCATCGCCCGGACGACAGGCGAGCATGAGACTCTGCAGCGTCTCCGCCAGGGGCTCGTCCGATCTTCCCTCGCACACGAGGGCGCACTGCCAGTAGCCGCTCACGCGTCATCCCCCGTGTCCTCGGCGGCCGGGTCGCGCAGATAATCGACGAGCCGGGATCGGGACACCGGCGCCATGGCGCGCGGCCCGCCCCGCTCCTTCCACCGCTGCACCCGCCAGGTGCCCGCCAGCGGATGGAAGGAGGCCGAGGAGCTGCGCCGCCCGTCGGGGTCCTGGCGCGTCCACAGGACCGCGCACAAGACGTCATCCGGGGCCCGCCGCAGCACCTCCTCGACGAGGTACGGGGAGTGGGTGTTGACGAGCACCTGGCGCAGACGTCCGCTCTTCGGCCCGATCGGATCAATCGGCTCGGTCGGATCAGTCGACTCCAGCCGGGACCACGGATCAGAATAGTTCTTCTCCTCCGGTTTCTCTGGTTCTTCCGGCTGGGACAACGAGCGCAGCAGCCCGAGCATCGCCTCGATCTTCGCCGGGTGAATGCCGTTCTCCGGCTCCTCCAGGGCGATGAGCCCGATATCATCGGATACTCCCAGTGCCGCCAGGGTGAGGAAGCGCAGCGTCCCGTCCGACAGCGAGCGCGCCGGCAGCTCGGGGCCCTCCCCCAGGCGGGCCCGCAGCTCCAGGAAGTCGCCATTGGGGACGACCCGCAGACTCCGGATATCGACCAGGGCGGACACGGCCCGGCGGACCTCGTCGCAGACCGCGCTCCCGGTGCGCTGCTCCTGCCGATGGAGGAAGGCGGGGACGTGCGCGCCGGTGGCCGAGATCGGACCGACCTCGTCGACGCTGTCCGCGGCGCGCATGGCGCTCGGCTCGAGGGACAAGAACCGCCACGAGGCCATCTCCCAGCGCACCGCGCGCACCTCAGGCGGAACGAACAGGTCCGCCATGCTCAACGCGGTCGCCTCCATCCCGTCGACCTCGACGGAGTCCATGAAGTCGTAGGGATCTCTTTCCTTGTCGAATGTGGTATCGAGGACGTAGATGGTGGGAACGCCTTTTTCGCAGCGTCGTAGAGGATATGTCACGAATATATTATCATTTATACCATTCCACTCCCCCTCAATCACGTAGTCGGCACAGACGGCCCGCATGGGTTCGGGCAGCGACTCCATTCTCAGGGGCGCGAGGGATTCCCGCACGATGCCGAGGCGCGGGGCGACTCCGTCAGAGTCATCGACGGACAGCTCGATCTCGTAGCGCAGGAATGTATTGTGCAGCCGAACATTGCGGTGCGCAATCTCCGTCGTCCCGGGGACGATGAGCTCCGCCGCGAGCCTCAGATTCTCCTCGCCGGCCAGCACCCGGGGGGACAGCATGGAGCGGACCGTTCCGCGCTGACCGCCGCCCGCGCGGATCTCGCCGAAGGCCCTCGAGAACGACGTGCGGGAGAGGGCGGAGAGCAGTTGGATCGCATCGAAGAGATTCGACTTCCCCGCGCCATTGGGCCCGGCGATGCAGGTGAAGGGCCCGAAGTCGACGACGACGTCCCTCAGGTTCTTGAAGCCCGACACCTCGAAGCGCGTGAGCACGGGTCGCTCCCCTCCCTCTCGACGTCGGTCACCCGCTCAAGACTATCCGACCGGATCTTCTCGCGGTCGAGCACCGCCCGCCCCGGCCAGTCCCGAGGGCAGGACGACGGCGGGCGGGTCCGCGCCCCGCCTGAGCAGTGCGCGGACCCGCCCGTCCGCAATCGTCGCGCCGCCAGCGCCGGTGCTGTCGATCAGCCGGCGGGGCCGTCAGCGCGGGCGCCGCCGCCCGATCAGCGGGCCACGGAGCCCTCGGTGTAGTCCTTGTCGACGTCGGCGCGCCAGGCGAACATGGAACGCACCTCGCGGCCGGTGG
>ERZ773038.2114-NODE-2114-length-10343-cov-7.291407_pt1 | contig 10343 bp, 7 predicted proteins | sample MGYA00511665_ERZ773038 | MGnify/ENA primary metagenome ERZ773038 (study PRJEB29015, sample SAMEA2737966) | human oral metagenome | biome: human oral; feature: human-associated habitat; material: dental | place: China | collected 2028 ... | reverse complement strand
TTATCAAATTTTGGAGCTCCGTAAGTGGAAAGGAGATAGCCCCACATTTGTCTTATTGAATTTAGAAACACATAAGATAGAAGATGAGAATCCTATCTTGCAAAATTTAAAATCACGCTATCAATATAGATTAGGAGATTTAGTTGCGGGAACAGATTTATACGATAATCTAAGTAAGAATGGTGGATGGCTAAAATGGGACTTCCTAACTATAGATTTTGATAATAAGCTATCGGAGGGCATTAATTTAAGTCAAGAGTATCCTAAGGTTGCAAATAGTATGAAGGGAACATCAAGAGATAGCTACATTGGTTTCCGTCAAGGATTGGTTAGTGCCGAAGATGAATATCAGACTTTGCGACACTGGTTTGCGCCAGTTGGGCAGGACAAGCTGGAAGTAATAGGTACCAATAGTTATACGGGTGAAACAAAGGTGTTAAATACCTACGATGAATTTCAAGAATGGAGGTCATGGAATAAAAATGAGCAGAAGAACAATTAAAAATTCATCTATACCCGTTTTAAATATTAAAAATCATTAGTTTGAGCTTTTCTTAGTTAGAGAATGAATTTAAGTGATTCTTAAATATCAGAAAGGAGCTTGTATGCGGCCAATTTACTTTGTGGTAGGTCTATTATCTTTAGGGTTGGGAGTTTTGGGGATTTTTCTGCCTCTCCTGCCGACGACACCATTTCTTCTCTTGTCCATTGCCTGCTTTTCGCGCAGTTCCAAGCGTTTTGAAACTTGGCTCTATCATACAAAGATGTATCAGACCTATGTGGCAGATTTTCGAGAGACGGGAACGATTGCCAAGGAGCGTAAGAAAAAGATTATCGTTTCCATCTATATCTTGATGGGGATTTCCATTTTTCTAGCGCCTATTATTTGGGTTAAGATTGGACTGTTTGGTCTGACTGTTTTTATCACCTATTATTTGTTTAAAGTAATTCCGGATAAGGAATAGAAATCACTGTCAGCAGGTGCGTTTGCGCCTGTTTTTTGTTATAATAGAGACTGTATATCTTTGGAAAGGAAAAGGTATCATGCTGCTTATCTGACTGAAGTCAGCATGATGTAAAATAGTAATGGAAAATTTGAAAAAAGCATTGCTGGAGCAGTTTGACTTGGTTTTCGCTGATGAGACCTTGTTGGAAACGGCTTTTACCCATACGAGCTATGCCAATGAGCACCGCCTCTTAAAAATTTCACACAATGAGCGCTTGGAATTTTTAGGAGACGCTGTTCTACAACTGATTATTTCGGAGTATCTTTATACCAAGTATCCTAAGAGACCAGAGGGCGACCTGTCCAAGCTGCGTTCCATGATTGTTCGGGAGGAGAGCCTGGCAGGCTTTGCCCGTGATTGTCAGTTTGATCAATTTATCAAGCTGGGACGCGGAGAGGAGAAGTCTGGCGGCCGGAATCGTGATACGATTTTAGGAGATTTGTTTGAGGCCTTTTTAGGTGCCTTGCTCTTAGATAAGGGTGTGGAAGCAGTCAAAAGCTTTCTCTATCAAGTCATGATTCCCAAGGTGGAAGCGGGAGATTTTGAGCGGGTGACGGACTATAAGACCAAGCTGCAGGAGTTGCTGCAGATTAATGGTGATGTGGAAATTGCCTATCAGGTCGTCTCTGAAACAGGGCCGGCTCATGCCAAAAATTTCGAGGTGGCTGTTCTTATCAATGGCCGCAAGTCCGGTCAAGGCCAGGGGCGTTCTAAAAAGCTGGCCGAGCAGGAAGCTGCTAAAAACGCATTTGAAAAGGAAAGTTCTTCATGTTTTTAAAGGAAATTGAAATTCAGGGCTTCAAGTCATTTGCTGATAAGACTAAAGTTGTCTTTGATCAGGGAGTGACAGCGGTTGTTGGGCCAAACGGTTCCGGCAAGTCCAACATTACAGAGAGCCTGCGCTGGGCCTTGGGAGAGTCCAGTGTGAAAAGTCTGCGGGGCGGCAAGATGCCCGATGTGATTTTTGCGGGAACAGAAACCCGCAAGCCTCTTAATTACGCATCAGTTGTGGTGGTTCTGGATAACAGCGACCAATTTATCAAGGATGCTGCCAATGAGATTCGGGTGGAGCGTCACATTTACCGCAGCGGTGACAGTGAGTATAAGATTGACGGCAAAAAAGTCCGTCTGCGCGATGTTCATGATCTTTTCATGGATACTGGGCTGGGACGAGATTCCTTCTCCATCATTTCCCAGGGGAAGGTCGAGGAAATCTTCAACAGCAAGCCGGAGGAACGCCGGGCAATCTTTGAAGAAGCGGCTGGAGTGCTTAAGTATAAGACACGCCGCAAAGAAACGGAAAGCAAGCTTAGTCAAACCCAGGATAATCTGGACCGTCTGGAAGACATTATCTACGAGCTGGAGAGCCAGGTCAAGCCCTTGGAGAAGCAGGCTGAAACTGCTAAGCGCTTCTTGAGTCTGGATGGCCAGCGCCGAGAGCTTTACTTGGATGTTTTGGTCGCTCAGCTGACAGCTAATAAGGAAAGGCTGACTCAGGCTGAAGAAGATTTAACGAATATCCAGCAAGAGCTAGCAACCTACTATAGCAAGCGAGATGAGCTGGAAGTAGAAAATCAAACCTTGAAGGCCAAACGCCATGAGCTCAATCAAACTTTGTCTGATGATCAAGCTAGTTTGCTGGAATTGACCCGCTTAATCAGTGATTTGGAGCGTCAGATTGACCTTTCTAAGTTGGAATCTAGCCAGGCAGCGAAGAGCCGTCGGGAAAATGAAGAACGCTTGGCTGCTCTGTCAGAAAAACTGGCTCAGATAGAGAGCAACATAGAAGACGAGCAGGCTGAATTGAGCCAAATAGCTGCCAAACTGAGTGACAATGAGCAGTCTATCGCTGCTTTGGAAGCAGAATTAGCAGACTTTTCAGATGATCCAGACCAGCTGATTGAGCATCTGCGTGAGCAGTATGTCAAGCTCATGCAGGAAGAGGCAAATCTTTCTAATGACTTGACTTCTCTGGAGAGCCAGCTGGCTAGCGAGCTTAAATTGGCTGAGAGCAAGAAGGCAGACTATGCTAAGGTACAGGCTGATTTGGAGGCTAGTCAGATTCAGGAGCAGGCTGGTTTGGAGGAGTTGGAAATTGCTCGCCAAGCCCTCAAGGGCCTACTGGCTGACTACCAAAGTCAGGTTCAGTTAGTAGAGAAGTTGGATGCAGACTATAAGCATCAGCAGTCTAAGATGTTTGAGCTTTTGGATGACCTCAAAAACAAGCAGGCACGTTCTAATAGTTTGGAAGCCATTCTCAAAAATCACAGTAACTTCTATGCTGGGGTTAAGAGTGTGCTACAGGAAGCGGGTCGACTGGGTGGCATTGTTGGAGCAGTTAGCGAAAAGCTCGGCTTCGATCCCCACTATCAGACAGCGCTGGAAATTGCGTTGGGAGCCAGCAGTCAGAATATCATCGTGGAAGATGAGGCGGCAGCGACTCGGGCTATCGAATTTCTGAAGAAAAATCGGGCTGGCCGGGCAACCTTCCTGCCTTTAACAACCATCAAGCCGCGTCAGCTGCCTGACCATAACCGTGCTACGATTGAAAAAAGTGCTGGTTTTCTGGGACTGGCTTCTTCCTTGGTCAGCTATGAGTCATCGTTAGACAGCATTTTTCAAAATCTGCTGGGGACGACCGCTATTTTTGATACTGTGGAGCATGCCCGAGCAGCAGCTCGCCAAGTGCGCTATCAGGTTCGCATGGTGACTTTGGATGGGACGGAGCTTCGGACTGGCGGTTCTTATGCCGGTGGTGCCAACCGCAATAACAATACCATCTTTATCAAGCCGGAGCTAGATGCTTTGCTTGAGGAGATTAAGCAGAAAAATGTCAGCTTGAAAGAGCAGGAAGAAGCGGTGCAAATTCTGCAAAACCAGCTAAGTCAGGCTAAGCAGGTATTGGAACAAATCAAGACAGACGGTGAGCAGGCTCGCTTGGCTGAGCAAAAGGCTAATCTGGCCTATGAACAGTTAGCCAAGCGTGTAGAAGAGCTCACAAGTCTGAAAAATCTACAGGAACAGGAGTTGGCTGGTCAATCTGCTTTGGATATTTCAGAAGAGAAAGACCGACTGCAGACCCGCTTGACCGAAATTGAGCAAGAAAAAACGGACATCACTGCAGAAATAGAGCAGGTTAAGTCGAACAAAGATGCTGTTCAGGCTCGTTTCGACAAGCTTTCCTCTCGCCTTGCTGAACTCAAGCTCCAGCGGACAGAGCTGACCTCCAACCAACGCTTTGAAAAGAATGACTTGGAACGTCTGTCCGAGGAAAAAGCCAGCCTTGCAAAAGAGCAGGCGACCTTGGAACTTTTGATGGAGCAAAAGGAGCAGTCCAGCTTGCAAAAGGTGGATATTACGATTCTGGAAGAGCAATTAGAGACCGCCAAGCAAGAAAAGACTGAGCTGGATCAAAGACTGATTCGTCTGAAATTTGAGCTTGAAGATCTAGAAGGTCAGTCTGACGATATTGCCAGTCGTTTGGAGCAAGCCCGTCATCAAAATGAAGAATTGATTCGCCGGCAGGCCAAGGCAGAGGCAGAAAAGGATAAGCTCATGGATGTCATGCGCCGTCTGGCAAGCAATCTGACAGATGACTATCAGATGAGCTTTGAAGAAGCAAGCAGCCAGGCTCGTCCGTTAGAAAGTTTGCCAGCTGCTGAAAGCCAGGTGAAGGATTTGGAAAAAGCCATTCGAGCTTTAGGTCCGGTCAATCTGGAAGCAGTTGAGCAGTTTGAAGAAGTCAGCAACCGTTTGAACTTCCTCAACGAGCAACGAGACGATGTTCTATCAGCCAAAAATCTGCTCTTAGAGACGATTGAAGAGATGAATGACGAAGTCAAGGAACGCTTTAAATCAACCTTTGAAGCCATTCGTGAAAGCTTCAAGGTGACTTTCCGTCAGATGTTTGGCGGTGGTTCAGCAGACCTGATACTAACGGAGGGAGACTTGCTGACGGCTGGTGTAGAAATCTCCGTGCAGCCACCTGGTAAGAAAATCCAGTCACTCAATCTGATGAGCGGTGGCGAGAAGGCCTTGTCAGCTTTGGCTCTGCTTTTCTCTATCATCCGTGTTAAGACCATTCCTTTTGTCATCTTGGATGAGGTAGAAGCAGCGCTGGACGAGGCTAATGTTAAACGCTTTGGGGATTATCTCAATCGATTTGACAAGGACAGTCAGTTCATCGTGGTCACTCACCGTAAGGGAACCATGTCAGCTGCAGACTCTATTTACGGAGTTACCATGCAGGAGTCTGGCGTTTCCAAGATTGTCTCGGTCAAGTTAAAAGATTTAGAAAGTATGTAAAATGAGTATAAAATTAGTAGCAACGGATATGGACGGCACCTTTTTAGACAGTAAAGGTCAGTTTGATATGGACCGCCTCAAGCAAGTTTTGGCTCGCTTCAAAGAAAAAGGTATCTACTTTGCTGTAGCCAGCGGGCGCGGCATCTTGTCGCTGGAAAAGCTGTTTGAGGAAGTGCGCAATGAGATTATTTTTATTGCTGAAAACGGCAGCTTAGTTGAATTTCATGGCGAGGATCTCTATGAAGCAACCATGCCTCGGGACTTTTACCTCAAGGTTTTTGATAAGTTGCAGGAATCTCCCTATGTCAATGTCAACGAGCTGCTTCTAACGGGCAAACGTGCCTGCTATGTCTTGGAGACTGTGGATCAGACCTATCTTTCTTTCAGTGCTCATTATAATGAAAACATTCAAAAAGTAGCTAGCCTGGCTGATATCGACGATGATATTTTCAAGTTTACGACCAATTTTGCTGAGGACCAAGTCGCAGCTGGTGAAGCTTGGGTCAATGAGAATATCGATGGAGTCAAGGCCATGACAACTGGCTACAAGTCCATTGACATCGTTCTGGACCATGTGGATAAGGGGGTTGCCATTGTCGAGCTGGCCAAGAAGTTAGACATAGATCTTTCTCAGGTTATGGTTTTTGGTGATAATCTCAACGATTTGCACATGATGCAGGTGGCTGGCTATCCGATTGCGACTGAAAATGCTCGCCCTGAGATTTTAGAAGTGGCCAAGGAAGTCATCGGCCACCATGATGCTCAGTCGGTTATCACTTACATGGAGGGGTTATAATGGCAGATATAAAACTAATTGCTCTGGATTTGGATGGAACTCTCCTGACTTCAGACAAGAAGATTTCTGAGCGCAATTTAGCAGCTCTAAAAGCAGCTCAGGATAAGGGAGTTAAGGTAGTTCTGACTACTGGCCGCCCCCTTAAGGCCATGGACTTTTTCCTGCATGAGCTGGGAACAGACGGTCGAGAGGATGAGTACACCATTACTTTTAATGGTGGTCTTGTTCAGCGCAACACTGGAGAAATCCTTGATAAAACAGTCTTTTCTTATGATGATGTAGCGCGGATTTACGAGGAAACAGACAAGCTCCATATCCCGCTTGATGCTATCTGTGAAGGACTTGTCTATCAGATTCAGTCCGATCAAGACTCGCTTTATGCTCAGTTCAATCCTGCTCTAACTTTTGAGTCTATTGATTTTAGTGACTTGTCCAGCCAGCAGACTTATAATAAATGTGTCACTGCTTATGCTCAAGAACCACTGGATGCGGCTATTGAGCAAATTTCACCGGAATTATTTGAGCGCTATGAGATTTTTAAATCTAGAGAAATGCTGCTGGAGTGGTCCCCTAAAAATGTCCATAAGGCTAATGGTTTGGAGAAACTGATTGCCCATTTAGGCATTGAGAGAAGTCAGGTCATGGCCTGTGGTGATGAAGCCAACGATCTGTCTATGATTGAGTGGGCTGGTCTGGGAGTGGCCATGCAGAATGCAGTAGCCATCGTCAAAGAAGCAGCCAATGTGGTGACACCTATGACCAATGATGAGGATGCAGTGGCTTGGGCTATTGAAGAATATGTACTAAAGGAGGATTAGCCGATGGGATTATTTGACCGCCTTTTCGGCCGAAAAAAACAAGAACCGCCAATTGAAGAAGTTGTCAAGGAAGCATTGGAAAATATTGGCGAGATTGAAGAAGAAACAGCGCCTGCTCCAGAAGCAGGAGAAAATCTTGAAGCGAAAGCTGTTCAGTCCTACCAAGGCGAGCAGCAACTTGATGACCAAATTTCGGATACAAAAGATAGTTTGGCTGATGTTGAAGAGCCAGCATCTCAAGCTATCCAAGAAGAAAGCAAGGAGCCAGAGCATGAAAGAGAAATTATTGCAGAAAATCAAGAAGTGGCTCAAGGAGCAAGTCAGACTGAAGAAACTCTAGAAGAGCACCAGCCTGAAAGCAGTGACGAAACGATAGAAGAAGTTGTTGAACAAACAAACCTTTCGGATAAAGCATCATCTCATATTGAACATGAAGCTGCTTCCTATGACGAGGTGGGAACTGATTCAAATAATGAGTTCGAGCTAGAAACAGAAGCTGAGTCACTAACAGAATCAGAACAGGTCGACCAAGCAGCTGATGTTGCTGAAGAATCAGAAGCTACAGAAGAGCCTACTGATCTTCCTCAAGAGGAATCCACTCAGGAAAAATATGACCGCAGCCTAAAGAAGACTCGGACAGGATTTGGAGCACGGCTCAATGCTTTCTTTGCTAATTTCCGCTCAGTAGATGAAGAGTTCTTCGAAGACTTGGAAGAGTTGCTCATCACTAGTGATGTAGGGGTTCAAGTGGCTTCCAGTCTGACTGAGGAACTACGCTATGAAGCCCGTCTGGAAAATGCTAAAAAACCAGCTGCTCTGCGCCAGCTGATTATTGAAAAATTGGTGGACATTTATGAGAAAGATGGCCGCTTTAATGAAAAAATCAATTTCCAAAATGGACTGACTGTCATGCTCTTTGTCGGGGTCAACGGAGTTGGTAAAACCACCTCTATCGGTAAACTAGCCTATAAGTACAAACAACAAGGCAAGAAAGTCATGTTGGTAGCAGCAGATACATTCCGAGCTGGAGCAGTGGCTCAGCTGGCTGAATGGGGTCGGCGCGTAGATGTTCCAGTAGTAACGGGGCCTGAGAAGAGCGATCCTGCTAGCGTGGTTTATGACGGAATGGAGCGTGCTCTGGCAGAGAAGGTTGATGTTCTTATGATTGACACGGCTGGTCGCCTGCAAAATAAGGACAACCTCATGGCTGAGCTGGAGAAAATTGGCCGTATTATTAAGCGAGTGGATCCAGAAGCACCGCATGAAACTTTCCTAGCTCTCGATGCTTCAACTGGTCAGAATGCTCTGGTTCAGGCCAAGGAATTTTCTAAAATTACTCCAGTCACAGGAATTGTACTGACGAAGATTGATGGAACAGCTCGAGGCGGGGTTGTGTTAGCTATTCGTCAGGAATTGGATATTCCAGTGAAGCTGATTGGCTTTGGAGAAAAGATTGATGATATCGGTGAGTTCAACTCAGAGAACTTTATGAAAGGCCTGCTTGAAGGCTTAGTATAAAACAAAAAACCAGTACGAGTACTGGTTTTTTATGAACAATTTTTAAATTTTATTTGTTTGGAGACCATTGCCAGTCAGCTCCAAATTCTCTAAGGAGTTCAAAGGAAGCATCTGGTCCCATAGAACCGACAGGATACTCATGAAGAGGCACTTCGTTGCTACGCCATAGCTCTTCAATCTGATCAATCAGCTCCCAGCTGGAGCGCACTTCATCCCAGTGGCTGAAGTTGGTTGAGTCATTGTTAAGGACGTCAAAGATTAATTTTTCGTAAGGATCAGGGGAAGCACCGCTGGCTGTTGCGTCTGTTCGATAGTCCAGAGAGAGAGGAGCTAAGCTGAAGCGCTCGCCAACCTCTTTACCATTCATGCTGAGAGAGAAGCCCTCAGTCGGCTGGATATGAATGGTCAGAACATTTGGTGCTAATTCCTCACCAAAGATAGACTCCATCTGCTTGAAGACAATATTGACAAGAGTGCCTTTTTCAGTGAGGCGTTTACCAGTTCGGAAGAAAAATGGAACATCACAGAAACGTTCGCTATTTACGAAGAAAGCTCCTGAAGCAAAGGTTTCAGTCATGGAGTCAGGATTGACATTAGGTTCACTCCGGTAGGAGATGTATTTCTTACCTTTGACCGTGCCTGACTTATACTGACCGCGTATAAAGAAGCGTTTCAAGTCTTCTTTATCGGGCTGCACCAAGCGTTCAAAAACCTTTACTTTCTCTGCCCGAATGTCCTCTTTGCTGAAGCTTTTTGGCTTGTCCATAGCTAAGAGTGACAGGAGCTGTAAGGTATGATTCTGCACCATATCTCGCAGAGCACCGGACTGGTCATAGTAACCGCCGCGTTCTTCGACCCCCAGCTTTTCTGCAAAGGTAATCTGGACATTGTCAATGTAGTCACGATTCCAGATGTTTTCAAAGAGAAGATTGGCGAAGCGGATAGCAAAGATGCTCTGAATCATTTCCTTGCCTAGGTAATGGTCAATACGGAAAATCTGCTCTTCGTCAAAGGCAGCCAAGAGTTCTTCGTTAAGTTGGCTGGCAGTTGCCAAGTCTGTTCCGAAAGGTTTTTCGACAATCAGACGTTCAAATCCTTTGCCATCTACGATGTTTTCAGACTTGAGATGTTTGGCAATGGTACCGAAAAATTGCGGAGCCATGGACAGGAAGAAGAGCTTATTGTGCTCGGCTTGGTACTGCTCATTGAGTCGGTTTTGAAGCTTGCGCAGCTCAATGTAGTGCTCGGTATCCTGCACATCATGACTTTGATAGTAGAAGTGACTGGCAAACTCTTGGGCTTGCTCTGGACTGTCAGCTAAATCAGCGATTGCCTCGACAACGACAGACTCAAAATACTCCTTGCTCCAAGGCCGGCGGGCGGTTCCAATAACTGCAAAATGCTTGGAAAGATTGCCAGACTTATAGAGCCTGAAGAGGGATGGATAGAGTTTTCTTTTGGCCAAGTCACCGCTGGCTCCGAAAATTGTTACAATAACTTTTGAAGACATCCTGATACCTATTTTCTAAATGATGTCTCTATTTTATCACAATTTTTCTAAAGATTGTATTCAGAAATTCGGTTTCTGAAAAGGGAGATAAATAGAAAGAAATTGACCACTGCTTGAAACATATTCAAATACAAAAAATGAGGCTAAGACAAAATTGTGCCAGCCTCGTTTTCTTTATTCAAATACCCGATAAACGTAAGGATTGTCCGGTTTTTCTACCTTATCAAAGCTTTCAACTTCTAGAGTTGGCAGGCTTTGTCCCAGACTTTTATGGTAGTGCATGGTAATTTTTCCCTTGGCATGAATCCAGGTATTATTCTCGAAATGCTGGGTATTTCCAGTCGTCAAGAGGCCATAGACACCTGAGTCGGCGATACAATGGATAATAC
>ERZ773038.2113-NODE-2113-length-10350-cov-6.600486_pt1 | contig 10350 bp, 8 predicted proteins | sample MGYA00511665_ERZ773038 | MGnify/ENA primary metagenome ERZ773038 (study PRJEB29015, sample SAMEA2737966) | human oral metagenome | biome: human oral; feature: human-associated habitat; material: dental | place: China | collected 2028 ... | reverse complement strand
CTCTTTTCATAGCCATCGCCTCCTTACTTACTACATCTTGTATATATCTCTTGATAAAAACACTATAAAATTGAGCTAATCATAAATGAAAGAGTGGACATACGCCCACTCTTTTAAAAGATTTATATAAAAGTCATATATAGTATATCATATTTACTATATATATACAAATTATCCCCTAATTTCGGGTATTGGAAAAAAATTTTCCAGACGTCTTCACAAATGTGTCAAGTTTGAAATCGACCCGATATGCTTATACGGATTCTTGTAAGCTGCGCTCATTGAGATCATGCAATACAATCTGAAGATACTCCCGCAAGAGCGAGCTCAAATCATCTAAATTCTTTGCATCTAAATGATGATCGATTTCCGGATAGTTTTTATATCGCAGTTCAGCAAAGAACTCATCACGCAGTTCATTATAATACAGTAGCAACCCCGTACATTCATCCATCTTGCGATATTCACCGATAATAAAGGATCCGTTAATCATGCAAATAGCATGTGCAGGATCTACATCGCGCACAAAACCTTCCAGTTCATCAGGCATAACCTCTGAAAAATTCCATGTAGGAATACCTCGACGTTTATAGGTGAACGTAAAATTTTCTGACGGATTTATGAGCATATTCGTCAGCCCTTTTACACAGCGTTCCTGTAATCCTGCCCAGAACGAATCAAGATCCGCACGAACAAAAGATATATCTACAAAAGAGAAAAGCGGTAATTCCACATGTACCGTATAGTCCTCCACCTCTTTATCATAGAGGGCGCACCAACGCCATCCTAGTGTATTTTCATAATGAAAAAGGGGTACAGTCATTACCTTTTCACCTGCAGCGATACGTTTCTGTATAGCAGTACAAGCATCGGGCTCCGTAACGAACAAGGAAAAATCCCCCACGGTCTGAGGTAGCCATGAGTAGTCCAAGTTCTTACAGGATTCAATAATCCGGTCCATATAAAGCTTCATACCTTTCTTGATATTGTAATACGGCCTTTACATAGCTTCGCGTTTCAGGAAATGGTATCGTATCGACCATCCCGTTCCATTTATTCTCCTGTAGCCATGCTTCAACATGTCCGCGCCCTGCATTATATGCAGCTAAAGCCATCACTTCATCGCCGTTAAAATCTTTTAACAGGTGTGCTAAATACCAGGTCCCTAACTCGATATTCATTGCCGGTTCTTTTAACTGTCTGTCGGTATAATTACCATGTCCCACCTGCTCCGCTATCCAACGTGCCGTCTCCGGCATGAGCTGCATCAATCCGAGAGCCCCTGTTTCGGATTCCGCCGTATTTCTATACTTACTTTCAGCGAGAATCACACTGGCCACTAACGCGGGAGATACATCTTCCTTTTCAGCGGCAGCCATAACCTCCGCCCGATAGTCAAAGGGATATACAAACTGGCGCGCTACAAAATCGTCAAGGTGGGCAAAATAAAACCAGCCCAAAACGACGCATGATAACGCCGTTGCTGTTGTGCGTTTCATAAGTCCCCCTTCTATCGATCAAATTAATCACTCAAATGGCTTTAAAACAGGGTCTATCCGAGTAGACCATATAGATTGCAGTTGTTTCTCTAACTCATGAGGAGCTCCGTTATTATCTATAATTATAGTCGCATAAGACCTCTTGTCGTCAAGTTTCATTTGACTGTGAATACGAGCTAACGCATCACTCCAAGAATATCCATTACGCTCCATCAAACGCTGCACCTGCGTTGTTTCGTTTACATAAACGAGCCATACTTCATCCATCATAGTATACCATTCCCCCTCGATTAGAAGAGGAATATCATAAATGAGTACGGGCACCCGCTTCTCTTCGTATTCTCCGGTAAGCTCCATGATACGCGCCCGAATATATTGTTTTAAGCAATGATTCAGTACATCACGTTTCGAATTATCATGAAAAACGATATTTCCCAGAATCTCACGATTCAAAGTGCCATCCTTATGTAGTACTTCGCTACCGAAATGCTCAACTACGGCTTCTAACCCTTTCGTTCCGGGCTCCACCACTTCCCGAGCTACCACATCCGCATCTACATAAGGAATACCGCGCTTTTTAAAAAATGATAAAACTGTGCTTTTACCGGACGCAATACCTCCGGTTAAGCCGATTTTTTTCATATGATTTCCCTTTTATTTCACCAAGGCCCAATTTTCCGCACTATGCACATCCACAATGAGCGGTACCTCCAGTTCCACAACGTTCTCCATAATGCTACGCAATAATTCTTTCACCGCATCGAGTTCGGAATTTACCGCTTCCAGCACGAGTTCGTCATGAACCTGTAACAATAGACGCGATACGAATTTTCCTTCTTCCAGCTTTTCTTCCACCTGATTCATAGCGATTTTAATGATATCCGCCGCCGTTCCTTGAATCGGTGTATTCATAGCCGTGCGCTCCGCAAAGGAACGACGATTAAAATTTCGGCTGTTAATATCCGGCAATTCCCGTTGACGGCCGAACATAGTACGAACTTTACCTGTTTCATGGGCCTTTTGCACCATACGGTCCATGTATTCCTTAACCTTCGGATACCGGCTGAAATACAATTCGATATAATTTTTTGCTTCCGCCCTGGTTATACCGAGATCTCTGGACAAACCGAAATCGGAAATTCCGTAGATGATACCGAAATTAACCGCTTTTGCATGAGAACGTTCTTCGCTTGTCACATCTTCCTGTGCCTTTCCGAGCACCTCCGCCGCCGTAAAACGGTGAATATCCTTACCGTCCTTGAAAGCCTGAATTAACGCCTTATCACCGGATAGATGGGCTAAAATACGCAATTCAATCTGGGAATAATCGGCACTCACCAATGTGTCATAGTCCGTCCCCGGATAGAACAGAGCTCGAATCTCACGTCCTTTTTCCGTACGAACCGGAATATTTTGTAAATTCGGATCCGATGAACTCAAGCGACCTGTAGCCGTCACCATCTGGTTAAAGCTAGTGTGAATACGATGCGTCTTTTCATTAATTAATACCGCAAGGCCTTCTAAATAGGTAGATACCAGTTTTGCCACAGATCGATACGCGAGAATCTTTTCTACAATCGGACTCTCATTACGCAACATATCAAGCACTTCCGCATCTGTAGAATAACTGGTCTTCGTTTTCTTAATGACAGGCAATCCTAATTTTTCGAACAAGATGACGCCCAACTGTTTCGGTGAATTAATATTGAAGGTTTCCCCTGCAAGTTCATATATCTCCTGCTGTACGGCTTCCAATTCGGCCTTAAACCGAACCGTTGTTTCTGAAAGCTTTTCAGGATCGATATAAATACCGTTCTTTTCCATTACTACTAACGTATGGGTAAGAGGTAATTCTATACTTTCATATAAGGACCATACATTTTCTCTATGAGCGGCATCACAGGCCCCGGAATTCATGGCAAGTAAAGCTTTCACCATGGATACGCACTCCACATCGACACTGCCACTGGCAATAGCTGGTACGGAAAAACGCTCGGTCAAATACAGATATCCGTAATTAGTCCGCGTCGGATCAAGCAAATATGCCAATAGTGATATATCATGAATCCGTGCCGTACCGTCATCATTAAACAGAGATATCCGAGCAGGCTCAGCCTCGTTAAACGCCTCCAGCAATTCTTTCGCCTGAGTAGTTACAAGTGTCTCAGCCCCCTTCAACACAGGAAGCACGGCATTAACGTCATCTGTTTTTACAACCCTATCCCCATTCGACAGATAAATCGAGGCAGGAACTCTGAACGGGGATTTTCCATCCAATATAACATGAACCGCTACCGTTTTTTTGTCATAGTAATCTGCAGTTAAATCCTTTGCATCACCTAGATTTTCCAAAGAAATCTCCTCTTGAGGCGCAAAAAGAGAACCCGGTTCTCCAAAAGCTTCGGACTCACCGCCCATAACCTGTACGATGCGCGGTGTCAACTTGGTAAAGCCCAGAGTCTCAAACAGAGGTTGCACCTCAGAAGGATGAAAGTTCTGCACAAAATCATCCACCGTATAGGATAAATCCATATCCGTTTTAATCGTTGCCAGTTGACGGGACAAAAATGCCAAATCTTTATTTTCTGCAAGACGTTCCTTCAATTTTTTACCGGAAATATCCTCAATATGATCGTATACGGATTCAAGAGTGCCGTATTCAGTAATCAGCTTAAGAGCCGTCTTTTCTCCGACACCAGGAACCCCTGGAATATTATCGGACGAATCCCCCATGAGAGCTTTCATATCGATGACCTTATTAGGACCATATCCGTAGAGTTCCTCCATGTTATCCGGAGTTACCTCCAACATTTCGGAAATGCCCTTCTTCGTTAATAGCACATGACTGTACTTTGTAATGAGTTGTAAATTATCGCGGTCACCGGTGATAATTTTGACCGCCAAATCATCGGAACCGAACTTTTTACTCAAGGATCCGAGAATATCATCACCTTCAAAGCCTTCTTCTTCAATGACACAGATGCCAAGTGCTTTCAGAACATCCTGAATAAGGCTGAACTGAGGCCGTAAGTCCTCCGGTGCATCGGGACGATTCCCTTTATAATCGCTGTACAATTCAGTTCTGAATGTTTGACGTCCCTTATCAAAAGCTACCGCCACATAATCCGGTTTAATTTCTTCATACAGCTTGATAAGCATCGTCAAAAAACCGTAAACCGCATTGGTAGGCGTTCCCAATGCAGAACTCAACGGAGGCAATGCAAAAAACGCACGAAATAATAAACTGCTGCCATCTATGATCATTAATTGTTTCATAATACACCTCACTTAATTCTATCATTTATTATATCATATAGAGCATTAAGGCTCTCATAAAATCCATGTTATAGATTAAGGAATATAATCAGTCTTCCTCTGTAAAAGTTCTTGCGTATCAATATGCTGTGTGATATAATCATTCAGGTATAAGAAACAAATTTAAGGAGGTGACTCAATTGCCAAATATTAAATCCAGTATTAGAAGCGTAAAAACGGATGCTGAACGTCGTGCGAAAAACGCCGCTGTGAAATCTCAAATCCGTACAGCAGCTCGTAAAACCGTTGAAGCTGTTCAAGCAGGCGCAGTAGAAGAAGCAAAACAAGCACTTGTTCATGCTACTAGCGTAATTGATAAAGCAGCCTCCAAAGGTGTACTTCATAAAAACACTGCAGCTCGCAAAAAATCCAATCTAGCAGCTAAAGTGAATGCTTTATAATTTAAAAACTATTAAGACAGCCTCACAGATTTCTGTGAGGCTGTCTTTTTATTCTTTACCTTAAAGCTATACCTTCAAAATATGTATAACCCTTAAAACTCCATTACTCCCGTTGTGGTGATTCGAATTTCAGGTATCACCGTCAACGCTAAGAAGCTGAGATTAATGAACGGATCCAATGTTTCAGGCACGCCCATGGAATAGGCGATTTCCTTCATTTTGGCCACCTTTGTATCAACCTCTTCATGCGGACGATTTGTGATGAGCCCCATAACTTCCAAAGGCAACTCTTCGATTACCTTTCCTCTGCCGGTAATAACATATCCGCCGCCGATTTCACGAATTCTATCGATAGCAATCATCATATCCGCATCATTATCTCCGACGACGATCAGATTATGTGAATCATGTGCAAAGGATGTGGCAATGGCACCGTTCTTCAGGTTAAACCCCTTCAAGATGCCTACACCATTTCGCCCGGTCGCCTTATACCGTTCTATACAGGTAATCTTGTTAAATGCATCATTAGGCACGAATAATCCATTTTCTGAAGGTACGTCTTCCATCGTTTTCTTCGTTACAATCTGCCCGGGAACAATATTAATAATCGATTGAGGCCCTTCAACGGAAATATCTAATTTATCCTTTGTGAAAGCACCGATATTAATGGTATGCAGTAATTCCTCCGGCACAACCTTTTCTTCTCTTACGGGAACGCGTTCAATCGGTTTCCCTTTATAGAACACCTCGTGAATATCCACGCGTTGCTCATCATTGAGGATTACCAGATTGGCGCTGTAACCGGGCGCAACTGCACCTAAATCTTTTAATCCGTAACATGATGCCGGATGTGTAGAAGCCATTTTATATGCCTCAATAGGTTTGAGCCCTAACTCGATAGAACGACGAATATTATAGCTGATATGCCCTTCGGAACGAATATCCTCAATATGTTTATCATCCGTACAGAATCCATATCGTTCCGTATTCGCCTGCTCCCCTACAATCCCTTTTACAATAGAGTCTAGATTATGAGCGGCACTACCTTCACGAATCCATACATAAATGCCGTTTCTGACTTGTTCTTTAGCCTCATCATAAGAGATACATTCATGATTTGTCGTAATCCCCGCTAATCGATAACTTGCAAGCTGCTGTGGTGAAAGTCCGATTATATGACCATCCATAACGGTATTCTTAAAGTAATCCAGCTTCTTAAGCATATACGTATCAGCATTAATAACACTATAACAATCCATGACTTCCCCTAAACCTAAAATGCGAGAATTGCTCTGTAATCTATGTAATTCATCGCCATCCAGTATGGCGCCGTTATCCTCTCCGGGTACAGCAGGTACACAGGATGGCGCCATAACATATACATCCCCCTGAGCAGTAGCAGTTTCATTAATCATATACTCAATACCGGCAATACCCGATACATTACCGGCTTCATGAGGGTCTACAATAAATCCTAACGTTCCCACTTGAGAGGCCTCAAATACGAGTTCTTTCGGATTTACCAAGGTTGATTCCAGATGGAGATGGCTGTCTATAAATCCGGGCACAATATATTTACCGCTGTAATCATATTCTGTTTCACCGGTATATGTTCCTACACCTATAATCGTGTCATCATGAATCGCAATATCCGCTTTTACCCATTCATCGGTGAATACATTTAAAACAGATGCCCCCTTCAATACGACAGGAGCCTTATCCAACCCCTGTGCCTGTCGAGAAATTTTTGCATTAAATTGTATCATATAAGGGTCCTCCCTACATAAAGACTTCTTTCAAAACGAAAATGAGCGCCAAGAAATACATAACGCCGGAAATATCTCGGTACTTACCGGTCAACACTTTAATCAAAACATAACTGATGAGTCCCCATTCAATACCTACACCTATGGAGTAAGCAAATGGCATCATAATAATAGTCAAAAATGCCGGTAGTCCTTCAGAAATATCTCCGAAGTCGATGTCCTTAACGGATGCCATCATAAATAGACCTACCACGATGAGTACCGGCGCTGTAGCTGCCACAGGAATAACCATGAGTAACGGTGCCAGGAATAAGGACGCTATAAAAAGCCCCGCAATGGTTAACGCGGTCAGCCCCGTACGTCCCCCCTCTGCGATACCCGCAGCCGATTCAACCGCCACGATATGAGGTGATGTACCTAGTGCACTACCGATAATAGTGCCTAAAGCGGATACTTTCATACAGGAACTCTGAACACCCATCTGTTTCTCCTGAGGTACCTCAGCTTGATTTGTAAGGCCGATTAATACACCGACCACATTAAATAAGTTGACAAATAAAAATGTAAATGCCACAAATACCATATCCACAGATAAAAGTTCGCTCATATCATAGTGAAACCAAATCGGTGCCAACGATGGCGGCATGGAAAATACCGTGGCCGGTAATTTGGTAATACCACAGAAAAATCCCACGACCGCGGCAATGATAACAGCCAGAAAGATTCCACCTTTTACATTACGGCCCGTAAAAATGGCGATCAATATAATTCCCAATATAGATACCAGGCTGGATGGGCTTTGTAAATCGCCAATGCTCAAAATGGTAGCAGGATTGCTGACAATAAGACCTCCACTGCTGAGGCCGATGAGGGCGATAAATAATCCGATGCCCGCCGTTACTGCCAGTTTAATCGTATGAGGTATGGCATTGAACAGGTATTCTTTTAACGGTGTAACCGCAATCAGTAAAAATGCCAAACCTGCAATCAATTGAGCCGTCAAAGCAAAGGCAAAACTATGCCCCATCTGAACAACAATAGTGTAAGCAAAAAATGCATTAATCCCCATACCGGATAATCCTGCAAACGGCATATTGCTATACATAGCCAACAATAAAGTCATGATGATTGCGCTCACGGCCGTCGCCGTGAATACGGCACCTACATCCATACCTGCAGCACCAAGAATAGCCGGATTTACGGCTAATACATAAGAAACACAAAGAAATGTGGTGGCCCCCGCAAATAACTCTCTTGATACGGATGAACCTCGTTCTGAAATCTTGAATACTTTGTCCCATACACTACCTTGTACTTGTTCTCTCATAATAATTCCTCCTCTCGTACTTACAACCATGGGTGTATTCATACATACTTATATATTTCCACATCTATGTAGGAATATCCTTTTTCTATACAAAAATATTATCTATAAAAATACCGCAGCATAGTTAACTCAAATAGAGTCTATACGCTGCGGTATGTTTAATATGTAATTGTCCGTACAATTTTATGAGAACAATATTATGAAAATATATTCAATTATGCATAAGGAATAATTCCTATACAAAGCTACGCTTTCAAAGAATCAAGAAATGACGTTCCGATGCTCCACTGTTCCAACCCGAAGTTTTGAAGTACCGTTTCCCCGATATCCGCAAAACTTTGTCTATCACCTAAGGCTACCGAATGATTCATACTTGGGCTATAAGCAAGTAAAGGAACCATTTCCCTCGTATGATCGGTTCCCTTCCAGGTAGGATCATTTCCGTGATCCGCCGTAATGAGGAGTAAATCATCATCCGTAAGTAAATCCAATAAGCCGCCCAATTGGTAATCAAAGTCTTCGATAGCACGCTTATACCCGTCTACATTGCGCCTATGACCGTAAAGACTGTCAAATTCAACAAGGTTAACCATCATGAGCCCCCGTATAAAACTTCGTCCCAACAGATACGGCACCACATTCATACCATGAGCATTGGACTTTGTCGGATATGATTCATCCCAGCCGACATGAGCATAAATATCGCCGATTTTGCCGACTGCCACTGTCGGAATATTAAAGTCTTGTAACGCTTGTTGCACCATTTTCTTTTCAGGCATGCGACTGTAATCATGGCGATTCGAGGTGCGCACAAAATGTCCCGGTGTACCGACAAAAGGCCGCGCAATGATGCGCCCCACATAATAATCACCGATACACACCTTATCGCGCGTAATTTGACACATGCGATACAAATCTTCTAATGGAATGACATCCTCATGAGCAGCGATTTGAAAGACCGAATCCGCCGATGTATATACGATCGGTTTACCTGTTCTTATATGCTCTTCTCCGAGGCGTTCAATAATTTCCGTTCCGGATGCAACCTCATTACCCAGAAATTCATAACCCGTTTCCTTCGTGAAAGTATCCATCAATTGCTTCGGAAAGCCATCATAAAATGTCGGGAAAGGTACCGTCACGGGATGCCCCATCATCTCCCAATGTCCGCTTGTCGTATCTTTGCCGGTACTCATTTCGGTCATACGACCGTAAGCACCGACAACAGGTTCATCGGACTCTGAAATATCAGCAATACGGGCTAAACCTAAGCTTTTTAGATTCGGACAGCGGATAGGTCCCGCTGCAGATTCAATATGCCCCAATGTATTCGAACCTTCATCGCCGAATTTAATCGCATCGGCCGCATGTCCCACACCGACACTGTCCATCACTAATAGAATAATCCGATTATACATATGTACTCCTAAACTCATATGAAATACATTACCCTATATAATGTAAATATTTCATAGTAAATTACAGTCAGATATCACGACCATGAACCAGCAAAAACATCTGACATAAATCGAGATACGTTTAATACTACTTAAGGTACGGCATAGCAAGCATGAGTGCCGCCAAAGACTTGCTATCCTTAATATTCTCATTTCTGATAGCCTCCAGCAGTTCCGGTACTGTGTAGTACTCCAGCTCCACATATTCATCGGGATCCCAATTGGTTTCCCCCATGATAAGATCCTTGGCAAGATATAAATGTAGTACCTCATTGCAGAATCCCGGACTCGTAGCGATAGCTCCTAACGGAATCCACTGAGCCGCACGATACCCGGTTTCCTCGGCCAGTTCACGCTTAGCGCAGACAATCGGCTCTTCATTGGGGTCAAGTTTTCCTGCAGGTACCTCCAGTAGCGGCTGCTGCAAGGCATATCTGAATTGACGCTCCATGACGATCTTATTGTCCTCTGTAACCGCCACAATCGCCGTGGCCCCCGGATGATGCACAACCTCACGCCATGCCTCCTTGCCGTTCACATCGGCTATATCATAGGTAACTTGAATCAACTTACCGTTAAATTTCA
>ERZ773038.2108-NODE-2108-length-10370-cov-24.270577_pt1 | contig 10370 bp, 11 predicted proteins | sample MGYA00511665_ERZ773038 | MGnify/ENA primary metagenome ERZ773038 (study PRJEB29015, sample SAMEA2737966) | human oral metagenome | biome: human oral; feature: human-associated habitat; material: dental | place: China | collected 2028 ... | reverse complement strand
TCAGGGAATCATCGGAAACGGCACAGAGCCCTGGTGTTGTCTACCCGTGGATCTGGAGAGGGCGAGACGCCCGAGGAGGAGCACAGATGAGCGGATACGACGAGACGAACCCGGAGGCCTACCGGCCCGCTGAACCCGGACCGGCGGTCTCCGGCAGCGAGGCCCTGAGCCCGACTGAGGACCAGGCCGCCTACGAGGACCTGTCCCAGGCCTACGCCGCCGACGCCCCCCGCCCCGAGCCGGTCCTGCCTCAGGGTGCAGGCGCTCAGCGCTGGGACGACACCCGGCAGCTGCCCACCGAGCCGCCCACCTCGCAGCTGCCCGCCGACCAGTCCGCGTCGGTCTACGCTCAGTCCGCTCAGGAGCAGTACCAGCCTCAGCAGCAGTCCTACCAGCAGCCTCAGTCTCGACCCCAGGGCCAGTACCCCGCCTCTGCCTCTCAGGAGCAGCAGGCCTACTTCGGCTCGCCCTACACGAGCGTCCCGACGACGCCCAGTGGCTATGCGGCGCCCGGCGCCCCCGCCGGGGAGTCCTTCTACGCGGCCTCGAAGGCCTCAGGCAGTGAGGACGGCACCGCGAGGCGTCGCGGGCCGGGCTGGTTCGCCCTGGTTGCCTCCGTGGTGGTCGCCTCCCTGCTGGGCGCCGGTGGTGCCGTCGGGGCGGTCAACTACATGGACGCTCGCGGTGGGAACGCCGCATCGCACTCCTCGGCCGCGCCCACCGCGATCGCCACCGGTGACACGACCCAGACCGTCAACAGCACCGGTCAGGCCCCCGACTGGGAGGCAGTCTCGGCCGCCGTGTCCAACGCCGTCGTGTCCATCGCCATCTCCACCGGCAACGGCAAGGCTCTGGGTTCCGGAGTCATCTTCGACAAGGAGGGGCACATCATCACGAACAACCATGTGGTGGCGGGTGCCTCGCAGATCCGGGTGACGCTGGCTGATGGCCGTGTCTACGGTGCTAAGATCACCGGCACCGATCCGGCTACCGACCTGGCGGTCATCCAGCTCAAGGACGCCCCCGACAACCTCACCGTCGCCCAGCTCGGCGACTCCGACAAGCTGGCCACCGGTCAGGACGTCATGGCCATCGGCGACCCGCTGGGCCTGTCCTCCACCGTCACCACCGGCATCATCTCGGCCCTGGACCGCCCTGTTATCAACTCTCAGAGTGAGGACGGCTCAGGAGGAGGCTCCCCGTCCTCGGCGGTCTACACCAACGCCATCCAGATCGACGCCGCCATCAACCCCGGCAACTCCGGCGGGCCGCTCTTCGACGAGAAGGGGCGGGTCATCGGGATCACCAGCTCCATCGCCACCATGGGGAACTCCAGTGGTGGTGAGGGTGGCTCGGGGAGCATCGGCATCGGCTTCGCCATTCCCGTCAAGCTGGCGGGCAAGGTCGCCACGCAGCTCATCAAGTCCGGCACGGCCACTCACGCCTACCTGGGCGTTAATGCGAAGACCGGTGACGCCGAGGTTGACGGCGAGGTGCGCGCCGGTGCCAAGGTCGCCGTGGTCGAGGGCGGCTCACCGGCGGACAAGGCCGGCCTGAAGAGGGACGACGTCATCATCGCCATCGACGGCAAGACCACCTCCCAGGGCTCGGCACTGACCGGTTACGTGCGTCAGTACTCCGCCAACGACAAAGTCGAACTCACAGTCATCCGCGACTCCAAGAAGCAGGACATCGACGTGACCCTGGCTGAGCGCAAGGACTCCTGACCGGCAAGGTTCCTGACTGCCCTACCGAGACCGACGGCTCCAGGTCCAGGAGCCGTCGGTCAGTTCTTCCTCGGTGGGTTCCAGGACGGCGAGGACGGTGCTGAGGGCCTCTGGTCCCAAGAGCCTGGCGCGCAGCCGGCCGTCGGTGGAGAAAGTGCTCAGGAGGCGCTCGAGCTGGCGCATGCTCAGGGGCAGGTAGCCGATGGGGTAGCGGGTCTCTAGATGATTCTTGAGAACGATGACGGCGTCGGCCTGGCGGACTCCGATGAGACGCGGATGCTCCTTCCATGGAATCTCGAGGCTGTGTCCGTTGGCCTGAGTCAGCTCGATGCCACTCTTGCTGACCGTGATACGACGTCTCACGGGGCGAAAGCCATGAAGGACCTGTAGGAGATAGGGGAGGCTCAGTGCTCCCAGTGCTGCTAAGGCTGCTGATCCGATCCAGTCACCTTGGCGGTGCAGCAACCAGGCGACTGCAGCGAGTGGTACTCCCAGAACACCCAGCAGTGGAACACCGACTTCAAACAGGAGCATGCCGGTGGGGGTCGTCATGACGACTTGATGGCTGTCGTGACTCTAGTATGTTCGGCCGGCTGAAAGGAAGTATTTGAGACACCAGGATGAAACTGCGTAGCTGACGATGAAGACAGCGAGGTAGATCATGGCCAGTGCTGTGGTGGTGCTTCCGGTGAGAAACATGGGGATGCTGAACATGGCTGCGGCCACAGCGATCGCTCCGAAGAACAGAGGTGCCCGATACCGGTTCTTGTCGATGCGTTCCGGCGTGATGATGGGCTGGGCTGCCTTGCCCGTCAGGAAACTCATGGTGGTCATCCTTGCGTTGGCGTATGTGCTGTCTAGCGGCTCCAAGTCCAAGAGCCGTCGGTGAGTTCTTCCTCGGTGGGTTCCAGGATGGCGAGGACGGTGCTGAGGGCCTCTGGTCCCGAGAGTTTGGCGCGGAGTTGGCCGTTGGTGGTGAAGGTGTCTAGGAGGCGCTCGAATTGACGGAATGTCAGCGGAAGGAAGCTGATCGGATAGTTCAGCTCTCGTCTCTTCTTGAAGGAAATCACAACGATACCCTGTTGGAGTCTCGCCAGCCTCGGGTGTGCCCGCCAGGGAATGGAGTCAGTATGACCGTCAAATTGAGTGAACTGGGTACCATTCCTGTCTATAGTTATTCGCTTCAAAGAGAGGTTGTGGAGGTGTAACTTCCTTGGGTGAGGTGGATACTTGAATGCGAGGATGAATAGTGCGGCGGGGCCGATCCAGTCTCCTCGAGTTTGAATTGACCAGGTGAATACAGCTAACGGTCCGGTGAGAGAGGTCAAGAGTGTGAAACTGGTTTCGTAGGCTGCCAGCAATGCAGGGCAGCGCATAGTCACTTGGTGTTCCTGGAGAGTCCAGTACGTACGTCCTCTCCTTATGAACTCCCTCATGCGAAAAGAGGAGACTGTGTAATGTAGTAGAATTAAAGTGAAGTACAGGAATGCTATTGACGTACTTGTGTCATCGAATCGATATGCGAGAAAACAAAAGACTCCCGAGACGCAGGTAAATGCGAGCGTAACGAGCGGGCCGTACTTTCTGCCCCTGTCTCCGCTTGTCGGTGAGGCGGCGTTGTTGGTGCGTTTCGAGAACAGTTTCATGTGCTGAAGTCTTCGTGAAGCGGTACCACGGTTCTATTATGGCTTCTTTGCGGTAGTTCCACTAGAATACCAGGTCCAGGAGCCGTCGGTGAGTTCTTCCTCGGTGGGTTCCAGGACGGCGAGGACGGCGCTAAGGGCTTCGGGTCCCGAGAGCTTGGCGCGCAGCTGGCCGTCGGTGGTGAAGGTGTTCAGGAGGCGCTCGAGTTGGCGCATGCTCATAGGGAGGTAACTGATGGGGTAGCGGAGCCCATGGTGGCTTTCGAGGATGATGATGGCGTATCCCTGGCGGATTCCGATCAGAATGGGGTGTGCCTTCCAGGGGATGGTGTCAGTGTGTCCGTCGATCCGGGTGAGCTCGACGGCATCCTTGCTCAAGGCGATTCGACGCCGAGTGGGGCCACCTGCTTTAAGGATCGGTATGAGATGTAGGAGACTATATGCACCCACAATTATGAGGAGAATGGGTGGCTTCCATGCTCTTTGGGGCTCGAGAGAGAATAGGATAATGCCAACCACGATGGAAAGGCTGAATAGCAGCATCAACCCGAATTCCCATCCGCTCAGCGCGCTTGTGGTTACTAAAACTACTTTACTGTTACCTTGGCTCCACCTTCCCCTCCCTTTAGTGATTTCTGTTCTTAGAACATACAGAGAAATACAAGAGAGAATGAATAGTGCGGCTACATAAAGGAAGGTCAGGCTAAACGTATGGTCTTCATGCTGGAGTGTTGTTAAACCTGCGGTCGCGCACATACCAGCAATGATGGAATAGAATAGAAATCCTTTCGGGCGACCATTGTCGGCCTTATTCGTGGACATGAGTTTGCTGTAGCGCGCTAGCGAAAGCATGAGAAATCCTTTTTTGTCTGGTTCTGCTGTCTTTCGACAAAGATGTTCACGACGCGCCCCGCACAATATTTCTCACTTATGCGCACCAACTTATGGTTGATTGACTGGGTTCCGGCTTGGGTGAGTTGTAGCGTTAGATTGAACTGAGGGATTCGTGAGGCTTATTCATAGGGATGTTTAGGGTGTTTTGTTAGTAATAGTGTGTCGTCAAGCAGGGTGGCGGCTTGCTCTTGAGGGAATCTTTGGTGATTCAAGCCAATCCAACCAAGAAGCAAACTGCCATGGCGAATAGTAGCACGAGAATCTACCTCAGCGAGGTCCTGGACCTGTGCGAGACCATTCACGCCGCCGGTCCCCTGCCGGTGTTCGGGGCGAGGGCGTTGGGGCTGTTCCTGTGCGTGCGCCTGACCCTGACCTACCTGAGGCACAACCTGCCCCAGGAGCTGCTCGCCGAGGTCTACTGCGTCTCGCAGGCCACCGTCTCCCGGGTCATCGGCGCCTACACGTCCCTGATCGCCCGGGCTCTTCAGGAGCACGTGCCTACGGTGGAGGATCTGGATCCCACGGCCCAGCTGATCATCGACGGCACCCTCCTGGAGTGCTGGTCCTGGAAGGGTCATCCTGAGCTTGACTTAAGGCAGGCACAAGACCACAGGTCTGAACGTCCAGGTCGCCTACACCCCTCAGGGACCCTGGCCTGGGTCTCCGACCCCCAGGACGGACGCACGCACGACGCTCAGGCTCTGCGCCGCAGCGGCTTGCTTGACATCCCGGACGGATCCCCACCACCGCAGCACATCGGCGACAAGGGGTACATCGGACTGGGAATGATCACCCCGAAAAGAAAACCCCCGAACCTGCCGCTCCACCCAGACGACAAGACCTATAACAAGACCGTCAACCAGATCCGCTACAAGATCGAGCAAGTCATCGCCAACATCAAGACCTGGAGAATCCTGCACACCGACTACACAAGACCACTAGACACCTTCCCAGAAACCATCACCGCCATCCTCGGACTCATATTCACATACACCCCATGAATAGCCTCCATGACAGTGATCCTTCCTGTCATCACCGCCTCCATCAAACCCGGGACGATTCAACCCGACAACAGGCTCCACCCACCGCACCCTCAAACAAAAAGAGTCGCGAGCCACTCGACCAACCAACTACACCGAATTTACCGGCCCGCTGTCGGTTCACCCCTATTCTCACTGAGAGCATTAAGATCTTCAACGATAAACGAAACAGGAGAATACATTAGCCTGCGAACATGGACTAACCCTTCTCGGTGACCAAGATACTCGCGAGCATCAGGATTATCTGAGTATAAGTCAATAACTTTTTCAAATTGAACATACCCCAATGGAAGGTAGGGCATCGGAAAGCTATATTGCAACCCGTTTTTGTCCTCAATGAGAACGAACATCCCACCATTGCGCCTTCGGCCGCCTACCACGCGAGGTCGATCACCCCAATTAATTCGGGTCCTGTACCTCCCTGCGGGCCACACAATAATTCCGTTCGAGTTGAGAATGATCTCCGGTTCTGTCATTGCACTGAACGGAAACGTCGCTAGACTCATTATTGCCATGACCAGAAAAAAGAACGCACGCATGGCAGCCGCATAGGCAACCCGCAGTGAAGTCGAGTCGCCTCCCGCAACAGCCATCATCCCAATCACTGCTGCTCCAGCAATCAGAATGATGGAGTTCATGACTTGCCATATGAGAAATAGCAACGAGGGTCCGAACGTTACCTCACCACCACTTGCGTTCCAGCGCTTGTACGACTTTTTTGCGAATCTAAACTGCGCGTACTGCATCAACGCCTGCGCAACCAGATAAGTCCCACCGGTGCGATAGGACACCAGCGTCGGCGCCAATGAGATACCGGAATATAGCACACTGGCACAGAGCAGGACGATCCCGAAGAATCCATAATAATATACCTCTTTGAGACGATTCGCGTCCATGGCCGAACAAGAATACGACTCGTCCATTGGTCTCACTTTACCCACGTGCAACTGTCTTCCTGTCGATCATGCATTCGCAACCTCGACGACGCCGACCTCGGTAACTTAAGGTGACTGGCCACGAATGCGCACGCCCAGCATACAGAAGACGCCTCCAAGGGACCGGCGAGAATCCACAAAACTGGATTTAAGTGCAACACCTTACGAATGCAAAGGCCACTTATATGCCAAATTTATCCCACGTCCATGCCGATACGCTATTCCAGGCATCCGAGGCTTTATCCTCCAGGTACTTCCCAGTGTCTTCAGCCCAGTTCCCGACGGCATCTACTCCTTTACCTACCCCTTTCTTTGTTTCTTCCCAAGGGTGGTTAATAATCTCTCGATGCTCCAATGATATTGCATTATCATAGAGCCAACCTACCCCTTCTGCCGCGAGTGTCGCTACGAAAGCGACTGCAATGACACCACCCGCAGTAGCGGCTTCGGGTAAGAGCGCCACCGTGACTATGCCTGCAGCCGTCGTGGCCGCAACTTTAGCTAATGGGGCGCCGGTTGCAAGATCGACCGCCGGACCGCCAAACGCCACCGCCTTCCCTGCGAACTTGCGGACGCCGTCTCCGACTGCTTCAAGCCCATCAGCGGTTCTTCGCATGGCTGTCGGCTTCGGCTTATTCAGCTTGTTCTCAATCGCTTTTTCACTCGGAGGTCGACTTCGAGTTTTTACTGACGGGTTGTGAGACTTGTCGGCGGCCCGGTTGTATGCCCAAGTACCAGCAGCCTCCCGCAAGGAATCTGCACCCGAACTGTAAACATTTTTCAAGTATCCACCGTCTCGAGTTGCGACACCTATTGTATTCTCCACAAAAGTCTTGATCGCACCAGAATAAGGAGCCTTTAAGGCATCCTTTTTAGCAGTAACGAGATTGTTTACTATCCAGTCATTCAGCGCATTAAACGTAGCTTCGACTCTGCCTTTGATCTTTTCAAAGTCTCGAACTTTAGCTAGATAGTTGTCGTACGCTTCATCAGCGGCAAACCAATCATCTCTGGCTTTCTTCGAGCCTTTCCGCGGAAACTTTCCAGGTGATGACACTTGCGCGGGGTACCTGATGATATTTCCATCTACCTGCAGGCCATCACCTCTAGCCGTTTCAAGATGCTCTTTCATGTCATTTTTTCGCCATAACAGCTGGTCCGCAAAAGAGCGGATGACATCTGCAGCTTTTTCTGCCCGGTCATGAACATTTTTAACCGCATCGCACAAGGTAGTTGAATACTTACCTACGGCGAGACCGACTTCACCCCCAACTCCGGTACCAGATCCGTTTTTAGCGAACAAATTTGCCGCACTGCTGGCATTGTCACGCAGTCCCTCTAACCACCGTGCGGCGTCATCAACAGACGATTCGCTTCCGGGAATAGTAACATCAATGTCCCCACCAGTACTCATGATATTTCTTTCTCCATCTGTCGGAAGGTCTGGGCAACACTCTCGTCCACCCCATTAATTTTATTCGCAGCATTCGCCATTTTGTCTCCACCAAGTCCGGAGCAAATCGCTATATCTCCTGCATCCTCAGCAATCTTAGTGATCATGTCGACGATGTATTCTGTTCCGTCGCCGCCATCCACACTCTCAGGAAATCCCTTTTTATCGCTCTCTAAATCATCTCGGGCGGTATAAAAATTATTCTTGATATCTTCTGCATCATCATAATCTATTTTAACTTCGTTGGCCATTATTATCTCCTTTCTTCTTGATGCCAGAGTTCCCGTGGTATGCGCTGGTCCAGCATGACCACGTCGAAGGGCTGCGCCTCAGCAAGCTCGTCAAGGTTCTCCGTGAGGAACAGCGCCCACGGCTGATTCGGCCCCATACACTTCACCAGACGGTCAACAGCCGTATAAGCCAGCAACGCCATCCGTCCATCCCTCAGACGCCGCAGCTCAATCTCCGTGCCCCTCGCATTAGGCACCCCGGTCGAGGGCAGATACAGCGCAGGCGGCACGAACGGACGCTCCGGGTCCGGACCGAGCGATCCCTCATCGCCCAGCGGCTCAGCGGCCTCCGCCCGCTCAGGAGGGGACAGCAACATGAAGTCACGAGAAGATCTCATGCTCCAACGCTATCGAGACCACTTGTGCATCGCAGCGCAATTTACCACTAGTACTGTGACGTTGGTCGCTCCAGAGGTGCCACCGACGCCGGTCCAGTGAGCCCCTGCACACGCCACAGGCCTTCCTCAGTGGCGAGCTCGGCGCACAGCTCAGGATGATGCGAGTAGAACGCCACCACCCGCTGCAACTGGACACTGGTCAGTGGAAGAGTGTCCATCTCCGCCCGGATGCGACCGACCCGATCGTTCTCCACCACGAGATTCCCACCGGCGCTGCGGCCCACGAGCCGCGGACGGTCGGCCCACCAGAACAGCGACTCACGGCTCGTCCCCACGGCGAAGCGGATGCGCTCCGCGTCAAGAACAATCTCCGTGCGGCGCCCAGGCAGCGGCTTCGACAAGCCCATGAAGAAGGAGGCGATGAGGAAGACCATGGCCAGGAGTAGGGACACCACCACGGATCCCCGATCACTGCGGTCACTGACTGCCAGGAGTCCGACGGCCAGCAGGCCCCCGAGCGCCATGAGTGCTGCCTCCACGTGAACCGCGACCTGGACCAACCACGTGTTCCGCAGGCAGATTCCCTCACTGCTCCGGGTCCACCGCCGAGGAGCCGCTGTTCGAGACCTGCGCGCCGCGGCGAGCGCGACGGCGTGGATGAGGAGCACCAGGCTGAGGACCACCCCCAGAAGGAAGCCCGCTGTCTGTCTCCCGCTCGTTGCATACGTGAAACCGACCAGGACGATGACGGCCCAGATCAGGAGTCTCCACGGTGCTCGCTTAGCGCGTCGATCGGCTTCCTCGCATGTACTCGGCTTCGAGGAGTCCGCCTTTTCTCTCTGGTCCTCCTCCCCAGCGCTGCGCTCCACGTCTGTTGACACGTGCGGCGCCGTCTCGACCGGCGCATCACCGACTCCCTCCCCTGCAGGAGCAGACGGAGTTGGGGAACCGTACGGGGCCGCGGAGAAGGGCCCCGCCGATCCAGGCACCGGGACATAGGCACTCGCAGAGCCGTAGGACTCCCCTTCTCTAGGCGGCCGTCCGCCTTGGGGGCCGCCGTACCGGATACCCTCATACGGAGAACCCGATCCCGGTGCTGCCCCATGCGCCGGCGTCGGAGATACCGGTACGCCCACCGACGGCGTCGAAGCCTGCATGGGGACACCGGAGGAGGCAGTCCTCTCTGCCTCCTGCACGGGAGGGGTCATGAGTGCACGCACCCGCTGCAGCCCTTGGCCAGTGCCGAGCTCTCCTCGCAGCTCGGCGTGAATCGAGTAGAGCTCGAGCACGGACTGAAGCTGAACGTGTCCAATGGGTACCACGAAGATAGGAAAGTTCACCGCCCCTCCCGCACCACCGGTGATCATGGCGTGCGGTCGCATGCGATGAGTAATGCTCGCCTCAAGATTCGGCCGCGCCTCCCAGGGAATGCGGACTCGTGTGTCCCCGCCCGCCCAGATCCATACCGCGTCCGGCGTCAGGACGATCTCCGGTGCTCCTCTACCACCGGTAGGAACAGTCACACAGCCCACCAGCCAGCCGAGCAGCACGACGACGGCCACGGCGATCGTCCATGCGCCGTTGGGAGAGGCAGCGGCGGAGAAGAGCTGCATCCCCACGGCGGTCAGCGCCCCTGTCCACGCCACCGCAGCAGGCAGATACTCCAGCAGGCCACTGAGGCGTGAGGGCCCGAACTGGACGCATCCGGGCCCTTGGCTCCAGTAGTCGGCGGACCGCGCGATCCGGCGGCTCAGGGCTGTCCTGCCCGCCCCGTACAGGGCGAGGCTCAGGCTGCCCACGACCAGCATGACGCCCAGTGGCTTCTCAGGACCGCGCAGGCACAGGAGGCCACCGACGAGGACGAAGGCGCCGAGCACCTTGACCAGGCACCCCTGGCCAGCCCTCCCACGGTCGGCACGCTCCCGGAAGGTCTCTACACCATGTCCTGCCTGCGACGCCGTCGAGTAACCACTCTCGCTCATGCTCCGCCCTCGGGTCACCCGATGAGCGAGTGACGGGAGATCGTGGCCTCGCGCCCCGGCCCGACGCC
>ERZ773038.2104-NODE-2104-length-10381-cov-5.703661_pt1 | contig 10381 bp, 5 predicted proteins | sample MGYA00511665_ERZ773038 | MGnify/ENA primary metagenome ERZ773038 (study PRJEB29015, sample SAMEA2737966) | human oral metagenome | biome: human oral; feature: human-associated habitat; material: dental | place: China | collected 2028 ... | reverse complement strand
CCACTAATCCCGAAGGAGGGGATTGAAGTTTTATGGTAAAAAGTCCAGATCTACTCAATAAAGAGGTTAGCCGCGGCGATCTACTAAAGTTTGCAGGAATCGGTCTAGGAATATTGGCCGCAGGAGCCTGCGCTGAAAAAACTAGCTCTGCAAAGCCAGCCAGCCCAAGTATCGCAAACATACCGAGGGAGACAGCTGACGCAAAACCTACAACTCCTGAAGCAACGCCGACACCCGTAGAAACCGCCAAGACGGTAGAGCAAAAACCTTTGCCAGACCCTGAACAGCTTATCTCGCGCGAAAGAGCAGAGGAAATATTCGCATTTCCAAACTGGAAAAGCGCGGTCGCCGAGGCCGGAAGCGAAAAAGCCGCTGCCGACAGCATAGCTGAAAAACTCAGGGGTATGGTAGACGGCATTCTTAACCCTCTATCCTTAGTTAGCGAAGAGGATCGTGCAGAGCTAGGGCTAGGGCAGCGCATTCAGAACGAAGAACTAAATAATTTCCGCGAAAATCTCCAAAAACGTGTCACGGAACTATTTCTAGAACTTACGACGGTCGATCCTACCCAGGGGTCTATACCAGAATCTATGGCATGGCTTGCTAAAAGAGGAGGAAATAACACTTTAGTAGCTCTGACCCAATGCGGCAATCCTGAATCGCTAAATGGAGACCCATTGTTCTCCAGAACTGTTGAACGCGAAGATGATTTAAAAGGAGAAGGAAAAGTATTGTATTTCACCAATTTTCCAACCCAACCGCATAAAATAAGAATCGGGACCTCCTTTGTCATGAGAGACAACCTAAACCCAGAGCCTGACTCAACTGCTTGTCAAGAATTAGATAGAAATATACAAAAAGATAGCGAAGCTAGCAAAAGCAAGTTTTTCGTATTTGACTTCACACCACCGGAAGAAGAAGGTCCTATGAAACTGGTAGATTTCAGGATAAAGAAATCAGTCAACGAACCGTAATAACTGTAAACCGCATAACTATATCAAAATAAAAGGCGTTTATAACGCCTTTTATTTTATTTACGGTTTGTATAATGTATACTGTATAGTGATTATGTATAAAAAGATTTCGCTGATCTTAATCGCTTTCGTCGTATTTGTGTCATCTTTTGTAGGATTATTAAGTAGTCAAGCAGCTGCTGCAGAGCCAGATGCTCATCCTTTTTACCCTAACGGAATTGCAGATGCTGGAAAAAAGGCCGCTTTTGCCAACATGTTTTGGGGATGTTTTAAAGTTTATAGAGGCGATGAGACTTCTCGTAAGTATTCAAAAAGTGGTGCCGAAATAGGCGAAACTCAATTTCAAAATAACGATGAACAAATGGCTACCGTTGGTGCTATAACTGGAATAGAAAAAGGTGACGGTAGAATATCATGTTCAAATATTAATTCTACATTCTTATCTTCAATGGGAGCCTTAGGTTTTAGCAATAGAACTCCTCGGGAAGTTTATTGCGATATGGATAAACTTGTCAGTGGTACTGTAGCTACCACAGGAGCTTGTCCGGCTAGTACAGGTACAGGTAACCCCCTAGATATAGTTAATGATAATGCTGCAATTGCTCTTTTTAATAAAGCTGAGTCTATACACGGCCACATACAATACTATATAGGTTATAAAACGCTAGTTGCTCAATGTGGAGTTACTGACGCAGGGGTGCGATCAAAAGATGATGGGCACGGAGGCGAAGGCTACTACGATATAGGTATTGTTAAAAATGATGGCACCATAGAAACACATGCATATCAATTAGCCAACGCAAATTCTGAAGTTACTTTTTGGAATACAAGTGGCGCGAGCGGTTGGGCTTATGTTTACCAGAAAAAATGTAAAGATTTCTTAATGGAAACCTTAGGGCCAAGCAAGCCTGCAACCGCTGCGTACGCTACGTACGTAAAGAGTAAGATTAAAAAACCTGCATCTTCTATTGAATGCGAGAGTAAATATAAATCTGATCCTGAAAAAAGTGCGTGTATAAAAGGAGCTAATCATAAAGGTGATTCTACATTTTGTGATAAAGAGTATCCTTTTTCTACTGCAACTTTTGAAAAAGGAAGCGCAGATGAACTAATGAACGAACAAGCTAAAAAAGCAAATGCCGCCTGTAAGTATGGTGCCACTGGTACTACTACTAGTAGTAGTGGTGGTGGTGGTAGTAGTGGTAGTGGAACTGTCACTTTACCCGACGGATCAACCATTGAAGCAGACCCTGAAGCAGAGAGTACAGAATCAGAAGAAGACCAAGAAAACTGCAAAATCGACTACATCGGTTGGATAGTCTGCCCGATTGTCAACACTCTGGCCAGTATGTCTGAGGGCGCACGAGCACAACTAATTAATATGTTAACTGTTGACGCCAAAAGTATTCTAGGCGATACTTCCGAGGGCTCTGTCTATTCGTATTGGTCAAAGATTCGCGATTATGCAAATATCCTTTTCGTGGTGTTCTTCCTATTCGTCATCTATTCGCAGATGACTGGATACGGTTTAGACAATTACGGTATCAAACGCATGTTGCCAAAATTAATAGTAGGCGTAATAGTGGTTAATGCATCATTCTACATATGCGGATTACTAGTAGACCTGTCTAACGTCGTCGGGTCGAGTGCTTTCAACTTTGTCTCGGCTGCTGCCGTCGGCGATATACCAGCGGGCGAGTGGTCAAACAGTGACAGTGGCTGGATTAACAAAATCGCTGGACTCGCTCTAGTGCTAACGGTCGGATATTTTGCGCTAGCAACAGTAATTTCGATGTTACTGTTCGTAGTAATCACGGCAGTGACTACGATTTTCTTACTAGGCGTGCGGGAAGCTATCATCATCCTATGTATCGTACTGTCGCCGCTAGCATTCGTCGCGATGATAATGCCAAATACCGAGGGATTGTACAAAAAATGGTGGAGTGCTTTCAAAGCCTCTCTGATGGTCTATCCGATGGTGGGACTAGTTTTTGGTGCTAGTAATTTAGCGGCGAGAATTCTCGGTAGCGGCCTTAAGGAAAGCGATATTATTATGCAGTCTATCGTTGCTTTGCTAGTGTTTGCACCATTACTGATCGTACCGAAACTAGTCAGAAGCGCCGTTGAAATCATCGGTATCGGCGGGGCAGTTGCTTGGCTTAATAAACAGATGAATAAGGGTCGAGATAAAATGACCGACAAGGTCGGCAAGTGGCGAGAAAATAAACTCACTAGCCAGTTTGGTAAGCATCGCCGCGAAAAGGCACAGCTTAGGAACGCTCAGATACGCGGCGGCACTTATCGAGGTAGAGGAGGTATTGCCAACTTTAGAAACTGGCGATCAGCAGCCAATAGAAGACTTAATGCTAAGAGCGGCGATTTCGGCCAGAAACGCAAATTGGTTGGATCAATGGCCTTATTGGAAGAAGATAAAGAACGCATGAAGATGGCTAACGCCTGGATCGCCGACAACAATATGTCGTCTGATCGTTTGGCTGAGATAGCTACTGGTGTAGATAAAGATGGTAACAAAGTAGATTTAAAAGGTATATCATCCTATCAGCGACGCGCCGCCATGCAGGCTCTAGCCCCGCATATGACCGGTAAACAAGCTGCTGACTTAGCTACAGCTTCCGCCTCATTTGGGGACGCCTCGCTACAAAAAGAAGCTGCCGATGCCATCGGTCAATCTGGCGCCAAAAAAGCACCATGGGTAGGCGGCAAGCAGCTCGAAGCTATCCGGCAGGGTACTTACAATGAACAAGCAGCTATGAGCGATTACATAAGGGATAAGGTTAGCGGCGAAGGTCTAGCTAATGCGGGAGCAGAACAAATTCGGCAAATGGTAACGTTTGCTGCGCAAAACTCTCAGAATGGCGACAATTCATATATGCATTCACTGTCCAGAGCCCGCGCTGATCTGGAAAATGACCCTAAACGAGCTGGCGGACTTCAAAATGCAGTACGTAGAGAGATTAATAATATTCCTTTACCGCAAAATCATGGTTCTGGCGGTGGTAATAATCAGAATAATCAGAATAATCAGAATAATCAGAATAATCAGAATAATCGCGATCAAGGTGGTAATGACCAAGGCGGTAACGATAACAACCAAGGCGACGGCAACTAAGATACGCGGCGTACTAGCAGCTACATAAAGTATTCTTATGCGCTATAATAAGCAGTATGGCAGAATATAAAGTCGCACAAGACGTCGAGGCAGAAGACAAGCTGATCGGACCGTTTAGTTTTCGGCAGTTCATCTACCTGATAATTGCTGCTGTTGCTGTTGCCTTAGCCTGGGGATTGGGTCAGATATTTATCGGTTTGGCAATTATTCCTTTGCCAGTTATCATATTTTTCACCGTGTTGGCGCTGCCGCTGCGCAAGGATCAGCCGATGGAGATCTATGTAGCAGCTATTATCTCTTATAGGCTGAAGCCGCGCAAGCGCGTCTGGTCGCCCGACGGTATCGAATCGCTGATCGAGATAACCGTGCCAAAGGCTGTCGACGAGCATCTGACAAAGGACCTATCGCAGATGGAGACCGAAAAGCGCCTGTCGTATCTAGCAGATATCGCCGACACCAAGGGTTGGTCGATCCGCCATACCACCGAACCAACCCCGAACAGTTCGATGGTGTCAGACCAATATTACGCAGCTCAGCAAACGGTTGGCATGCTCGACGAAGACGGCAGTGTCGCCAGAAAGTTCGACGCTATGATTTCGCGGGCAGACCAAGAGCGCCACGACCGAATTATCCAAAATATGTATTATCAAGCGCAGACACAAGCGCCAACATTGCAGCCGACAGCTAACCAGGCGGCACCGCCTCAGGCGCCTCAAGCCTTTGATAATGATGACGTCGGTGATACGGCCGTGCAAAACGATGAACATTTACCAAAGTTCAACCCTTACCCGACCATTCACCAATCAGTTATCCAGCCTACGAGCCAGCAAAGCAACACAACTGCCAACAGTCCTATTCAAGCTAGCTCAACAGAGCCAACCAAGCCAACCGAACCAACAGCAAACACTAGCGCAACAGCAGCTTCAGATGATATAATTAGTTTAGCTAATAATAGCGGCTTGTCGATCGCCGCCCTGCAGCACGAAGTAGATCGAGTCAAACAGAAGAAAGAAGACAGCGAAGTATTCATTTCGCTGCGCTAGGCAAAGAAAGGAGTGGGGGTGCCGCCAAACAACTTACCGCCGAACCAAGTACCAATGCCGGCACAAATGCCACCGGCTGTTGCTGGTCCTGGGCAAAATATCGCATCATCAGGCGGTCCCGACATCCCCGCCGGCCCAAACGAAAACCCGACTGACTCGAAAAAATCTAAAGATAAAGGCAAAGAGAGACAGAAGGTTACTAGCACCCAAAAATCCCTGATTTTTTCAGAGTTACGCGATAGTATGGTAGTGATGAACGATGGATCGTTTCGCGCTATTGTTGCTTGCAAATCAATCAACTTCGACCTAATGAGCTCGCGCGAACGCGACGGTGTCGAACTAAGCTATCAAGATTTTCTCAATGCTTTATACTTTCCAATCCAGATATTCATTCGCTCGCAGCGGGTCGATATCGGCCCATATCTAGATAAACTCGATGCTCTGCGACGCGACCAGGATAATATGCTGCTAGGCGTGTTGATGGACGATTATATCAACTTTATCGATGTTTTGTCGCAAGAAGCTAACATCATGGACAAAAGCTTTTTTGTGGTCATTCCGTATTTTCCGACTGGCGACGTTACCAATATCGTCCAACAGAGCAAGGGGATATTCTCGATATTATTTGGTAGCAAAAAAGAAAATGTCACCAAAATCGACACCCAAACCTACGCCAAAGCCAAAGAAGAAATCAAAAACCGCGTCGATTCGGTGATTGGCGGGCTAATGCGCGTCGGCGTTTATTCTATTCAGCTCAATACCAAGCAGCTAGGCGAATTATATTACAATATATATAATCCAGATACAGCTGTACGAGAGCCGCTTGACGACTTTGGCGATGTAGCGTCGCTATACGTCCGCAAGGGCGAAGGTAATAATCCATACACCCACGAGGAGGTTAGGTGATGGCCCGCAAGAAAAAGATGGATCCGCTAGATATCGCCGCCCAGCAGCGCGAGCGCGAGCAGGCAGAGGTCGAACAAGCCTTTCTAAAAGGTATGACTACGCTGCGCGATTTAATCGCGCCGAGCAGCCTCGAAATCCATTCGGCTTATTTCCGTATCGGCACCAAATACGGCCGAACTATGTATGTCTATGGCTATCCGCGCCGGTTGTATACGGGCTGGCTATCGGGATTAATTAACATTGATCAAGTCCTCGATATCAGTATGTTTATTTATCCTGTCGATACAGCGATTGTCCTCAAAAACTTGCGCAAAAAAGTTACTCAGCTAGAGGCCGATATGGCGATTAATGCCGAAAAAGGCAAGACGCGCGACCCAGCCAAAGAAGCCGCCCTGCAGGATGCCGAAGAGCTGCGCGACGAACTGCAGGTCGGATCAGAGCGCTTTTTCCGCTACGGCCTGTACGTGACGATTTACGGCGATAGCTTAGAGGAATTAGGCTATGTACAGCACTCGATCGAGACATTCTTCGGGCAGATGCTGGTTTATAGCAAAACCGCCTCTAGCCAGCAAGAACAAGGCCTCAACAGTACGGTGCCGCAAATGAGCGACCAGCTGCAAATTCGCCGCAACATGAACACTGGCGCCGTCAGCACCAGCTTCCCATTCACTAGCGCCGACTTAACCCAAGAAAACGGTATTTTGTACGGTATCAATATGCACAACAACGGCCTGGTGATTTTCGACCGCTACACGCTAGAGAACGCCAACATGGTAGTATTCGCTAAATCTGGCGCCGGCAAGTCGTTTACTGTCAAGCTAGAGGCTCTTCGCAGCATGATGATGGGCGCCGATATCCTGATTATCGACCCAGAAAACGAGTACCAGCGGCTAAGCGACGCTGTTGGCGGCAGCTATATTCGGCTCAGCCTCAGCAGCGACACGCGAATTAATCCTTTTGATCTGCCAAAAGTTATCGACAACGAAGAAGCCGACGACGCCCTGCGCGCTAATCTAGTGACACTGCACGGGTTGCTGCGGCTGATGCTGGGCGGAGCTTCGGCTAATAGCGCTGGTATCGGCTTATCGCCATCCGAAGAGGCCGACCTCGACCAAGGCTTGATTGATACTTACGCTCGCGTCGGCATCACTAGCGATCCATTAACGCACACTTCAGTACCGCCGACAATGGGCGATCTATATGATACCCTGCTACACATGGGCGGTACTGGCCCGCAGTTGGCGCAGCGCCTGCGCAAATATACCACTGGTACTTTTGCTGGTATCTTTAGCCAGCAGAGCAATATTGATATCAACAACAATATGGTAGTCTTTAACATTCGCGACCTCGAGGACGAATTGCGGCCGGTAGCCATGTATATCGTCCTTAGCCACATTTGGAATATAGTCCGCACCCAGCAGAAAAAGCGCATGTTAATCGTCGATGAGGCTTGGCAGCTGATGAAATATGACGACTCGGCGAACTTTATGTTTAGTTTAGCCAAGCGCGCTCGTAAATATTACCTGGGCCTGACAACCATCACCCAGGATGTCGAGGACTTTATGGGCAGTAAAATGGGCCGCGCTATCGTCTCCAACTCGTCAATGCAGCTTCTATTAAAACAATCATCGAGCGCCGTCGATGTCCTAGGCGACGTCTTCAAATTAACCGAAGAAGAGCGCAAGCGTCTAGCCAATTTCCCAGTTGGGCAAGGGCTGTTTTTTGCTGGACAGAACCATGTTCACATCCAGATAATCGCCAGCGATACCGAAAATGGCTTAATCACCACCAACCCGCAAGCAACGCTACAGCAAGCTGCCGCCGCAGCTGCCGAGGAGCAGACATAATAGCTTAAAAAGGTTATAATAAAGCATATGCCGCTAGGTACAAGAGAAAAACCAGATACCAGCCAAGACAACGCCGACGACTTTGACCAGTGGGAGCATCAGACGCAGCCGTCCACAAACCAAGGCCATTCCGACGATTTTGATGCCTGGGAGCGCGAAATGCAGTCGCCAAGCCAAGCGCACTGGGATGATACCGTCAGCCGAAACTTGTCGGGAATGGAGAATAAAAAACCAACCAAACATAGCGATAAGGCTGATAGTGCTAACAACGGCGACACTGCCGGCAACATCAATGGTAAAGAAAAGCAATCGCAACAACAAAACGGTTGGAAAGACAATACCTCGAGAAATCTAAATAAACCCAAAAACGGCAAGGGTAAATCGGGCGGTGGTTTTTCAGCTATGAGCAACCTCAAACGATTTGGCCCAACTGGCGCGGTAGCAAGTATGCTAATAGTCGGTGTTATCGGCATCGGTTCGTCAACTAGCCTTATGGGGTCGCTATTAGTCTCCATCAAAGAAGCAATTGTCACAAACGTCGACCAGCAACAGTATACATCATTATCCCGATCAAACCGTATCTTATCGCGGCGTCTAGCCGATGACGCAACAGCTGGATCTTGCTCGTTGGTTAAAATTGCTTGCCGCTATACCAAGCCAACCGATTATCAGCTCAAGCAATTAGACAAAGCTGGTATCAAAGCTCTCGACGAAGCTGGCGAAGTCATAGAAAAAGGCAAACTAGTAGGTGGACAACGTCCGGCTCACTATATGATAGATGGTGAAAAAATATCTGCTAAAGATTTCAAAAAAACATTGCGGACTAATCCTAAGTTCCGCAACGCCTTCCGGCGAGCCTTTAATTCACGCTGGGTAAATTGGGTTGACGATGCCGCAGTCAAATTCCTCAAAAAAATAGGAGTCACCAAAAAGGTAGCAGATAAACTAAACAATAAAAAAACCAGAAAAGCCCTAACTGAAGCCACAGACGAATTAACAAAAATTGAGGACAAGGGCGGCGATAAAATCAAGAAAGAAATTGCCGAACAAGCTGGTGATTATGCTAAAAAAGAAGCCAAGAAAGCCACCAGCAAGAAGGGCAACGATGTTAAACTAATGATGGCTCAGGGTATCTGCGCAGCAGCCAAGGCGCCAAACGTGATAGTCAATATTAATAAAGCTTTTCGAATCGCTCAATATTCCAAACTAGCTTATACTTTTTTGACAGCAGCCGACGCTATCAAAAAAGGCGAAGCTACCCCGGAAATGGTCAATAATGTAGCGACTATACTTACTCAAACGTATACCAAATCTGATGGTACTGTCAAAAAGGCTGCTACCGACTCTAAACTAATGAAATACACACTAGGCCTGGGTACTTCTGGCGGCTCATCGCCTTATATACCAGGAGTTGGTGACACACTTGCCACCTATCTTGGCGTCGTCAATAGCGAGCCTGTCAAGGTAGGATGTGATCTAATCGGCTCAACAGCAGCAGAAGTTGGCGTTGAAATATTTGACGGCATCAGAGCTGGGTTGGGCCCAATTGGCTGGGCTTGGGTAGGCGGAGAGCTTCTTATTGAGGGCTTATTAACGTTTGATACGGTACAAGAAAAACTCAGCTCAGTAATGGGAGACATTGTAAAAACTTCTATCGATGCGTTTAGTAGTTGGATAGATATGAAAGCGTTAGCAGAGTATTTCCTGGGCGATAAAACCAAAGGAGCGACTGGTACTGATATTGGCGACATTACTGGCGTTGGTTTGTCAAACAGCATGGCTGACCAGGCCAGTTACACAGGCAATTCACCGCTTACTATCCAGCAAAAAGTTGCCTTTGATGAACAAATTGTTCAACCAGAACGTATAGCCCTAGCCGAAGAAGACCGCCTAACACACAGTCCGTTTGATATTTCCAACCCAAACACTTTCCTAGGTTCGATCGCTATACGTTTTGTACCATATCTAAGTATGACATCGAGCCCGTTGGCGTTCGTTTCGGCTATCTCATCGATATCCACCTCATCACTATTTAATTTATTTAATCCATCAGCTCACGCTAAAAATATTATTGACGAAAATAAATGTACGCAGAACGCCGTGTTAGCCAAGGAGAAGGATATCGCCGTCGGCCCAGCCTGCGATGTTCAATACGGCGTACCGACCGATTATATGGGTATAGAGCCCGACCAAGTGGCTAGCGAATTAAGTGCTTCTGGCGATATAGACGAAGAGGGCAATGTAAAAAGCGGCAGTCAATTACAAGATTGGATAGACACTTGCAACCAAGCTAGCCTAATAAACGTCAAAGACTGCACCGTCGACAGCCGACAACGCGCTCTATACAACTTATACCAAATCGACAAGCGTACCGTCGACGGCATGGACGATGACCCCGAGAAGACTAAAGTGTCAGGATCTGGCTCGGGATCAACTACTAGCGGCCCTGGCGCCGCCTTGCCAGATGGCGACGTTATCAGC
>ERZ773038.2103-NODE-2103-length-10381-cov-6.315127_pt1 | contig 10381 bp, 8 predicted proteins | sample MGYA00511665_ERZ773038 | MGnify/ENA primary metagenome ERZ773038 (study PRJEB29015, sample SAMEA2737966) | human oral metagenome | biome: human oral; feature: human-associated habitat; material: dental | place: China | collected 2028 ... | reverse complement strand
CACCCTGGTTCGCACTATGCTTACCGTGGTTCCCACCCTGGTTCCCGCTGTGGTTCCCACCCTGGTTCGCACTATGCTTACCGTGGTTCCCACCCTGGTTCCCGCTGTGGTTCCCACCCTGGTTCGCACTATGCTTACCGTGGTTCCCACCCTGGTTCCCGCTGTGGTTACCGTGGTTCCCACTCTGGTTGCCTCCGTGGTTCCCACCATTGTGCGTCCCGTGATCGCCATCGTGTTTGGATCCGTGGCCCGCGCCTTTACCGTTATCGTGGCCGTCGTGACCCGAGTCATGATCGCCGCCCTTATGGGACGACTCTTTATCGCCACCACCAACTTCGATGTGCGGCTCGATCTGCGGATTGACCTCGACGTGATGATCATCGTGCTGACTGTTGTCAATGTTGACGTCACCGCCCGCGTTGATCCCGTTGTTGTCGCCACCGACGTTGTTCGTACCGCCCGAGGTGGCACCGTTGGAAAACGGCCCATCGGTATTCCAGTTGCCATCACCGGGAAGCTCAGGATTACGCCGTTGCATGCCGCCGTCTCCGCAGCATCCCCCGCCAGGGGCCTGGCACTGCTCACCGATCTTCTCGACGCCGCGGGTCAGGTCACTGCCCGCAGAGGTCAGGACGGCGAAGATTGCCTGGAGAGCCTCAAGCGCATAGGTGAGCGTCTCCATGATCGGCTCGATCCGACCAACCCACTTGGCGACCCTGCTGGCGACCTGCTCCGCAGCAACCGGAGCCGCCGTGCCCAGTGAGAGGACAACCTCAGCAACCACTTCGAAGCACGTCACGATAATGTCCGAGATCGCGCCAACCACCGCGTCGTGAATGTTATCGACCGAATCGGCGACCTTCGACAGGGCCGCACCAAATGCGCTCGAGGCATCAGAGATCGCGTTGATGGCGCTCACCACGATCGCCTGACGCTCCAGGTAGGCGCGGACGGCCTCGCCCTGCATGCTCGACATGGCGCTGGACGAGCCGCTGTCGAGTTCAGAAGCGATCGATGCCAGGGATGACGAGATCGAATCCCAGCTGGAACTCATCCCATAGACCTGGCCCGAGTCGCCGGTCAGCTGATTGATCCACCCCTTGAGGGGTTCCACATGCTGCATGATCCATTCAACGACCATGCTGCCGATATAGCCAACGGGGTCGGCGACGAAGCTACCGATCTCGTCATAGATGCCTTTAGCGGACTCGGCGAGGGAAACGATATCGCCGTTCCTGATGTCGTCGGCTGCGCCGACGATCTGGTCAACGAACCCCAGGCCCTCCGTCGGGGTTGTGTTATCAATACTCCGAGTATGCTCGGGAGCTTCAAGATTCACTTCTTAACTCCTTCGAATACGAAGCGACGCAAGCTACGTTCTTCGTCCTGACGCTGACGATGGAGGAACTTCTCGATGTCCTGGTCGCCGTTGCTATCCTGTCGCTCAAAGAGCGAACGTACATCATCCGGCTTCGAATCGGGGTGAGCCTTCGCAAACTCGTCGATTCGTGCGGTCTGGGCCTTCTGCTGCTCCTCCACGAAGGAACGGTAGCTAGCCTGCTGGTCATTGCGCTGCTGCGACATGAACGTATCGAAGTCGCGACTCGTTGCCTGGGGGTGCTCCTGCACGTACTGGCGAATCTGCGCTTCTTCTTCCGTGCGCTGGCGCGCCAGGAAGTCGGTCATGGAGTCTTGCTGCTGCTGCTGATTTGACTCAACCAACGACTTGATCTCGGACATGTCCTGGCCGGGGTGGGCGTCGGCGTAGCGGGCGAGCGCCTCGGTCTGGTCGGCATGCTGACGCTCGTAGAAGGTAGCAAGGTCAGTATTCTCGTCGTTGCGCTGTTGCTCCAAGAAGGCGCGCAGCTGATCATCGTCGACGCTCACCTTGTCGTGGCCGCCGAGGAGGGCCTCGAAGTCGTCGGCTCCGCCGCCGCCTTTACCGCCGTGCGCGTCCTTTCCGTCCTTGCCGTCGGCACCATTCCCGTCCTTGCCGTCGGCACCGTTCCCGTCCTTGCCGTCGGCGCCCCCATGGTTCTTGTGGTCGCCGGTGATGGAGTCCGTTTCCCCATGCGCTCCGTCGGCCCTGTGGAGACCCGGGGTGGCAGGGATCGCAGGCGAGCCAGTCCCCCCGCTATCAGAAGATCCGCCGCCGGAGCCGGAACCCATCCCGCCACCGCCACCGCCGCCGGAGCCGGAACCCATTCCGCCACCGCCACCGCCGCCGGAAGAGGTCGCCCCGCCGCCGGAAGAGGTCGACCCGTCGCCGGAAGAAGTCGACCCGCCGGGCGGGTTGTCCCCCGATTCCTTCTTTTCTTTCTTGAACTTGTCCTCGATCTTCGTCTCGAGGTCGTCCATTTCTTGCGCCCACTGGTAAAGGCAGTTCACGAGGCGGGATTCCGCGCCGGCGCAGTCCTCGATCATCTTCTGCAGATTCTTGATCTGTGAACTGACCGGAGGAACGAAGAAGGAGCAGATAATACCGAAGGCGTTGCCACTCACCTGGCCCTGTGTGGCCGCTGCGGTGCTCACGTTCTGGTTGAGCATGTCCGCGCAGCTGCTGACGTCGGATGCGTGCGACCTGATCAGGTCCGTGTCGACACCGAGATCGAAACTCATACCGATCAGCGCCCCAACGAGCCGAGGTTCGCGTCCAGGTTGGTGAGGTAGTCCTTCAAGGTACCTCCGTCATCACCGAAGCGCTCCGTGGTCTGACGGTGAATGTAGTCGCGCATGTTGCGTCCCGCGTCCGCGTAGGCTTCCATGATGGCATCCTCGACGTCGCGAGCGTCGGCATCCTCGAGTGCTTCGTCGTCGATCGATAGCTTCACAAGACGTCCGTCGGGGTCAACCTCAACTTCAACCTCGCGGCGAGAATCGAAACCGGAGGCCTTGGCGTTCTTGATGAGGTCGACGAGCTCGCGCGCGTCTGAAGCCCTCTTCTCCGCTTCGGCCATCTGTTTCCGGAGTGTCTGTCTGATTTCTTCGGGCGTCCGCCCCAGTGCTTCTACCATACGGTTATCCTAACTGATCCCGCTTGCTCTCGTAATACTGTTCATCCTTCGAACGCTCGTTCATCGCCACCCTCCCCAGACCCTGCACACTGTTCAAAGTTCAACGGTCACTGCGGTGTCCGAAGAGGCGCGCGGAGCACGAAGCGCCGGGCCGCAGCGTCATCTCGTCCACGCCTGTCAAACCGTGGCTGGGCGCGCGGCTCCGTCGCCCGGTAGCTCTGCGCCCGCGGCGAGCGAGGAGGGGCGACGACATCGCCGCGGCGGCGGCCCGTCTCCCCGTGTCCGCCCGCGACGGAGACGGACAGGCGGTTCAGCTCGCGTGATAGCGGGGGCTGGTGCCCAGGTGCACGGGGTAGTCGTGCTGGGAGTCGAAGGCGGCGTTCTCGTTCGTGCCGCGATAGACGTAGGAGTCGTCGTTTCTGATCAACAACGGGTTGACGGTGCCATCTATGTAGTCTTCAACATCCTGCCAGCTGGGATCCGAGGCGTAGGTTTTGGACTCGCACGGGTTCTCGTCGGGAAGGCTGCTTGCCCTCGCATTGAGCATCGCCCACGGGTCAATCGCACCGAATCCCGTGTACGTGTTCCACTCGCCGTTGCCTCCCACGCCCGTCGTGGTCATCGCTTGCAGGATCTGATTCGACGTCACATCGTCACCAAACCTCTGCCACGCGATGGCCAGAAAACCTGCGACAATGGGCGTCGCGAAGGACGTGCCCTGCGCATCGCGGATGCTCCCATCCGAGCCGGAGCGGAAGTAGCTCCTGCCCAGGGCGGCCGTTTCGATACCGTTGCCCCAGTTGCTGTAGTCGGTCAGTGAGCCGTCGGCGTAGATGGCTCCGACCCCGCAGACGCCCGACCACACGGGAAGCCCATCGCCAGCGTCCTCGGTCGAATCATTCCCCATCGACGCGACGACGATGACCCCCTCGGCCAGGGCGCGGGCCATCGCCCACCGCAGGTCCTGCGATTGGTAGGGGTAGTTGCTGGAGATGGAAATGATGTCCGCGCCGTCGTTGATCGCCTGTTCGATGAGCAACGAGGTGTCGGCGGCCCCTGCGCCATTCCACCCGGGCATTTTGCAATCCGCGCCCGCCTCCTCGTCCCGGTAGGCCAAATCGTAGGTGTAGAGGGTAGCTTTGGGCGCGATACCGAATCGGGAAGACACCAGGATCTGCGCGACGGCAGTCCCGTGATCGAGATCCTCGGCGTTGGAGGACACGGCGCAGGGGGACTTGTTCTCGATGTGCGCTCCCGCCAGCTCCGGCACGTTCGTATTCACGTGCCCATCGATCATCGCGATGATCGTTCCCTCCCCCGTGTAGCCCTGAGAGTGCAGGGAATCGAGGCGGTAGTAGCCGTAGTACTCCTGGTCCGCGCCCGTGAGCGTGGGCCCGACGGCGTTGGCTGGAACGGAGGGAACAGCGAGTAGGCCGCCCGTCAGTGCGAGGATGCTCGCAACCGTGGTCCCAAGGCGCGCACGGCGCCTCGTCAGTATCGTGCTCACGACAGGTCCTCCTCGGGGTCTTCGACGACGCTGGGCCGCCCGCGCAGGTGAGAGAGGATCACCAGGCCGCCAAGCAGCGCAGATCCCAGCACCACCACGGCCGAGACGATGTATGTGCGGATGGTGAGAATGGTGTCGCGCCCCACCAGCCTCGGCGCAGCCTGGGCGGGATGCTGCGGTGCGGGGTGCGCTGCGGGGTTCGGGTGAGGCGGGCCGAACCTCGTGCCGATGTCGTCGAAGGTCAGGGCATCGTAGGGGGAAAGGATTCCCCACCCGAGTTCATCAGTGCGTTGATCTGCGGTTCCGCGCACGGCGGTCACCTCCAAGCGATACTTCCACATATCCGGTGACTCGTTGGGGTACCGGGAGGCCACGAGGGCCGCGAACCCTCCCGCGTAGGCGGTCGCGTACGAGGAGGACGGGAGGGGTGTGTCACCGGAATACCCGCCGACCAGGCAGTCGGCCTGGTCGAACCACGTGGTGTGAATGACGCCGGCGGGAACCGCCGCGTCGACGTGCGCGCCGTGGACCTGCTGGTCGGAGGAGGAGCCGTCCGCGTTGCTGGCGGTCACCGCCAGAACCCCCTCGTAGGCTGCCGGGTAGACGATCTGCTTGTCCTGCTGATCCTGGTAGGTATTGCCCGTCGAGGCCACCACGAGCGAGCGAGACCGCACGGCCTGGATGGCGGCCTCCAGCTGCGGATCGCTTTCGGCGGACGAGTGAGCGACCACGATGATCTGCGCGCCGTGGTCGGAGGCCCATCGGATCGCGCGCGCCACGCGCTGCATGAAGGTCTCTTCACCCTGCTTCGGGTTGGCGTTTCCGCCCTGTTCGAGGCCGGTCTCGACGCGAACGGGAAGAATCTGCGCGTCGGGGGCAACGCCGATGAGCCCCGACCCGACGGAGGAGGGCAGCTGCTGGGCGGCGATCGCCCCCGCGATGGCGGTTCCGTGCTCCCCCACGTCGACGCGCCCATCGGTGTTCTCGCCGCTGAAGTCGACCCCCGGCAACACGACCGTCTTGCCGCTCGCGTTGAAGTGCTGGTTACCGGCTGCGACGCCCGAGTCGACCACGGCGACCGTGACTCCCGAGCCCCGCGACACCTCCCACGCTCGCCGCACCCCAACGTGATCGAGGATCGCGGGCTGAGCCTTGATGTACGTCGGGCTCTCCTGCGGGCACGTCTGGTTCTCCGTTGGCTTCGGAGTCGGGCTGGGCGCCTCGGTAGGCGGAGCGGTGGGCGTGGGGCGCACGCTGGGGGTCGGCACCGGGTCCGCGTGGGCTACGCGGGCACCGAAGGCGGAGGCGTTCCCTGCCTCATGTGAGGAGGTGGGCACGACCAGGGGTGCGAGCGCGAGGCCGACGGTCAGCGAGGCGCCAACGAGGCCTCGTCCAAACGCCCGGGAACGGACCGTGCCGCAGCTCACGAGAGCCCCACTGAGGCCGCTGCCGCCTTGGGCGTCAGTTCGGCGCCCTGCGGAATGAGGTTGCTCCACGCCTGCGGGATGGCTGTCGCGTCGGCCTGCGTCCACCCGAGGAGTTTGATGGAGGTGCTCGGCGCGTCTCCGAGGGAGTGGAAGTATCCCAGGTCGGAAACGAAGCCGTAGGCGGCGGCCTCTCCACCCCCGGGGGAAATCGCGACGAGGGCGCCCGAACCGCCACCGACCGTGACCTTGCGCGTCGTGACCGGCCCTGTCGTGGCGTTCAGGGACTCCGGATCGTAGGAGGCGGCGTCCGCATCTTTCTTGGGCATCGTGTACAGGCCGATCTTGGGCACCGCGTGATCGGTGGTATCCATCTTCGCGCACACGACCGTCTGAGTGGCCGAGTCTCGCTTGTCGTTCGCCCACTCGGCCTGGGCAAAGTGCTCGTACGGCGGCCAGTCTTCTCCGATGAAGTCGGCGTGGACGGGGGCGATGTCCTTGAATTCCTCGGTCGGGAGCTGCTTGCCGGTCGGCGCGTCCTTGTACAGGCGCGCCGCAGTCGAGTTGAAGACCGCCAGGTTAGCTTCGTCGACGACCAGGTAGGAGTTGAGGACCTGACCGTTGGAATCGATCTGGTCAACGACCATGCCGATCGTCAGCCCCTTGTCCTTGAGGGAACCGGGGAGCTTCGTCGCAGGCTGGCCAGCGTTCGGGATGTCGTGATAGCTCCACGATCTCAGCTGCGTGCCGGACGGGAAGAGCTCAAGCCACTCGGGCTCGACGTCGATCGGGTAGGCGATGATGTTCTGGAACGCGAGCGCCCATTCGCTCTCGCGACTGTCGGCGTCGTTGATCAGGTACTTCTTATGCGTGGTTCCGTCAATGAAGTACCTGGTTCCCCCGTGATCGGGGGTCACGAGCGCCGAGGTGGTCTCCGTGAGCTTGAACTGCTCGGAGGGCAGGCTCTTGGCGATCCACGTGTGCGAGGAGTCGTCCAGATCGCACGACAGCCACGTGCTCGCTAGCTGCTTGGCGGCGGGAACGTCTTCGGGGACGTTATCGAGGCCAAGCTGGGGGCCTCGCGGATAGTTCTCGAGGGCAGCAGCACTGGCCTTCGTTGAACCGAGTCCCGATTCCGGCGCGAGGAGCTTAGCCGTCGTGATGTTCTTGATCGGGTGAAGCACGCCGTTCGCCCAGAAGTAGCGGGCGCCGGTGTCCTTGACGTTGATCAGCTCGTAGTTCACCGTGTTCAGGTCCGGATTCGAACTGAAGAAGCGAGTACCCACGCCGATCACGCACATGATGACGGCGACGACGACTCCGAAGATGAGCGGACGAACGGGCGAGGGAGTGTCAACCTCGCGTCCGTTGGGGGTGCCGGATGTGAAAGCGGTGATCAGGCGACTGCGATTGAAGCGCTGGGCTTCAAGGATGTCTTTACTCGACGGCATGACTTAGCCCCACAGGTAGACGGCCAGAGGGATGAGGACAAAGAGCGAGAGCACCGAGAGCGTATCCGCGAGGCGCGCCAGGTGGGGTCGCATGCGAGGCCCGACGACGTTCGTGATGACGAGGACAAGCGCGGCGGCGACCGCCAAGAGCGTCACCCACGGCAGGACCGTCGCGTCCGTCCGGGTCGCGAGGGCGGCGGCAACCAGGATCGCGCTCAGGCCCGTGAGAGCGCCGAGCAGAACCTCCACGCGCGCCCGAATCGAGCGGGTCTGGAGGATGAGGGAAACCGCACCGAGCAGCACAAGCATGAGGGGGAGGAACACGGACCCCTTAGCGGGGGCCGAGAGCATCGACACCGTCAGGAAGATCGCCGCCAGCCCGCCGCCCGAGCGCAGGGCGACGACGAAGACGAAGGAGGTGCTCACCTGGTCGGTGACCCCCTGGGCGGGGATCTGCTCGGTCGTGTTCGCGTCGAGGATGCGGACGGGGATGTGGGCGAGCGCCACCCACGGGGCGAGCTGAAGCAGGACCACGACGAAGGCAAAGAGGACCGCCGAGACACCACGCTGGGAGAGGTTTCCGACGTGCACCATCAGCCCGGTGGCTGCGATCACGGAGCCGAGGAGGAGCGGGGCCGCGATGGAGATCCGGTAGCGCTTGGGCAGCGCGAGTGCGGCAAGAGAGCCGATCAGCAGGCCGACACCGACGCTGATCCAGCCCCCCTTGTCCCACTGGCTCTGGGTCAGCCGCAGCGCGGCGGCGGCCGTCAGAAGCGGAACTGTGTGGGCCAGGGCGATGCCGCTCGGTCCCGGGCTCTTGCGGGCGACGACCACCGAGGTTCCGGTAACGAGCATGGCGGACACGAGGCCGATCGCTCCGTAGAGGTAGTTCTGTGTGCGCAGGGCATCCTTGTCGAGGGAAGCGATCGTGTCGGGGGGCGTGGTCGCCAGGAGGAGCGCCGCGACGAAGATGAGTGCGGCAGCACACAGCGCGGCGAGTGTGCGAGTATCCTCACGCGTCCATGGTGTGGACACCCTTTCGATGACCTGTCCCACGGCCTCGGTCAGATCGTCATAGACCATGTCCGACGCGCCTTCGCCGAGCGGCTCGAGGGTAAGGGCGGCGCCCGCACGCACCCCCTGACTGGCCAGGGACTTCGATTGGTCGAGGAGGCGACCCGACGCCGTACGCACCGCAAAACCGTCATTCGTGGGCTCGTCGCTGAAGGCTCCGACGGACTCAACCAGTCCCGGGAGAAGCTCAACCAGCGGTACCGACTGGGGGATCGTCACGTCGCTACGATCCACGCCATAGGTGATCGTGAGTGGGATAAGCGCCACGCCACGAGATGCAACCGATGCCATCGAATCCTCCCAAGATGCCGTGTGATGGGGTTAAGCGAGTACACGACACAACCCTGTAAGTCTAGGTTGTCGGTCAGGATTTGTCATGATTTTCGCGTAACATCTAAAAAATTCTCGAAAACATGGTTAGTATTCGTATGTCCCCATGCTCTCACGCATCCCCGCGAGAGAGTCCACTCATACAAAATGGAGGTTCACATGGCAGACCAGAGGGCCGAGGACGGCGCCCTTCCTAGGGGCGTACAGGCTATCGAGTCGACCTACGCCGACCTGCAGGGTCACTTCTCCCGTCTCGAGGGCGACCTGTCAACCATCGGCAGCTCCTGGCAGGGCGCGGCTTCTGTCCAGTTCACGCAGCTGATGCAGCAGTGGCAGGATAATGCCCGCAAGATTAACGAGGCTCTGCAGGAGCTCGCTGACAACCTGCGCGGCACGCACCAGTCCATGGAAGCCAACGAGGCCGATACTAAGAGCACGTTCTCTCAGCTTCTCGGCGGACTGTGATAGAGACGATAGGAGACTGAAATGGATTTCCAGGTACAGTACGGCGCCCTCGATCAGGCCGCCGCTGACATCAACACCGGTGCAGGCAACCTCGATAGCTGCCTGAGCGACCTCGAGCAGACGCTCAACCAGCTGGTCGCGTCGTGGGAAGGCCAGGCTCAGGAAGCCTACCAGGCCGCCCAGCGCAAGTGGAACGAGGGCCTTAACGGCCTGAAGGACGTCCTGCGTAAGACCTCGACCGCCGTTGACTCCGCTCGCACCAACTACCAGCAGACGGACCAGTCCAGCGCTGCCCGCTTCTGATAGCGTCGCTCGGAGAGCATAGAGGGGCCGCCCCTTTCCGTCTTTTGGCTGTGTCTGTTGGCTGTGTCTGTTATCTGTGCCTGTTGGCCGCTCTCGTGGGGGCGGTACCTTTCCATCTTTCGGCCGTGCCTGTTGGCTGTGCCTGTTGGCCATGTCTGTTGTCTGTGCCTCTTGTCCGCGCTCGTGGCGGCGGCCCCTTTCTATCGTTTGGCCGTGCCTGTTGGCTGTGCCTGTTGGCCATGTCTGTTGTCTGTGTCTGTTGGCCGCGCTCGTGGCGGCGGCACCCCGGGTTCCACCGGCGCGGCGGTACCCCGGCTTCCACCAGCGCGGCGATCCCTCGGGTTCCACCAGCGCGGCGGCACCCCGGCTTCCACCAGCGCGGCGATCCCTCGGGTGGCACATCGAGGCGCCGCGCGGGCAGATCCTCCGGTTCTGCCGTTCCTAACCTGATCGAGCAGGGCTGCGATGCCCACCACGATATGCGCACGCCAGCGCCGCTAGGGCATCCCGCTCTTTTCGGCTGCGCATCCGTATGCCCCTGCTTCGCCCTGAGGCACCAGCTAAGAAGAAGGCTGCGATTCACGTCGAAGTCAAGCGGTCGAAATTCGCAGCGTGGCAGCACGTCCGCACCTGGCTCTCACGCCCAATGACTCGCTTGACACTTCAACAAGGTGATGGATCGCACTGCTTGGCTAGGCACCGTTGGCCCGATGCAGGCGCAGACGAAGAGGACGTGAAACCCAGACCACCCTGGCATCCCGCACCAGCGCCCCCAGTGAAACCCAGACCACCCCCGCATCCACAAACTGCCCC